>Ga0074198_1000175_pt1 | contig 87375 bp, 93 predicted proteins | sample EPASupsiteSAE323_FD_64527 | JGI IMG/M metagenome (GOLD analysis project Ga0074198, IMG submission 64527) | Bioremediated contaminated groundwater from EPA Superfund site, New Mexico - Sample SAE3-23 | ecosystem: Environmental > Aquatic > Deep subsurface > Groundwater > Contaminated ... | reverse complement strand
GGGGTTGTCAAGAGGCTAACCATTCGGAGATCTGAATATAACCAAAATGGTTCATAATCACAACCTGGCGAAGAGCATCTTGGATGCAAGTTGGAATAAACTGATACAGTACACTTCGTACAAAGCGGAAGATGCTGGTAGGAAAGTGGTATTGGTCAATGCTGCTCTAAACATTCTCAGACTGGGGCTACAGTCTGTGGCAAAAGCCTAGATGCCCGCCAATTCATTGGAGGGATTGGTCACGCAAATCATATCACGGAAGAGAAATGAAGTAAAGAACCGATCCTAATGACTGAAACTGCAACTGCAAATAATGCCGGTGCTCTAACCGCCAGCCAACTGGACATAGCACCAACCATTGCGCTTATCCTGGGACTTACGCTTCCCTGTTCTGACGGTCAGCCGATTGGTCCGGTGCTGGCCTGGGGCTGCAAAAATGTCGCCCTCATCATCATCGACAGCCTGGGCTACGATCTATTGCTGTGGCTGCTCCCTTCTCTAAAAAACATGAACGCCCTTTGCCATGACGGATTGCTCATCAGGGCCAGCTCTGTATCCAATCACACAACTCCGGCCATTGCTAGCATTTTAAGCGGGCTGTTGCCAGAGCACCATGGGATCTTCGACAAAGCGAGCGCAAAAGAGTCGAAGATCTTCAGCTTGCCGGAGTTGGCTTCTTCATCAGGCCACAGCTCAGCGGTGATAATGGAGCAAAATGGGGCCGATGTCTATCGTGGATTGGTTGAGATGGTGCACGGCATATCTGACAAGATCCCCCCGCAGGAGTTCGATAAAGAGGCCTGTCGCATGACCTGCAGGGCCCTTAAAAAGCAACCGAGGTTGCTTGTATCCTATTTCATCGGAATTGACAAGAGCGTTCACATGGGGCATGGTCCTGCAGGAATAAGGGAGGCTGCATTGATCATTGATTGCTGCATAGGCAAAATTGTAAGGACGGCAGATGAAGATACCCTGTTCATAATCTGCGGAGACCATCCCATTCATGCAGGGCCGATGAGAAGAAAAGGACCATATTGCGTGGCAATGATCCTGGTCAGAGGAATGACCGGAGGGAATGCTGGAGGGATGGCTAGATAGGATGCCTGAAAATAATGATTGGACGGGCTTTCGATAAGTTTAAATGCGGCCAGCAGATAATACCTTCACAATGGATGAAGATCTCTCAGAGGTTTTTCAATTAATTGCCGAAGATGAACGCAGGCGCAGGTATCTTAAGGAGGTCGGCGACTGGCTCGTTGAGGAATACTTCGAACTCCGTCAAGCATCTTGAACATTCTGCTATTTTATGGTTTTTCATTTATTTGGCAATACTGGTCTAATTTTGGCATTGGGATCATATTCTTTGAGGAATGATGCCATTGTCAATTGACAACTCTTAGCTTGTCTGCAGATAATTTATATGCTCCCAGAATTGCTGTCATAAATAGAATACCTAAAAATAATTCTTACTCTGACAAAGGACGGATTTCTCAAGATTATATCAAGTCGTGCGGCATGTTCGCGCGCATTAAACCACAAAGTTTTTTTGAATAGCATATGTTTCCAGGCATTTTATCTCATGATTCCGCATCGGAGAAAGATTGTGAAATGGATTCACAAGGTTAAAAGCTCCTCCGCGCATACCAGCAAGGTTTACTGATAGTTATTATCATAATAGTATTCGCCTGAAATTTCTTTTCACAACACATTATACATAGTTTTCCGAGTCATGTAGGGTTACTGTGAAATACAAATTTGACGAATATTGAGGCTCTGTTTCTCAAAATAAAAATAAATCGTAGTTTTAAGCCATTAACTACAACTATCGACTACGGGAAAGGTTTATATATCACAAAAACCAGGTTAATATTGTGCCAGAAAGGCCAGACAAGATGTCTGATTACATCGAGATGGAGTAACTTAAAAGGGTACCTTCATCTGAGGGGATGGATGCACCTTCATAAAATCTCGAACTAGTGATGGGTGAATATGGGGTGGATGGATCTGGTATAATGACGCCAGTTGTTCCACAAAAGTTTGTGGGAGATTGGTGCGATCCGGAAATGTTCGCCATTGTGGTAGCATTGCGTCACCAAAGGGGATGGCACGAGGAGTAGCAATGATGGGGGAGATCGAAAGCGTAGAATGCCTTTTCGGTATCCTGAAAAATGCTTCGCAGCCATATTCTTCTCGCAGGGACGGCACAAGGGGTAGCAAAAGGGAGTTCGTATCAGACAAAGATTGCGTCTGTTTAAAGTCTGTTCACTGTCGGAAAGGGACGACAAAATAGCTCAGGCCCAATGCGGACGGAACAATCTCACATCTTTGGTCGGTTGGATCTTCACAGTCGAATAAGGGACGACGGTGAGGGGCAATAGGGGACGGCCCAGGGAGCATCGGATACGATTAGGAAACAGGCAGGCTGTGAAATGAAGGATATTTTTACAGTCTGACTGGAAAAGGGGATGGCACGGGATGAAGGAGTGATCGGATAGGCTGAAATAATCAGTTGATGACACCTATCCGATCTGCAAAAGGTATCTAAAAGGCGAGTAGCAAGTAGAGGGGCGATTATCCAAAACGGAGGAGACGGCTTATGAGGGGGCATGCAAAATTATTTAGGCTGCGTATGGGCCTGGAGATGCGCAGGAAGCTGGCTGGTGCTGGGACAACTGAAAATATCTGCGTAGGCACTGGCAGAAATGTAGCCTCCTCGGATCAACGCATATTCCATCCTCCTTTAGCGATATCCGGAAGATAATCAGAGAGAGGATTGCGTGGGGATTTAGATGAGAATCCGGATCGAGATTGAAGACAAAGGACTCAAATCCTCCCATGAGTTCGAGTCCCAAAATGTAGATGGCGATGCATTAAGGGATAGGATCGTGGGATTTCTGTCGGCTTCCGGGGTTTTTGATAGCAGACCTGGAGGCGTTTCGTCTGGGGCAGCCTCTCGCGATTACAGCAGCGGAACGCTTATGGATCGACTGGAAAGCTTCATTCAATATGAGTTTTCCAGCACCTGGTTCACAACTCAGGAACTGAGAGAACGATACGAGACCGTAGCTGACGACATCAAGCTATCCACAGTTTCCACATATCTGTCTCGAATGAATCGCGACGGTCTGCTCGATAAAAGAGGGAACAGAAACAATCGGCAGTACAGGTTGATTGAGAACGTTGAGCCGGAAGCGGTATCACAGCATAATTATCAGCGCCAGAATAGCTATGAAAAGAGGAGAGCAGAGAGCAGATGAATAGAGAGCCGACCGGATGGAATATCATGGTACTTTCCCACCGCCAAGACATTTTTAGCCATAGATTTCCGGTACGGCTTTCTCTGCGTTAGCTTACATCCCAGGTCCGCCCCTCAATGCGGTCTAGCGTCAAATCGAGAGCATACCTGACAGATGAATCGTCTGGAGCCATCACCAGTGTTCTTTTAAAGGCAACTAGGGCTTCTTGGGTGCGATTTAGGGCAATCAGAGCAAGACCCTGGTTATACTGAGCATCGATATTTTGCGGATTATATAAGATAGATTTATTAAAACTATCCAGGGCAGATTCCTGCTTTCCTGTCTGGTTTTGGGCGAGCCCGAGGCCCAGCCAAAAATCCGAATCCTCGGCATTCAGATTGGTTGCATTGTAAAACGCCAATTCTGATTGGTCGTAGAGGCCCAACGAGTAGTAGGCCCAGCCCAGATTGAACCAGACCTCCTCATTAGATGAATTGAGCTGGCAGGCCTTTTTCAGGCTCTCAGCTGCTTCATCATTCTTGCCTGATGCGACCTGAAGGCTCCCCAGGTTAGACCAGGCTGCAAAGCTATCTGGCTTTGCGGACACCGCATCCTGAAAGCATTTTATGGCGGATGTGATGTTGCCTAATGCCACATTGGCCAGGCCTTTGCCCATCAGCGCCTCGACATTTCCGGGCTTGAGGCTGAGGGATCTGTCAAAAAATGGCAGAGACTGGCCATATTCCCCTAGAGCTGAGAGTGAATTTCCAAGTCCAATATAGCCCCGGACGTTAAAGGGATCGGCTACGGTGGCTTGCTGGTAATACGAAGCTGCTTGGCTGTAGTTGTCGCTCTCGTAGAGCACATCTGCCATGCCCAAGAGGGCAGCGGTGTTCTGCGGCTGAATGGCAAGAGCCCTTTCATAGCATTCGACGGCAAGATTGGCGTTCTTGCAACATAGCTCGGCATCTCCCCTGCCCGACCACGCGGCGGCATTTGCCTCATCCAGTTCGATGATCTGAGCAAAAAACTGAAGAGATCGCTGGCAGTTTTTTATTGCATAATGGGATCTGGCGGAGCCAAATAATGCATGAATATTTTTGCTGTCAATGTTCATTGCTCTCTCATAAAACGGCAGAGCTTTCTCTGCAAGGCCATTGTCCAAGAGAACGTCGCCACTGCCGAGCAACGCCCGCATGTTTTTAGGCTCCTGATCAAGAACTCTGCTGTAGGCCAAGAGAGCACCAGCAAAATCGCCCTGCTCCTGTAGTACATCACCTTTTCCGAGTAGTGCCATCGCATTTTTGGGCTCTAGCAATAATGCTTTATCGTAGCACCCAAGGGCCTGGTTCAACTCATTTTCTCCAAACAATGCATCTCCTCTTCCAACCATTGCTGCAATGCTCTCAGGATCTCTGGATAGAACATCGTCAAAGTCTTTCTGGGCGGATGGATAATCTTTCAGGGCAAGGCAGCATCTTCCGTGGCCCAACAATGCCCGAAGGTCGAAAGGCTCTATCATCAGAGCCTGAGAGAACGAAAGCAATGAGGCGTTGTAGTCCTGTTTGGCATAAAGGGCCTCGGCCTTTCCGACTAACGATAAAATATCTTCAGGGTCAATCAAAAGTGCTGTCTCAAAGAATCCCATAGCGATATCGTACTCTTGAAGCGAATAGTGAGCGATCCCTATGCCTCGCGAGGCAGATGAGTTTTCTTTATCTTTGTCCAGGATCTGGTCGAAGATCTGTATAGCCTCCTGATAATCTCCCAGTTGAAGCAGGAGATTGCCTTTACAGAGAAGGCCATTGGTATTATTCTCATCCAGATCAAGAACGTTATCATAGCTTTTCAGGGCGTCATTGTAGTTCTGGAGTTTCTCCTGTGTCTGTGCCTTGTCAATCCATAGCGCTATATTTCCTGGGTCCTGGCGCAGGGCTGAATCAAAGAAAAGCCCAGCCATTCGATATTTTCCCATAATGGACAGAACACGCCCCTTGAGCCACAGGGCAGAGAGATTGGATCGATTCAACTGCAGCGCCTGGTCCAGAGAATCGAGGGCCTCAGAATTGCTGCCCGATCTGAAGAGAATCAGTCCTTTGAGAATCCATGCCTCGGCTCGACTGCTGTCTTCTTCCAGAGATTTATTGATGCTCTCTAGAGCCAGATGGATAGATCCGTTTCTGCAAAAGCCTTCGGCCATCTGCAGATAACGGGTGCTCTCTGAGGATTTCTGATCCCTTTGAATTGTAGCGTTTTTCTGTTCCATGATCTTTGATTCGTTGGACAGTTCAACCGAGGCCCTCTCCCGTCCAGCCTGGGCTGAAGCGTCCTCTGGCAAGAGGATAAGAGCTGCCTCGTAGCTTTTTTTGGCTTCAGTGGAGCGGCCCTCTGCAAGAAAGCTGTCGCCTTTGGCAGTCAGGGCTCTGACCAGGCCTGTGACAGCATCTTCGTTTTGTGGATCCAGATTGGATGCTTCCTCGTAATAAAGAAGGGCCTGGGAGGCGTTTTTCCTGGTCAGCTCTCTCGTTCCAAGCAATACCAGAGCGCGGGATTTGCCCTCAATAGCCTGCACCATTGGTGAATTGTCAATGGATGAATTGCCAGTGAGAATCCTATCATAAGAGGCAATTGCTTCCTCCATCCTTCCTAAATCCGCCAGCGCATCTCCCTTCAACTGCAGGGCGCCGATATTCTCTAAGTCAAGGGCAAGAGCTTCCATGCTGATGTTGTAGGCTTCTTCATTGCTGCCTTTTGCCAGCAATGCCCTTCCCTGAGCCAGCAGAGCATCGAGCTGGCCTCTTTTGCCGGCCATAGAGAGGCCGTAGCGAGAGGCATTCATGAAGCTGCTCCTGGCTTCATCGTAGTCTCCCAATGCAAGGGAGACATTGGCTAGGCCGAGCCACGCATCTGCCAGGTCGCCTTGAAGGACGATAGCCTTCCGGTAGCTCTTCAGGGCATCTTTCCAATCTCCGGACAGCTCTTTTACCCTCCCGTCATCCATCCAAATATCGGCATCGCGGTCGTCTAATCTCAGGGCATAGCTGAAGCACAGCTCGGCCATCTTGTATCTGCCCTGACTGGTCAGGGCTGAGCCTTTGCCGCCCCAGGCAGAAGCGTTTTCTGAATCGATCTTCAGCGCCCGGTCAAAGCTCTCGACGGCATCTTGAAATTGGCTGTTTGAGAGCGCTAGATTGCCTTCTGCCAGCCAGTAGGCGGTGCTATCTTGTGAAGCAGCAGATGCAACTGATGGGATAAGCAGCAAGCAAACCAAAGTAACGCAGGACGGGATCCGGCATCGACAGTAGGATTCACGCAAGGCAATCATTGGTCATGAAAGAGTGGCAGAAGGAATATATTACCAGCGCCTTTGGCGATGCCCTTAAAGGCTCAAAATCTCTTCATCATATTCAGAGTGAGCTTCGTTAATGCTTCGAATCTGGTCGAGAGGCTCTCCAAGGCAGAAAAAGTGTATCCGCCAATTCGATATTTGACCCATCACGCCAATCCGATTTTGATCCACCATCAAGCATTGCTGCCGTTAGAGTCCGATCATGAAATACCTTCACCCAATCGGAAAATGACAGGTTCGATGTGATGATAGTACTCATAGTCTCGTATCGCGTGGCAAGCAGCTGAAAGAGCAACTCAGCCGCTGTGAGATCAAAAGTAACATACCCAAGCTCATCGATTATGAGAAGATCAATTTTTCTAAACTGCTTACTCAACCATCTCATTGATCAAACCCGCTGCAGTGCGAAATGCAACTCGATAATTTTCCTCACAAGCCTGGATTGCTACAGCGATTGCCAATGAGAATGATATTTCTGCGCTCCTTGAGGAATTCGAGTGCTTTCAGCGCAGGGATCGCTTCTCTCCCATCTTGCGGTAGATCATTCATTATCAGATCCTCAAACCTCTTCTTTCTGGGAAATCCCGCAATACTGAGTGTAACCTCGCCCAAGTCGAATTCTGCACGCTGACCGACACGAGGTTCCTGCAATATGAATACCTCTCGTGGTGCATTAGTGCGTTTCCAGTGAGCGACTTCATTTTTAACGCTGGAATAGCCTATCCTATGACCCTCTTCGATGAGAAGTTCCCAAATTCGTTTGGCAGTGATGCGTTGCTTCTTTGGGCGGCTCAAATTTGATTCAAGATGCTCATGTATCTTCTGCCGAACAGGTTCTGTGAGAACTCGCGAAGGTTGAATGATTCCTCGGTTTTTGGGAAGGATCTCGTCGGCTAAGCCATCTTGTACTTCCTTGACCCTGAGGACGTACTTCTTTACAGTATTTCGGGATATTTTGAGTTCGCGGGCTACTCGTCTGTAGGATTTATAAAGATCGTAGAGATCGACGATTCTGCTTATATCTGCCATCAATTTCACCCGTCAAAATTGGATTGGCGAAAACACGGGCTGAGGCACACTGCCGGGACCGGCAGACGGCACATCCGTCTTTAACCCCAATGTTAGTAACCATGAGTTAGTATTATATACTTAGACTGATCTACATGGATCTAGAACGAGGATTCAAATGAGCAAAGATTACCGCACCAGGCTGGACGAGGCAAGGTCCTTGCCGGATATCTTCGAACTCGTCAAGTCGTTAGTCCTGAAGAGCATGGGCAAGAGCCGGGGTGGCCTGATGTTGGGGATGGCCAACCTGGGAAACAACCCCCAGGGATTCTTCGGCGGCTTCTTTACAACAGGCTCCAATGTCATCGTCCTCAACAAGATCCCTCTGCAGAGAATTCAGGAGACCCGCCCGGAGCTTTACAAGCCCTATGTCTTCAATATCCTGCTGCATGAATACATCCATTCGCTGGGCTTCCTGGACGAGGCAGATGTCAGGTCAAGGGTTTTTGCCATCAGCAAAGAGGCCCTGGGCACAGAGCATCTGGCCACACAGATGGCTGCCAATGCAAGCGATTTCATAAAGCATCTGGCCTATCCGGACGTATCCTGGAAGGCAGAGGACGGGGGACTTGAGCTTGTGGACGGCTTCGACAGATCGAGCGCCTCCTACATAGGATAGAGTTCAATCTTTTTTTTAAAAAATTAAGTGTACTTGCCTGTTCTCCACCGAAGACTATTAATCCTGCTTCTAAACAAATTGCATTGAAAAAGAACAAATCAACTTGATATGATCATATGGTGGTGAATTTATTAGGCTTACAAGTTGGCTGATCATACTGGTCATCCTATCCATCTCTGCATCAGCGGATGGCAACCAGTCGATAGTCCTAACAGATGAAGACGGGCGCAGTGTTGCGGTGCCCCTAAATCCTGAACGCATTGTCTGCCTCTCACCAGGAGCCGCTGAGGTTCTCTGTGCCCTGGATGCGCAGGACAAAATTGTAGCAGTGACGAAAGACTGCAATAAACCGGCGAGCCTATTGGAAAAGGAGATCGTGGGCGAGTCCGGCAGACATGCCGATATCGAACGGATTCTTGAGATCCAGCCGGACCTCGTTATTGCCAAGACCGGATCTCTCTTTCCCAAAGACGACGAGGAAAAGCTCACTGATTATGGCATTGCCGTTCTGAGATACAGGGTGCTGCATATCGATGCCCTGCTGCCCATGATCGATGATCTTGGAAGGATTCTGCAAAAGGATGAGCAGGCAGAGGAGATGGTGGATTGGATCAATGGCTACTATCAGACAATGCTTGATCGGGTTGGAACGCTGCCTGATGAAGAGTTGCCCACAGTCTATTTCATGTCAATGGGACACATGGACTGGACGGGAAACAATGCCTCCACAGGAAACATCAGAATAAGTGAGGCAGGGGGCAAAAATATAGCCGCCGATCTTCCAGTTACCGTTCCTCATGTTGAGATGGAATGGATCATCAATCAGAATCCGCAGGTCATCATCTATTCCATGTCCGACGAGCAGCATCAAGGGACCTATCCAAGCATCGAGGAGATGAAGGCAAAGCAGGAGGAGATCATGTCTCAGCCGGGCTTCGAGATCATCGATGCCGTAAAGACTGGAAGGGTGTACATTGCCGACATCAATATGGCCAGTGGTCTATCTGAGCTGGTGACAATGCTCTACTATGCCAAATGGCTGCATCCAGACCTATTCGAAGATATTGACCCGAGATTGGTCCATGCCGAGATGCTGAAGAAATATGCCCACACGGAAATAGACGATATCCATCAGGTCTATCCTGAGTGATACATTGGTTGAGACCTTCAGGAGAGAATGCAATTTCAGGCTAAAACAAAATCATTTTTTTTTTGATGCCCCAATGTTCTCCGAACTCAATATATAATATTCAGCTTTGAATCCAGATAAATCATTGACTCAAAGAAGAGTGCCATAACCACGCCGGAGAGCAATCCTAGCAATAGCCCCTGCAGCATTCCTGAGAAAAGTCCCAGCAATGCACCAAGGAAAAGCCCGTATGCTAACGCAAATATAGATCCTAAGGCCATTATTCCTCTTAAACGTAATATACGTATCGGTAGAAGTCTTCTTTATTCGGAAAGGATATGGCCCCCTCCGGGCAACGCCCCTGACAACCTGTGCACAGCATCACACATTCGTAGGGATTGGTGACCGAGATAGATCCATCCTCTTCAAGGGAGTAGACTCCTTTTGGGCAGAAAGACAGGCAGATTCTGCATTTTTTGCAGAGATTTGCATCAATGCTCGGAAACCAATCGATCTTATCTCTGGGCAGTGTCAGCCTGCGCCTCTCGCCGACCATGTGCATTATCTCACTTCTCTTCTGCGGGTCATTGCCTGCAAAGATGGACTTTAGAATGACCTCGGCCTTGAGCTTGAGGGGCATATTGGTGGTCATTGCCCATGATGCGGCCTTCAAGGATCTCTTTTTCTCGTGAGACATGGCTTCATCCTGCAGTCATCTTAGAAATCTTTTGTGACTTATGGCATCAGCATCAATTCCAGGATAAAAGCATGCAAGCAATTGAAATCGTTCAAATAGCTTGCAGGCCTCTGTCCCCGGAAAATCCATGCATCCCTCTGTGTCCATTGATGAGCCTAAACCGGACCTAATATCTGATGATTTGTTCGCCAAGATCTAATCCCTTCAATTCAAGTTATTTGGAATAAGATCAAATGCAATTGATTTAAAGCTTTCGGGCGAGGTTCGTCCAATGTAACTTAAGTTGATAAATAAAAAAAGTTAAATTATAAATTATTGGTTGGACTTGCCCGGAGTGGGTGTGGTGCTCTCTTTCCAATCTCCGCCATCCGGAATTCTGGCAAAGGATACATCTGGTTCGGTGGCATTGTACTCTATCTCATCGACGAGGCTTCCAGCTGCATCAAAGAGCTTTATGCAGTCACCATCATTTCCCTGAAATACGCTGCTCTCGGTAACATTGATCGTCAGAAATTCTCCTGGCTTTATAATTGTGCCGTCAGGCAGCTTGAACTCTCCTGGGGTTGACCTGAAGACGGTATCCATGAGCACATATCCGCTGATATCAACAGGCTCATTACCGGAGTTGAAAAGCTCCACAAACTCATCATCCATCCCGCTGACCTCACCATTCCCATTCCAATCTGATCCGGGATTGGGGAGCATCTCGTTGATCACAATGCTTGCAGATGCAGCATTGGCAGCCAATATTGCCGAGAGAATGCAAACAGCAAAAACCAATCTGAGGTTATTGTTCGCCAAACACATATCCCTCCTGCAGTCTAACGGAACTCCTTGAAGGCTTCTTTTGTATGCTGGACGAAGATCTCTGCAATGCCGTCATTCTCGCCCATTCCTTTGAGGTTGAAATCAACATAAAATCCCTCTTTCTCGAACATGCTCTTCCAGGAATCGCTCTCATTGCCTGTGAGGTCATTTAAAGCATGGTCTCCGGCAACAATCATGAAGGGCATCAACCTGACGTTTTTAGCTTTGGCCTCCTTGAGATCTTCCAATACATCCTCAAATGTTGGATATCCTTCTACTGTGCCCATGAATACATTCTTATGATCCTCAGCCAGTATGTTTGCCATCTGGCAATAAGCGCTGTTAGCAGGATGCTCTGTGCCGTGCCCCATGAAGACTACGGCAGTCTCATCGGCATCTCTTGGGCTTTTCTGGGGCGTCCTATTGGTACCTGTAGTGCACTCGTCAAATTGCGAGGTCAATGCAGCAGACACATTCCTGTAGTCATCATTGCTCATGAGAAGAGGCATGCCGATTGTGAGATTCTTGAAGCCGAACTTGCCTTCGATGCCCTTTATGCTATCCACGATGTTGGCCATGTCATGGAACTCCTCACCAGGAATAACATGCAAAGACTGAACCACAACATTGACATAGCCCTCATCGTTGAGCCTGGAAAGCGCAGTCAATGGATTGTCAATTGAGATGTTGTCTCTTTGCTGAATCTTGCGCCGGATGTAGTCAGATGTAAAAGCAATCTGAACCTTGGCGTCAGGAAACTCCATTTTATAAATTCTCTCGATGTTCTCGTAGGCTGCCTGAGCCTCTGGGTAGCTTGTGCCAAACATCACCAGCAAAATGGCCGGTTCATCCTTTGCAGGCCTGTCCATAGCCCCATTGGTGGGAGCGATGAAAGCCAGAGCAAGCATAGCGGCTATTCCAATCTGTAATCGTCTCATCTTACCATCTCATGTAAATTAAATTGATTTAACACAAGCTAATTAGATGAAATATAAAAGGCTGACGCCCTGAATCATGAACTTATGCTCGCGCCCCCCTGATCTGCCGCAGCGGCATGATCACCGGCCTGTCGGATAGGCTCCGGACTGCAGCCTCCACCCGGTAAACTGATGCAATGTTCTCCTCGGTTATGACTGAATATGGGTCGCCTGCTGCCACGATCTTGCCCTTCTTCATCATGATGATTCGGTCCGAATAGTAGGAGGCGAGATTGAGATCATGTAGAGCCATGATTGCTGTGATCTCCTTCTTCTTCACGACATCTCGAATTATGTTCATGACGTCCAGTTGATGCCAGATGTCGAGGTTGCTTGTGGGCTCGTCAAGCAGCATCACCTGAGCTTCCTGAACCAGTGCCCTGGCTATCAGGACCTTCTGCTGCTGCCCTCCGGAGAGCTCTCCGAAGTTGCTCATGGCCAGCTTCTCGATATCAAGAAGCCTTAAAACCTCCCAGACCTTCTTCTCGTCCTTGTCGCTTCCGAGCCACCCGATGTGAGGCCTTCTGCCCATGAGTATGGTATCAAAAACATTTGTGGGAAAGACACGAACTGAACTTTGCGGAACATATGACAGATATTTGGCCATATCCATCCTGCTCATCTTCGTCACATCCTTCCGATCTATGAGAATGCTGCCGCCCTGAGGTGCCGCGATCCTGTCTATGCACTTGATCAAAGTCGACTTTCCTGAGCCGTTCGGTCCAACTATTGTGACCAGCTTTGAGGGAGCAATCTCAAAGTTAACGTTTTCCAGGATGCGGTTGCTGGTGTAGCCGAAGACTATGTCCTTGGCCTGCAATTTGATCATCATGTCCAAAACTCCTTTCGCTTGCCCTTCATCATGAGATACATGAAGAACGGGACTCCCACAATGGATGTCATGATCCCGGTGGGTATGATGGTTGGTGCTATCAAATTCATTCCTATTGCATCTGCTGACATCAAGACCAGCCCGCCCAGCACTCCTGAGGCAGGGATAAGAAAACGGTGATCTCCGCCTATGACCATGCGGGCCATGTGAGGCGCCACCAGTCCAACGAAGGCTATGGGTCCCATGAAACAGACAATGGTCGCAACAAGAAGGCTGCTGACCACCATGATGAATATTCGGGTCCTCTCTGCATTGACCCCGATGCTTTTGGCTGTCTCGTCTCCAGCAGTCATGATGTTCAGGTCCCAGCACTTGGTCATGAGAAGCGGGATGCAGATGAGGAATATGATCAACAGCAGTTGGGAGTTGGTCCAGGAGAATGCTGCCAGGTCTCCCATGCCCCAGTTCGTCATGAGCCGAAGCTGATCGTCAGTGGCAAAGTACTTGAGAAGCTGGCTCATGGCCGAGAAAAAGTAGTTCACGGCAATTCCAGCCAGCACCAGGTTCTCTGAGGTGGCCCCCTTGATTGCCGCAAGGCCGATTATGAAAAACGAGCACAAGAGAGCGCAGAAGAACGCATTGCCTATTATGAAGTAGGGCCCACCTAAAACTGAGAAGCCGATGACTGCCGCCACAGAAATGCCGAACTGTGCTCCGGAGGTGATTCCGAGAGTGAACGGGCTCGCCAGGGGATTTTTAAGGACTGCTTGCATAACACATCCGCATATTCCCAGACCAAAACCGGCCATTATTCCCCCCAAGATGCGAGGAAACCTGATATTCCAGACAACACGGGATGTCAGCGCGTCGACCGTAAAATAGTCAGGCCAGAATCGGGCGAGAAGAGCCGAATAGGAATCGATCACAGAAATGTTCAGTGGTCCTAACGTGATTATGATTCCCGTGAGCAGCGCCAGCAGGGCGACTATGCCCAAAACGAAAAAAATTCTGATGAACTTGAATCTCTCGTGGGCCATCTCCGGATTGCTCTTCTTTCCTGCCCTCCTGGCCCTGGATTGGCTGGCATCAGGCTTGCCCCGAAAGAAGAGCGTCCGAAAGCTCGTCATTTATTATTACCTGCCACCGCCCGGGCCAGCCCTATAAAAAGAGGAAGGTCCGAATCCTTGTGTCCGCTGTCTGAGCCTGTTGAAACCACAATCAAATTCTTCTCCTTGGCGATCTCTGTCAGAGTCTGGAACTCCCGCAGCTTCAAGGCGCTCGGCTTGTTCTCATACATATCTGCAGCCTCGTTCATCTTCTTTGAGGCCTGGAACTCTCCTTCCGCCAGGATTATTCGGGCCCTCTTTTCCCTCTCCGCCTCTGCCTGCCGGGCAATAGCTCTCAGCATGTTCTCAGGCAAGGAGACGTCTCTCATGGTAACCATGACCACATGCATGCCCCACGGCCCAGTGATCTTATCCAAAATCTCCTGAATTCTTTTGTTGAGATCATCTCTATCGGATAGAATGGTATCAAGCTCGTTTTGGCCCAGAGTATCACGCAACGTGGTTTGAGCCAGGAGGAGTGTGGCAGCCTCGAAGTCTTCCACCTCGATTATGGCTCTGGTGGCGTCCACCACCTTGTAATAGATGACTGCATCCACCTCGAGGGTGACATTGTCGCTGGAGATCACAGTCTGTTTGGGAACATCCAGCTCTCTTACCCTCATGTCCACTCGAACCATTTTGTCCATGAGAGGGATGAGGGCAAAGATGCCTGGACCTCTCTCCTTCTTGATCTTGCCGATGCGAAATATCACTGCTCTTTCGTATTGTCTTACTACCCGGATGGTTAAGGCTAAAATTCCTACAACGATAGCCGATCCGGCCAGAAGGGAAATAGAAACCATTTGAATATCCTCCTAGGTCTGAGAGGCCTCGCCCTTCTGCCAGGAGATCAAAGCCTGTTTATGATGCCGGTCTAAAACCAGTCCGTCTCCTTCTTTCACGAGCCTCTGGGTGAGAAACTCCCGGAGTTGCGGCTCTTTATCAGCCGGCAGCTCATGCATCCCTTTCCACTCGGCTACAGCCTCATCAAGGCTCTTGTACTGTTCTTTCGAGTTCCACTGCATGATCTTGATGTCCGCAAGAATGCCCATATCTGCGAGCAGGTTATAGATTATCAGATAGCCTGCCGGGCCTATCTCATCCCTGCCTGGTCTGCCATGTCTTCCTTCTCTCTCCTTCATCATGAACTTTCCAAATCCGTCGTCCCTCTTGCCATCGACAAAGGTAAAGATGTAAACCGCCCTTTTTGCCAAAGAATCCATTTTAGCCAGGGCAGCTTTCATGTCATAGACGCCAAGAGAATTTGAGGAGAGGACAACATCGTGTTTCTCCAGCTCACCGTCGGCCACGTCCTGCCAGCTTTTTTGGATGCATTGTATGTTTTTCAGGCCTTCAGCCGCCATATTTTCCTTCAGACAGGAGAGCATCCCCGTCGATTGATCGAGAGCGGTCACGCTTTTAGCTATACGGGCTATGGGTAGTGCCAGCCTGCCGGTGCCAGCCCCCACATCCAGCACGGTCTCGCTGACAGTAAGGCCTAGCATTGCCACCTGGCCGTTCGCCATTTCGCTGTGCTTCATGACCCGTTTGTTGAACTCTCGGGCTTTGGCATCCCAGTGGGAGACTAAATCTTTGCCGTGATGGTCGAATCCTCTTCTATGGGTGGCCTTCCACAACTCGTCCCAATTGATTATTCCAGTCATTTCTTCCACCTAAAGGCTATCCAAATACTCTCTGGGCCATACAAGGTAGTCAGCATACTCGGTAAAGACGCCGTCCACACCTAAGAAGGCCTTGAAGATCTCGTTTCCTTCCTTCTCCAAATCCAGGCTCTCGAACAGATCGGGATGGAGCAGCTTGGCCATGTACATCATATTCACGAGATTACGATCAGGCGGGCTTCCACGACAATAGGGAGAGAAGCTGCTATAGACCCTGCCGTTCTTGATGGCATCAATGGATGCCAGCTCCGGGCAGTTCTTGATGAATTCCAGAGCACTATTGTTCCCAGCATCGCCGTTGGCTATCAATATGTAATCTGGATTCCAGGCGATGATCTGCTCTAATGCCACATTTACGCTCGTTCCATTGACCTCAGAGGCCACATTTATGCCTCCAGCGATTTCAAGAGGATCATATTCTACCTCAGTGCGGGTAAAATCTCGGCCTTCTTTGGGATCGTAAAAGCCTTTGCTTGCACCTCGTGGAGCATAGTATACTCTGGGCTTTTCTTCAGGCTTTAAGTCATCTGTTACGGATTTTATCATGTCCACTTTGCTCTTGACAAAGGCGATTAGCTCATCGGACTTGTCTTCTGCATCTAATGCCTGGCCAGCCACACTAATGCTGGTAAAATATCCGTCATCATCAAAGTTCCAGCCCTGTCCACCCAGGACGACGATTGGGCAGCCGATCTTCTCCTCAAATGCCTCAGCATCCTTCAGGCTTCCGCAGAAGATCAGATCGGGATTTAAGGCTGCAATTTGCTCAAAATAGATATCATATCTTGTGCTTGTCTCAGGAAGATCGGGCATGCGACCGCCAATGATTGTGTGGTAGCAGTCCAGACACCCCTCGGCGAATGTCTCAAAGGTGGTAGGGCATAGACACGATTTGGTGGCCTGCTCTCCTGCTACCAGCTTATCTCCATATCCGAGAGCTATTACTATCCTGGCCTCATCTGGGGACCTGGTGATTATCCTTTCTACAGGCTTGTCTAAGGTAATCTCCCTGCCCTGAGTGTCGATAAATGTCTTGGGATAAGACGCCAATGCGGTGAAGCTCAAGAAAAATATAGAGCATATTAATAATAAAAGCATTGATCCTTTAAGCAAATTGCGTTTATTCATTCATCTCCCTCTAATTCATCTTTGATACGGAATGTTCGGGCCTTTTATATTGCATTAATTCTTCTTTATTGCACTAAAAGTGTTAATTAGTATATGATACTTAAAACTTTTCGTTATTAAAATTATATAATTAACATGTGTAATCTGATTTGGATATAGTATCATAAAAGGAAATTAGACAAAAAAAAGATGGATTACGGATGCTATCGTTGATTGCTAAGCGAGAAATAAAAGAAAGAGGCCTGAGCCTCCTCCATAATGATCTCGCTCCGGCGGAATATGACCACTAGCTCTGGTTGAAGGATGCCATTGATGTTTCATCCTAAGGCTGAGAGACCCTCGCCTTTCTGCCAGGAGATCAAGACCTGTTTATGATGCCGATTTAAAACCAGTCCATCTCCTTCTTTCACGAGCCTCTGGGATAGAAACTCCCGCAGTTGCGGCTCTTTTTCAGCTGGCAGCTCATGCATCCCTTTCCACTCGGCTACGGCCTCATCTAGGCTCTTGTACTGTTCTTTCGAGTTCCACTGCATGATCTTGATGTCAGCAAGGATGCCCATATCGGCAAGCAGGTTATAGATAATGAGATAGCCGGCCGGACCTATCTCACTCCTGCCGTGTCTGCCATGCCCTCCGACTTGTCCTTCTTTGCATTGCCTCATGAACTGTTTAAAGCCATCATCTCTCTTGCCGTCTGCAAAGGTGAAGATGTAGACAGCTCTCTTTGCCAGAGAATCCATTTTCGTCAGGGCAGCTTTCAGATCATAGACGCCAAGAGAGTTTGAGGAGATAACAACATCGTGTTTCTCCAGCTCATCACCGGCCACGTCCTGCCAGTTCTTCTGGATAGGGCATATGTTCTTGATGCCCTCGGCAGCCATGTTCTCCTGAAGGCAGGAGAGCATCCCCGTCGATTGATCGAGGGCGGTGACGCTTTTCGCCATGCGGGCCATTGGGATGGCCAACCGGCCTGTGCCGGCTCCCACATCCAGCACTGTCTCCTCGGAAGTGAGGCCGAGCATTGCCACCTGGCTTTTGGCCCTTTCCCTGTTCTTCATGACCCGTTTGTTGAACTCCTGGGCTCTCTCATCCCAGTGAGAGACCAAATCTTTGCCATGATGATCGAATCCCCTTTTATGGGTGGCCTTCCACAGCTCGTCCCAATTGATTATTCCAGTCATTTCTACCACCTAGAGGCTATCCAAATACTCTCTGGGCCAGACAAGGTAATCGGCATACTCGGTAAATACGCCATCTACTCCCAGGAAGGCCTTGAATATCTCATTGCCCTCGTTCTCAATATCCAGATCCTTGAACTCATCTGGATGGAGCAGCTTTGCCATGTAGATCATGTTCAGGAGATTCCTGTCTGGCGGAGTGCCGCGGCAGTGTGGAGAGAAACAATTGTAGACATCGCCGTTCTTGACGGCTACAATAGAAGACAGCTCCGGGCAATTCTTTATGAAGTCGAGACCAGTGTTGTTTCCTGCAGCGCTGTTGGCTATGAGGATATAGTCCGGGTCCCAGGCGATGATCTGCTCCAAGGCGATGTTAACGCTCGAGCCGTTGACCTCGGAGGCGACATTTCTTCCGCCGGCTATTGTCAGGGGATCGTATGCGGGTTCAGAACGGGTGAAGTCCCTGCCCTCTTTCGGATCATAGAAACCTTTGGTCGCGCCTCTGGAGGCAAAGTAGACCTTGGGTTTATCCTCGTCCTTCATTTTATCGGTTACAGACTTTATCATGTCTACCTTGCCCTTGATAAAGGATATCAGCTCATCGGCTTTGTCCTCGGCATCCAAAGCCTCTCCGGCTACTCGGATGCTGGTGAAATATCCCTCATCACCAAGGTTCCAGCCCTGTCCTCCCAGGACAACTATGGGGCAGCCGATCTTTTCCTCAAATGCCTCGGCATCCTTGAGGCTTCCGCAGAAGATGATATCGGGCGTGAGTGCTGCGATCTGCTCATAGTAAATGTCGTATCTGGTGCTGATCTCAGGTAGATCGGGCATGCGGCCATCGATGATGGTATGATAGCAGTCAACGCAGCCTACAGTATTATTTGAGGCATCTGCGCCGGTCGGACAGAGGCATGTCTTTGTTGACTGCTCTCCAGCTATCAGTTTGTCTCCATATCCCAGAGCTATTACGATTCTGGCCTCGTCAGGTGATCGAGTGACAATCCTCTCGACCGGCTTGTCCAGCATGATCTCTCTGCCTTGAGTATCTGTAAATGTTTTTGGGTATGATGCCATTGCTGTAAAGCTCAAAAATAGTATCGAGCAAATCAGCATTATTAGCATCGGCTTTTTTAATATATTGAGTTTATTCATTCATCTCCCACCAATTTCTATTCAGACAAGATATTCTGGTCTTTTAATCACCTAAATAGCTGCATTTATGTACTTTTAGTATTAATAGATAGTAAATACTTAAAACTTTTCGTTAATTGATAATATAAATAACATATGAAATCTGAAAAGACCTCTTGCTATAAAAAAATGGAAAAGCGATGATTAATACTGAACCAGCCCTCCTTCTGCTTTGACCTTTAATACGGATCTATCGAAAACAAACAGGCTCAATGGCAGGAGGATTATAGAGAACAGAGCCAATGTGAGTATATCGGGAGCGAGGCTGCTGAGAGTGTATCCCTGCAGGATAGCATGCCTCATGCCGCTAACGGAGTAGGTGATGGGCAGAATGTGAGAGATGTTCTGCAGCCAGCCAGGGAAGACCTCGATTGGAAAGAGCACGCCTCCGAAGAGCTCGGATGAACCCATGAGCAGCATATTTATTGGGTCTCCTCTCTTAAAGACCATTATAAAGCTGGCCGACAATATCCCGATGCTGGAAAAGCAAATTATGGTGAGAATCAGGATTATGAGAGCACCGAGGACATTGGCGTGCGTCATGTCTACTCCCAAGAAGATGCCAATAACCAGATAGAGGAAAACCCTAAATGAGGCAAATATGAAGCTCCAGAGAGAAGATAGAGCGATGATGCTGGAAGTACTGGTAGGCGTCACCATCATGGCCTCCAAAGTGCCCATCATCTGCTCGTCTCTCACGCTCTCGGAGAAGCTTCTCAGAGAGATCATGAGATAACCTGAGAAAGCCATGCCTATCAGGACGAATGAGAAATAGTCGCCTCCGTAGGGCTCCAGATATTTGGCAGCCGCATCTCCCATCATCTTGGCAATGAAGTAATAGGTCAGGATGTTGAAGAGCATGAAAAACATTCGCAAGAAGAAATCGAATTTATAGCTCATCTGCAGCAGATAGCCCCGTTTTATAAACCATAATGCCTTTTCAAATGCCATCAATATCCCTTTCTCTTCATGCTGCCGAAGCCACGCCCACGCTTCCTCTGTCTGGGAGTTGCAAAAGGAACCTGAGAAACATTTTCTTCCTCGAAGGATTTGCCGGTATAAAATGAAAAGACATCGCCTAGCGTGCTGCTTTCTGATATGCCCTTTTTGAGCTCTTCTGGGCTTCCCTGAACCTTGATCCGGCCTTCGTCCAGGATTGCTATGGTATCGCACAGTTGTTCGGCCTCATCCAGTTGATGGGTGGAGATGAGGACAGTCTTGCCCCTCTCTGTCACAATATGATCTTTGATGAAGTCCCTCAAGCTCTTGGCTGCGCCCGGGTCCAGGCTTCTGGTCGGCTCATCCATGAAAAGCACCTTTGGATCGTTTAACAGTCCACGAGCAATGGCCATGCGCTGCTTCATCCCTGCCGAATAGTTCAGGAAAGGCTCATCCGCCCGGTTCTTGAGGTGGACTACATCAAGAAGTTCCTCTACCCTGGCCTTGACCTGAGACTGCGGCATATTATGGAGTGTGGCAAAGAATTGGAGGTTCTCTCTCCCGGAAAGTCTCCAGTAGAAGCTTCTCTCGTCGGTGGTGATGAAGCCTATGGAAGACCTGGCCTGCTGGCCCTCTTTTACGACATTGTAGCCATTTACGTAGGCCTCTCCAACAGTCGGGAGAATGAGTGTGCAGAGTATCTTTATGAGAGTTGATTTGCCAGCTCCGTTGGGCCCAAGCAGGCCTAAAACCTCTCCTTCTTTAACCTTAAGATTTACTCCACTAAGCGTGGTTAACACGTTTCGTTTTCTGGAATTCCTGATTACATCCAAAAAGCCTCGATCCAATACGAACCTCTTGGTCAGGTCTTTGGTCTCAATTGCGTATGTACCGATAATCTCACATCCAAGGCACTCGTTAGTCTTTAATCGTTGTCTGATCATATGTTGTTTTAATTTTTGGGTATATAAGTCTATTTTATGCTAAATGCATAGTTCATAATAAAAACTGCTCTAAGCAATCATGATAATTGTTTGGATATAACGAATGAATTAACATTGTTACTTTATTGCTACGAAATAGATAGAAATTCTTAAATAAGCAATTATCATATTGGATTCCTCGGAGGAATTCAGACGATTGAGAAAAATAAATTGACCGCCACAATCCTTCTCCTGGCATTGATTCCAGGATTAGCCCTGGCGGATAATGCAGTAATGGAAGAGCTGGGCAGCAAAGCAGCCAAGACAGCCATGCAGGATCTTAAGGTTGAAAAGGGGGATGCCAATGTCCTGATCCTGACAAGCGCCGGGCATGCCATCATCGATGGTCAGACAACGCAGGCAGCACTCAAGGGCCTGACAACGGAGAGCGGAAACAGCCTCGGGGATGCCAACCTATTCCAGGTTCTGCGCCCCTACTGGAAGCCTGTCTGGTTCTTCATATTCAATAAAGCCAATGGAGAAGCGGTCTATATGCAGGCCGACAGCAGTGCACTCAACAAGAGCCTTGATGAGTTCAAAGCCCTGTCCAACGATCAGGTCTTTTCCAAGATATCCAAGGCCAATGTAGACATCGACTATCTGGCAAACCACACTGACGAGGGAAATGCGACCTTCAACGACAAGGCCTTTAACGGCAATGAATTCTCCCTTGCAGGCATCTGCAATGTATGGGCTAGGGGCGGATCCTTTGACTTCATACAGGACACCTGCTTCCATGACCATCTCTGCCCTGGCGTTACCAGCGGGCTTTTCATAGCCAAGTACGTTGAGGAGAAGCTGCCCATAACAAACATCTCAGCCGAGAGCTACAAGGTAATCTCCTGTCCCAATTGGTGCAAGGAAGACCTCCTGCAGATGCGCTGGGATGCTACACCCGGAAAGAGCGGCATGTTCGTCATGGCTCTGACAGATGCAGAGAAGAAGGCAGTGCCTGGCATAGCTGGAATTTACATCCGCTGGAACAGCACAGCCAATTCTGGAGATGCATTGGTTCTGGCCTACAACTCCAGTTCATTTACGAGCGACTGGAAAGGCCCATCTTGGGGAAGCAAGCTGGCCTCTGATGTAGCCCTTATGTCCTATGTAGACACTCCTGATGCCTTTGTCTCCACCATCAAAGAGCTCAAGGTAGATGACAAGATGCTGGCCATGATGCAGAGCGCAGGCATGCATCCTCTTAAGGTTGTCGGGGTGCTGTAATCCGCTAAACCGGCTGCCATATCTGGCAGCTAAAATTTTTTAATATTTATTACTAACAGATGGATTCATAAAACAATCTGTTATATTCATTTATCAGGAGACAGCAGAGATGAAACTCGTAATTTGCGGGAAAGGCGGGAGCGGCAAGAGCACAGTATCGGCATTGATAGCCAGGGAGATTGCACCCCGCGGAGAGACGGTTCTAGTAGTTGACACAGACGAATCCAATTTCGGCCTTTATAGGAATCCTCGTAGGAAAGACGGGAGCACAGAGGACAACTGGTGGAAAGAACTAATGGAAAAAGCATGGACTGACAGCGCTCATTCAGCCCTTAATTTTGATTTGACCCCGAAGCTCTGGTTGCATGCACTTCCGGCGCTTGGCAAGTCAGCTCGAGAGGCCGCCTGCCCGCGTGCACATGAACTCGGCATAGTACATCCTTGCTTTCCAGCAAACGTAATTCATAGTTGCATTGTACCCGGCCAAGCCGCTATTCGTCCACAACTTCAAAGCCTTCGAGGATGAATTTAAGCCTAATGATCACAAAATCAATGATCGCCCGGCCACGCAAATCTATTCCGGTTTCCTCATCTAGAAGCTCTTCATAGAACTCCGTGGTCACTTCCTCGTAGTCATCGTCCGTGTACTCTAAGTCATTACTATCCAGTATTTCCTCCTGCATCATGGTTACAGCATCCTGCATGAGAGCGTAGTCTTTATGAGCAGGAGTGCCCAGCCTCAGCTCAGTGAACCGGTTATCCAGTGCTTGCATTTGGTTGTGATATTCAGCTCCCAAGGCATCGCTGATGTTGTCTATCATCTTCAGTTTATCCTTGATGGGATCGCTCCGCTGCTTTTCCAAAGTGGCATTGTCCATTCCCATGCGATAGAACTCGCCGATCTTCTGATCGAGGCTTCCCTTTACAGCAATGGTGTTATTGGCAGCGCTCTCCACTATCCATCTGACCAGGTCGTAGTTTCTGTCCGTCACGATGTCGAACTCCCCATAACGGGATTTGTCCGCAGGCACTGGGTGGCTCTTTATCCAGTTCCCCTCGCCATACTCATGTTCATGCTCTCGGGATCGAAGGGCTTCACTTGCGCTGAGACTGGTGAGACGCTTGTGTTTTCTATCGAGGTTTCAGAAGATCCAAAAGCTAAAGCAATAATCAGTGCCATGTCAAAAACAGATAGGCATACGACTCCGGTACCATTCATCCCCACCAACTCCTTTTGGCTTTAAAAGATGCATGAGATGAGCATGGCATGTGATTCTCGCTGCCTTGGCAAATTGTATGATTTGTATAGCATTGGCAAAGGTCTCGACGGCGAGACGATCGCACTCGTCCATAGAGGAGACAAAGATATGAAACGTCATAAATTAAAAAAGTTTAAATTCAAAGAAGGCCTATTTAAAATAACGCACATGAAAGGAGGATTTAAAAAATGGCAAAAGAAACTGTAGAGAAGGCAAAGATGGAGATGGAGAAGAAGCTGGCTTATGCAAAAGCTGATGCAGAGAAAGGATTTGCCGATGTTAAGGCCGAGGTGGAGAAAGCGAAAGCAGAGCTAGGGAAGAAGGTGGCACACGTAAAAGCTGATGTGGATAAAGCGAGAGCCGATGCAAAGGCTGATGCACGAACCGAATAAAAGTAAAAATGAATCCGTCTGGAATTTTTTGCATCGTTTTTCCGCAACTATTTGGCCGACCATAATCAGCACCTATGGTAGTACTTATTGATGTTTCGCGGGGATTCATGAGTATAAATCATATGTCTTTAACAATTTAGGTACCAAAAGCTTTTTAGTTCATAACATCCTTTTAGATCTAGATTTATGAAAGGAGTAAAGCAAAAATGACAAATGAAACTATAGAGAACGTAAAAGCTGATGCAAAGAAAGGAATGGCGGATATCGGCAAAAAAGTGGCAGATGCAAAAGCTAATGTAAAAGCCGATGTAGAGAAGGTTAAGGCTAATTTCGGGAAAAGTGATTTGGAGAAGAAGGCAGCCTATGCAAAGGCAGACATAATAGCAGATGCCAATAAGGCGAAGGCCGATGTCGAGAATAAGATGGCACATGCAAAAACTGATACCGAAAAGGCGAAAGCTGACATAGGAAGAAAGATGAGTGATGCGCTAAAATAAACAATGCAAAAGATTCAAGCTTATTTCAGACGGTTTTTTAAAGGCTCTTGACGCACTTTTCGCGACTTTCAAGGTTTATATTTGAGATTCGAACTCGTCAGGAAATAGGGTTATGCGAATTATTAATCTAAATCGAACGCAAGCGGTTGCTTATTGATTAGGGGGTGAATAAAATGGCGGACTTAATTTATTTGGCGGTAGTGTTCTTTGTAATCGCTCTGATACTCGGAATATTGGGAATACGTGGTGCAGGCATATCGATGGAGATCGCCAAATGGCTGATAATAGTCTTCATCATCTTGGCGGTAATATCGCTCATATTTGGAGGCTCATTCCACCTGGCGGCATTACATCTTGGAATTTAGGATTGCGCAATCTTAGAAATCAGGTTTCTCATGTAAAGACTGATGAAGCGAAGGCTGATTTTTTAATTTGCTCAGAAAATCCGGGAATACAATATAAGCAATGGTAGGTATTAAAATGAAATATAGCAAAATTTTGCTGTGTGTAGCCACGCTTGCAGCGTGTCTGTTGATCGGTATTGCATGGGGAGGAGACTACCTGGAAGGCGGATATGTCAAGAGTTCCAGCGGTAGTGGCAGCGTAATGGGAACTGGCGGAGACTGGATTAGCCCCAATATGGGTGTATCCAGCCGCGGAAATATGGATCCTGGACTGGCAGGCATGTTACGGTGGCTCGATTCTCCAGTCCCAGCTCTCCCCTGGTACACCGGAGATGTTACCTTCTATAAACAAGGGGTTTCGAGTACAATTTTCACACAATTCGCAGAGTATTATACAACCACCGGCACGCCTGTTGTTGGTGGGATAATAAGCAATCCCACCAAGTTCGATATAACGCAGAAAACTCCTACTAATGTGTACTATGGTGCCGGTGTAGGGTTGCCATACACCCAATATGCATCCACAGTGCCATCCAAGACTGATGACCTCTGGATCCAGGGGGCAACAAACTGGACACAGTATGTGATAAGCCCCGTCGGAACCTGGCTGCAGCTAATTGCCTACGCACCGGTTGAAGGACCGGCAGGTTTCTATGAGATGATCCAGACCGACACAACCAGTTCGAAGTACAGCACATATCAGTTCAGCGAGGGCTATAATACCATGAACTTCAAAGCTGACCAGATTGGAAGACATATGCTCTACTTTGTGGTAAACAGCCAGCCCAGCAACGTGGTCGTTGTGGATGTACTTGGAGAAGCCTCCACAGGGTCAACGTCGCAAATAGAACATACAATGTCTTAGAGTAAATAGCATCACAGAAACAAAAATAATGCTATCAATCTCACATATTTTTTTTTAAGGTAGCTTTGACATGGGCACAGATAAAGCCATGTATTCTGCATCAAAGGCTGCTTTTCGAAAGTATACCATTGTCCTATAGGCCGCCAGAATAAAGCCGTAGACTGCAGGACCAACTATCACACCCATTAACCCGATAACAAAAACCGGTGCAGTAAATGCCATGAGGGTGATGAGAGGATGGATTGAAGCGCTCGCTGATGCCAGACGAGGAAGAACAACGTTATTGGGTATTACTGTGAGAAAGACAACTCCGAAGGCCAACAGGGCCAGGCCTGTGATATAGTCTTGAGTTAGCAGGTAGTAAATGGCAATCGGCCCGAAGATCAATTCCGGTCCTACCATTGGAACCAATGCGACAACTGCTATTATCATGCCACAAAGCAAAGGATAAGGTATGCCGAGCACTAGGAACCCTATAGACCCCATGATCCCGGTAAGCAGAGAGTTGAGAAAAAACACCCGGAAAAGGCTCTTATAGATAAGGTCCAGCTCTAGAATGAGATGCGTGGTAACTTCTTTTTCAGGAAGTAGCCCTACAAATTCGTTTATTATCTGTTTGCCGTCAACAAGGAAATAATAGGTAAAAATTATTGCCAGCAGAAACTGAGTGAAGAATATTGGCAGATTTGAGGCGAAGCTTATGATTTGGGCCTGTAAAACCGGTTGGACCATTAAAATGAGGGCTGTTGGAATGTCGCCGATCCCCTTAACATAATCTGCAGCCAATGCCGGTAGGTGCATCTCAGAGAGGCTATTAATGGCTGCAGAAAAATCAGCTGCCTGTATCTGGAGATAGGCTACGCCGCCTAAGCCCAGCAAATTCGACATTTCCGCGATAAGCGCATCAGCTGTTGCAAAGATGATAAATATTAGTATAAAAAAGATTATTGATATGGAAGCAAAAGCTGATGCCCGACGATGGTGACCGACGTTCCTGGTGAAATACATGAAGACAGGATCCAAAATATATGCCAGAAGAACGCTTAAAAGAATAGTCGATATAAAATCTTTGCTAAGGTATATCGCAAATATAATTAAAACAAAGATGATAGCTGCAAAGATAATGTAAAATTTGCGGCGCAGATCCATGTAGTATAACAACGGTTCAATTCTAGATATACCCTTGCACTCGCTCTGATAACATTTCTTAGAAAAGATAAAATGGGTGTTAGGGCTCTCCTAGTAGTCCTCTCCACCCATGCCGCCCATTCCGCCGGGCATTCCGCCAGCGCCGCCAGGCATGCCGCCCGGTCCGCCGGACTTGGAGGCGATGACATCATCGATTCTCAGAATCATGATGGCCGCCTCGGCAGCAGACTGGATGGCCTGAGTCTTGACCCGCAGAGGCTCGACCACACCCAGTTTGAGCATGTCTATTGCTTTGCCGGTATCCATGTCCAGGCCAGCGGTCTTCACGCCTTTCTCATGCTGGCTTCTCAGAGAGACCAGGGAATCGATCTGGTCTAAGCCGGCATTCTCTGCCAGGGTTTTAGGTATGATCTCCATAGCATTGGCGAAGGCCTCGATGGCCAATTGCTCGCGTCCGCCAACAGTGGAGGCATAGGATCGGAGTCTCAGTGCAAGCTCCACCTCAGGTGCGCCGCCACCGGCTACAAGCATCTTGTCCTTCACTGCTACTCCGACCACGCGCAGTGCATCTTCCATGGCCCGGCCCAGTTCATCTACTACGTGCTCAGTTCCGCCTCGCAGGATGATGGACACAGACTTGGGATTATTGCAGTCCTGGACAAAGGTCATCTTCTCATCGCTGACCTTTCTCTCCTCGACGAGACCTGCTTTTCCTAGATCGCTCTCAGTGATCTCATGAATGCTGGAGACCACCCTTCCGCCAGTAGCCCGTGCCAGCTTCTCCATATCGCTCTTCTTGACCCGGCGTACTGTGTAGATCCCGGCCTTGGCCAGGAAATGCTGGGCCAGATCATCGATGCCTTTCTGGACAAAGAGGACATTGGCTCCGGTGGCTGTGATCTTGTCGACCATGCCCTTGAGCATGTTCTCCTCTTGATCCAGAAATCCCTGGAGCTGGTCCGGAGAGGTTATCTGAATCTTGGCATCGACCTCGGTCTTTTCGATCTCAACAGCAGCGTTGAGAAGGGCAATCCTGGCTCCCTTGACGGACTTTGGCATGTTGGGATGCAGCCGATCTTTGTCGATGACCACTCCGCTTACCATCGAGGAGTCGGCGATAGATCCGCCCACCTTCTTCTCTACAGTGATGTTATCAGTGTCTACAGTCCCATCGGCGTCAACTACAGATTGAACAGCCTCAACCGCCATGTCGGCCAGCTCCTCGCGAGAAGATTGTGAGCCCTTGCCGGTCATGGCAGTGATAGCGATATTTCTGAGAAGGCTCTTGTCCTTGGCCAGCACGCTGACTGCAAGGCTCTTGAGGATCTCCATGGACTTGTCAGACGCAGCCCGGTAGCCGGCAGCGATAACCGTAGGATGGATCTCCTGCTCCAGCAGCTCTTCGGCCTGCTTGAGCAATTCACCGGCCAGCACCACAGCGGTGGTTGTGCCGTCGCCTACCTCCTGGTCCTGGGTCTTGGCAATCTCCACCATCATCTTGGCGGCGGGATGCTCGATATCCATTTCTTTAAGGATGGTGACGCCATCGTTGGTGATTACAACGTCTCCCATGCCGTCCACAAGCATCTTGTCCATGCCCTTGGGGCCAAGAGTGGTCCTCACTGCACCAGCTACGGCCTTGGCCGCCATGATATTCGATTTCTGTGCCTCTCTACCAGCAGTCCTCTGGCTGCCTTCCCTAAGAATGTATATGGGTGTGCCGCTGAATTGTCCTGACATTAATTACCTCAACAGATTCTAACTTAACATCTAACTATAGTTTGAACTTCTATATAAAGAGATGCTTGGGGGGTTCTGTTGAATCCGCGGGTAGTGCGGATAAGGGGTGCGCGTTGGCGGCAGAACTGAGAAATCGTGATAAATTGGAACTGCCAACAAACGAGACCGTTCCAAATGAATTGATATTATCACATCTCATCGCAGGAATGACTCACTGGATTTAGCGACATAAGAAATCATTGAATTGGCTTATAGGTGCCAGATCCGATAAGCCAAACACGCACGATTTTTTATTAAGCATTCGAAACGGGTCATAAAATGTATCAAAAATAATGCATCAAAAATCTGCCTAGAAATAATATTATAAAGAAATATGTGAGTGAATAGAAATGTTTATTAGTTAGTGATATTAATCAATAGATTAATCAAACTATATGCTTATAGGTAGATGAAAACATGAAATCATATTATGCGTTGTTGGCTTTAATGTTATGCTTTTATCTTGCATCAGTACATGCAGAATCAAACGACTTTGTGTTAAATATATTTGGTAATGCAAATATTGACAGCACCATTGATGATAAAGATATAGAATACATACAGGCAGTAATCGACGGAAAAGAGACGCCCACAAGTCTATCGGACGCAAATAATGACGGAACGATTGATGAAAACGATATCTCTCAGGTAAAAAAGATAATCGATGGAAAAGAAGAAGAGCTAATTGTCATAGATTCAGCCAACAGGACAGTTTCTCTCAAGACCCCCATTGAAAGGGTCGTCATAGCACGCAAGGGCCCCGAAGAGTTCACGATAATACTGGCCAAAGACAAAATCATAGGCATCGGGGATGACGCTAAGGTCAATAATCCTGATATCGTGCAAAAAACTGGAGTAGATAAGATTCCCGGAGTAGGAAATTTTAATTCGGGAAGCCTGGACTACGAGGCTATAATCTCGCTCAATCCCGATTTGATTCTTGCCACTACACCATCACTAAAAAAAGGATTGGCAGATAAACTTCCGGATAACATACCAATATTAGCACTGGATTGTGAGGTCGATCCAAATCTTGCTAGCCAAAACGAGGTTATCAAAAAATTGGGGTACATAGTGAATCAACCAGAAAAAGCGGACAAATTAATTAATTGGAGAAATAAATACGAAAACATTTTAGTAGACGAAGTAAATAAATTGGATCAACAGACTCTGCCAACATATTATATAGAAACATACGATAAATATGTAACTTATTTATCAGATCTATATGACTCAAAAGCAATTAGCGGATGCGGAGGACGCAACATTGTTGACGGATCAAAATTTCTAAAGAATGAATTAGGAAATGAAGAAGTCATCATCGACCCTGAATGGTTAATTGATCAAAATCCAGATTTTATATTCCTTAGAGAAAATACAAATTCTGCAGGATTTAGCTGGACCGACGAAGAGGCAAAAAAAGAATTGGAGACCTTGATAGACAGACCTGGATGGGAAAATCTGAAAGCCGTTAAAAACGGTCATGTATATTTATATGACAAATGCTTTGTTAGAAGCAGATCAGAAATAGGAAAAGTCTATTTTGCAAAATGGATGCATCCAGATCTATTTCAGGATTTAGATCCAAGCGCGATTCATGCTGATTATTGGAAAGAGTTCATTAACGAAGATCTTGCTGGGCTTTGGGTTTATCCTGAGCCCAAATAATTTTTAAAAAGGTGAAATATTTGAAAAATCAAATCAGAATTCGTTGGAATCAAGATGCAAAAAATTATAACCGCTCCACCGAATGCACGTGGAACTCAGAATATGAACGATCCGCATGGATTAGTATTTTTGAAAATATAATTAGCAAAGATAAAATGACAGTACTTGATGTAGGAACTGGTCCTGGGATTATAGCATTTTTTCTGGCAGAATTGGGGAAAAAAGTGATGGGCATTGATCTGTCGGAAAATATGATACAGATCGCCAGACGCAATGCCAGAGATTATAACTTGGATGTTGATTTTAGGGTCGGAGACGCAGAAAATCTGCCATTTGATGATGAATCATTTGATGCTGTTGTCAATAGACAATCCATTTATAGAAGGCTTTGGCGATATTTGCAGCGCCAATTGTAATCATTACTGAGAAAAGGATACCCCGCAAAACAAAGCTGGATCAGAATATAAAGCAAAAACTCTGGTCCCCTGGAAACTCACGCCCGGATGCAGACATAATGATGCTCAAAAAACTAAACTTTAAAAATATTGAAGTGGATCCAAGGATTAACAAGCGGACACAGTCGCTATTGGATCACATAAAGCAGGGATATTGGGGCAATACCTTCTTGATAACAGGAGTTAAATAGATAAATATATAAATATAAAATATTAATTACCAAATGCCCTCGCACCTCCTTCCCCCCGCAAGAAGCATTTGCATGCAAACCCCGTCGGATTCGCCCCGGCAGATTATCACTATGACTAATTCATACTCATGCAATTCTTTGAAAACTGAACTATCTCAGCTTCGATTAGACATTTTGCAATCATAATTTATCATAACTTTTAAGACTTGATCTCAAATACCTATAAATTATCGACATGGCTTTTTGGTCTTAGGAGGCTAAATAAAATGGCCCTTGATCTTAAGACAAAAGATGACGTATTTGAGGCAATTGACAAGTTTAATGTAAGGTTTGTCCGAATTTGGTTTACAGATATCCTGGGAGTCCCCAAGAGCTTTGCAATCAACCCCAACGAACTTGAAGGGGCATTCTCTGAGGGCATGGGCTTTGACGGCTCCTCCATCGAGGGCTTTGCCCGAATCCATGAGTCAGACATGGTCGCCAAGCCTGACCCAACCACCTTCCAGCTCATCCCCTGGAGGCAGCATGAGAACGCCGTCGCCCGCATGTTCTGCGACATCCAGAACCCCAACGGCACCCCCTACGAGGGCGACCCAAGATACGTCCTGAAGAGAAACCTGTCCCGGATCAAGGATAAGGGCTACAGCTTCCTGGTCGGACCAGAGCTTGAGTTCTTCTACTTCAAGGGCGAGCACAACACCGAGACATTGGACACAGGCGGATACTTCGACCTGACAACCGCAGACAACGCTTCAGACCTGCGCCGCGACACAATCCTGGCCCTGGACTCCATGGGCATCGATGTTGAGTACAGCCACCATGAGGTCGCTCCATCCCAGCACGAGATCGACCTGCGCTACAAGGACGCCCTCTCCATGGCAGACACAGTCATGACCTACAAGATTACAGTCAAAGAGGTCGCCCGCAGGTATGGCTATCATGCCAGCTTCATGCCGAAACCCATCTTCGGCCAGAACGGCAGCGGAATGCACGTCCATCAGTCTCTCTTCCAGGGCAAGAGAAACGTCATGTTTGATGCCGGCGACGCCTTCCATCTCTCTGACGAAGGCAAATACTACATTGCCGGTATGCTCAAGCATGCCCCCGAGATCACAGCCGTCACCAACCAGTGGGTTAACTCCTACAAGCGCCTGGTCCCCGGCTACGAGGCTCCGGTTTACATCTGCTGGGCCAGAAGGAACAGATCCGCTCTGGTCAGAGTCCCGATGTACAAGCCCGGAAAAGAGACTGCCACAAGAGTCGAGTTCAGGAGCCCCGATCCCGCCGCCAACCCGTACCTGGCTTTCTCAGTCATGCTGGCCGCAGGCCTTGCTGGCATCGCCAACAAGTACGATCTGCCTGCCCCCCAGGAGCAGGACATCTACCACATGAGCGATGAGGAGAGGAAGAACGCAGGAATCGCATCTCTGCCAGGAAGCTTGAACGATGCCATCCAGCTCGCAGAAGGAAGCAAACTCATTCGCGAGGCACTGGGCGAGCACGTCTTCAAGGCATTCATCGCCAACAAGAAGGCTGAATGGGATGCCTACCGGACAAACGTTACCCAGTGGGAGCTTGACAGGTACTTGCCTCTGCTCTAAGAGCCCATCTTCGGGCTCACCCTTTTTATCTTAAGAAATTGCGAGGAAGGAACAATGATAAGAAACAAGCCTGAATCGACGGGCGTTGATCACAACTATTATGAAGGTTTCTTAAATAGATATAAAACATTTATTGCGATCACTACTTGCTCACACGTCATCCTATCGAACATGAATTGCAGTAAGATAGAAGATAATTGAAAGATCGGTGTCTGGAGTTCAGGATTATTATGCCAAGGATTAGAAGGGAGCTTTACACCAAAGATATCTGCGCCTGCTCCATCTTCGGAGCCATGAATCGGGATGGGGAGCGCTTCAATGGGGCCGGCGTAATGAAGGCTATAGCCAATATGCACGTCCGCGGCAATGGTCTAGGTGGCGGGTTTGCAGCCTATGGCATATACCCGGAGTATGAGGACTACTATGCCATTCATCTCATGTTCACAGGCAAGAATCAAGAGGACAAGCTGTCAGCTAAAAGGGAGCTAGATGCGTTTCTCTGCCAGCACTTCGATGTGGTCTACGATGAAGAGATACCCCATGAAGATGAGACAACAGTAAGCGACCCTCCCCTGGTCTGGCGCTACTTTGCCTTGCCCAATAAAAAGGGCGATGACGCACTGCTTACCGACGAGGACTATATCGTCTCGATGGTCATGAGGGTGAATACAAGAATCGAAAATGCTTACATATTCTCCTCAGGCAAAAACATGGGCTGTTTCAAGGGTGTTGGATATCCTGAGGAGATTGGCGAATATTTCATGCTTGACCGGCTCTATAGAGCCTACACCTGGACAGTTCATGGTCGTTTTCCCACAAACACCCAGGCCTGGTGGGGTGGGGCTCATCCCTTTAGCCTTCTGGACACGACCATTGTTCACAACGGAGAGATCTCGTCTTACGGCACCAATCGATGGTACCTGGAGATGTACGGCTATGCCTGCACCCTCCAGACAGACACAGAGGTCATAGCCTACGCAGCGGACCTGCTCATGAGAAAACAGAAGCTGCCCATAGAAATTGTGGCCAAAATCTTAGCTCCGCCAATCTGGAATGCCATCGACCGGATGAATGAGACAGAGAAGAAACTGCTCACAACCTTGAGAATGGTCTACGGACCTCTTCTCATGAACGGACCTTTTGCCATAATACTTGGTCAGACGGGAAAGATGATCGGTCTGACAGACAGAATCAGGCTGCGGCCACTTACTGCAGCCACAAGAGGTGAGATGTTCTATCTCTCCTCGGAGGAGGCGTCGATTAGACTCATTTCGCCACAGCTTGATCGCGTCTGGACTCCCAACGGAGGAGAACCAGTCGTAAGCGAATTAAATAGCATGAGGAAGGTTTTGCAATGAAATCATTCGTCTTTCCTGAGTTCCAGATCATAAGGGACGAAGAAAAATGCGGCCAGTGTCGGGGCTGCGAGCGACAGTGTGCCTTTGGCACTCACACTTACGATCCGGTGGCTGACCGGCTGGTATCCGATGACTACAAGTGCGTCGGCTGCCAGAGATGCGTAGTATTCTGCCCTAAGGATGCCATTGTAGTCCGTCCTTCGCCATCGTACTACCGTCCAAATGCCTCCTGGTCGCGCGAAAAGCTGGAGGATCTCAAGAAACAGGCGGAGACTGGAGGCGTGATCCTTACTGGATCGGGCAACGACAAGCCGTTTTGCATCTATTGGGACCACATTGTGCTCAATGCCTCCCAGGTCACCAATCCATCCATCGACCCATTGAGAGAGCCGATGGAGCTGCGCACCTTCCTTGGAGCCAAGCCCGACGTAATGGACATCACTTTCAAGGACCACGAGGTGAAGATCAATACAAAACTTTCGCCTAACATCATGGTCGAGACCCCGATACTCTTCTCTGCCATGTCCTACGGAGCCATAAGCTACAACGCATTCCGGGCCCTTGCAATGGCTGCAAGGAAGTCAGGAACCTTCTTCAATACGGGTGAAGGCGGCCTTCCTCGCGAGATGAGAGAGGAGTTCGGAAAGTACGCCATAGCTCAGGTGGCCTCAGGGCGCTATGGCATAGACGCAGAATACCTAAACTGCGCCGCCGCAATAGAGATCAAAGTGGGCCAGGGAGCAAAACCCGGCATCGGAGGACACCTCCCCGGAGAGAAAGTCTCGGCGACTGTAGCACGGACTCGCATGATACCCCAGGGCACCGACGCCATATCGCCTGCTCCGCATCATGATATTTACTCAATTGAAGATCTCTCCATGTTGATCACGGCCCTAAAAGAGGCGACCAACTACGAGAAACCCATCTCAGTCAAGATCGCAGCCGTTCACAACTTTGCAGCCATTGCCTCAGGAATCGTGAGGGCTGGCGCTGACATCATAGCCATCGATGGATTGCGAGGTGGAACGGGAGCTGCACCAAAGGTAATCCGGGATAACGTTGGAATTCCAATTGAGCTTGCCATCTCGTCCCTGGACAGAAGGCTCCGGGGTGAAGGCATCAGAAACAGATGCTCGATCATCGCTGCTGGCGGAATTCGCTGCAGCGCCGATGTGATCAAGGCTATCGCGTTAGGAGCTGATGCAGTCTATATTGGATCTGCGGCACTCATAGCCATGGGCTGCACTCTCTGCCAGAAGTGCTATACAGACAAATGCAACTGGGGAATATGCACTCAAGACCCGCGCCTCTCCGGAAGGCTTAACACGGATATCGCCAGCCAGAGGCTTTCTAACCTGATAGCTGCCTGGTCGCATGAGATTGCTGAGATGTTAGGCGGCATGGGCATCAATGCTCTCGAGAGCCTGCGAGGCAACAGGGATCACCTGCGAGGTGTAGGGCTGCATGAGTGGGAGCTTGATGTGCTGGGAATCAAGGGTGCAGGAGAGTGAAAGACAATGTGCAAAACCGTTCCAATGGATGCCAACGTGGCCGAGATCGATGCCACAGACCTGCAGACCAAAGAGCTGAATGACCTATTGAGGGAGATGATGCTCTCCGGGATTAAAAAAGTCAACATCAGAAATGTCTGCGGTCAGAGGTACATAGGAACCCGTCTTTACACGCCAGAACGTCTCACGATGGATATCGATATCTTCGGAACGCCCGGTAACGATTTAGCCGCTTTTCTTTTTGGCCATAAAATAACTGTGCATGGAAATGCCCAGGATGGTGTAGGAAACACAATGGACGCCGGCGAGGTGGTCGTTTTCGGACGGGCCGGAGATATCCTAGGGTTTTCCATGAGAGGAGGCGAGATATATGTCAGAGACAATTGCGGCTATAGAACGGCACTGCACATGAAGGAGTACGATAACAAGAGGCCAGTTCTGGTAATAGGGGGCCGAGCCCAGGATTTTTTGGGCGAGTACATGGCTGGCGGAATTGTGATCATCCTGGACCTGCAGGGTTTGACTCATCAGTCCAATTTCATTGGCACTGGCATGCATGGCGGCGTGATCTACCTGCGCGGCAGCGTGAATAGCAACCAGGTCGGCAATCAGGTTGCAGTCTCACCCATAGATGAGTCTGACCGATCTGTGCTGGACCATTATGTCTCCCGATTTTTGGAGCGCTTTCCAGAGGTTGGAAAGAATAAGGATGAAATCATGAACCATTCCTTTGTAAGGCTGACACCCAAGTCGAAGAGGCCCTACAACAAGCTTTATACTTATTAAATTTCCTAGAGGGATAAAATGCCGGTATATATTGACATCAGCAGATGCATAGGCTGCCGGTCGTGTGAGGTAGCCTGCCAGCGCGTGCACGGAGGCAAGGGACATGTCAACGTGCATTATGTCGGAGACACGGCTTCGGTTCCCATTTTCTGTCATCACTGCGAGGAGGCCAACTGCACACTGGTCTGCTTTACGGGAGCATTGCACAAAGAAGGGGAACGGACGGCCTTTGATGTAGAAAAGTGCACCGGCTGCGGCCTGTGCCGTCTGGCCTGTCCCTTTGGCGTGGTCTGGACTGACAAAATCGCCCACAAGTGTGATCTGTGCGACGGACGGGAGGGAGGACCCACCTGCATAATCACCTGCCCGGCCAATGCGTTATCAACCGATTTTGACCTTGCGTCCAAGAGGGCACGCTCGCGCGCTGCCAAGGCTGCAGCTCAGGGAGGAAGAAGATGATCAAAGTTGATAGAAACCTGTGTCTGGGCTGCCTGTCCTGCTCCAATGTCTGTCCCAGCCAAAACATTACCAGAAGCGAGTCTTTTGAAAAGAGGACCATTCACTGGAAGAGATGCAAAGAGGAGTGCGATCTTTGCGTTGAGTTCTGCCCGGCCAAGGCTCTTACTTTAGTGCCCTTTGATGAGAATGTGCCTGAGCCCGAGATCACTTTTGATCTGGTGGCCTGCCGGATATGCGGATCGCATTATGCGACCGAGCCCATGCTTCGGAGAATTGAGTCTGTGCTGCCAGCCAATTTGCAGAAGGACTCATCGGACCTCGAATGGATTCGCATCTGTCCCATCTGCCGGCGTGATATCGAAGCTCAAAAGGTCACCAAGCAGATTATGATGACAAGAAGCAAGAGCATCTGAAACACATCTTTTTTCCTTCAATTGATATTTCTCATCGTCATGCACATGCCAACATTTATAGCTCTGTCATAAGCATATACATTTGGAGGTTTTGCATGAAGAATTTTTCGGCCATTATCGCATTGGCATTCTTGCTGCTTTTATCGACAGCATTTGCTGAGGATGTCAGCGCCGATCAGCTAAAGCAGATGACGATAAAATCTGCAGATGAGGTCGCATCTTATGATTACTCACGCATGGCACAGACCGCTATTGTCTATAAAAACGAATCCCTGGAGGACGGATTCGTTGCGACGAAAACAACAGTTGGAAAGGTCAACCTGACTGCACAGTCTGGCTGGTGGAGCCATCAGCTCAAGGACACAGGGACAGGAGAGGTGCTCCTCTGGCAGGGATACTTCATAAACGGCAAAGAGTACTGGAAAGAGGGAGATAACTGGACTGAATTCATCCTCAACGATTCCAGGGCAGTCATGGAGGATTATAACGATCTTCCGGGACAGGCCGAACTATTAAACTATTCAGATATGATTATCACGGGATCAGAGGAGATTGAAGGCTTAGATTGCTACAAGATAACGGCTGAGCCGATAGCTGCTGTCCAGAAGGCCATCATAGGCACTCAGATATTTGCCTCGTACCTGGCCTCGCCGTTCTCTCTACCAGATGAATTCGAGGCAGATGACTTTGACTTCGAGAATACCTCAATTATCGAGAACTCAGATGTCTCGGTTACGGCCTGGGTATCTAAGAATGATTCGCTCTTAAGAAGAATGAGCATCGATTCCAGTCTGAACCTCACCCCGGCTATTCTAAAAATATATGAGCAGAACTTCACAATACAGTCGACTTTGCATGAGACAACCGATTACACCGACTTCGACCAACCGGTGCAGATAGAGCTTCCTACTGAGGCCCTCAATTCATCCTATCGCATGCAAGGAGCCGACTGGAGATGGGGAGTCTTCGGACTTGTGGAGCCTTAATTGGAGGATGACGATATGACACAAACTAAAGGCATTTTTCCAATGATATCGGTGCAGACCCGTCCGGCTGCAAAGATCCTGACTGCGTTTATCATTCTGGCTATGTTCTGCCTGAGCACGCTATGCTGCGCCACTGCACTGGCTGCACAGGCATCAACTGACCCAGTTCGCACCCACTGCGTGAGTTCCGGATATCTTTACAGGACCACACCATCGCTTAATGGTGGCCAGGGGATCTGCTCGTTTCCGGATAATAGCTGGTGCGATGCAAATGAATTCTATAATGGATCTTGCGGCCCGAGGCTCACTCCCAACATCCTTCCCGGATATGCTTTCGCAACAGGTAGCACAAAAGTCGCATCTATGCAGGAGATCTGCATATCCAGCGGAGGAAGAATTAAGAGCGTTCACACGCCGTACGGCGATATCGCCATTTGCGTCTTCCCGGACGGCACTACCTGCGACGCGAAGGCGATATCTGAAGGAAGGTGCGGCGCAGATTACTGGACGATATATGCCCAATCATGGCTGAATGCGCCATAGCATTGAGCACACACTTTTTTCGATGATGGCATTTTTATCCGGACATTCAAAAGGATTACATCCGGGGTCGAATGGTCCTGGTGGGCTGCCCAAAGCTCGATGATTCCAAGCCCTTGGTGGAGATAGCTCGCGGAGATCCTAAGGCAAAACGAGATCAAGGATATCGCTATGCTGCACATGACTGTGCCATGCTGTGCTCAGCTCATAGAACTGGTTGACAAAGCCGTGAAGCTATCGGGAAAGGACGCGGCTGTAAAGAGCCATGAGGTTGGAATTGACGGGCACCTGACTACAAGAAAATCTTTTAATAAATAAGTCGGCTTGAGATTGCATCATGAGCAAACTGGAATTCTGTGAGGCTTCACAGGAAGACATCCCTAAAATTGTCAAGTTACTCAAAGAAACGATTCTTGAGGTCTACGGTCAGATCTTGCCAAGAGACAGGCTGGAGCCATGGATCGAAGGAGACAGGCTAGAAAGCGATGTAAACCAGATATGGCAGAAGATGATAGTAGCTCAATTGGATGACGAGATTGTGGCACTGGCAGCAAGCCTTGAGGACAAGGTGGCCATCATTTGGGTTCATCCTGCTCATCATCGAAATGGCATAGGAAGCGCTCTCCTCGATATTGTTGAGGCTGAAATAAGGAACTCCGGATACGAGAAGGCGACTCTGGATTGCTTTAGCGATAACCACAAGGCTCTTTGTTTTTACCAGGCCAAAGGCTGGAAGATCCTCTCTCCAGAGATGGACGAATATGCAGGAGCCATGAAGACGATTATGACAAAGACATTGAACGCGAATTGAGTCAAGGAAAAGCTTAAACTGTCCAGAGAAGAAAACAGGCCTCATGGAACTGCACCGTCGCTTTGACATGGCTGCAGGAGCCCTGGTCTTCCTGGTATTTTTATCTACAGTCTATCTGACCAAGGATTTCCTAAGCACGATTCTGCTCAGCGTAGTTCTGGTATTTCTCCTCAAGCCGCTTTATGCCGTATTCCTCCTCACGACCAGGCAGAAACAGATCTCCTCATTTTTATCTATAATGATAGTATTCATATTTATTCTGGCGATCCTGCTCGGCATTACAACTGTGCTCCTGGTGGAGATATCCAATCTGGAGAGGTCGGGAGTATTATCCAGCGATCAGTTCACAGTCATCACCCAGGAGACTGATTCATGGGCCAAGAGCACTCTTCCTGTATGGGTTTATGATTATGTGAATGATATTATTGTAAAATATATACAGGAGATTAGCGACATACCTGTCACAATAGCAACCTGGCTATTTCCAATTGTGCAAAGAGAGCTTACCTCGTTTGCAGCCAATCTGCCGGTGCTCTTCGCCCAGCTAATCGTAGTTGTATTTTTCACCTACTACCTTCTTATCGACGGCAAAGAGTTCATTGTCAAGGCAGTAGAGCTGGTTCCTGAACCAAAACAAGAAATTGTCGAGGACTTTCTGCAGGAGCTTAACAGCATCTACACTACCCTATTTACTGTCTACTTCAGCACATCCATGTTGAGCGGAGCGCTGGCGGCCATAGGCTTTTCGATGCTTGGAGTGTCCTATCCATTCGTGCTCGGGGCAATAATAGGGATATTCACACTCATACCAATGCTTGGGCCGCCCATAGTATTCATTCCCTTAGCACTTTATTACCTGTTCATAGGGGATGTGGTCCGTTCTTTGATAATCCTCGTATTTGGAACGGTAGTGCTCATGGTGATACCTGAGAACGTGCTGCGTCCCCATCTGGCCATGAAGAGCGCGAGGATCCATCCAATAGTTACACTGCTAGCGTACACTGCACCCATATTTGTAGTAGGATTGATTGGAGTGATATTGGGGCCCACGCTCTATGGTTTTCTCATGGCAGCCTATCGGGCGGTTATCAATTACCAAAAAGCCAAAACAGCTACGATATAGGGCATGATCTGATCCAATCCAAATTCAAAAAGGCCGCCTAAGAGGACATATCGGAACGCTGGAATGCTTCAGCGATAATCACCGGGCCCTTGGATTTTATCAGGCCAAAGGATGGAAGCCTATTTGCGAAGAGATGGACAAAGAGGCGGGAGCTGTCAAGATTATGATGATAAAGACACTTCAGCAGCCGAATTCAATTGAGAGCGATCAGAACAAAAAGCCGTCACCCAGATCGCGGATATCGCCCAAATTATTGATGGTGGGAATCAACTGGCATGATTGAATAACACACGTCCTGCATACTGGTATCTTCCCTGCTGCCAGTTGGGAAGGCAGCAGATAGCCATAACATCTGAGGATACGGAAAGGTTTATCTCGTTTTATAGAGCATTATTTTAGTTCAGTTCCATGGAGCTTTAGAGATGGGTAGAGAGAATGGCTTGGTTAAGGGTGAATCTATAGATGTTGCTGAGCTGCTGTTGACTGCAGATATCTATAACCGCAAAGAAGACTTGACTGAAGATGACCTGCCACCCTTAATCCGCAAGCATTACTTCGATCCACAGACAAAGACCGTAAAAAGGCCGATTTATGTAACCAGCAGCGACGTAGAAAAGATCTATGCAATCGATAATGTCAAAGCTGCCATAAAAGATCTCACCTTTGTTGCCTTTGAGGAGTTCGGCTCCCAGCTCCGACTGACTGTATTCGATGTCGCTGCAAGGTGGTTTGCAAATCAAAAGGATATAGACAGGATCAGGTCGAACCCCGCCCTGGCCAGCTTCTATGAGAACTATGACTCGATTGATGTGAGCTATAAAGAGGCCAAAGACGCCAATAAGCCGCTATCATCCGATAGGGAGTGGATTGACGCCCGAATAAAGGAGTTATGCAAGGATTCCAAGGAGGCTGATGATCTTCTCAAGCTGGCTTACATCAAGGCTCCTGAGGATGTGAGGGACAACCTGGCGGGCCTGGTTTTAAATGAAGATCAGAAATCGGAGATTGCAAAGATGGGCAAGGCTCTGAAGAACCGGCAATATCTCCGGGAGATCGGCCTGTTTGAGATAGGCAAGCTTCTGTTTGTCGGGCCGCCGGGAACGGGCAAGACATCGACAGCCAGGGCTCTATCCAAGTGGTTCTCACTTCCAATAGTCGAGGTTCGCCTCTCAATGATAACGAGCCAATACCTTGGGGAGACATCCAAGAACGTTGACAAGGTCTTTGAGCTTGCCAAGAGGCTCGCACCCTGCATTCTACTCATAGACGAGTTCGACTTTGTGGCCAAGACCAGGACCTCGGACGAGCACGGAGCCATGAAGAGGGCTGTCAACTCACTTCTGAAGGCAATAGACGAGATCAGCCTGGTGGAGCATGGCGTATTGCTTTTGGCCGCCACCAACCATCCCCAACTGCTGGATTATGCCGCATGGAGGAGGTTTGACAAGGTTTTGAACTTCCCGCTTCCGGATCTGACGATGAGGCGGATGATTCTGGATAAGGTCCTCTCCAGAATTGACGCCGAGGTGGACACAGCAAAACTGGCAGAGATGACAGAAGGCTACTCTGGCTCGGATCTGAGGCTGGTGATTCGGGAGGCGGTGCTCAACGGTCTGCTCGAGGACAGGAAGCATTTGAGCCAGGATGATCTGGAGATGTCAATAGCTGACTTCCGGAGGAGGATCTCGGACTACAAGAGGAGCATTGCTTCATGAAGGTCACGCTTCTGGGAACTGGTGATGCCATAGGCACTCCAAAGATTGGATGCAAGTGTCCGGCCTGCATGGATGCTCTGCGAGGAGGCCGGAGCCGGAGGATGAGGTTTACTGTTCTCATCGAGTCGGATGAGGATGACGGGAGGGTTCTGATTGACAGCAGCCCGGATCTGCGATGGCAGTTACTAAAAAAGGATATCTCCAATGTTGACGGCGTGATCTGGACACATGCACATTACGATCATTATGCCGGGTTTGGGGATTTTCACAGGGTCCAGAGCCACGTGGACGTCTATGCCCTGAAGGGCACAATGGACTATATCCTCAACTATCTCTATTTCCTGAATCCTATGCGTCATGATGAAGTGGCCTATCAGCCCTTTGATATTGCTGGAATGGAGTTCACCCTATTTCCGGTCAACCATCCGCCTCTGGAGACGGTAGGTGTGCGAATCAGAGACGGACGGAATGCTGTTGTGATCACGAGCGACACCAAGATGGAGATCCCTGAAGAGAGCCTGGAGATTATGAAGGGAGCGGATTTGATGCTGGCTGACGCCATCACGCCGCCCGGATACACAATCAGCAAGCACATGACTGCAGATGAGGCAATTCTTCTGGGTGAGCGGCTGGGGGTGAAGAGGCTGATTCTCACGCACTTAAGCCACCTTTACCCGCCCCATGAGATAGCCCTGAAAGAGTGGCCTCTTGGGCATGACATGATGGAGATAGTGCTGTAGGGAAAATATGTTTATTAGCGATCTGAGTGGAGCAGGATTATGATACGCCTTTGTGACTTTATGCCTTTGTGGTTAAGCTTTAATACAATCACCACAAGGGCACAAAGGCACAAAGAAAACAAAACCACTGGCTGCTTAGCCATAATTATTTTTCTTCTTCTAATGCTGCAACAGCTCGCTCTGGCAGCCGATTCGACCGATGATAGTAACCAATCAAATTACAGCTATGACGAAATCGATGCTCACGCTCTGGCCGCGCCCGCCTCAGTCGAGGCGTCTGCAGAGAGCCTGGCAGCCTATCTGATTGAGCCTGCCACCAATGATCGGGAAAAGTCCAGAGCCATATTCCGTTGGATCTGCGAGAACATCGACTACGATGTAAATGTCTTCTTTACCGGAAAAGCTGGTTCCACGAACTCGACCGATGTACTGAAGAGCCGCAAATCCATCTGCTACGGCTACTCAGATCTGTTTCTGGATCTTGCGAAGGAGGCAGGACTTGAGGCTGTGAGGATCAAAGGATACGGTAAAGGCTACGGATACATGCCTGGCACGAACTTCACGGGCCCCTCCAATCATGCCTGGAATGCCGTCAGGATTAACGGCACCTGGTGCCTTGTGGACAGCACCTGGGGAGCCGGATATGTGAATGGCGACGGAAAGTATGTGCGCCGTTTCGAGGATCATTTCTTCTTAACTCCCCCGTCGCAGTTCATCTATGACCACTTCCCGGAAGAAGAGCAGTGGCAGCTTCTCGATGAGCCTGTGTCAAAGGCGGAGTTCGAGAGGCTGGTCTACCTGGAGCCGGACTTCTTCAGGCTGGGGCTCATGCTCGGCGAAGAGAAGAACGGAACGATTGAGGCCGAGAATGAGGTCAATATCTCGATTCATGCCCCTGATGATGTGCTTATGATGGTTGCGTTGCAGCCAGCCGAGGGGGATGCAGGGATCGATGGTTATTCGTTCTGCCAGAGGGAAGAAGGCAGGTATGATCTTCTGGCGCGGTTTCCTGCTGCCGGGAGATACATTTTAACAGCTTACGGAAAAAAGAAGGACGATCCCGGCGAGTACAATTCTGTTTTGAAGTTCCTGATAAATGCCTCCTCTGGTGATGAAGAAGGAGCTGGATTTCCCACGGCTTTCGCAAAGTTCCCAGAGGCGGGGTGCTATCTCATGAGCCCTCTCGTGGGCAGGCTGGAGGCAGGGAAGAGCTACTGGTTCAGCATTCGGGTTCCAGGAGCGGAGGATGTGGCTGTGGTCTCGGGGGATGAGTGGACGCACCTCGCGAAGCAGGATGATCTGTTCGAAGGGAATGCGACTGCTGGGGAGGAGGGCGCAGGGGTGTACGCGAGCAAAGGTGGCGGGAAGTGGGACGGGGTGGTGAATTACATGCTGTGCAGCTTATTCATCCAGTATGATTTTCTTAGTATCTGATCCACTCTTTCGCAAAGTGAAACGCTTATTCTTCTCCATGATTCGTCATTTAGAGCATGATATGCATATTACATGCAATTCACAAGATGTTAGAAATAAAAATATAGAAGGCTGCTGATGCAACCTTCATTCGTTTCTTTTTTGGTATTAATTTTCGTTTGCCGCTTTTGACCTTCAATGGAAGAATTATCGGCGTCTTATCCTTGCTAAGGCCATCATGGCAAGCAGCCCCAAAGCAAACCCAAACCCAGGAGTATCTTTATTGCTATCTGAATTTGAGCCAGAATTTTGAGGCGTCTTGGAGGTCTCATTCACAATCGAAGATGAATCATTTGTCGACGAAGGAACTTGGACCTGGCAAGGAACTCCACAAGATAACCTTAACTTTCCTTCTGGAACAGACATCTGATATGTTTTATTAGTCCCAGGATTACAATAGAATCCTGGCCAAGTGTAAACCAATTCAGAAGCAGGAGTTCCAGCACCAGCACTAAATGATACAGGAGTGCGAGAGGAAGTGAGATCCACAGGCAGAGTCATGTTAAATTCAGTTTCTACTGTAGCATCCCAGGATTTTCCTCGTCCTAAGCTTCCTATATTCCATATTAGAGTAGTTGTCCCGTCGGGATTAATTATTGGCCTTGTATATGGGTTAGTTTTAATAACTGTCAAATATGGGTATAGCGTATCGGTGAGCACCATATTGCCGACCCATGGCCTATCTGCACATTGTGCAACTTCTTTATCAATGGCTTTCTGAATATTTGGATAGTTAAGCCATTGTGGGCCACTTCCACCAGTAGATAGTGAAATATTGCTTAGATTATTTAGCTGAGCTTCCCTATACGGAGGAATGTCCGGTGCAGGGCCCAAGTAGAATGTGTAGATTTTATCCCTGCATTCTACAGGAAGACCACCGATCAAAGAATTTATCTCTCTTCTGAGATCCCCTAATTTGCGCTCCGGTTTAAATTCACTCCAGCTTGTAACCAGAACGACCAATCGGACAGTGTTAGACCTGGCGACAGAACTTAGAGGGGCACTAGACAAGATTGAGTTTATTCGTTCAAGAGCCGAGGAATATATGGTCTGATCGGTTTCAAGGCAGCTTGATAAGTTAAAATTGTTTGTGATATTTGTTAAGGTTACGAGGCCTGCGGGCAGGGTAACAAATCCAGGCGATGATGTCACCAAATCATTTGAGTCTAGTGGCGCATCATCGTCCCAGCTAACTATTGCTGCTTTAGTTCCTGCGGGCAGGCTTCTCAAGATATTATCAATATCACGTTTCATTGATATATTATTAAACTGACCCGACTGGTCCAACTCTCGCATGCTTCCTGATTTGTCTATGGCAAAAAGTATCTCTAAATTGCAGGGAACTGATGGAGCACTTACCTTAAAATAAATATTAGGACAATCCGGGCAAGGTTCGTTCTGGTTTGGAATCACTTCTTTAACAAGCGAAACCTTTGTGATGTTGCTTGAAGCATTCCCACCTTCACCATATCCTGCCAAGGTAAATGGTCGATCAACTTTAACACTTAACGTTTTCTGAGACACATTTGCAGACCCTGCTGCACCATCACATCCCATATAAGATACCACGGAGTTAATTCCTAACGGGAAATCACCAGGATCAAAAGCAGCAAGATTCAGCTTTGCGTTCCAAGACTTACCAGATACAATAGGCCCAGCATTCCATTTCAGAATGACTAAATCTCCTGACTCGGTTATAGAATCTGGTGCCGGAGTTAGGTTAACGCGTCTTAAAATCTTTGGAAGCCCATAGGTTACAGTGACATTTTCAGCCAAGAAGCCCTTGATATTCGAGATGATTTCCTTGTAAATGCCCTCAACAGCTTCTGCATTCGCAGAAAGATGGAACTCTCCGCCAGTAACTTTTGCAATCTCCGTAAGGTTTTTTATATCGCTTTGATTTCCTAATGCGATGGTAAATACTTTTATTCCCCGATTTTTAGCAAGATCTGTCAGAGATCCTGGTTTGTTGGTAGGAGTATACTTCCCCATGCCATCACTCAACAGGACAATAAAATCCGAGGTCCCACTGAGGTTCTCCTTCATTGGGAAGAGATCGATAGACGAACTCAACGCGATATCTAAATCGGTACCGCCTTCTTCATCTACATTCTCTATTGCCGATGACACTTTGTCAGGATTATTTGTGAGTGGAACCAAGGTGGCATTTGTATCCCAGATAACCGCACCAACAGTATTCTTTGGATCGTGGAGTAGTTCTCTAACAAACCACGTGGCAGCCTCGATCCGCTTTTTATCCGGGTCACTGGAATTCATGCTTCCAGAACTATCAATGGCCAGAATAACCCTGATGGGTATCAAACAAGGATCGCCGCTACCTTTAACGGCAATTGAAACACTTGTTGCATCAGGTGACTTCCCTGAACCATATGGCCAAATTATAGAATCCGATAACGATTGATCATATGTGACGGAAACAGAGGCAAACACTGGAGCCAATGCCATACTATATATTAAAATTATTATTAATATTGGGTTTAGCCGATTCATCAAATCCCTCCTTTGATTTTGTACAAGAGAAGATCATATATATTTAGCTATTTCGACTTAATAATGCCCCTAAATGCCTCAGACATTGCCATTCAAAGATACCGAATGCGGCCATTTGTAACGCAGGATAGATGTGTAGGTCATGTCCGCCTTTACCCTGCCTATGCAAGCATATCCCTCCAGACTGATAAATGCATCACCAGCCGATCTCTGGTCGTGCTGAAATCGTGAAAAGCCATCTAAAAGAATTGCAGTAAATCGGCCAAAGCTCACTAATTCCAAAAGAGATAATCAATTTGCCTCGCTCCGCCTGCCCTCGTGCCTTACTCCCGCTCCGCCCCCCCCACCCAGTCCTGCCACCTGTAAATCCGTGCATCGTACCCCATCAGCTCGAGCCCGAACCAGACCACCGATGCCCCATAGAAATCATCCGAGTACACCACCACAGGTTCGCTCGCGTTCAGCCTGGCGAAGGTATCGTTCAGCCTCGCCTTGAGCCTCCCATCATCGAGAACGCTGTCAGGATTGATCAATGTGGCATTTCCGATCCTCTCGACCCCATAATCCTGAAAGCTCCTGGCGTCCACCATCTTCACCGTCCCGGACTTGACAAGATCATAGTTCGCGAGATAATCCACCTGCGGGCTAGGCACATACTCGACTGGTGAGCGAACGTTCTCCTTCGTCTCCAGTGGCAGGCTCGCTCCAATCCAGTTGTCGAGACCGCCGTCCAATGCCCGAACCTCCTCCTGGCCAAGATACTTGAGAGCCCAGAGAACAGCAGTTGCCTCCCCTGACCCGAAGGTATCGCTGTAGACCATCACGGAATCCTGGCGGGAGATTCCAGCGTTGCCCAGGACTTTCGCCAGCTCAGTGACGCTTTTAAGCGTTCCATTCTCATAGAAGAAGCTCCTGGCCGGGACGTTGACTGAACCCCGGATGTGAGCCTGGCCTGCAGACCTCGCGTTGGAGACATCCAGCACCACATCGTCCTCTGAGATCGCGTCCAAGGACTTGAGCATCTCCGGGTTCACAAACAGCTCAGATCGGGAGCCAGGAGTCACATACACTCCAGCGACAACAGGAACCGTGCCGCTGCCTGTGAGGTTAGTGGATCTGCCGACCTCTATCCCTGCCTGAAAGCTGCGGGAATAAGCAGTGTCCGAGGCGGCATTCGCGCTTGCGACTGCCCCTACCAGGGGAACATCCGAATTGAGGAAGCTCTCAGCCGATGCCGTCCAGGATTCCTCGCCACTGCCGCATCCACTCACAGAACAGCGGCTCTCGCCTGACGGGACAGCAGCCAGAGCTAGAACGACTATCGCGAAAATAATTGAAAGCAGACATGACCTCATACGAACATCTCCTGGTTCCCCTCATCGAATTAATTGCCCGGCTTTCGAGCACTGACCTTGATGCTCATGACAGAATCAGCAACCTCCTTCTGCTGGGTGGCGGAGATAACCGGCATCTCTATCGCCTTTGATCCACTGGTCTCGCATAAGAGCGACTCCACCGGAAAGCTTGACTCGGCCACGACATTGACATCAACAAATCCCACGTTCTTGATGATCTGCAGATACTCCTCCTTCATGATGGCCCCCGCAAGGCAACCGATGTAGGCCTTCGTGGAATTCTTAACGAACTCTGGAAGCACTCTTGTCAAGACAACATCAGAGATGGCCAGCCTTCCTCCGGGCTTGAGAACTCTGAAGGCCTCCCTAAATACCATCCTCTTGTTTGGAACCAGGTTTATGACGCAGTTAGAGATGACCACATCTACATAGTTGTCGGCAACAGGCATGTTCTCCAGATCTCCCTGGCGAAAATCGATATTTTTGTAGCCACCTTTTCTGGAATTGGCCCTGGCCTTGTCCACCATCTCCGAGGTGATATCAACGCCAATGACCATTCCGGTGGGCCCCACCTGCAAGGATGCCAGGAAACAATCAAACCCCGCCCCGGCCCCCATATCCAGCACAACCTCACCGCTCTTTATGCCAGCCAGGGCCACGGGATTGCCGCATCCTAGCCCCAGATTCGACTCAGGTGGGGCAGCCGATATCTCCTCATCAGAATAGCCCATCCTCTTGCAGATCTCTTCAGGAATCTCGATATCGTCACAATAGTTTTTCGAAGAATAGTTGGATGTAGCCTGCTTTGCGATCCGGGCATAGCCCTCTTTTACAGTTCTCTTGATCTCTTTTTCTTTCATTGTCATCAGAAACCCCACCGGTCGTGAAATGCTCTTGTAAATTGTATCTTGCCATCTTGATCTTAGGCTTTTATTAAGGTTTCTTTATCATGATAATTGGTGAGTGTCAATACAACGACTGAAGCACGACTGCATTGAGAAATCGCATTAAACCGGATAGCGATCTGAAACGATCCGGAGACTATTCAGAGATTATCTGCCATCTTGAGAGACTTTCATCTCAAATGGCTCATAATCACCAATATTTTTAATGAGTTCCTGATGCCTCATCCATAGCAGGATGACGATTGCTAGAGATCCCACCAACCAAACAGCAAACCACAGTCTCATGATTTTCTGTGTCCATCCTCCCTGCGCGTGGATGAAGACTGCCGCACCTATTGTTACTATGGCAGAGAAGAACATATTGGCAGAAGGTGCCATTCCATCCCGAAAGTTCGAACAAAAGCGCTCCCATTCCCGTTCTGCCTTGCCGGCCAAGGATACAGGATTTCTGCCCAAAAAGATGCCAACCCGCTTGATCCTGGAGTCTGCAGACATGATATAGAGGTCGTAGCTTATAGCCACAAGAGGAACGAAGTAAAGCAGCCAGAAGAGGTCTTTTATATCAATTCCTACGTTGACTGAGCTGATTCCAAAGAGGACGGTGATAAAGGCCAGCTTCATGGTGATGAGCTCCGTTCGCTCATTTTGCGTCCTGATCTTCTCTTCATGGATGGCGCGCAAAAACTCCTGATCGTTCGCATCCAATGAAACCACCTCCAATAAATTTTGATCCCATTTCTATTAATAACTTTTGCATGTAATGGCCAAATGGCCCGGATTAAAGAAATATTAATAGATCAATAAATCGATATATGCTCAGGAGATATACTTAAAAATGAAAAACAAAAATTAAAATATGATAAGAAACTACATTATAAACAATTAAGGGGTAGCAGCAATGAGGGAAAGAGCAAGAGTACTTGATAGTAGATACCTGGAGTTCATAGAATATCTGCAAAAACTGGGTGAGCTGCAGAGCATAACCAGAATGATCGCCAAGCTCTGTGGCCAGGAGGACGTGGCAATCAAGAGATCAGAAAAGTATCGACAGGAACATGTGCAAGGAAATACAGAAACCAGCAAAATGATGTATATATTTTGGAAAAAAAGATGGATTGAGGTAAGAGAGATCGAAAAGAAGAGAGACAACGGACTTTTTAGAGAGTATATAGTCAAGCTCAGTCTGAAGGAGATTGTCGATTATCTGGCAGAGGCCGAGATGCGCAGATCTGGCAAATCTGGATCTTCTGCCATACCAAAAGCCAGACCAAGATGTCCTCCGAAGTCTGCTAGCCAATATTCAGTGAACAGGACGCCGCTTGCCGCCTGAAAAGTTCTGCGAATTGAACCAGATGCAATAAATCCAGGATCAGACACGACTTTAAGGAAATGGATTTATCCTAATCCGACAAAATAAGAACCAGATGAAACCTATCGATAGGGTAATTGAGATTTCTGCCAAGATCAGCAGCATGGAAATCAGAGGAGCTGGCAGAATCGCCACTGCAGCAGCCATGGCTTTGCGCGACTTTTCCAAGGAACAACAGGCAACGAGCCTTGAGGATTTCAATCAGCAGATGACGAAGGCTGCCGATATTCTTCTCAAGACCAGGCCCACCGCGGTTTCGCTCTCCAATGCCATAAGGATGGTGATGAGATACAAAGAAAACGACCTGGAAGCCGCTCGCCAGTCAGTGATCACTAACGCCAACCGCTTCATTGAGAGCTCTGAAAAGGCCCTGGAGAGGATCGGCCAGATAGGCAGCCGCAGGATCAGAGAAGGAGATGTGATCCTCACCCATTGCAACTCTTTGGCGGCATTGTCCGTCATCAGTGCTGCACACAAATCCGGCAAGAAGATCAAGGTGATAGCCACTGAGTCGCGGCCAAGATTTCAGGGCATAACCACTATCGGCATGCTGGACCGGATGGGAGTCGAGACCGAGTTGATAGTTGACTCAGCTGCAAGAAGCGTCATGAATGAGGTGAACCTGGTAGTCGTGGGAGCCGACGTGATAACTGCCAATGGGACTCTGGTCAACAAGATAGGCACGGCACAGATAGCCCTTTTCGCTCACGAGGCCAGGACGAGCTTTATGGTAGCCGCAGAGACCTTCAAGTTCAGCCCCCAGACGATCCTCGGCGAGCTGGTCACAATAGAGGAACGCGAAGCGGAAGAGGTCCTGGCCGACTATGCCCGGTACAGCCACGTTCGAGTGAGAAATCCGGCTTTTGACGTCACACCGCACCAATACATCGACCTGATCTGCACTGAGGCTGGTGCCATTTCCCCGGAGATGAGCTATCTGATCATCAAGGAGCGATTGGGCTGGGAGATGGAAGAGTAAAATTTACGGCCAGCAGATGGCTGGCCGATTGAATATACTATTGATGATGATCTTCTTTTGAGCTGAAAACCTATTTTCGGAGTCGGCCCAGCCCCGCAGTTCATTTGGATCCGGAAAAATGTCATTGATAAAATCCGGATCTGAGATATTTGAGATCTGCAGCTTTACCGGATAGCCGAGCTTCTCAGCAAGAACTGCATCAATTCTCCTGCACTCTCCTGCTCCGTCACAGGCCATGAGATAGTCGAGAGTCCAAGAACCTGCCTCGCATGACGGAGAAAAATCCATGCAAGCCGAATACAATCCATTCCTGAAATCACCTGACACGAGATTAGTTTGATTCATGAGAGCTCGCTTAAATTGGCTCCTTGTGGGGCTTGAAAATACAACCTCAATTAGCTCGACATCGCCATCATCGTCTGCAACGTGAGCTTGCAGAATAACCTCAAGGGGCGCGCCATCCAGAATCAATTCTTCAGGCGAGAGATTGAAGCCACAGATTTGGGGCGATGAGGAAGAGACAGAGTCATTGAGCTGCATCGACTGAGCCGCAGTCAATGGAACGAAAATCGACCCGATCATCAAGCTCAAACAGAGAACCTCGACTGCATTGATTATTGAATTCATATTGCTCAGTTGTTACTTAATAGTAGTATGAAAATGTTTTGGGCGACTATAAACGCTGCAACTTGAATTTGTCAAAATATGAACAGGCATCACTGCGCGCCAAGAAAGAATGCGGACACAAAAAAAGAGCGTGTGTCCATCGATCCTAATCTAAGCCAGCTATTTTCCCATCCGTCTCATGACAAGCATCAAGGCGAGAACTGCTGCAGCCATCCCTGGTGCCGGCGACTCCTGAGCTTCCTGATCGGCAGGGGTCTCGGCAGGGTTATCTGCAGGAATAACTGCCTGAGCCTGATGGTCTTCATCTGCAAGTTGAGCCTTCGAGAGGCCAGTATTCGTGACTACATTGACAAAGGCCGTCCTCTTTCCAGACGGGGCGCTATGAGCGGCAACATCGACCACAAAGGAGTAGTTGCCCTCAGGCAGATCTCCGACCAATACAGTGCAATTGTACTTGGTAACGCCCGCGGGATAGACGTTTTTGATCATCTTGAGACAGGTGAAGTCCAGCCCTTCGGTTATGTTCATGAAGACCAGCTCCACGTAGGCCCTCTCACTACCCAGGCCCTTGACTGATACTGTGAAGTTGGCCTCGCTGTTGGGCGCAGCAACAATTGGAGTGACATCGATCACCTGAAACCAGAAGGATGCACCTGCCTGATTCGACAAGAGCAAGATGAGCGAAATTAATAGAAGAGCCAAACGATTTTTCATGATAGCATGTTGCAGTGAAGATTATAAAGATGTTTCGGGGTACAGAGACCTGACCGGGCAATTTCGGGACGTTTTTATCCAGCAAAGACCACGAAAGAAAAAAATTGATTGCATTATCTTACCACAACAGAAGGCCTGTATACCTCGCAGCATAAACCATGCCTACGGCTATCACCAGCACTCCGAAGAATTTCGTGGTCCAGGCTCCGATGGAGACGTACTTCTCACCGATCCTGCCTCCGACAGCCCTCGAGAATGTGGCGATGGGGATGATTGGCACTCCGTGGCCCACTCCGAAGATGAAGAGCATTATGCCCCCGGCCAGGGGAGTAACGTCTTGTGACGCGAGCCAGATCAATACCGGCAGAACCATCGAGAGGGCGCATGGAGCCCAGCCCAAGGCAAAGAATATCCCTAGGGTAAAAGCTCCAGCAAAGGCGGAGTGCTTGAATAGGGAGACTGAGGCCTCAACGGATCTCTCTAGCAGGCTCTTTTTGGTCTTGCAGTACTCTCCTCCCGCGGGCCGAATTCTGGTGGTGATTGGCTCAAGGATCTCCTCAAGAGGCTTGAGGTTGCTGATGCCAAGAAGTATCATGATCAGTCCGGCCAGGAGATCGAATATCCGGGAGTCGCGGATGAAAAGCCCCACCTGAGAGATGAACAGCCCCAGCACAAAGAATACTGCGGCCATGCCTAATGTGAAGGCTATTCCCATCATGAATCCCTCTTTGGAGGATGAAACGCTCTTCTTCAGGTACTCGTCCTTCCTCTTGATGGTCATAACATAAGAGAACACTGCGATCATGAGCGCGATTGAGCAGGGCGCGAGCGATGTCACAATGCCAAGCAAGAACATGCCAAAGGCCGAGACATCCTGCCTTGAGATCTCTCCCTCCAGGCCCTTCCACCGTGAGGCATCCAGGTCCTTGACCTTGCTGTAAAGCGTCTCGGCGCTCTGGATCCCATCAATCTCGCCCTTGCCCACACCGTAGACGTGATAAACCCCGGCGATACTGCCGCTCTTGTCAATTAGAAGGAGCGTTGGGTTAGATGATCCTCCATCCACGTTCCAGTAGTCGAGGTACTTGCTTGCAATAGCATAAGGCTCGATGTCCTCAGCCCAGGGCCAGGTGACATTGACCTTCCACCACTTCTCAACCAGGGACCAGCCATCCCGTGAGTAGGGATTCTTCCGGAGGTTCAATGTGGCTATCTGGACATCTGGGTGCATGGCCTTGAGCCTTGCCAGCTCCTCTACCTGTCCTTTCAGGGACTCTTCGCATTCAACGCATAACGGTATCTCGATGTTGGTGATGTGAAGAATTAATGGCGATCCGGCGAAGTCTGAGAGAGAGAAATAATTGCCGTCTGCTCCAGCAACCGTGAACTCTGGGGCGACAATGGCCTCATCGGCCAGAGCATAACCAGAAAGGACGCAGAGAAAAGCCGTTGCTAAAAGGATCAGAAAGATTGTAGAAAACGACGGCTCCAGCTCCTTCTTGTCCGGTTTTTTGCAGGACAGTATTGCCGCCACCCTCAGCTCCAGGAATCTCTATTGACCTTATAATAGTATATCGAATCCTCCACATAAGAATCGATATCATTCTGACTCATGGCGTCAATTTGGCTGTGCCAGACCACATCCACATCTCCGTCAGGGCCCTTGGCCAGGGTAAAGAAGATGGTTGTGGGAACATACTGGCCGCCGCCGTCCGGATCATAGACATCCAGAATATTGATGGCCTTTTCATAGCCGCTGTTTTCTGCAAGAATATCATAGTAATGCAGATCATCGCTAAATCTGTCCACAGCCGACTGAACTCTGGGCATCTGGGCTAGACACGGCACGCATGTGCTGCTGTGCACAAAAATGAGCACCGGCCTGTCTTTGAGGTCGTCTATTACCCAGTTAAGGTGCTCCACAGAAGAGCCTGCGTTTTCATGTTGATCGGGATATGCCGTCCACCATTCGTCGTCCGCGGTTCCGACCGCGTGCGCCGGACTGTAGCTATCCCAGTCAAGTGAGAGAGCTGTTCCGGAAGCGGCAAAGATGAACAAGGCCATCAATGCCAATTGTGTGATGCTATGGATTCTACTGAGCATGATCATAACCCCCAAAAATTAGCGCCCCGTCAGGCACCGACCATTGTGTTCATCAGAAACATTAACGGAGATCAAGATATAGTGCTCCATATTTATTAGTTTTGGGCGACGGCATTTGAAAAATCGGAATAAGAACCAGAGCAATCTGCCCGGCTCTGCTCCTCGATTCAAGGCGTCTTTATCACACCCTGCTTGATCAGCTCTTGTATCCTGGCATCAACAATCCTGGCAATTTCTTCATCGGTCCTGGCCAGGCTTGCTGATCTCTTTGCTTCATCTGAGACGATTGCATCCTTTTGGAAGATGCGCAATGGATTGATGAAGAAGGGCTTCTCTCCGTCCCGCAGCCTCTTTCTGGCTTCATTTAGCTCAAAGATAAAACCGCTGCTTTTGCCGGAGCCATCCTCTCCGAAGAAGAAGGTCTTCAAGGCCTGCTTAGAACCATCTGTTAGCCTCACCTGATCGGACTTGCCATCTTTTCCTTTTTTCATTTTTTTGCCCTCGTAAAAGAGGTCTTCAGGACTCTGGCGAATATACTGCAGCGCCAGCGATATCACCTTGCAAAACCTGTTCTCGAGCGTATCATCTCGAAGATAGGCTTTGGTGTCTGACCCATAGGGATTTCGAAGCAGTACCAAGATCTCGTTCTCTGCCTCACCCATCTTTCTCATCGGCCAGATGCGGTCGACCGGGATTTTCGTCTCCCTTGATAGTGCCTCTCTAATTTTATCTGAATCAATGAAACCCCGACAAAAAACCATTGCGAAATCTGCTTTTTCTGGTGTGCAGGCAAAGAGCCTTCCCCCTTCGCTCAAGGCTGCTTTAACCAGAGCATCCTCGGGATCCTTGCTTCTGGGCAATGATGCATATAGCGGCACAAATATGGGAGGCTTGGAGAGCCCTCCAGAAGAATGCTGGGCAATGGCTGTGCTTGGAGGAATCTCGTCCGGATAGTCACGCGCGGTCACTATCGGCTGCATGATCCTATGGATAAAGCGGTTGGCAGAGGCATAATCATTTCCGAATCTCTTTAACAGGATCTCATTGTCCACGATAATTACGCCGTTAGCACCGTTTCCCTTGGTGAGCAGATCGTACAGAGCACTTATGGCTGCCAGATTCCTTCTGCCCTCCTTGGAGAACTGAGCCTTATCTGCAAAGTCCCCCAACTCAGTCAGTATTCCCAAAGTGAAAACGGGATAGTCCGCTTTGCCCTCATTTCTAATGTGGTTAATTATCGGATTGATGAAGCCGGTTCCAGTTCCTCCGCCAAAGGAGACTATGAACAGGATGCCGTCGCATTCTCCTTTGCCAATAGTTGTGAACCCTCTTATAGCGCCCCAGGCGCTGTCGAAGATGGGGTTGGGTGCCTGGCTGAAGGTTGAGCCGTTTGCAGCCGGAACGCCACCTTTTGCCTCAACCATCTCTTTGTTCATGGTCTGGGCTACGGTCTCTTGTATCTGTGGATCGGTATCGAAGATCTCGAATATGGCTTTTAGGTACTGAGCATCTCTGACAAATCCCTGTTTCTTTACGTCATAGCCGTATTTCTCCCATACAAGCCTCTGAACCTCGCATCCATCAGAGATTGAGTCAAATGGAATGAAAAAACAAGGATAGCAGCCCTCATTCATATCTCCAAAAAATGACTGAACATTTCTGGCGTCGTTCTTGTCGGCTTCAAGCCATATTCCCTGCACCGTGCCGGAAGAGACATATTCCGCTCCGGTGATCCTGGACAGAAGAGGGAAATTCAGATCCTCGTTTCCCAAAAACTCCTGGGTGACCTTGCCGCCAGCTCCGCCAATTCCGACAATACATAACTTCATCTTCTTGCCTCCCAGGCTTCTTTATAAATTGGCATTACCAGGATGCCAGCCGACACAATCAACAAAGCAAGGCTTATGAGTTGAGCATTCATGGATCGATCCGGATAAATCGTGCCGACATAAGCCGATAGAGCCACCGAGCCGTAAAGAGCAACTAATGTTAGTCCAATCATCTTTTTTGTGCCCTTGGAGATTGCATAGAAGCTGTATAGCTCCGTTAGCTTGAACACCCTCATGTCGCTGGGAAGCTTATCCAGAAAGAAGATAACAACAGCGGCCAACAAGCCCACGGCTATGCCGAATATGGCAAAGCCAAAAGGATTGGAGGCCAGTTCAGCTATATCCATGAAGCTCACAGAATGGACGGTTGGGACCAGAAGGTAGAGGAATGCAATGGCCACGAAGAGCATTATCCAAGATGCAAAGGCAAGAGCAGTGAAATTGGAGCCCTGGGAAACTGTCATCTCCTTATAAAAATGAGACTTGTCAACAGTCTTTTTCTGCAGGATGCCGATCAATTTATATACATTTTTTATGTTATTGATGTGCAACGCTGCTGCGATAGTGAGGACAAGAACCAACGCAATCGTGCCTTCAGCAAACAAGTTCTCTATCAGAAACTGCACAATCCGGTCCATGCTCATCTCCTCCTCAGCATCTTGGCGATAGAATCCATAGAGCTCCTGCCGGTTCTTGCTGGACTTTCCTTCCGGGCTTCGCCCGTTCCATTTGATGAACGCTCATGAGCCTCAACACCCTTCTTTAGAGATCTCTCCATGAAAAATCCGATCATCGTGAGGATAAACAGCATCGATAAGATATTCAGGGCCATAATGCCACTATGGATGCTAAATGGCACGATCTTTCTGTTGATCCTCGCTCCCTTCATATCCATGGAATCCTTGCCAGTCTGATCGTACTCAGAGTATTTGACCCTGTAATAAAAGGTCTTGCCGACATCGGTAACCCTGAAGGGCTCCGTCTTATTGAAGCGCACAACCACGGGCTCAGACCCGATCTTTTCGGTTTTGGTCTCCACCGTATTCCATTCACCGTTTTCGGTTCTGGTGCTGAGGGTAAATGAGACCTCGTATTCCTCTGGGTTCAGGTTCTTTGCTCTTACAGAAAATCCGTACTTATCCCACCAGTAGTAATTTTCGCTGCTGCCGGTGAAATCCAGTCGGTCCACAGAGAGCTTGGCGCCTTTCTTGATGCTCGGTCCTCTCAAGGGCACTTCTGGATCTTTGCTGACGTTGCCTATGCCATCATCATAGCTGTAGTAATAGGTAAAGTTCTTTCCGGAATCGCTTTCTGCAAAGAACCCATATTCATTTGCCTTGAAGCTCACGGGCCCAGGCTTGGTGTTCACGCTCTTGTTTTTAACCTCATTGCCGTTCTCATCAAGAATATGCAGGGTTACGTTTAGCATATCTCCGTCTGCATCCTCAATGATCGACTTGTACTCAATAGGATCATTATATCTGACGAGACCTGATGGAGCTAACTCGAAGGAGTTCATATTGGGCAGGCTGTTTGTCACATTGAATATCAGCTCGCTGTAGTATGGCGGTTTCACATCGGAATAGCTGGCTGTGCTCCATTTATTGACGCCGTCGCTCACATTGACCCTCAGCTTCACCTCTCCGACCTTCTTGAGGTAAATAAAGGATGGCAGCATTGTCCAGACCCTCTGAGTGGTGTTCTGTTTTTCGCTATACTCGTTTGTCTGGATCTTTTCAGGCCATGAGTTGACGCGCCGGTAGTCGCTCTGTCCAGGGTCCTTTACCTCAAGATAGAGATCGAGCATCCGCCGCATCTCCAGAGGATTATTATTTCTCGCAACTGTGATTATATCCACGGGTTCAGTCCGGGAGATCGTCGTGTTATTCCCATAGTAGTACATCAGCACAGTTGGCAGAGTATAGTTCTCGCTTGTGATCGGGTCCTTCCAGAGTATGGTCTTCAGCTCCTCGAACACCTGCGGTTTGCTCTTCTTTCCGTCTTCCACTGCCTTGAGCAATTTATCGATATCTACCGGCTTGCTGCCGCCTCCGCCGCCTCCGCTACTTGTAGGCGACGGAGTTGAGGCCGGGCCTATAACGTCCTGTATTGACAGAAGAAATGCAAATAAAACCAGAATGCATATCAATTTCCTGTTCATCATAGGCCCTCCGTGTCCCTGATCTGGATATCGAAATCATAGTACGGCGGAGCTAGAGCTGTAGGAGTCTGCCATTTATATGTCTGCTCGCCGCTCTCAGCCTGATAATACTGGCACTGGCCCTCGATGGTCCAATTCTTGATATTCTCGGGAAGGCTGCTGTCACCGCCCATCATGCATACAGTCAGGTTCTTTGAAGAATTGATTGTTGATTCAAAGTAATGTATTTTACCGCTAATGTGGTCTGCTGCGTTGGATACTATGGCGATTATCTCCGGCCCCTCAAATGCCTTTGTCTCAGCCCCATCAATCAGGAACCTGTACTCGGCCCGGCCCAAAAACGGCGTCTCCCAGAAGGGCTTGAGGGTCCAACTCACGCTCCCTGCAGCAGGATCATATCGTTTCTTATCCCCTACGATCTTCCAGGGCTGATCGGATCCGAAAGGCCTTACAGACAGCTCTATCCAGGGTACCTGTTGGGAACTCCAGTTCTCTAGCTGCAGAGCATAAGTCAATGCATGAAGCGCATCTTTCTCATCCCATGCCTGGATGACTCCTACCGCAGGCGTTACATTGCTAATTACCTTAACAGCGCTGTCGTCAAAGACGCGATTCACTTGCTCTCCCTTCTCGGTTCTGGAGGACTCCTGCTGACTCAGAGGAGCTTTCTTAAGAACCCTCATGTAATGATCGGCAAACCTGTAATCTCCACCAGCCAGACGACTGTGATTGAATGCCAGGGATATTGTGAAGCTGTTGCCAATATCGTTTTCATCGAATGGCACCGCAGCCTCGTAGAGATACCTGTCAACTCCGATAGCTCTGTCGCTCAAGTTCTCGGTAAAATTCTTGCTTGGGCCAGTCAGATTCAACTTGAGAATGCCTCCGCCGTAAGTGTAATTGATGGTAGCATGGATGACCTGGTCCGCTTTGCCGCCCTCTGGCACATACAGGGTTGTATCATACTCCAAAATGAGCTTGGGCTCCCAAATGGGCTCCGGCATCGATCCCTCTAATGCCACCTGCATTATATGATCATCAAATAATGCATACTTCTTGCCGTCCAACTGATAATCTAAAGAGAACATGTAAGCGTTGCCTGCATTGGAGGCCTCAAAGGGCTCTGAATAATCATATCTGTACCGATTTGCGCTTATTTCTGCAGCATTCATCTCGACAGCTCTGTTCTTGCCTACACCCGTCAAATTCAAGGTCATTGTTCCCTCGCCTCCAGGCGAGAAGATCTCAGCACTAAATGCCTGGATGGCTCCTTTTTCGGCAGTGACGAAAAGCACTGGCATGTAATTCACATCTCCAATGGCCTTTGGCTCCAGTCCGGAGCTGGCCTCATCCGAGACGACAGCCATTGTCCCGGAGAATGCAATTTCGCCGCCTGCAGTTTGCGGATGGACATTTTTAATGTCGATTGTGTGGTTTCCGACGTCTGCTGTGTCAAACTCCTTGGACCAGGTGAATAAGTATCGAGTTGCACCCAGATAGACTCCGTTCATCTCTTCTGTGACAGAATTCTTTTTCGGATCGGTTAAGGTCAACTCCATAGCGTCCTGCCCTTGCGGAAAGTCCACTATGGCCTTGACTGACTGATATGCCGGCACGGCCTGGGACACATGGAGAACAGGCTCATAATCCACAGAGATCAGTTCAGGCCTTCCTCCCCAAATCATCGGACCATAATGAACATCCGACTCAAAGAGATTGCCCCCGAAGCTGGCAACGAAACGATAGCTGGCCTCCGATCCTTCAGAATCATCGCACTTGCTCTTGAATGGCTTTGCCGTCATGTTGAGCAAGCTTTTGCTTGCAGAAACCTTCCCAGAGGCCCTTTCTGCCCAGGCATGGCTGCATGGGTTGTAGACCTCCAGATTGACTGTGGCATCGACGCTCGAGTTTACCGGCACGGAATAGACAAAGGTATCATTCCACCGTCCCCTACCTGGCGAAACCGATGCAGCTTTCTCGTCAAATTCGATTGAGATGGGCCGGACGAAAACCGTTTTTTTAGCCAATGAATGCTCGCCTGAAAGCGTAGTGTGAGCGTAAGTTATGCTCAAATTGAAGCTCTTATCAGCATCTTCAAGATCGAAAGGCAGGCTCCAGTCGTATCTGTACCTGTTCCCGCCGAGAGCTACCCCCCGACTTTGCTCTTGCATTTTCAGGGTCCCGTCTGGACCTACGAGCCGAAGAGTGACCTGGCCCTGCCCTTCCGCATACTCGACTGTAGCAGAAACGCTGCTTGAAGCACCCTCGTCTGACACGTAGACGATCATTTGATCGTCCTGCGGCGAAATGGACACCAGAACAGGCTTTGCTCCAAGGAAGCTTGGACCATCATAAGCCCGGGACGATGCGATCTCCTCGCCGGAAAATATGGCCTTGAACCGGTACTTCGCGTTCTGCCCCGCCATCTCCCTGCATTCATAGGCAAACGGCTCTAGCGTCCAGTCGAGGGCTGTGGCGGTCCCTACAGCTACATTCTTAGTCTGCTTTTTGATCCAATCTCTGCTGCATGGATCCCAGACCTGAAGTTGAACCTTGACAGGAACTGTAGAGTCCATATTGAGCGAATACGTGTAGCTGTCATTCCACAGTCCTACAGGAGCATTGACATCTGCTTGCAGGAACCGAACAGAGACCGGGGAGACATGTATGGTCCTGTCTTCGAAATCATATCTGCCGCCTTCAACCTGATCATGGACGAATGACATGGATAAGGTGTAATTGTTATTGACGTGGCTGTCATCGAACTCGACCTGCCAGCGGTACTGATACTTGTTTCCGCCCAGCGGAGTTGGAGCGTTTGTGGACTTAAAATCCATGTTGGGGCCCGTCAGCCTGACATCGAGATCTCCAGGACCCTTGGAAAAGGCGACTGTCACCGCCATCTCCTGAGCTGATATCTCGCCTGAGGAGACGTAAACGTTCTCGGGAATCGATGGATTGATCAGCTTTGGAGTCTCCTCTATCACATAAAAGCTCGCAGTTGGGCTTATGGCAGAGAGGTTCCATCTTTCGTTCGTGTACTCCAATCTGGCAGAAAACAGCGCAATCTTGCTCAGATCTACATCGCTCCTATTGAATAGAGCGGGATCGTTCTCAGCAGTCCACCTGAAGACCGCCTTCTCGCCGAGAACCTCCGGCTCGGATGAAACAAAAGCAACTTCGCCCTTGCCCGGACGGCTTATTATGAGCCGGCCTTGTGGAAGGCTCTCTTCGAGCTTTGCAGAGGCATCTTTTACTGTCGCGGAAATGGTGAAATTGGTGTAATCGAGATTCCTGTCGATCTTTAAGCTGTCAGCAGTGGGAGTGTAGGGGCGAAGGGTGATATTGTAAGGGCCAAAGCTGAGGGGCTGTACCTTGAGGTTGTTGTAGACAATGGTGAAACTGAAGTTACCACCGTCTCTGTATGATGATAGGTCCTCGTTGAGCGTACATGTGTAGGCGCTCTTGCCTGAGGTGCGACAGGAGACGTCAGCAGAGTCCCAGGTCCTCTTTTTGCTGCCGTCAAGAGGGCCAGTGATTACAAGGTGGCAGGTCGGCTTGGGGTCGAGGCCGTCCATATCCCTGAAGCCGGCTGAGACCGACAGACCCTGGAAGAAATATGGAGTCCTATCAAACAACGGAGTGCCTGTGAGATTTGGGGGCTTGACTATTGGACCCAACAGTCTCTTGGTCTTTGCGACCTGCGAGCCTGCGGAATAGAAGACGAACTCAAATGTGGCGTTTTCAGTCTCAGATATGCCGAACCTATTTTTAAAGTTGTAGGGGCCGAAGAGAAAAGAGCTTTTTGCCATTCCCCTCTGATCTGAGGAGTCGGAATGGACAAGCTTGCCATCATTGTAAATGTTAAGCTTTAGGCTGAATTGGGTTACTGCAAGAGCGCCAACCTTGCTTGCTTTCTCATCGCTCATCCATACTTCAGCCGAGTAGGTGAAATCCTCGTTGCCATACTCAGGAGTCACAACAGCATTTCTGATCTCATATCCGCTCTGAGCTGCACATGTCGGGGCAAGGGCCAGAGCAGAAATCAGGGCTAAGAAAGATAAGAATAATAAGGGTAATACAGGACGGAACGTATCCATTTTTTCGTTCTTCCTTCGTGATGGACTTAATTCCATTACGTTATCTGCTAAGCTCGCTATAATTCTGCTCAAAAGCCTTAACCCCCATTAAATAACGAATATATTCTAAACCTGTCACGATTATAAAGGCTTTTTGCCCGAGCTTGCTGTTTAAAATCTTGCAAAATATTTAAATTTTGGGGAAAATTAGCTAGCATTATGGTTCATGATATTTGGGCAGAAAAATGAAGATTTGACTGGCTGGCTGAATAGTTCCACTATTTTTTGGCAATCGCGCTTGCACCTGAAGTCGATCCAAATGACCAAGTTTAGGTGCAAAGCCGCTTTGAGGCCAATGTATTTCTGCAGGGATGCACTTCTCTTAGACATGGACTTCCTGGATCGATACAGGGACATTGTTCCGGACTTTAAGGCCTTCCGGGCCATTCAGAGCAGGCCCCTCTTCAGCTCTGCCAGAATCAATACGCTCAAGATAAACAAGGACCTGCTCCTGGAGAGGCTCTGTGAAGAGGCAGTGCCCTACCAGATCTTCGACTGGTATCCCCTGGGACTGAAGATGGATGTAGAGAGCCCCGGAAAGCTTGTAGAGAACCTGCTCGGTCACATCCACATCCAGGAGGAGCTGTCCATGGTCCCGCCACTGGTGCTCGGTCCAATGCCAGGAGAGAGCATCCTGGACCTGTGCGCCTCACCAGGCAGCAAGACCACTCAGATCTCGGCAATGATGGAGAACCGGGGCCTTGTCATCGCCAACGAGCCTTCTTTGGCCAGAATAGCAGCCCTGCGTTCCAATTGCGAGCGGCTGGGAGCCATGAACGTGGCCATCACCCGCTACGATGGCCGCAACTTTCCACGCGGCTCCTTCGACCGGGTCCTCGTGGACGCGCCCTGCTCTGCAGAAGGCAGGGAGAGAAGAGGTCCCGGAGTCATAGAAAGAAGCAACTGCAAGAGATCGCTTGATCTTTCTGTCCTTCAGATTGGTCTACTAAAAAATGCCATTCGGCTGACGAAACCCGGCGGCGTGGTTGTCTATTCCACCTGTACCTATGCCCCGGAGGAAAATGAGATGGTCGTCTCGGCTGTGTTGAATGAACTGGCCATAATGAACGAGTCAGATGAAGCAGAAGAATCGGCCAAAGCTCACCTGGAGAGGGTCATGATTTCCGGGCTGCAGGAGTGTCCGGGAATTTCTGAGTGGAATGGACATGATCTGGGCCAGGAGATGAGTCTATCCGCCCGCTACTATCCTCATATGAATGATACAGGAGGCTTCTTTGTCGCAAAGATCATCAAGAGTTAGAAATGTCTTTTTGCCTTTAGACCTCGCAGAGGTCGCGGATCTGTGGCACACGCGGTTTGGCATTCGCGCGGAGGCATTCTCAGGCTATAGATTCTTCAAGAAAGCTAAAAGCATATGGGCTATAAGCGACGTCGAGCTGCCTCGACTTTCTTACGAGGCCATGGGCATGAGAATCATGAACTGCAAAGACCGACCCTGGAAACCAACAACTGCTGCATTGCAGGTCTTCGGGAAATATGCAGCCCGAAACCTGATGCACTTGGATGTCGATTCCGCCCGGATCTTTCTCGAAGGAAAGAGCCAGGAGGTGAGCGAGGTCGTGGCATCTCAGTGCGAGCCTGGCTATGTGGTGGTATTTTATAGGGGGGAGGTTCTTGGATGCGGTCTGTACTCACACGGATTGCTGGTCAGCCAGATTCCCAAGGAACGAAGATTGGCCGGCAGGGGAGAGTGAAGACCATTCATGATCTCGGATGTCTCGATTGCCTCTGGTGCCTCGAAGTCACTGCAAATTGATTGCGATGAGCTGAAACGTCTGTGGCAGCAGCCTCTGCGTCTCTTTCGACTCTCCAATGCCCTGCGGAAAAAGAGATGCGGCGATGTCGTATCTTTTGTCATAAACCGAAATATCAACTTCACAAACAATTGCATAGGGACCTGTCGGTTCTGCTCTTTCAAGCACCAACAGAGCTTCACCCTCACATCCGAGCAGATCTTGGAGCGCGCGGGAGAGGCTGAGAAGCTCGGAGCAACCGAGATCTGCCTGCAGGGGGGGCTTGCTCCCGGCATGATGCTGGAGGATTACTGCCAGATCCTTGAGACCATTCATTGCGATTATCCGAGAATTCACCTGCACGCCTTCTCGCCTATGGAGGTGATGCACATGTCCAGAAACTCCGGAGTGAGTGTTAGAGATGCCCTGCTGGAGCTGAAGAAGAGCGGGCTAGGGTCGCTTCCTGGGACAGCCGCCGAGATTCTCGTTGACTCGGTGAGAGAGATGATCTGCCCTGAGAAGCTCAAGGTCGGGGAATGGCGGGAGGTCATCACGACAGCCCATAACCTGGGAATTCATACCACATCGACTATGCTCTTCGGCCACGTCGAGAACCTGGAAGACCGCCTCCGCCATCTGCAGGTTTTAAGGGAGATTCAGTTGGAGACAGGAGGTTTTACTGAGCTAGTCCTGCTTCCATTTATCTCTGAAAACAACGTTCTTGGACAAACTGCTAGGAGTGCCGATCTCCTCGATAGGCTGAAGATGCATGCACTGTCCAGAGTAGCTCTCTATCCCAATATCACCAACATCCAGGCCAGTTGGACCAAGCTCGGACGCGAGACGGCGGCGGCTGCCATCGAGTGGGGTGCCAACGACCTCGGCGGAACTCTAATGGATGAGGCAATAGCCAGAAACGCCCGCGAGGCTCCCAGCATATCCGCATCTGACCTGATCGAGCTGATAGAAGGTCGGGGCAGAAAGGCGGTGCAGAGGACGACCCTGTACGAGAGAGCTTGATCTGGCAGAGCTGGATAGAATGAGGTCACATGAAGGTCTCTCGAATGGATTAAATGGTTCTGAAATGCTGATAGTATCGTGAAAATAGTCTTTTGCAGAAGATTCGAGGAAAGGTATCCAGCAAACCCTGTTGAAAATCCCAGTCGAGTTATAATGCCTGCAGAGGAGTTGCATGAGGTCGGCTATGAGTTCATAGAGCCGCAGCCATGCAGCCTGGAGGACATCTCCAAAGTTCACGGAAAAGAGCATATCGATCGAGTCAGAGCCTCCGGGCATTATCAAGCTGCATCGCTTGCCGCCGGAGGAGCCATTTGCGCAGCGGAGCTGGCTGCAGCCGGAGAGCCGGCCTTTGCCCTGATCAGGCCGCCGGGACACCACGCGGCAGCGAACCGGGCCTGGGGAATGTGCTACTTCAACAGCATGGCAATAGCCGTGCAGAAGATCAGGCCCAAGGCGAGGAGGGCTCTGATAATCGATATCGACCTGCACTTTGGAGACGGGACCGTTAGCATCTTCCGGGGCGACCATGATGTGAAGATCGTCAACCCCTGGTCAGTGGACGAGAACTTCGAGTATCTGAATATGGACGGCAGCCGATATTTGAGGCAGGTTGAAGATGCCTTCCAGGGATTCGACCCCGACATCGTGGGCGTCTCGGCGGGCTTTGACACTTACCTTGAGGACTGGGGAGGGCTGCTCAAGCTGGAGGATTACCGGGAGATTGGCAGGTCCATCCGGGACGGTGCGGAGCAGAGGTGCGGAGGACGCAGGTTCGCAGTGCTGGAGGGCGGGTATCACCCGGATCTGAGGCGGTGCATGAGGAGCTTTGTAGAGGGATTTGGGTAATAGAAAATTGGAAATTTAGTGAGGGAAAGAGAACTCAAATGGGCTCTATTTGAAGGGTGCAAAGAGGAGCTATCCTTAGATGAAGACGATCTGAAAGAACTTAAAGCTGCAAGGGAAAAGGCATGGTCCGAGACGAAAAAAGGATTTGTAGTGGATACTAATATTCTCGTCTCCGCTCTCGTGCCAGCATGCGCCCGAGAGCAGTTCTCCCTAACATACAGCCATCGTCTGCGCTTTGACCAGCTCCATCTTCTTCTTTCCCGCCAGCACCTCCACCAGTTTGAGCGCAAACTCCACGGCAGTTCCCGGAGCCCTGCTGGTGATGAGATTTTTGTCCACAACAACCCGGTCCTCCCTGAAATCGGCGCAGGCCGCAACCTGGGTTTTGCCGGATGGGCTGACCGTTGCCTTCCTGCCCTGCAGAACTTTGGCCTTGATGAGAACTGAGGGGGCTGCGCATATCGCCGCGACGCACTTGCCGGCCCGATCCATCTCCCGTGCCATGTTTAAGATGCGCTCGTCGTTTCCCAGGTTGATGAATCCGGGTGAGCCGCCCGGCAAAACCAGTCCGTCAAAGTCCCGATAGTCGATTTTTTCCAGGGTCGTGTCCGGCAGTACCTTAACTTTATGAGATCCTTCAGCGAGACCGTCCTTGAGCCCAGCCGTCACTACCTCTATCTCAGCTCGCCGCAAAATGTCGATGACGCAAATGGCCTCAATCTCCTCGAAGCCGTCTGCCAGTGGCATCAGAATTCTCATGTCCTCTTCATCTCCTCAGCAAATTATTGACATGCATATCTTATATCTATTACTATGATCGACTTTATTTGTTACTATTATCAAATTATTGATTTCACAAATTTTATGATTGAGGCGCAAATATCTTTATATAATTCGAAGACTTGAGTTTTATTGCTGCTATTCGTGCAGATTGCATCCGATAAAACCGCAGGCAGATGTTGGTCATGGAACTGAAAAACTCGCAAAACCTGTATCTTATGATGATGTATGTCTACCTGAAAGCCTACAGAGAAGCCCTCACTGACTTTGAGGTAGCAGTAAAGGACTCGAGCTATCTTGATACGGCCTTGATGGCCGTGCAGCAGAAATACAAAGAGAAGGTCGAGCGCTTTGAAAGGGAGATGACGTGAGCGACATCGGATGGCCGAGATGGAAAGCTAACGCAAACTGCGGCAATCGCAACCTACAATAATCCGCCCATCACATTTTTGCAGCATGCTCTGCCTGCGCTGTGGAGGATGCTGCCTTCACCTTGATATCTTCATAGTCAACCCGGCCAGAATCCGGGAGGACGGCAGCATCGATCCCACCGACCCGGAGAGCATGATCTTCAAGCCCTCCGGAGAACGCTGCCCTCACCTCTCCTTCGAGGCCGCTGCCGAAGAAGATGAAGAAAAGATCGCCGCCTGCACAATCCACCACATGCCATGCTATCAGACAACGCCCTGCCAGCAGTTTGACCAGATTGGGCCAGCGGACGATGTCTGTATCATGAAGGCGTACTTCGAGACGCTTGAAAAATGAGCCGCAATTTTATATTTAAAAATTGCCGGGCGCACCCTGCAACAGGGCACGCTTTTTGGATCCTGGATCTAAAAGTATTTTTTCGCAGTCTCCAGGCACCTGGCCATCAGATCTGCAGACTTGTCAACATCGCTTAAGGACAGCACCTCGACCGGAGAGTGAATGTAGCGGGTGGCTATGCTGATCACGCCCGTAGGAATGCCTGCCTTTGTGAGGTAAATCGAGGTGGCGTCGGTCGTTCCGCCGTCTGATGCCTCCAGTTGCACAGGAATTCCAAACTCCCTGGCGGTACCTGCCATCCACTCGATGACCTGAGGAGATGCCATGATTCCCCGCCCGGATGCGTCTGCGATAACCACAATCGGTCCTTTTCCCATCTCGATTGGAGCGTCCTTCTTGTCGATGCCGGGATGATCTCCGGGAATTGTGACATCTGAAGCAATGGCTACATCGGGGTCCAGGCCATAGGCTGCGACCTTTGCGCCCTTCAAGCCTACCTCCTCTTGAACAGTGGCTACTGCATAAATCGTGGACTTCGAGCTGGTTCTCTTCAAGGCCTCAATCATTGCTACGAGACCCGCCCGGTTGTCGAAGGCCTTTCCTGTTACCCGGTCGCCCTGCAGAGTGGCAAATGTCCTGTCTATGGATATGGGCGTGCCGATAAAAACTCCAAGGGCCTCTGCCTCTTTATCGCTGGCACAGCCGATATCAATAAACATGTCTTTGCCCTCGATGACCTTCTTTCTCTCATCATCCTTCATGACATGAGGTGGCTTGCAGCCGATGACACCCGTGACGGGCCCGGATCTCGTGTGGACTATGACCCTTTGGTTGAGCAGCGTCTGATCAAACCAGCCCCCAATCCTGATGAACCTGAGGAACCCCTTCTCATCAACCTGCTTGACCATGAGCCCAATCTCGTCTGCATGGGCTTCGAGCATAATGGAAGGCTTCTCTCCCCTCTTGGTCGCAATGAGGTTTCCGAGCTTATCCACATGGACCTCATCCACATAAGGGGAAATCTCCTCTTTTACTATCTCCTGGACAGATCCTTCCCATCCGGATATGCCATGCGCATTGCTCAGCTTCTCCAATAACGTTTTGATATCGCTCATCAGCTCATCTCTTAAATCATTTGAATTGAATCTTCTGTCAGGACATCCTCATCCTGGCACCTTCATTTCTGGCGCGGGTTATCAATACATCTCCGCCTACCTCGCTTATGACCTCTTTCGCAGCGGCTTCGATGTCTCTTCCTCCCGTATCGGTTATGGCATAGACTGCGGGCCCAAATGAACTGAGCCCTGAGCATGCGGCTCCAGCTTCTCTCATGGCGGCCATGAGCCCGTGAACAACGGGATCTTGCAGCATTACCTCAATCCTCTTAAAACCGATCTCCTGGATCCGGTTCACAGCCGCTCCAAAGTCATCCAGATTCCTTTCGACAACTGAAGGCATCATTCGCACCAGTATCTGATAGCATAGCTCATGCACCTCCCTCGCGGGCAGCGGGCAGTACTCCCGGAAGATGTCAACCTCCCGCGCGCCGTGAGCGCCCTGGGCGATGTTGGGCAGCGCCAGAATGATCCTCCAGTCTCTAGGAAAATCGTGTCGGGCGATGACTGGAGCAGGCCTGACTCCGCAGGAGGCCGAAGACGGCGAAAAGCTCATCTTCTCCTTGCCAGGTCCGAAGCTGTGGCCTCCATCAATTAAAAAGCCTCCTCTCTCAAAGGCTGCAGTGCCAATCCCGCTTGTTCCTCCCCGAGAGATGATCCTGGCTATCTCGCGCACAGATAGGGGCCTATCGTAAAGCTCGCAGATGGCTCTTGCCGCAGCAATGCCAAGCTGAGTGCCGCCTCCCAGACCCACATGCATCCTGTATCCGCTCTTGATGAACAGGTGCGCTCCCCCCAAACCCAGATGCTCCTGCACCGCATGGGCGGCGGCGAACGCACGATCCTGGTTTTCGCCTTCTACCCTTAAATCCTCGCTCCTCTCTGCCTCCAGAAGAATGTTCGGCTCGTCTAAAGAGATTCCCACGCCTCCGTCCACCCGCCCGCTGCTGCCTGTCAAGTCTGTTAGAGTCAGATGCAGTCTGGACGGCGTCTGGATTATCACCCGTTTCTCATCCCTGAAGCTGTTGTAGGGGAAGGTCTCCCGAATGGCTATCAGAGGAGCGCCCCGGCGGATGATCTTGTAGCTTCTCGTGAGCATTGTCTCGCGAGAAAATATGCCAAAAGCCCGGCAATGCTCCTGGTCGGCTGGCAGAAATGATGCGCTGGTTATCTCCCGTCGGCTCTCGATGCGATGCTTTTTCAAGATGACGCCAATTGGTATATCGGCTTTTGTGAGGTCATCTTTGAAATCGTCATCGAGCCTTGCGAGAGGAGTGTGGGATACCGCATAAATCAGAGCCTGCCTGTCGTCCTTCTTTTGAAGTAGCACTACCCGAAAATTGACATTTTCTCCTGGCTTTATCTGCAGATCCTCGGCCACTGATTCGTCAGCCGGCACGACGCTTTGCACAAGGGTTTTAATCTCAATTGGACCATCTGTAACCACCTCCAGGAGATCCGTTACAGATCCGTCTGTTCCGAGAAGCATCTTCTGGACTGGGCTTAACCTTCCGAGGGTTTTTTCCAGCTTCAATATTTCCTTCGCCGGGGAGAAGTTGGATTGGAGCATAAAAATAAATCCTCCGGCTGGAATAAAGTTTTTCCCCTTCCAAAGGAACTGAGATCTATGACGTCCAGAATATCGGGATTTTACAGGCTTGCCCCCTCTGAGAGGCTTCTCGCCGCTGCAGAGCAGGCCTCCATAGGAAAAGAGGAGATAGACCAGGTGCAGAGGGGTCTGTCTCTTGACCAGGCGGACAAGATGGTAGAAAATGTGGTAGGCATGTTCCAGGTGCCTCTTGGGGTTGCCACCAATTTCTTAATCGATGGCCGGGAGGTTCTCATACCAATGGCTACCGAGGAGCCTTCAGTCATTGCTGCCGCAAGCAACGGAGCCAGGATGGCCCGAGAGGGCGGCGGCTTTGTCACCACAAGCACTGGACCCGTCATGCGCGCTCAGATTCAGGCTACTGGAATCGTAGATCCTTATTCCGCTCGCCAGACCATACTGCATCACAAAGATGAGCTTGTGAAGATGGCGAACGACAAAGATCCCATGCTCGTCAGATTCGGCGGTGGTGTCAAGGATATCGAGGTCCAGGTAATCGAATCCAAGCTGGGGCCGATGGTCGTCACTCACCTCATAGTGGACTGCAGAGATGCCATGGGCGCCAACGCAGTCAACACCATGGCAGAGGCGCTAGCTCCCAGAATCGAGCAGATCACCGGCGGGCGGGTGTACCTGCGCATCATCTCCAATCTGGCTGATCTGCGACTGGCAAGGGCTCGCGCGGTCTTCAAGGCAGAGGAGATTGGAGGCCACGAGGTTGTAGATGGCATTCTTCTGGCTGCAGAGCTCGCGCAGGTTGATCCCTACCGGGCGGCAACTCATAACAAAGGCATAATGAACGGAGTGACCGCAGTTGTCCTGGCCACAGGAAACGACACCCGCGCAGTCGAGGCTGGAGCCCATTCTTATGCTGCGATGCACGGGCAGTATAAATCATTGACTCGCTATGAAAAGAACCGAGATGGAGATCTTGTGGGAAGCATAGAGATGCCAGTTGCCGTGGGCCTTGTAGGCGGAGCCACTAGGGTTCATCCGGTAGCAAAGACAGCAGTCAAGATTCTGGGCGTCAAGAGCGCCGATGACCTCTCCAGGATAATGGCAGCAGTTGGCCTCTGCCAGAACTTCGCAGCGCTTCGTGCTCTGGCTTCCGAAGGAATTCAGAGGGGTCACATGTCTCTTCATGCCAAGAACGTGGCAGTGCAGGCTGGAGCAAAGTGCGATATGATTGAGATCGTCGCCGCCCGGATGGCTGCAGAGCGGAGGATCAGCGTCGATCGAGCCGTTGAGCTGATGGCAGAGCTGGACGAGAAGGCCAAGGGGAACACTTGAGCGACGATTTGAGCGAAAGCTGCGACGGCAAAAGCTGCAGCTGCTACAGGATCGGAGTCCTAGGTCCAGAGGGCAGCTACTCGGAGAAGGCAGCTCTTCTCTGGTCCAAGTACAGGCCCGGAGCATCGCTGGTCTATTTCCCAGACTTCGAGGCGGTGCTTGAGGCCGTTTTTGCTGGCGGGGTCGAGGTCGGCATAGTTCCTGTAGAGAACAGTCTTGAGGGAGCGGTTACTGCGGTTATGGATCTGCTCTTGCGTCTTAATGTCGTTATCGTTGGAGAGGTTAACCTCCCGATCAGACACTGCCTGGTAGGCAGGGGCGAAGGAGAGATCAAGGTCATCCTCTCTCATCCTCAGGCACTGGCCCAGTGTCGGCAGTACCTTCGAGAGCACTATCCCAATGCTGAGGTCAGGACCACCGGCTCCACAAGTCACGCAGCCCGGCTGGCTCAGGAGTTCCCTGAGATGGCTGCAATTGCCGGCCAGGATGCAGCAGAAAGATATGGCCTTTCTATCCTTGCCAGAGAGATCCAGGATGCAAGCGACAATGTCACCCGTTTCATTGTGACCGGAAGAGAAGGAATAGCAACTACTGGTCGGGACAAGACATCTCTGATCATGTATCTCGACAAAGACCGGCCAGGAGCCCTCTTTTCCATCCTGGAAGAGTTTGCCAGAAGAAACATCAATTTAACCCGGATCGAATCCCGTCCCAGTCGCAAGGGACTAGGAGATTACTACTTTTATATCGATCTTGAAGGGCATTTGCACGACCGAACTGTTGGTCAGGCCGTAGCCGCCGTTAAAGAGAAAGCCGCCATGATCCGAGTGCTGGGATCTTATCCGAGGGCAGGTCCCTCCGACTCGATACAGATCGAAGACAAAAAGAAGTTCTGACCGACATGTATATATACTAATTTGGCTAAAGATAGTAGGTTGCATTGGCATTGATTCAAGGAGCTTTTCTTGCGATGTTTTTGTGGCATAAGTCGATTTTCTGAATCGATAAATGGTACGTGAATTTAAATGGAAAGATATGGAAGCGACAGCAGAGGCGGCTACGATAGCGGCCCCAGAGAGATGCATGATGTTACCTGTTCAGAATGCGGGAAAGCATGCCAAGTACCCTTCAAACCCGATGGCTCAAGGCCAGTATATTGCAGCGATTGCTACCAGAAGCATAGACCGGCTAGGCCGCCCAGAAGATACTAATTGATTTCATTGGATCAAAAAATAGCAGGGGCTGAGCATGTCCCTGCTATTTTTGGTTCGCAATTCGATTGCATTTTTCTATTTGGAAAACCGCTCTTTCTGGGTAGATTTATATTATGTCAGATTGATATTATTTATCAGTGGGCTATCTGCCAATAATATTATGACAAATGAATAATTAAGAATGAGATGGAAAAATAATGGCAATACAGTCAAAAGAAAACTTAATTGATGACGATTTCGCGGACGAAATTTTAAAAGAAGCCTTAGAGGGTTACGGCGATCTGATCGCTGCTGCCAGGGTCCATAATGTCTGTGTGAAATCTCTGCAAAACAGAGTCAATGAATTACGCGTTGAGAGGGTATCATGGATCTTGTAAATGAGAAGAAAGTGCATTATCCGTCAGAAGCATGCGCCAATTGCGGATGCCTTTCTTTGGACTTAAGGGCAGCAACAACCCCCGGCAATCCGAGGCTCTGCCCATCTTGTCTCGATGAGAGGCATTCCTCCCTGGACAATATGAGGGAGAACGTGAGAGAGAAGTTCGAACTGAACCGATCGCCCGCTATTCGCAGTTGCTTTTTGCGGCTGCTTCTGTCCAGAAACGTGGACCTTACGCCAGATGGCTGGAGGATGGGGATGGCTCTGGGGTTAGAACTAAAGGGCGCAGGCTTTGCCCTTCCGGAATCAAGACGAATATTGCTCAAGGCACGAGCGAATGAAGGACTGCTGGATCGCCTGCTTGATAATATCTATAAAAAGAAGGATGATGGGTCATTAACCTGCGATCAGATGCGAGGAATGGCTGTCATTTGTGACCAATGCCCCGGACAATACATGAAAGTGCATCGTGAGCATAGGACAGAGGTCTGCTGAAGAATAACATAAAGTGATGTGAATGACCCGAAAGAGCCTCCAAGAAAAACAGCATATTATATTTACCTGTACGACACCTCTCTTAATAGATGGCTGAATCTAAAAACTACTGGGAGATGCAAAAGTCCTTCTGGAAAACGCCTGTTGGAATTGTGATCTGGGCCTGCCTTTTGTTTGCGTTCTTAGGCGGCGGCCTCCTGGCTCTCAACATCTATGGCCACCCATATCCGGTTATCGAATCATTCCATGCCGATCCAGTTGTGGTGAGCCCTGGCGGAGCATCAAACTTGAGCTGGAGCGTTATCGGTGCCGGCAGAGTGGAGATCGATCATGGAGTAGGCGAGGTTCCCCTCAAAGGTTTTGCAGATGTAAAGCTGCAGGAGACAACAGAATACACGATAACTGCCATAAACGGCACAATAAACAGATCCATGAGCCTTAAGATCATGGTAGATGAGGCTTGAGGACAAGTGGTCGTGGGGGTTTAGGCATGAATTTCGTCTCAATTTTATTGTTGTTATTGTTTTACTCAATTGGATCGCATTTTCTCTCTGTCAATGCTCTTGCCATGCAGGACGAGGCATACGGTACAGTCATAAACATTGTGGACGGAGACACCTTCGATGTGAACATAGAGAAGGCAAGCTCCAAGATCAATCACAGCGTTGAGAGGATACGCCTGGCGGATGTTGATTCTCCAGAAATGGAATCTGAGGACGGCCCGGCTGCCAGAGACTTCACGTATGCTGTCCTCATGAATAAGAAGGTCTACCTGGACATCGACGACCTATCCGAAAGTGGCAGAGACTCCTACGGACGGCTGATCTGCCTGGTCTACATGGCAGGAGTCTACGACCAGCCATTGTCAGCTCCAAACTTCAACCGCCTGCTGGTGGACAGCGGTCACGCCCGGGTGAATAACTTCACAAACAACGAGTTCGATCCAGATGACTGGCGGACCGCAGGCCAGGGCTCAACAACATGGATGACAAATTCGCTGGAGGAATTCGGGCAGGAGCTGCAGCAGGACATAAAAAAGGAGGTTCTCCCCAAGGTCCAGGAGTCAGCAGAACAGACGCTTGACCAGGCCGCCAGAAGGATCTGGAATTGGGCGAATGGGACTTGAGAAAAACGCAGGGATAATCCCTGCGTGATTTACTGGGATGAGCAAGTCACGCTACAAACCCCAGCTTCTTTGCCATAGCAAGGGCGTCATCAGCTTCATTTGCCCTTCCAATGGTGCGAAGGGCTATGCTCTTGGCATTCCAGGCCTCAGATAAATTCCCATTGATTTTTATTGCCCTTTCAGCGGCCTCCAGCGCCTCTTCGTACCTTCCCAGGTTATTCAAAGATGCTGCTTTGTTGTTCCAGGCTGCAGACAGATTCTCATTGAGTTCGATCGCCCTTTCAGCGGCCTCCAGCGCCTCTTCATATCTGCCCAGGCTATTTAGAGATACACATCTGTTGTTCCAGGCTTCAGACATGTTCTCGTTGAGTTCTATTGCCTTATCTATGACATTCAACGCTTCTTCATATCTGCCCAGGTTGTTTAGAGATGCTCCTTTGTTGCTCCAGGAATCAGGGTACTGCGGATCAAGCTCAATTGATTTATTTACAGCGTACAATGCCTCCTCATACCGTCCGATGCTATTCAAAGAAGCACCTTTATTGTTCCAGGCCTCGGAGTACTGCGGATTAAACTCTATCGCCTTATTTGTTGCGTTCAATGCCTCTTCGTACTGGCCCATGTTGTTCAGAGACACTCCTCTATTGTTCCAGGCATCAGGATACTGTGGATCGAGATTAATTGCCTCATTTGTGGCATTCAATGCCTCTTCATATCTTCCAAGAATGTTCAAAGATACGCCTTTGTTGTTCCAGGCATCGGCATAGTTCGGATCGAGCTGTATTGCTCTGTCATAGGACTGAATCGCCTCAAGATATTTCTCCATATAAAAGAGCGCATTGCCTTTTTGGATCCACCATCGAGCTGAATCGGGTGTTGTATAGGTGACCGAATCGCTGCCCTCCACGCATCCCGGAATGTTCACCGAAACCTGAATGGTCCTGTTCTCTGATGGAGTCGGATCTGGGGAAATGCACTCAATCACATAAGATTCGGTTATTATCCCCTGGAATTGATCCAGAATGACCGAGAAATCGGCAGATCTCAAATCAATCCACAAGCCGCTTGATTGAGTCGCCAAGGTTTTCATGTCTGCATATCTGGCAACATCCGAGCGCGGCACATCAGGATCAGCATTTGGATCGCTAAAATCGGGAGATACTGCTATGAATGTTGCTCCTGAATTGGATAAATCTTCTTTAACGTCTGATAAATCATAGGATGAATTGGATTTTCCATCACCCTTTTGATAGGATAGCTCATCTGTTATAACGATTATGATCTTCTGAGCTTCCGGCCTGAATCCAAAGGACAATGCCCTCTCGATCCCTCCAAGCGAATTCTCAGGCAAATTGAAGTCTCCGCCTGACGCAGAGAGATTGCCAATGGCATCTTTAAAGGAGTTGGCGTCGCTTGTCCACGTGGTCTCGGTTGTAATTACCCTGCAATTAAATGTTACAAGGGAGTATCTGGCATCAAGATTGCTGGAACTGATCTTTTGGGTCAGCTCTTGGACCTTCGACTTCAAAGCTCTTATTTCTTCATCCATGCTGGTCGTGTTGTCAAAGACCACTGCAAGATCGATCTCTTGGCCTGTAGCGTTCCCGGTGAAATAGTAATCTCCAATTGCCAGGCTATTGCCCTCTTCCTCAACCTTGAGGTTCTCTTGTTCAATGTCTCCAGTCGATGAACAAGATCCGTCGATGAAAAGATTGAGCTTCAATACTGGGAAAGCAGTTGAATCAAGCCCGACGATAGTAACCGCACCTTTTTCAGGTGATTGGAGTTGTGCGTCAGCTGAGAAAGCGATAATAATCATAAGCAAAACGAATAAAGGAATCGACATATTACGAAGCATTGTCTTTACTTCCCACTTCATTATCATTTCATGGATGCAAGGAGATGCTAAAAAGCCTTTGGGTAGGAGCCAGTCAGGGGAATAGCCAGCGCATTCCTTTATCCAAAATGCTGCCAAAAAAAGAGGTATTAATTGATATCGGTTTTGCCGGGACGCCAATATGAGGTCCATGTGATTGGCGATTTTTATTTGCTTTTCATGGGTGGATAAATGAAAACTCCATGATTCTTTGCGTCGAAATCAATATGGCAGAACCTGTCAATATATTCTTGGTGAATTTTTTCGGGATCTATATCAATGAACAGATCGGGATGGAACAATTTTCCCATGTAAGCTGCGCCAACGAGGCATTCTGGCCCTGAACCGCCAATCAGATTCGTATCCAACACATAAACCTGTCCATTTTTTATGGCATCGACGTTAGCTAACTCGGGACGCTCCAAGATTCCTTTTCTCATCTCTGCCATCGCGGAGGGATCATCTGATTCATAGCCGCACTTGGGCGAAAGCCCATAGCTGGCTACAAGAATTATGTCGGGGTTCTGCTCGATCACCCATTCGGAGTCCACTTTTGCCGTAAGTGTGCCATAATCAGGATCATCCGGTCCCACCAATTCATCAAGAATGTTATATCCTCCAGCGATAACGAGCGCCTGGCTGTACCGGCTGCCCGGAGCAGCACATTCGTATGGATTGCTGCCGCCCCTCAGAAAAAGCACTCGTGGCCGCTCATCCTTTGTTAGCGCCTCTGTTAGAGATGTGAATTCATCAAGAAGACCTTCATGCCATTCAATAAACTTTTCTGCTTCATCCTTTCTATCAAGAATGTATCCATATGTCCTAATATTTTCCGATAAATTATCAGGTTCACGCATGTTTAAACAAATCAGCGGTATGCCTGCAAATTTCTCTTTAAGCTCGCTTTTTTGTGCAGGATATGCCCCAACCAAAGCAAACCCGCCCTCTAAATTAGGCTGAATAGCATCCGGTTCCAAGCGGAGAATATGCTCGTAATCTATGTCAGGGGGATTGGCTCCTACAACATCCCATTTGCTGAACTCTGGATAGAAGATTGGCTGTGATGACTTGTCCGCTCCAACAATCGGCAACATTATCTCAGTTGAATTGAGTATCCTCGCTACTTGTATGGCGGATCCACCTAAATTCGCCAATCGTTCAATTGGCTTATTGACTGTTTCAGGATCACCAAAAATATCGATATAGGTAAGAGTTTTCTCCGTATCATTGATTATTGAGCTTATTTGATCTAAGTCACTTTCATCTATTTTGCCGTCATAATTGGCATCAGCCAAATCGTTCGGTCCATTTTCTCCAATTAAAATGCCTTCAACATAGGATATGTCGCTTTCGTTGACTACATCATCCATATTCGCGTTTCCAAAGATTTTTAGCGTGAAATCATATGCAATTGCAGGTGTTAAGCCCTGCAGCATGCATAATGACATCACACAAACTAAGGCCAGCCTTTTCATGATAATTCTCCATTTAATCTTATAAACTCTTAATTTATAAGGATATTGTAGTATATTACGATAATAGTGGCCTATAGGATGTAATGAAAACCAAAAAATGAGCCATTTAAAATGGAACGATCCTATAAAAAACAATTCTATTTTCAAACGAAAACGATATAAAGATTCAAATTACAACATATAATATCACACTATAACACTTATAAGTATGGTAAGAAAATGTTGGAGGAAATATTACGAATATATCTTTGAAGACGGTCTTGGCTATGCTGATAGCATTGGCTGCATCTATATGCACCTTTGGCGCTGGCTCGAATTTTGCTCTGGAGATCTTTGGAAACGCGAATATGGATGATACCATTGATGAAAAAGATATCAAATACTTAGAAAGCATCATTAATGGCTCATCTCACACCACTGAATTTGCAGATGTAAATTTAGATGGAGAAATAAACCAGAATGACAAGGAATTAATGGAAAAAATCATTGAGGACGATGAAGAAGAGATAACAATTATTGATGATCTTGGAAAAACTGTAACGATTCGAAGGCCCATTGAGCGAATAATTTTGTTGCAGCACAATATGTGCTTGTATGAGACGCTAAGAGCACTTAATGTCGAGAATAAGGTAATTGGGTGCACTGATTATTTTGTAAATCTGAGCAGCAATTGGGATAGCAGTTACGTATATTTCCCCAAACTTGCAGAGGCTGAAAACATAGGTAGCGTCTCTGAGCCAGATAAAGAAAAAGTTGTCAGCCTAAAGCCAGATGTGATTTTAACAGATGGATTGGCACCAAGCATTGATTTAAGCAATGAGCTATTGGGTGTGCCAGTAATCAGCATGGATGTCAGGATGAATACTCTTGAAAAAAACACAAAAAAGTATGGATATATCTTTGATGAAAGGGAAAAGGCAGACGAATATATATCCTAGTAGAAGAATTGGGAACAGGTTTTAGATGAATCGTTAGCTGGCTTATCTGATGAAGACAGACCGCTTGTACTCCTTAAAACCTTCAATAGTCCTAACACCGAAAATTATAAAATTGTCGGCAAATCTAACATGAGGGCCGATCCTATCCGCAAGGCAGGTGCAAGAAATCTCGGAGATTACTCCGCCGTAAATGGGACCACTTTTGAACCCGACCTAGAATGGATACTCAAGCAAAATCCTTCGAAGATTTTGCTGATAACTGGAAATAGATACATGGGCTACGATGTACATAACACCTCTGAGGTTGAGCAACTCAGAGAGAGCTTTATGAATAACCCAAAATATTCAGCGCTTGATGCTGCAAAAAGCGGAAATGTTTATATGATAAGCGAGTTTATTTCAATTGGTGGTGCAAATGGCTTATTGGCTGCTGTGTACCATGCAAAACAGTTCCATCCGGATTTGTTCATGGATTTGGATCCAACTGCAGTTCATCAAGAATACATAGACAGGTTCCAAGATGTGCATTATGATATAAAAGAGAATAATGGCACATTCGTCTATCCGCGATAGTCAAGAGGGGTGACCTGGAATCGCATGATTTAATCCTGCTTTTCCCGTCACCTCGATTTTTGAACGAATTACTGTAGGGACGCCACTACAGCGGCATCCCCCACATCGGATACCACCGGCTCTCGTCCTTCTCGATCGGCATCTCCTTTTCCATCAGAGCCTTCAGCCGGAACTCCTTTGATGTGTTCCGTTGCCTGCCGCTCTCAGGCACAAATGGATAGTATGCCCCCTGCTTGAAGTTGTAGATCCAGTAAATGACAGTCTCGCCCTGGAAGCGATAGACAGCCGCCAGGAGCTGGGTTCCGAAGCCCTGCTCTGTCAGAACCTGAGCCACCATCTGAATGGCAGAAACGAGGTCCTCGAAGTCCGGATCCGATAGAAGCACCCAGACGTAATTGTATTCGTCCTTTTGAATCTTGTACTGTGTGCCCGACTCTTTGATGCTGATCTGAAGTAACTGCTCGATCTCAACCCTGGCAGCCTCGTACCGGGACGACTCCATGGGCTTGATGCAGACCCCGGCCTGCCCATCGTTCCGGTAGCCGAGGCTCGCCTCTAAGGTCACGGCTGCAGTGGAAATGGCAAAGAGCCTGTCCGTCTTGGCCTCGGGAAGCTTTGTCTTTCCCAGGATGGAATCCAAAAACCCCATCCTATGCCTCCAGCTCCATCTCTATCTTCTGCAAGGCCGCAATCCTGGCCTCCAGTGTTGGATGAGTCGAGAAGAGGTTCATGAGCGACTTGCCCGTGACTGCTGGAGTTATGAACAGAGCGCTTACAGGTCCATCCACTTTCCTCAAGTCCTCTGTAGGCACCCGAAATCCGCTGATCTTCTGCAGAGCTGAGACCAGCTGAGATGGCTGTCCGGTGATTATCGCAGCCCCACGGTCTGCCGCAAATTCTCTGTACCTGGAGAGGGTGCGAATGAGAATGAAGCTCACTATCCAGACCACAAGAGAGACCAGGAATATGACGATAGCGCTGCTGCCCGAGTCCCTATCGCGATCTCCTCCGCCCATTCCAAGGAACGGCAGCCACTGGACTAGGATCTGAGCAATGGATGAGAGGAACGTAGCGATCGTCATGACCATCATATCCCTGTTCTTGACATGAGTCAGTTCGTGGGCCAGCACAGCCTCAAGCTCGCTATCGTTGAGCCTTTCTCGGATTCCTGTTGTCACTGCCACCACAGCGTGTTTCTGATTTCTTCCTGTGGCAAAGGCATTGGGCATGCTGGTCCTGACCACTGCAATCCTTGGCATCGGCAGATTCGCGTTCTGGCAGAGCCGCCTCACCATATCGTGAAGCCTTGGCTCCTCGCTCTCCGAGACTATCTTTGCTCCCATCGATGAGAGGATCATCTTGTCGGAGTAGAAATATTGCAGGAACATGAAACCGCCCATGAAGAGGATGATCCCCAACTGGTTGACACCTGCGGACACTAAAACTGCTAAAAATCCCAGATAGAGGACTCCCAGCAAAAACATTGTCAGCATCATTCTGGCTTCGAGCCCTCGATCAGACTTCCATCTTCTCATGTCTCAATTTCACCTTGTCATTGAACGATTTATTGAATCTCTTTCTTTGCATATCAAATGATCGCTTCCTGGGCTTATGCATGGTTTAGATATTTGTATCTTTCTTAATTTTATTCATTAATGGCAACAATTCATCGCATTCGATGCTTTGAGAATGAAACGTCAAGGAGCCGCAAGTATCATATGCGTTTCAGACGCAATTGGTTATGTGAGGCAGATTAAATGGCTCAAGCGAAGAATGGCGATACTGTAAAGGTGCACTACAATGGCAAGCTGGATACAGGCGTTCTATTTGATACATCTGAGGGATCAGATCCTCTGCAGTTCGAAATAGGTTCAGGCCGTCTCATTGCAGGATTTGAAGAGACAGTTATTGGAATGAGCCCAGGCGAGAAAAAGACTGTTCATATCCCACCTGAAAAAGGCTATGGCCTTTACAGAGAAGATCGAGTGATAAAAATCGATAAAAAGGATCTACCCGCGGATATCGTCCCTGCCGAGGGCATGACCCTTGAGATCTGCGCTTCAAATGGGGTTATGGTCCCAGTTCAAATTACCGAGATCGAGGGCAGCACAATCACCCTTGATGCCAACCACCCTCTCTCTGAACAGACATTGATCTTTGAGATAGAGCTCCTGGAGATTGTTGGTGAAAAGCAAAATGAAGGATAAATAGAACAGCTATTTTTATTCCAGCTTTTTCTTAATCCTCTCTTGCAGTCGCTCCAAGGAGCCTTTTGTGCTGAGGCGGTTGTCGCAAGGGGAGAAATCCTTAGGGCTGCATCCTGCTAACAGCTCCATGACCCTGTCGGCAATATCGTCTGCTCCAATCTCCTCCAGCCTCTGCAAGAAGAGAGATGCCTGTGAGTTGAATTCCCGGCATTTATTGGGTTGCGAGACTCCCATCTCATGAAGCTCGTAGAGCCGAATGAGCTCTTTATTGATCTCTATCCAATCATTTCTGTCCATTGATCGAGTAGTCCTTTTTATCCTGATCGCATAGCGCCATTGTCACAAGATCTACGAGATCTATTGCTCTGTCTCCGGCTCCCGCATCGCTCAGATTTCTGATGCACAATGGGCAGGATGTGACGATATAATCCACTTCTTCGCCAACATCCTCTAATCTCTTCCTGGCAATCTGAAGAGATAAATCTCTGTATCCTGCCCGAACTCCACCCCCGCCCCCGCAGCATCTGGCGGCCTCTCGATTGGCCTTCATCTCCTTGAGGCGGCAGATGGCTTCAATCACCTGTCTCGGCTGATCAAAGATCCGGTTGTACCTGCCAAGATGACAAGGATCATGATAGGCAACAGTCAGGTCAAGTTTTTTTAATTCCAGCTCAGCGATATGCTCAGCCAAAAACTCCGGAACGCTCAGAACCCGAAATTCATGAGGATAGCTGTTCTTAAGAGTGGTGTAGCATCCTGCGCAGCCAGTTATCACTGTGCTAGCGCCAATCTCTGAGATCTGCCGGCAATTCTCATCAACAAATCTGCTGGCATCAAATCCCGTGCGAATCAATGGCGATCCGCAACATACCTCTCTTGGAAGCAACGTTGCATTAAAGCGACGCAAGAGCGAAAATGTCCTTGAAGCCGTCTCAGGGTAACGATATGAATTCATGCAGCCCACAAAATAGATGTAATCCGCACTTTTTGGGATAGATCTCCTGTCGGAGAGCCAGGAGATTCTATCTCTGCCATCGCCAAAGGTATTGCCGCTGGCATAGATTCTTCTGCTGAGGTCTTCTTGCTGGCGGGTCATTGCTCCCATAGAGACAAGCTCTCTTCTGGCTGTCTCTATCAACTGAGGAGGATTGATCCCTGCCGGGCAGTTCTCAGCGCAGATGCCGCAGGTGGTACAGGTGTTCAAGCTTTCTAAAACCTTTGAATCAGGAGCGAGGCCAGAGGTTAGTCCTTTTAATATCATAATTCTGCCTCTGGCGTTGGCAGACTCCCAGCCGGACTCCTCTAGAACTGGGCAGAAGGTGCGGCAGCTTCCGCATCGTACGCATTGGTTGATAGATTTGGTGTCCAGTTTCATTCCTTAGAGCCCCATCTTTCCAGGATTCAATATTCCTTGAGGATCTAGTGCATTCTTAATGGATCGCATCACAGAGAATGCCTCCTGCCCCACCTGCAGCGGCAAATATTCTGCCCTGGCTAGACCAATGCCATGTTCAGAGCTGACGGTCCCTCCCAGCTCCAGTGCGACTCTGTGGATTTTATCTGCTGCAAGGATCAGCTTCCGCCACTGGTCATCATCCATAACATCAATGAACAGGGCTACATGCAGATTGCCGTCACCGATATGGCCGTACTTCATAGCTGGAATATCAAGCCTGGCGGCGATATGCTGCACCTTTTTAATCAACGTCGGGATCTCTTTGATGGGAACACCCACGTCCTCGCCCATGTATATTCGGGTCTTTTTGGGGTCGAGCCTGGATATGGCTGCGCCCACGAGCCTTCTCGCCTTCCAGATGTCTTGCATCTCTTCGCCTGCCACAACTCTCACATTTCTGGTCAGAGGCTTGCAGATCTCGGAGATCTGGCTGGCAGACTCATTGGTTGATCCTTCTGTTCCATCAACTTCGAATAAAATCAAATCTCCTTCATCAGAGATGGCAAGCATGGGATCGCACAGTTTTAAGACCCGAAGAGTGGTCTTGTCAAGAATCTCGCAGGCTGATGGCGTGATGCCTTTTGAGAAGACCCGGATTACAGCCTGGCCGGCGATCTCTGCTTCATCAAAGAATGCCAGGACAAGCTTTCTTGTTTTAGGCAGCGGAGCGATCTTCAATCCCGCGCGGGTGATGATCCCGAGCGTCCCCTCCGATCCAACAAAAAGCCTTGTTAGATCGTATCCTGCGGACGATTTGAGAACCCTTCCTCCGGTATGGATAACCTGTCCGTCTGCTAATACTACCTCCAGGTCAAGGACATAATTTCTTACAGTTCCATACTTAACTGATCGCATGCCACTGCTGTTGTATGAGATCATTCCGCCTATCGTGCACATGGCCATGCTTCCTGGGTCTGGTGGAAAGAAGAATCCATGAGGCTTGATGGCCGAGTTTAGCTTCTCTGCCACGACACCAGGCTCAACTATAACTTGCTGGTTTTCGATATCTATATCGAGAATTTTGTTCATCCCCGACATATCCAGAACAATGCCGCCTTTAACAGGAGAACAGCCGCCGGCGAGGCCAGTTCCTGCTCCTCTGGCAGTGACGGGGATCATCTGTTCATGACAGAACCTGATGATGCGGCAGACCTCGTTGGTATTCATAGGGCGGACAACAAAGTCTGGCAGGCCGGTGATTTGGGAGGCGTCGCTTGCGTAGCAACATCTCTCAGATGGATAAGCTGATGCTCTCTCTCCCAAGATGCTCTTCAGCTCATTTAAGATGTCTTTCATAATGATCCTCGGCCAGATCTCATGCGTTCCATGACTCTGATTGATATAAAGATTTGCAGCCGGTCTTCCATAGGGCTGTTGACTTCGGAGCATGCGTGCATTCTTCTTAAACTCTAACTTTTCTCTGGTCCAGATTTAAATGTAATTAATGTTATAATATTTACTATAATTTTTTATTAATAAGATAATTAATCATATATTTTTATTACAATATGTTATATATTTTATTTTAATAAATTTAATGTTACAATATAATTAACTATTAGCTATACTATTATATAATTATAAATTAGTTTTATATTAAAACGTTTTTATGATTCCAATTATACATAACTAATTCGATAGTTATATCTAATTATAACCATATACAATTTATTTTTTAAAATTAGTTAATTATAACAAATAGTATTATCATATGAATATATATTTAATTCTTTGATACTATGAATTGTCTCCGCCTTTTGACAATTAAATCGTATATTTTTATAAATACGTATCTTGGCATCAGAGTATAGACTATTTGCACCATGATTAGTATTTATAAAAATGTACGCATTTTAAAACTGGCCATTCATCTATTCCCTATGTATATAGGTTTGAAGCCTTCCTGAATGACCTTTCTTCCGATCAACTATGTTTTCATGTTGAAACGTATGATGGTGGGCGCCAGGCAAGGCGTATTCACATAGTGTTCGAAATAATCATGTAATCAAAATGCTCGGTTTTGAGGGGATCATGAGATCTGATAATATACAGTATAAGAATGACTACTGCATTATAGCTCCTTGCAAGCAGTCACGCGTGTGTTTCCCCAAAAATCAAATGCCAATTAGGTCTTCAAGCATTTCTCACTTATATTACTTCAGCAATCTTAAATATAAAAATTTATAATTATTAAACGTAATTTTGCAGAATTCATTATAATTACAATTTAACTATATGTTTAATTATTAATGTACTAATAGCGGAATTTATCAATAATTGTACAAAATTTAATATAAATTTATATTTTTAATTTTTTTATTTAATAAACTATTATGTTTTTAATTTATTTTGAATATCGATACGGATTTTAATAACTAATTAATATGAAAAATTATTGAAAATAATAGTATATACATGTTTGATATACTATTATATATCTTATATTTAATTTTTTTTTATTTATATCGATATTTGGTGAGTTTGACGAAGCGAACGCAAAAGTGTGGACTGAACCCCTGATAATAGACAAATAGTTAAACCTTCATGAACAATTTGCTCATGCGAGAAGGATGAAAAACCTGATAAGTTCGCCACTCTTGTTTCAATGCTTGATATGGGTGGTGAAGGCTGCGCATTGCTTGGGACTGCGATCCCGAATAGTTAAACGAGCCATATCCTGCGGAGGCAATAATGCTTCTAATGAAATGCTGCACCCAGGCAATGTTAGCACTCCCACGCTTCAGCGAGGGCGCCCGCAGGCCGCGCCTGCGCGTGCGCGTGTGTGCGCGGGCGTGCGCGCATGAGGGACTATCGTAAAAATTGACTTAAAGTTAGAGAATGTGGTTGTCAAACATCGCACCCAACAGCAAGTCGCAGAGATTTCTTTAGGACTTCATCCGAAACTTTTATAAGAATCAAAATGCATTGGAGATGGTGTGAACAAGACCCATGTTGTTTATAATTCTGGGCTCAATTTTTATACAATTAAAGCATATTTAGACACATTAGATAAGAACAACTTAATAGAAACCATTCAAGGCGGTCCACATACTCTGTACAGGACAACTCAGAAAGGCAAAGATGCTCTAGTGCATTTTACCGCTATTGAAGAGCTATTCAGGATCGATTAGGTGTGCTGGCATTGCATGGGGCGGATTATGAAATTTCGTCTCAGCGATCATGGCCAGGAGGCAAGTATTATCTCTCGTCTGCCTTGCTCCTGATACTTCAAAGCACTTTCCGGGCAAGTCTTTCAGAGAGGCAACGGTTAATAATATTAGGAGCTCATTTGGCTTCGCAATGGACAACCTTGATCAAGCCTGTGAACTACCGCGTCCTTAAGGGCGCGGCTTCCCACGTCATCGCCAAAACTTGCATCACGGATGTGTGATGTAGCGGTTTTGGTTCTATGGGCGCTACGGGCTGTTCCATCCCTGCGAAGAGT
>Ga0074198_1000172_pt1 | contig 89150 bp, 79 predicted proteins | sample EPASupsiteSAE323_FD_64527 | JGI IMG/M metagenome (GOLD analysis project Ga0074198, IMG submission 64527) | Bioremediated contaminated groundwater from EPA Superfund site, New Mexico - Sample SAE3-23 | ecosystem: Environmental > Aquatic > Deep subsurface > Groundwater > Contaminated ... | reverse complement strand
AAAAGCGCTCTGCCATCCGGCATTCCGCCGGGTGGCTCCCCCCATTAACATACCGGCTCTAAGTTATTAACTCAATGGCTCCGAATTAATTAACCTCGCGGCTCCGCCGCACTGAAATATTCATCCGACTATAACGCAGTACTGTTTTTCCCATATTCTCAAGCACAAGAAAGCCGCGCTGAAATCAGTTCCACTGATTTACGCGGCTTTCAATAATTGATCTTAACTCTCGTTCCGCTCATGATTGACATAAGCTTGCCATCGGTATCCATCTTAATCTTCGTCAGTTCTGCCCGGACGTAAAGAATATCGCGCGGGTGCCCCTTTTCGTCTCGGGTGATGTCTGTCCTTGGCAGTCCCAGTTTCTCTGAAGCAACCGCGCCACAACAGCGCTTCATCTCATAATCCTATAGAGTGCTGCAAATCAAAACTCAAAAAACAAAAACCATTATGGTCACTGAAATGGCCGATATATAATAAATCTTAAATGAATGATTGAAGGAAAAGGGAATATCAGTAGAATCATAATGGAATCAGATTTCTTTTCTAAACTTAACCAAGAATACAAATCAATAAAATGGCAAGGGGAAAAGCCCGATTTCTCGAACTCTTCCCCAAAATGGTCGGGATGATAGGATTCGAACCTGCGGCCTTCTGGTCCCCAATCCCGTTTTTCTGGGTCATTGTCTGATATAGTATATTGCCGATGCCTAGATTTAGGCATTATATAAGACTGTTATATATAGCTTATTATGTACGTTGCAGCACGGTTGCAGCAAATAGCGGCGATATACTATGATTAATCTTTATTTTAATATAAGGTAACACCCCGATAATTTTTGCACCAATGATGATATGCGGACAAGAAAGTACCGATCATTGCATAGTTTTCAAACCCTATCATCATTTCGGGAGTATTAAAAGACTGTACTTGCCACCATAAACCTAAGATAAGAAACAAAAGTGGAACAAGTATGAAGAATTCAGCGGTTATCTTATTCAATTTAAGCATTTTGATATTCCCTTTATACATAACTAAATATAATGAAAGAAGCAGCTTAGAAAAAATGTAAAATACTCCAAAGTAGATGAATGCAATAACGAGAGTATATAGTCTGCCAGATATAGCAAGAGAGCTGAATATAAGGTGAACAATTAATGGTATTACCGATATGGTACCTATAATTATATATAACACCCTTTGGTTATTTGCAAAATATCTTATCATTCTCTTTAAAAAGCCGCCTTTCTACCTGCACCTATCCATGGTAATTCCAACCATATCCGTTATATACGTTATTCGTTTTCATTTACCTGGGCGTGGTCATTTTTTCCTCTATATCTCCTTTGTGCTTTTCTATTATAGTCCGATATCTCACAATATCAATTCCGATCTCAACATAACCAGTCCATATTTCGCTCCCCAAAGTTGATGGCACCAAAAGGAGCGTTACTATTAATGGATGCATCCATGGATGCATTTATGGATGCAACATGGACGCAATAATGGGTGAACTATAGGGTGCAGAAAAAGGGTGCAGTATAAAGGAACGCTGCACCTTTTCTATATTGCTATAAAGGCCGAATTTTAGTATGTTCACGTGTTGAATAGTAACGCGCTATTTCGTGATAACCAAACAACACAAACGAAATCGAATTTCTAAAGGCTAAATATTGGGACTTACCCGATTAATCACGTTACTACATATTGTTTTACCAAACAAATCAAACGGACGGTCAGAGAAAGACCCCGTTGGGTAATATTCGGTATCGCATCTTGGTGATCTTTAAAATCTGTCTACCTAAGCTCGTACAGTTGTTTACACCAATTTATTTTTATAATATTCGATATCATAATTTATTTGAATATATTCAAATAAATGCTCAATATCCTTTCGAAGGTAATTATATTGACTAATAACAATCGCCTTTTCTTCCTGATTATCATCTTGGTAAAGAATTAGAAAACAATATTCAATCAACTTAAATAACATAATTTCCCGACGTTCTAGTCGAACAATATCTTTATAAAGTACTCTGGATCTCAGTAGTCTTATAGAATTTCTGCTATCAGTCATTATTTCTATGCTATCTTGGTCCAAAATTATATGATTGCTAAAAAAAACAATACCAGCTAGTAAGATTCCAAGGCCTGTATATAATGCAACGGCTAAAACTGATTTATGAATATTCGGCATTAATAGGGATGTTAACAGACCCACCACTAAGCAAATTGTAGTAATTGTAATTACCCATTTAATCGGATATATTTTCATATGCCTAACCTTTCATGTAATATTATAGAATTACGACAAAATACTGTCCATTTCCTTCATTGGTTACAAAAACCGCTTGCTAATTCTATCACCTGATATGAGATCAGAAACAAACAAATTAACCCCGGAAAATCCGGGGTTTATTCTATCCTGCTGCAGTTGTGCTGCAACGGGTAAATAGGTAAGGAACTAAATAGGAACTATATCGTCTAATTTGTGCGTACATCCTAGATAGGAGAAGTTATTATATGAAGCATAGGAGAATTGACGCCACCTTTTAGGGAGGTGGTAAATTGTCGAATAGTTTTAAACATGCACCGGTTTGCAAGGATCGCAGTACGAGCTGGGTGAAGCGCCAAGCCAGTAAAAAGGTTCGTAGGACACCGGAGATTGCCAACGGAGCAGGTTATAAGAAGTACTTCTGTTCTTGGAACTTACACGATTTTAGGTCGTGGTGCCCACTTGAGGACTGGTGGAAACCTACTCATTATGATCCTGGAAAGTATTCACCAGTAAAAATGCATGATTGGAGGAAATCATACTTTAGAAAATAAGGAACACATCAAGCAAACCCCGGATTTGCCGGGGTTTGCTGCGTATTACTGCAGTTGTGCTGGGGGATCATATGGTTTTGTTTGATTAGATAAAATGATTTATAAAAATATCAACATATAAGCTATCATGTGTTTCTTTAATACGATTCTTGAGAATATTAAAAATATTTCTATGCATAGTATCGTTTTTGGCTATTAAATCTAGCAAATTATTATTATATCCCCTTAGCCATTGGTTCGTGGTGCGCTCATGTTAGCTTTGTTGACCCGGGTACCGGAAAGAGAATGCGGAAAACAGTATCCGGTAAAACCAAGCAGGAAGCCCTGAAGAAAAAACGGGAATTGGAGAATCTGAAGGATGCCGGCCGCTTGATAGATTCCGGTAAAGTTACTCTTGGCCAGTGGATGGATCGCTGGTTGGAGGTTTATAAAAAGCCGGCTCTTAAACCCTCCACTTGGGCATCATATAAGCAGCTTACAGACCTGCATATTAAGCCTGCCCTGGGCGAAAGGCAGCTGGACCGCTTACAGGCCAGTGAGATCCAGGCCTTCTATAACCGGCTCTCTGAATCAGGCCGGAAGGTTAAGCAGCGGAAACCCAGGAGTAAAAAAGAGGCCGAAAGACTTGCCCAAGAGCCTCCTAAGCCTCCTGGATTGGCAAATAAAACGGTTCGCTATATCCACACTATTTTAAATGGAGCACTCAGCCAAGCTGTAAAGGAGAACCTAATCCGATTCAACCCGGTTGCAGTTACAGAACCCCCGAGGCTGGAAAGAAAGGAAATGCACCCTCTTACCGCGAAAGAGGCTCGGGCTTTTCTGGAGGCTATAAAAGGCGATATGCTATATCCCATAATATTTACTGACCTGGGTACCGGTCTCCGGCGCGGTGAACTGTTGGGGCTTAAATGGGAAGATATAGACCTAAAGGAAGGTACGGCAATAATCCGTAGGTCTCTTATACAACTCAATGGGCAGGCACTTATTCAGGATGATACTAAAACCCGGTCCAGCCGTGCCACGGTCAGATTACCCGGGGAAGTTTAAAAAGGTTAAGGCACAGCAGGCTAAAGACAAGCTTGCCCTTGGAGAAGCATACCAGGACAATAACTTAGTATTCTGCTGGCCAGATGGTAGCTTAATACGGCCGGACCACGTTTACCGCCGGTATAAAAAGCTCCTAAAGCAGAATGGCCTACCTGAAGCTCGTTTCCATGATCTGAGGCATACCTTCTGCACCCTGCTCCTGGAGGCCGGTGAGGATCTGGCCACAGTAAGCAAGCTGGCCAGGCATAGTAGCTACTCTGTTACGGCCGATATATACGGGCATTTAACAAAGACTATGCAGGACCGGGCGGCTGATAAAATGGATGCAATATTGAAGGGAAAATAGATAAAAAAAAACCCGTTGCAGCACGGTTGCAGCAATAGAGGCAAAAAGCAAAAAGTCCAGAAAAAGTAAAACCGCGCAAACCTGCGCGGTTACTTGTTTTCAAATGGTCGGGATGACAGGATTCGAACCTGCGGCCTTCTGGTCCCGAACCAGACGCGCTACCAAGCTGCGCTACATCCCGACGCAAATAATATTGTAGCATCGTCGGCATTTTTAAGCAAGAGGCAGGAACACGAATCCTAATTTCAGCCTCTGGATCGCAGGAATCGCGATCATTCAAGTTTTCGACTGTTTGAGTCCGGCCAGAGCCTGGTAAACCAGGTCATGATTCCTGACCAGTTCAACAAATAAATGTTCTTCCGCGCTGATTTCCTCTCTCGGAGCATGGTCTTCCATTGCCTTGAGTATATCCACCATAACCTGGGCTCCGACAAAAGCGTTAACCGCCTTGAAGGAGTGGGCCAGCCTTTTGATCTCCGGAGCATTCTTCGAGGTCACCGCATGCCGCAATGATTCCATCCTTTCATGACTGTTCTTCAGGTAATCATTTATCACAAACTGCCGAACCTCTTCATCATCACCGACATAAGCTTTCATCTGTTGCAGGTCGATAACCTCGCTCTTATCGTTTTTTTGCACGAGCTGGGTCTCCTCACCTCCCTCGGGCAGAAGGATAACACTCTTCAATTCCGGCACCCATTTGATCAGGGTCCGGGCCAGGTCTACCGGAGCGAAGGGCTTGGTCATATAGTCATCCATGCCGGCTTCTAAACAATTATCGCAGGAATCCATTGATGAGGTGGCGGTCATGGCAATAATAGGGACGCGGCCACCCCTTTTTTGCTCCAGGGCCCGAATTATACCGGTGGCTTCATAACCGTCCATCACCGGCATCTGACAATCCATCAGTATCGCCACATCGTCTTCGGTTTGATACAAGCGCACGGCTTCGAAACCGTTGTCGGCATAATCTACACCTAATCCCAATCTCTCCAGCTGAGATTTTATGACCTTGTATAGGACCTGGGAATCCTCCACCACCATGATCCGGTATTGCGAACGCCTGGATTGGGGCTTGTCTGCATTATAGGATTCAGTCATTGACAATCACTCCTTTAATAACCTGGCCTCCCCTGTGGACACAACTACTAAGGCAATAGCCGACTAATTCTGCCAGGTGGCAGTCCGGGTCATCTCCCCCCATTGGGCCTTGCCGCCCTTCAACCATTTCCAAATCCCCTCCAGTCGCCAGAGGGTAACCAGCTGGCGGTAGCCAAAGTTCTCATAGAGACTGCATAAGAACAGCAGGAAAATCTGTTTTGGTTTCGAATAAATATGAAATGATATTACCTCTAGCAGCAGTGCGGTCACCGATATAAATACACCAAACCCCACAGAAAACATGAAAAAGAGAACAAATACCGTCGGCGTCACTAAACCGAGAGCAAACCCCGCAATGGTATAAACATAACCAAGGAACTCTATTATAGGTCCCATCGCCTCAAATATCACCATAAAGGGAAAGGCCAGCCAGGCTACGGTCCCCCCGCGCCGGTTGAAGCATAAGTCACGGTTTCTCATCAAGCTCTGCAATAGCCCGATCTGCCACCTGATCCTTTGGTTGCGGAGATTTTTTAGGTTTTCCGGGGCCTCGGTCCAGCATATTGGATCCGGAACAAAGGTAATACGATAAGGTTCCTTTTTCATCCGCAGGTATTTGTGCAAGCGAACTACCAGTTCCATATCCTCCCCCACGGTGCCCACACTGTAGCCTCCGGCCTGGATCACCTTCTCCCGGCGAAAGACCCCGAAGGCACCGGAGATTATCAGCATGGCATTGATGGGAGCCCAACCCAGACGTCCGAACAGGAAAGCCCGCAAGTACTCTACTATCTGCATCCTCACCAGTATTTTCTTCGGCAATCCCGCCTGTTCCAGAAAACCGTTATATACCTGGCTGCCATTGACGATGCGGATGGTCCCGCCTGCCGCTACTGTCAAGGGGTTATCCAGGAAAGGTTGTATCACCTGTTTCAAGCTATCCCGCTGCAGTACTGAATCCGCATCCACCCCGCAGAAGAGGGGGTAACGCGACGCATTTATCCCGGCGTTGAGGGCATCGGCCTTGCCGCCGTTTTCCTTGTCGATCACCCTTAGGTTATGAAAGACAGTTGATTTATAAAATCCCCGGATCGGCTGAACCTTCAGACGTACCTGATAGGCCTCGGGAACCTGCACCAGCTTGAATTTATCGATCAAAATACCCATAGTGTTGTCTTTGGAGCCGTCATTAACTACGATGACCTCGAACTCCGAATAGCTCAGCTGCATCAGGGAACGCACCGTTGATTCTACCGTGGCTTCTTCGTTGTATGCCGGCACCAGAACACTGATGGGTGGTTCAAAATCAGAAAATGACTGAAGAAAATCGTCCAGGCGATGATTATTGAGGTACTGACCTATGGATATGAAGGAAATGATATTGAGTATTAGATAGCAAACGTTCAGAGTAAGCATATATAAGAGAAAAAACCATTGCATACTGATTAACACCGCATGTAACATCAGTCAACCACCATCTGCTTTTCAGCCAGTACTTGCGCCATTATATCCCTGGCATATCGATCCGGATGACTGTCTTTCAATTCCTGCAACTGCTCGGGAGTAACAAAAGGAGCGTTACAGATGGCCTGGGCACTTCGATAACGCACCCACCAGTTTTGATCGGACAGACGATCGATCAGCAGGGGCAGGTCATAACTGCTGGCCAGGAGCCCCAGGGCGTTGACAGCCTGTACTCTAACGGTCCAGGCCTCATGGTCCAGGTACTTTTTGACCAGGTCTATATTCTGATAATCCCCCAGGCTCTTAATACCCGAAAGACAAGCGGTCAGCACCTCAGCGTCCGTATTCCGGGATAGAATATCGCTCAAAACCTGCAGAGCGATGCCTCTTTCAATATAGGGAAGGAACCTCAGCAAACGTGGCAGTTGTTCAGGATCAGCGGTAAAAATCGCCGCCGCCAAATGAATACTTACCGCATTGGGCTCCATATCCTTCAGAATAAGGGCTACCCTGGCACTGGGCCAGTCCTTGCGGTTGACAAAGATGGGGACCAAAACCGGAGCGGAGGCTATAGGATCGATACGGGCCAGAGCCCGGGCTGCCACCTGCCCTGACAAACCGATATTCTTCTCAGCCATCTCCTGCAGCCTGTCCCATCGCGATTTATCTTCCATATTGCCCAGGCTCATGGCTCCAATTGTGCGTTCATATTCAGAGCGTTTACTGAGCAGCGAGGCCGATACACCTTCCATGCCTACTTGTTTGGCCAGCCTTATCAAACCTTTTCGTGATGGCCCGCGCACCGAATCCGCAAAAACATTCCATTGGGCCAAAAAATTTATATAATTAAATTTCAAAAGTATGGGAAGTTCATCGACGGGTTCTTCGATGCTCAAAGCCATGATCGGGTTCCAGATCTCCATAAAGTTTCTCCGCTGCTCCTCCCTGACTGCTTGAATGAACCTGATGATGATCATCAAAAGCAGCAGCAGTAAAGAAGTCACAATAATGGCAGCAGATGCTCCGACGACCAGGGTCACTACTGATTCTGAAGGCGGTTCTCTCATAGACTCTCCACCAACTTTGCTGTAATTAATTCGGCCCGCTTCTTTATTTGACCGATGCCTCACTTAAGCGCTTGACCCGGGCTATCAGCTCCCTGGTGTTAAATGGTTTTATCACATAATCATCCGCACCGGCTTCTAGCAGCGTTACCATTTCATTCTCAGTCGAATTCGAGGACAGGATCAGGATGGGTGTCCCAGCCCATTCGGCCTTGCTTCTTATCTGCCGGGTCAACTGCAGCCCATCGACATAGGGCAACATCAAATCGAGTACGGCAATATCGGGTGGTGTCATATCATTGATCAGTTTACTGGCCTCCCGCCCGTCGCTGGCTTGAATGACCTCAAAACCTTCCCGCTCCAGCATCACCTTGAGGATAGCCAGGATGGTAGCATCATCATCGGTACTGAAGGCTACCCGTTTGGCTCTGGCTACCGGGGCTTCTGCGGCCGGTTTGGCTGGTTCAGCTTTGATCTCAGTCAGTTCTTCGTCTGACACCAGCGGTCCAGATTCCAGTGCAGGTTCTGGAGATGAATCTTCTTCTTGCAGGATCACCTCCTGGGTAACCACTTCCGGTATTATGACCTCCGGATGCACAACCTCGGGTACCAGCACCTCTGGTGTAATCACCTCCGGCGTAACTACTTCAGATGTTACGCCCTCGGTCTTTATAGTTTCGGCGGTCACCACCTCGGAAGGTACTGCCTCCGGCCTTTCTACCCCTGTTCCTGCCTCCTCTGTCTCAATTCCAGGTTCTGCTGCCTCGGGTTCAATATACTCCGGAATTTTGCTTGCCGCCTCCCGAGTCGGAGTCTCCAGATCCGGGGTCCATTTCATTTTATCCAGGTTATACCTGGTATCATGGCCTTCAGCTGCCAGTGCGCCTTTTTGGATCATATCAGCATAGCTGGAGAGCAGTTCCTGTCCGGCCTGGAATTCCTGTCCTAATGAAATGACCATGTCCCCCAGGTGTTTCTCTACTGAGGCCAGGAAGGTCTCCAGGTCGATGATATCAGATTCTATCTTTTCCCCCTGGCGGTTCAGGGCAGCTTCAAGTTGAGCCGCCGCCTCCCGGCAGAGCTGTATCTCCTGTTCATTGCGCTGTTCACTTCGGCCAAAGTATTGTTGAAGGGCTTCGGAGAATAGATCGAAGGTATCGCTTCTGACCCGTGCCGTTTGCAGCATCTGAGCCAGAACACTCTGTTGTTTTTGCAGGTGGTCCTGATATGTAAGGAGTTCGTTCAACTGGCTCTGCTTTTCTGCTAATGCAGCCTGGTGTGATTGTTCTGCTTCCGCCAGCACTTTGTCGGTCTGGACTTTGTTATACCCTATAAAGGAGCGCCTAAACCTCAATTTGCCTCCCCCTCTCCTCTACATGGTCGGTATCCTGGGGATGCGCCCGGGTTGGTGATCCAAATCGTCCGGCTTCGGCCAGCTGATTGGATAATCCGCCGATCTGAAAGCGGATCCGGTCCAACAGGTTGTAGAAATCCTGGAGGCGTTCAACTTTATCTCCAGTCAATTCTACTGCCTCATTTATCTGCAGGCCCACTTCGTGGCGGACCTCTTCCAGTACTCTAACCTGGTCCCACACCCGGTTGGCGATTGAGCGATCACGATTGTTATAGGTATCCAGGTCTATTATCATGCGGTCTATTTGCGACAGCATACTTTGAATATGCGAACGGCATGCATCGAGTCGGCTGTCCATCTCGTCCAGCTGTGTCTGTTCCTCGTCGACCCGGTTCTGGAGATACTGGTCGACCTCAATGCGTTTATATCCAAAGAGTTGTTTGCCGATTGGCATAACAACCTCCCCCTTTGCTGATATCTATATTAACAATATCGTCAAATCTTGATATTATATTATATTTTACCACGTATTTCGAGGCTAAAAAAACCCAAAATAATCAGGTTTAAGCTGAAATATTCTTCAGCTATCCATTAAATACCTAATCTGTTGCGAACAGTTTCGACATGCTGTCGATCGGTGAGGACCGGCCGGAAAATATCGCCGATATTTCCCAGCCGGGCTGGCATGTTCTTGATCGTGAAATCGGCCGGTAATGCCCGGGACACCTCTTCCCACCGGAGGGGGGCGGAAACCGGGGCTCCCGGTCGTGGGCGCACACAATAAGGAGCGCAGAGAGTCTTGCCGATAACATTCTGCATATAATCGACATATACCTTCTTGCCCCGGCGGGCTACACTCCTTTCTATAGTAGCAATATCTGGCAGCAGGGTACAGATCAGACCGCCTATACTTCCCGCCAGGCTGCGTAGTTCTTCATAGGTGTATCTACCGACCACCGGTATATAGATATGAAGTCCCTGGGCTCCGGAGGTTTTCGGGTATCCCCTCAACCCCAGCTGATCCAGGGTTTGTTTGATAAGCAAAGCAATATCCACCACGTTCTGCCAGGTGCTTCCTGCTGATGGATCCAGGTCCAAAACAAAGTAATCGGGCTTCAGTATGGAAGCAGTATTTGACATCCAGGGGTGGATCTCCAGACAAGCCTGGTTGCCCAACCAGGCCAGATCGGCTGGACTCCGGGCCAGAATATGGTGGTTTACCGAACCGTCCTCGTTCTCCCAGGGAAAGGTGTCGATCCACTCCGGCAGGTAATCGGGAGCGTTCTTCTGGTAGAAATGCCGGCCGTCGATTCCATTGGGATAGCGGGTAAAAACCAGTGGGCGTCCCTGCAGATGCGGCAGCATAAATGGTGCCACCTGAATATAATAATCGATCAACTCCCCCTTGGTATAGCCTTCTTCCGGCCACAGCACCTTGTCCAGATTGGACAGGGCGATCTGGCTGCCGGCAATGCTTATTGCAGCTGTATCACTCATGGTGCGATATCCTTCCGTTCCGTCGATATATTCTTGATCACCGGCGCGCGCAGGTGCAGATCCTCAGTCCATTCTGCAAACTCAACCTCCGCCCTCAGGACCGGTTCCACGAAATGATAACCCGCCGGACGCCGACTGAGGTTAACAAAGGGTGACTGGGCGATCTCCTGCCCGGGTAGATAGCGGGACAATATCTCTTCCTGGCTGCTGTTCAGTCCGCTGCCGGCTCGTCCTACGAACAACAGCTGGCTATTCTGCTCCCAACCCAACAGGAGCGAGTTGACCACCGTCCCCCGCAGGGTGTAACCGCACACCAGACAGGTGGTCTGGCGACGGTACTTGATCTTGAACCAGTCGCGGTGCCGTTTGCCCCCGATGTAACGGCCCTGTCGCTGTTTGGCCACGATCCCCTCCATATCCAGGTGACATATTGAATCAAACAGGGATATTCCCTCAGCAAAATCCTCCACCAAATGGAGCCAGGCCCCCGGAGCGATCCGACTGCGCAGCAGGTACTGGCGCTCTTCCAGAGGCTGATCGGTGAGATCTTTTCCGTCAAGATGCAGGAGATCGAAAACCATATAATTAACGGGCAGACTCCCCTGAACTCTTTCTATCCTGGCGGTATCCCGCAGGTTGTCCCGGCTCATTACGGAAGGGAAACTGGGCTTGCCGCCTTTGAAAACCACGATCTCCCCATCCAGGATTGCGTTTTGGACAGCAGCGCACTCCGGCAGCCCCTGCAGTTCGGGATACTGGAGAGTCCGCTCGTGGTGACGCTTATTGATCAGCGTGACCCGGCCATCCTGAACAAAAGCCAGCATGCGTACTCCATCCCATTTGACCTGGTATAAATATTCCTCCCGTTCAAAGACCCGCTCACAACTCACCGGCTCCATCACCTGGAACATGCAGTCTACTATATCCCCGGCCATTTAGCTGCCTGTCTTGGCCTTCTTACGGCCTTTGCTCCCGGAGGCCGTTGCCCCGTCCACTTGGCGATTTTCTTCCGCCAGCTTCACACTGGCCTTCAGGGCTTCCATCAGATCCAGGACATTGCCCCGGTTCTCGGGTGCTGCCGGTGCAACGATCTCCTGGCCGACTACCTTGGCCTCGATCATCTCCCACAATGCCTTGCGGTACTCGTCCTGGTAACGCCCGGGGTCAAAGTTGACCGAGAGGTTATCGATCAGGCTGACCGCCATTTTGATCTCATTTTCATGGAGTTGGGAGGTGTCCAAGCCATGATTCAGTGAAGCGGGAGAACGGATCTCATCAGGATAGAATATGGTTTCCATTACCAGATAACCTTCCTTGACCCGCAAGGCGGCCAAGGTCTGTTTGGAGCGGATAATGACCCGGGCTATAGCTATCTTGCCGGTCTTCTGCATAGCCTCAACAATCAAGGTATAGGCCTTTTCTCCGCCCGGAGCGGGTTCGAGATAATATGACTTGTCGAAGTAAATGGGGTCGACCTGAACCAGTTCTACAAAATCCAGGATGTCGATGGTCTTGGTATTATTGAGCGGTATACGGGCAAAATCCTCTTCGTTAATTACTACATAGCTGCCCTTCTGGTATTCATAACCGCGGACCAATTCATCGCTTCCTATCTCCCGCTGGCATTTGGGACAGAATTTTTGATAATTGATGGGGCTCATACACTCTTTGTGGAGATAGTTGAACTTGATATCCTTGTTTTCAGTAGCTACATACATGGCGACCGGAATATTAACCAGCCCGAAACTCACAGCACCCTTCCACAGCGTTTTCATGACATACCCTCTTTCCGGAAATAGACAAATTATATTTTAGCTTTGATAGTTTACCGTGAATTTATACGGCAACCTGTGTTAGACGGACCGGGCCAGGAAGCCGATTAGATATGAGAATACCACGGCGGTATAGAATATCATCAGCGACCAGAGACAGGCCAGATAGGGCAGGGCTATTATGAGGGTAAAACCCAGACAAATTGCAATGATGAGTAAGAGATAGGCCAGGAGATAGGTTTCCAGGCTGCGCTTGATCTGGCGCAGAATATCGCCCAGACTGAAAGCCTCGGAAATATCACGGCGCAACGTGAAGGCGGCCAGAGACATAGGCACCAGTGCCCCAGCCAGCATTATGATAATCGCCCCCAAAACTGTGCCGATCAGGGGGATATGTGACAATACAACCGTGAGTACGATGGGGATGACCAAATAGGCCAGCAGGATCAAGCCTGAAGACAGAGCATCAGATAGATAGTCACGCCAGGCTTCCCACTCGGGAAGTTGGCGGCTACCTTTCATGCCTAGTTCCATGCAGGCTATGACATAGCCGAACAATATGAGATTAACCACCGGCACCAATGTGATCAGGCTGCCGATCAGCAGCTTCAGAATCCATCGATCATCACTCAGGGGATATCTGAGCAACTCCTGCCAATTATTCAAAACAGCAATCCCTCCCCCATTCATTTTTATGCCTGCCGGGGAGGGATTATTGTTTAAAAAATATGGAATTAGCTTAGTCAGTATAGTTGCCCTGGTCTATATCCACTCCGTGCTTGCGTTGGATATCAGAGATCTGCGGCGCCCAACCCTGGATGCGCTCGCGTATACTGTCGGCCTTGGTCTGGTCAACTACCAGAACCTGATTTTCACTCAGTTGCACGCCGATATTATACAAACCAGTAGACTGGTCGGCGCTGACCAGGAGTCCCTCATACTGCTCCTTGCTCCAAAGTCCATCCCGCAGAAACTCAGTCTTGCTCACCACTTTACCTTTGATCATTTCAGCTAGGCCTCCTTCTCGAAACAAAAATTTCGTTAGCATATTTTTGCCCCGAAGGCCGGACTTTATGTACCGGCCGACCCAATCAGCCTTTCCTTGTCTTTTCTGTTCATTTTTTTAATAAAGGCCTCACGGCTCATGGCCTGGCTCTTGCTCTCCAGTTGTTCCTGATAGACTAATGAAACCGGCAGGCGTCCCCGGGTATATTTGCAGGCGATACCAGCCTGGTGCTGCTGCAGGCGTTTCTCCAAATCGACGGCATATCCGGTATAGTAGGTACCGTCGTTGCATTGCAGGATGTAGACAAATGGCAAGGTCAAGGCCTCCTTTAAAAACTAATAATAAAGGGATTCCAGACGCAATTCCAGAATCCCTTTAAATCTATAATGACGGAGAGAGCGCTATTCATAACCTATTAGCTTTCCATACCACAGCCAAATCTCTGCAGTTCTTTGACTCATAATTGTATTGCAATAATTATAAATCAGAATCCCAATTCAACAGATCGAACAAGGTCATACTCATATTGTTGTTGTAATATATGCGGGAATTCCCCAATACTTTGATATCATTTGCCACCACGGCACCTTCTATTTGCGAACTCCCGGTTAATTGCAGAGAGGCATTTGGTGCATAGAGAATCCGAGTATTAGCTCGGGAATTGCCGTTTACGCCCATGGTGCTTCCTCCGGTAATAATATGGCCTTGTATACCTCCGGAGCCGTTAATATTCAAGCTGGCATTTTGGGCATAGAGTGAAGCAACGATTTTTGTATTTCCCCCAAAATCAAGCTGGTCAGATCCTGCATAGTATAGCACCATAGAATCAATATCTCCGCCTTCATTGATCGTACTGCTTCCACTAAGCACCAGAGTGTCATCTACATATAACCGCAGTCTCCCCGTGCCGCTTCGGTTAAGAATAATCTTGCCACTGCCGGTAACGCTCAAGGAACCGGTTCTAATGATTCTATCCTCGTTCCCGATATCAATAGTTAATTGATTGGTAACGTTTATACTTGAGTATTGACCATTTTCACTTATTCTGTGCCCACCTGCCGGGATTGGATACCAGCCGGCATCAATCCTGCCGATGGGTGAAAAAGTCGGAAAATCAGGAAATGCTGGTAATGGGAAAACCTTCGCGGTATCCAGGTTTATAATGTCACCATCTGGTATATTGGTTTCCGGTCCGCGCCCATAACCGGTAAAGCTCACTACAGTTTCCGGATCTCCTCCCGGCCCAATATACAGGTCACCATCATTAATCATGGTGGAGTACTCAAAGGTGACACTATTGGAGTTGGTGGAATTAACCCCGGTGTTTCCGTATATGGCTGAACTTCCGGTCAATTCGAGAGCCTTTCCATCACTGTTTAACCCCTGGGCAAATATTCCCACAAAGTCTCCGATAACAGGAGCCTTTACCGTCACCGTCACCAGATAAGTGCTGGTACTGCCGTCTTCGGCAGTCACCGTGTAGTTTACCGGGCTGCTAAAGTCCTGAGCCGCACCACTACCCGGGCTGACTGAAGCCCCCAGGGAGACCGTGATAGCAGGAACGAGTGCTGTAAGACTAGTGCCGAAAGGCACTTCCACTCCTATGGTACCGGCAGTATTATCAATTATACCGCTGCAAACCGGGTCAAGCCCTTCGAAGTTAAACGACAATATGGATTTCTCGTTGCTTAAGCTCGCTTCCGTATTGAATGTATAGATATGAACCCCACCAGGGCCGGTAGCTACAAAAAGAATGTTTTGTTCCTGGCTGCTCCCGTTCAACTGCACAATTCTTTTCTGACATGCTACCTGATTGGCACAATATTGCTCACCTTCATAGATTTCTCCGCTCATACGATGATACCCTATCAGCTCAGCCAATTCCCCGTTGCTGGTGCGCAAATAAGCGCCGTTTCGATACATAAGATTGTCAATTATCAATACCCGAAAACCATAATATCCGTTGGCTAAAAATAACAATCCTCCATCATAAGCCACGCTGTTGGTTTCTGAATCAAGATACTCCTCACCAGTCTCAGGATCAACTGGATTGGGAAGCTGGAAAACTACCGGGCTGACACCAGTTGTGCCACCAATTTGTACCGCTTTGAAACCGTTCTGGGAGGCTGCTACAAAAGCTACCGCATCCTCATCCTGTAATAACCTATGAATTCTGTTGGTGTAAATTTCCATGTTGGCTTTGTGTTCATCAGATCCGAAAGGTCCGATTACCAGATCATCCGGATTAGTGTCAATTGCCTTTATAATACGTCCCTGACTGCTGTCATTCTCCAGTTTCCCGCTCAAAGCGAGAATCTGATTATTATAACTGCCTAGATCACGAATATCCCGGGCAGGAATAAACCTTAATTTCACCAGGTTTTGATCCAGTTCTACTACTCCTCCGTCTGCATCTCCTACTGCAGCATAATAACAGTCACCCTTTTTCGTAATAGAAACCAGATGATAGCTTTCCAAAAGAGGAGTTACCGAAGCGGCCATCTGGTTAAGCAAGGCCTCATTGCCTATGGTATCTATATTGGTAAGATCCAAACGGGCGACAAAACTCCTGAATCCGAAAATATCCGGATTTGCTGAACCGCCAAAAAGCAGACAATTGTTTTCCTTGTCCAGGTACAAGGCGTTAATATCCATCTCCCGCAAGGCAATTTCATGTTTTATTACAGGATTGTCGGGATCGGAAATATCAATGATCTGCACCGCTCCTGCAAATGTATTTCCCGCATAATTGTATGCAACGTAAGCTCGTTCCTGGTTAATTATGATGTCGTTAGATTGAACTGTATAATTGTTATTACCGTCATTCACCTGTACCGGTTGTACCCGGGCGACATAGTCTATTTGATAATCAGGAAAATCAGGAGCAACAGCAAATTGGGAACGGTATTCATTTGGCTCTAGGTTGCCAGCATTTTCTTGATCCAGTGTTATTTGATCATGCTTAATTTCAACAGCTTGCCCGTCCTGTATCTGGATATTATTCAGCACTTCATTGTTTATCCCTGCATAATCAGTAATACCACTAACCCTTGAAAGCAACACCATATCATATATGTCAATAATAGAGTCCTGATTCAAATTATAGCCGGGAGATCCTTTCCCATATTGGTTGGTAAGCAGATTCAAGTCTTTAAGATCAATTACTCCATCCTTATTAAAATCGGCATTCTTATTGGCTGCCAGCTCCATAGCTTCTGCTTGAGCAGTAATTATGAATGAAAATAATACAAAAAATATGAGCGGTAGCATAATCTTTTCTGTCATGTTTAATTTTCGCGGCAATACTTTTCTAGCTTTAATCCAGAACAAAATAATAAAACACAAAGCAATCCCCGCAACCATTTTTTGTGGGTACACCACCCCGTAGACTACGGGTGTAAGCATCATTCTGGTGGCTGTTCGCAATGTTTCATGTCGACTGATAAGTCTGGCCAGGGGGGGACTGTTCTGATAGTAAAAACTAACAAAAGACCTTCCCCAACCGGTTGTCAAGAGGTAGGTATCTCGGAAATCACGCAGTGACTTTACTTGGGGATCCAGATAACTGCCATAGGCGGCGGTAGCTATAAAACATCGCAGGTCTGATGCTTCTTCCAACGCTATCGATATACTGGCCGGAACTGAATATGTAATGGACCCAGCGTCTGAGTCGGCAAGTTGTATCAAGGTGTTCTCTTTATCGCCTGCCAAGCCCAATTCGCTTACCTTGGTATTGCCATCGGCAAACCTCATTTGCACTGAACCGCTGTCAGCAACTGCTCGAAAATTAACCGAAGCCGCACAAACACGGTCGTTAATTTCTATTCCTTGCTGCTTACCCATGAGCAGGGCAGCAAACTTAAGGCTGCCGTTTTTGTTATCAAAGCTATTCAGAGCAACGTGGAATGAATCGGGACTGCACAACTGCGTTTGAGGGTCGAAGGTTACCGCACCAGTACCGGAGTTCAGCGCCCTGCCGCCTTTGATAACCTTCACCATGGATGGATCGAACACCAGGTTGAATGACAAACCATATAAATCGTCAACTTGATCAACGTATATATCCACCTGAAACTCGTCATTCTCTGCAACCGTTGTTGCGGAAGGAACCACCTCAAGCTCTGCCGCCGACACCACGCCGGAAAACAATAGAATGACAAACAAAGAAATCATAACAGAATAACAAATACGTTTCATAGCTCGACCTCCCATCAAACAGCTAGCTTTCAGCAATAGTGATGCAATAATCTCATTTACGTAAATCTTTACTGAAAATTATTCTATCGCCGACCTTAATCGACAATATTTTACTTGGAAGAAGTATACCACTATTCAAAGATTTTATGTAGACAATTTTGGCTAATATGGCGGTTTTGCTCCGATTATTAATCCGAAAAAACCGTTTTCAGCTTCTAAAGTCTGAAAACGGTTTTTGTCTACGGTCTGAAAGGAGATCTCTCCTGTTTTTTAACTATTCCCTAGAACCTATGATGGGTGACCCGCAAGGGCAGGTTGAACTTGTGGGTTATCGTATTGCCCACCTCTTCGATGTCGTCCAGGGTAACATCGATAACCAGGCACTTCAATCGGGCATAGATGCGGTAGGCATTATCCAGTTCCTCCGCCACCATCTCGTCAATGCTGTCGATCTCCTCCGGCAGCTCGAAGCTTCTCAGTCGCTCTTTCCGCAGATCCAGCAAGGTTTCCATATCGATCGTCAGCCCAACCATCGGCACCTTGTCCTTGAGGTCCAGTATCTCCTGCGGCAGATCGGTATCTATATTGATAGGATAATTGGCTACCTTGATGCCCAGATTAGCCAGATGCATGGACAACGGGGTCTTCGAGGTGCGCGGCAGACCTAGTATAATCAGATCGGCCTCAGCAACGGTCTCGAGGTTTTGCCCATTGTCATGTTCAATGGTAAACTCGATCGCCTTCATACGGTTAAAATACTGGTCATCCATCTTGTGGGTGAGACCGGCGATGTTTTCCGGATTCAGGCCGGTCTTTTGCATGATGGCTTCGAACAAGGGCTGCATTACATTGATTGCCACTACGCCTTTATCCTGAGCCTTATTATCGATCAAGTTCGAAAGTTCAGGCTTTACAATGGTATAAATTATGATGGCATCTTCCTCAGCTGCCCTATCGATGATCTTTACAACCTGATCTTCCTTGGTTACCCGGGAAAACCTGGTGATGCTCCTTTCAACGTTAAATTGCAGTACAGATGCAACCGCTATCTTTTCTGCGGTTTCTCCTACTGAATCGGATACAGCAAAAATGTGTAATTTTGAGGCCATGAAATCATCTCCTTTTCAACTTGCATGCACAAGGTCCCAATTGGCCTAGCCTTATATAAAATTATTCTACAGTCTCCTGATTATTTCCTCCTTTTCACTCGGAAAAGATCTGTTTGTGGCACCTATTCATCCCGGTGTCATAACTCGTTGCAGGTCTGTATATTCTATATACCGAGCCAAATAAAAAATCTACCCTGAGCTTACATTTCGTGTTAATATAATTTATGGGGGTAATACTAGAGGTGATATTATGGATGCAGAATCGATTTTCGTATTGGTGTTGGTCCTTTGCCTGGGTGTAGGCCTGGTTGCTGCTATTATAGGAGTGTTCTTCTTCAATGGCTTCCACTGGTGGGATAAACTATAATATATAGAATCAATAGAATAGACTCTGTTAAATAAAGCTATACCGCTTAAGGTATAGCTTTTTCTGATTATTCCTAAGTATATACCAGGTTATAAGCTTCGGGAAGCCTCACTGCGAAGATAGCGCTTATCCCGCTTTTCCAGCACCTCATTCACAGTTGCCAGCATCTTGTCCCGATCCTTTTGCAATGTCCCGGTTATAGGCAGGTAATTGGAGGCATGGCTGCCGACAAACTTCAAGTTGTCAACGCTGATGTTCTCAAACATCCATTTCATCTCTTCCAGGGTCTCAAAGGGATCCAACAGTTCCAATTCACCGCTCTTGATCTGACGGTAAAAGCCGGTGCCGGGAACCGGCGTAACGGTGAGGGCGGCCAGGTACTGGGGCTTCATTTCGTTGATTATCTGGGCGGTGGCCAGAGCATGTTCCCGGGAACGGGGACCGCGGCCGCCCAGACCCAGAAGCACCATAGCGGACAGATTGATCCCGGCGTTGATCAGGTTTTTCCCGGCCTGCAGCATCTCGCCATAGCCGGCCCCCTTATGCACCTCGGCCAGCAGGCGGTCGTCACCGGTTTCCACGCCCAGGTAGGCCTTGGTCAGACCGGCGGCCCGCAGCGCTCCCAACTCGGAAACTCCCTTACTAAGGGTGCTGACCGGACCGACATAGCTTCCTACGTGGCGCAGGGAGGGAAAGGTATTATACAGAGTGGCCAATATTTCCAGTAAGATCTCCGTTTCCACTGCGATGGCATCACCGTCGCAGAGAAAGACCTTTTCCAGATCACCATAGTAGTCCCGGGCCATCTTGATATCAGTCTTGATCTCCTCCAGACTGCGCACCCGGTACTTTTTATCCTTGTACATGCCGCAGAAGCTGCACCGGTTGTGGGAACAGCCTATGGTTACCTGCAGCAGATAGCTTTTAGCCTCGCTAAAAGGCCGAAAGATGTTGCCTTCATATCGCATTCAGAACAAACCCCCAGCATATATTAGAATTTTAGTAGCCCGCCCCGCCGGTAGTGGTATCAACCGGAGAACTGGTATTACCGGCACTCTTACCGGTGTGGGCACCTGCATCTGTATTTATCGCCGTCGTATCATCTACGGCCGAATCCTCCGGCGGTTCCAGCACCGGCGCAGTCTCATTGTCACCGCCTGCGTCAGTGGCCTGCTCTCCGTCAACCGTTTCATCCGTAGTTGGCTCTTCCAGCGGTGCTTCCTCCTCCACCGCCGGAGTCACCTTCTGTCCAAAAACTCCGCTGTAATAAAGACTGTTCATGTAGTTGCGCCAAACCGGCGCCGATACACTGCCACCAAAGGTATCATATCCCTTCACCACGGCACCGCTGCTGTTGCCTGCCCATACCGCCGTGCACAGCTCACTGGTATAACCAATATACCACAGGTCGCGACTGTCCGTGGTGGTGCCGGTCTTGCCCGCGCTGCGAATAGCAATCCTGGCGCCGGAACCAGTACCGTAGTTGACCACACCCTGCAGCAATTCGTCCATGGTTGCTGTCGTATCATCACTGATGACCCGCCAGGACTCGGAGCGGTTTTTATAGATGATCTGTCCTGACGCGTCTTCGATCCGCTCAATCGAGTAGTATTCATGGTACCAGCCCTTGTCGGCAAATACTGCAAAGGCAGCTGCCATCTCCAGCGGAGAAATACCGTTGTTCATACCGCCCAGGGCCAGAGCCAGGTGCTGGTCTTCCGCTTTAAGAGTGGTGACGCCAAATTTCCGGATATATGAGCTGGCGGTTTCCACTCCCAACATATTCATAACCTCCACGGAAGCCACATTCTCGGAATTAGCCAGGGCATCCCGCACGGAAACCTCTTCGGGAGCACCCGTTATATGGTTGTGCGGTACGTATTTGCCAAAATCTCTGGGTTTATTGTTTATCATCATTTCGGGATCGATTATACCCTGATCTACCGCCGCTGCATAAAACAAGGGCTTGATGGACGAGCCGGGCTGCCGCGGCAGTATGGCCATATCCAACTGGTTTTTAAGGAAGTCCGGTCCGCCCACCAGGGCTTCAATTCCGCCAGTAGTTGGCTCCACCGAAACCAGCGCCATGTCATGTGCGTTGATTCCTCTCGCCAACAGGGATTTTACTTGATTGGACACCGCTATCTCTGCTGCTTCCTGCATACGCCGATCAATGGTAGTATAGATTTTCAAGCCGGCCTGGTACATCCCTTTGCTCCCCAGCATATCTTCCACCTGTTTGCGGATATAGACGGTCAGATAGGGATGCCTGCCGCCTTCCGGTACATAGGGCTGAATATTCAGGGGCTGCGCTTTGATCTGTTCAGCCTCGGCCTCTGTAATGACGCCCTGTTCCGCCAGGAGATTTATAACGGTTTCCTGGCGCTCCTTCAAGCCCTTGAAATTGCGTTCTGGAGCATAAAATTCCGGAGCCTGGATCATCCCGGCCAGCATACAGATCTGCCCCTGGTTGAGCAGGGAAAGATCCCGGTTGAAGTAGGTCCGGGCGGCACAGGCCATCCCTGAGCAGCCGCGACCCATATAAATCTCATTGAGGTACATATTGAGAATGGCGTCTTTGCCGTATTTTTCTTCCAGTGCGGTGGCGATGAAGACCTCTTTGATCTTTCGAATATAGGTTTTTTCCTGGTTGAGGAACATGGTGCGAGCCAACTGTTGAGTGATGGTGCTGCCACCTTCCGCCTTGCTGCCGGCTTGGACGTTCTTCCAGATGGCCCTTCCGATACTGCGGGCATCGAGACCTGCATGTTGATAAAAACGCTTGTCCTCAACTGCAACTACACTCTTTTTCAGAAAATCGGGGAAATCCTCCTGGTATATGCGCTGATAGCCCAGCGTGGTCATCTGGTTTCCATCCGCATAGTATACCGCGGTCTGGCCTCTGGTTTCGTATTCCCATTGATGCAGACCGGTGGTATAGAGTAATACCCGGGGCAGGGTCTGGGTGAGTGAAGCCCCGATTATAAAAAACACTCCAAAAACTATGACCGCAGATATCAGAAGGGCAATTCCCTTCAAGAATTTCTTCAAGTCAACGAGCCCCCTTCCGACCGAATCATTATTCTGGCTGGTCCCTGCTGATCTGACTTATTTGCTATACGAATCCATCCCCTGATTTAATACAGTGAATTGTTTATGGCTTTGCCGTCAGGGTTGGTCGCTGTCTGCTTTATTCCCGTATTATAGTATATAACAAATCATCAGGAATTTATTGGCGAAGACCACAATTATACAGGCCAGCGGTCGCAAAGCATCTGATTTTAATTAATAAGTCCAAGGAAAAACAAGCTATGAGCGGAGGGACCCCCAAACGAAGACGATAAGACTGAGCAGGGCCAGAGCAAAGCCAGCCACTCCCAGCCAGGCGTACTGTTCGATGGCTGCGGTATGATTGGTTTCGATAATCATGGCGGAAGCAATCAACACCCCGGTCAGGAGCAAGCTCATGCTCAAGCGGCTCTCCAACTGGGTCATTTTGCGGATCAGGTGCTCACTGGGTTCGATCTTCATATTAATGATCATATTGCCCTCGCTGGCATCTTTCAACAGACGGCTGAAATGCCCGGGCGCCTCTCCCAGGGGCTTGATATCCTGATAGTAGCGGCTTTTCATGTATCTGGCCACGTTTGCAGGTTTTATCCGTTCCTTGTAAGCATTGGTGGCCAGAGGAGCGGCTACTTCGACAAAGTTGAATTCAGGATCCAGTTTCTTGCCCAGGCCCTCGACAGTGATCAGAGCCTTCATCAGTGAAGTCATGTAGGGGGGCATGATCAAGCCGTAACGGTAGGATAGTTCCATCATTTCAATACGCAGACGATTCATATCCAGATTACCCATATTGGCACCGGCAATACGCTCAATGAAATCGGCAAAGTCTTCATGGAAATCCTCCATGCCCCGCATATCTCCGACAATACCCATATCGTGCAATACTGATATCGACTGGTAAATATCCCTTTTACTAATGCTCACCAGCAGCTCGCCCAGGTAGACCAGGCGGTGTTCAGTGAGGTAGCCGATCTCTCCGAAATCGATAAAGGCAATGGTATTATCATCCACGGCCAGTATATTGCCGGGATGGGGATCCGCCTGGAAGAAGCCGTGCAGCATGATCTGAGACAAAAAGGCTTCGGTACCCAATTTGGATAGCTTGCCCCGGTCCCAGCCGTTGGCGTTTATGACCTCCAGATTGCTGAGCTTGACTCCGGAAATAAACTCTTCGATCAACACCCGCGGGGTACTGTAACGCCGGTAGACCTTGGGCACCACCACCCTGGGGTCCTTCTCGAAGTTTTTGAAGACCCGCTCGGTGTTGCGGGCCTCCCGCTCATAGTCCAGTTCACGCAGCATGGTCTTGGCATAATCCTCAACTATAGCCACCAGGCCCAGACGATGTGCTTCGACCGAACGGTTCTCCGAAATGCGGGCCAGACCCTTGATGATCTCCAGATCATTGCGCACCTTGCTCTCGATACCCGGCCGCTGGATTTTGACGATGACCTCTTCTCCGGTTTTCAAGCGAGCCCTATGCACCTGCCCGATCGATGCGGCGGCCAGTGGTTCAATATTAAAGGAATCGAATATGGCATCAGGATCGCGCAGTTCCTTTATCAGGACCTGATTAATCTCTCCCCAGGGCACCGGTTTCACCTTATCCTGCAGCTTCTCCAGTTCTTCAATATAGACTGGCGGCATTAAATCCGGCCGGGTGCTTAAAACCTGACCAAATTTTACAAAGGTAGGTCCCAATTCAACCAGGGCTTCCCGCAGGCTCACCGCCAGCGAAGCCGGTTCGCTGCGCTCATCCAGCGCATAACGCTGCGAAAATGGCACCAGCTTGGTCCAGCCCATCTTGTACATCACATAGCCGAGTCCATGCTTGAGCAGGGTTCCCACGATCTCCCGGCGGCGCTTTATATATTTAAGCTTCCATCTCGATTCCACGATTAGCCTCCTTAATGAATATGGGAAAGACTACTCTTATGTTAAATTGTACTATATATTAACTGTTTTCTCTTAGGATAAGCAAATAATTGTTTAATTACCAGTGTGATATACTATAATAACCTTAAATATGGGGAAAACCCGTTATAATCAAGATAACAGAGGAGGTATAGGCAAATGAAAAAGGTTGTATATATGTTGCTTCTGGCCTGCATACTGGTAATCAGCGGCTGTACCGGCAGCAGCCAGCAGAAAGCAGCCACCCCGGCTCCCATTAAAACTCCGGTAATAAGTGAGGTTACCGTTCTTAACCCGATCGGTCCTCTGGTTTTTCCGGTTGCCGGTCTGGCTGGCAGCAAGGTTGACACCGGTGATTTGAAAATCAAGCTGCAGTACTGGAAAACCGGTGATGAAGCCATCGGTCTGCTTTCCGCCGGCAAGGCAGACTTCGCGGTTCTACCGGTGGTCACAGCATCCAATATTAACGCCAGCGGCATCAAGCTCACCCTTCTGGGAGTACATGAATGGAAGGTCTTCTACCTTATCGCTGCCCCGGGGAATACTTTCACCTCCTGGCAGGATCTCAAAGGCAAACAGGTCTATATCCCTGTAGGCAAAGGCAGCACCATTGACCTGCTGCTGAACGCCGGGCTGGAGAACAGCGGACTCAAACCCAATGTTGACACCAGAATCGTCGCCGCCGAACCTCAAGAGATTGTGGCCCTGTTCAAGAGCGGCAAGGTCCAGTATGCGGCCCTGCCCGAACCCTTTGTTACCCTGGCCACCCAGGGCGGCAAGGGGCAGATCGTGCTGGATTTCCAGAAATACTGGGCTGAACTGGCGGGCGGACCAGAGCGTATGCCAATAGCTGGTCTCTTCGTCAAGAGCGACTTTATGCAGAAACACCCGGCCGAAACTGCCCGGGTAGCAACCGCTTTTAAAGATTCGATCGGTTGGTCGCAGCAGAATGTGGATGATGCACTCACCATCTCGGCCAAGACCCTGCCCATACCGGCACCGGTTATGAAGACTGCGCTGACCCGTCTGGAGATTACCTGGATCGGCAGCAAATCCTGTCAAGCGGAAGTCAAAACCTTCCTTACCCAAATGCAGAAACTCTATCCGGAAGGACTGAAAAAACTGCCAGGTGAGGAGTTCTACGCCAAATGAAATCCTCGTTCCGCTTCCTGATCGGCATCGGGCTCTTTCTCCTGTTCTGGGAGATCTGTGCCCGATGGATCATGCCCGGAATCATCCTTCCCGAATTGGGAATCGTCGGACGGGAAATGCTCCGCCTGCTGAGTGATACGGCGGTTTATCAGGCTGCCCTGCAAACCCTGTGGAAAGTCCTCTTAGCCCTGGGCCTGGTGCTGGTTTTAGGCATCGTCCTGGGCCTTTTACTGGGGCTTTCCACTGCCTTCTATCAGATGATGCGCCCGATAATTATGATCATTCAGGCAGTTCCGGTGGTTTCCTGGCTGTCCCTGGTCATCTTCGCCTGGGGCATTGGCTGGAAGGGACCGATATTTATCGCCTTCCTCTCTCTTCTCCCTATGGCACTGCTGACCACGGTTTCCGGGGTCAGCAACCTGGACCGCAAGCTGCTGGAGATGGCCCGGGTTTATCAGGTGCCCCGCGGCCGGGTTATCAGGGACATCTATCTGGGTTCGCTCATACCATTTATCGTTGCCATCGTCGATGTTTCCATCGGCCAGACCTGGAAGGTCATACTGGTGGCGGAATACCTGTGCGGCAGCAGCGGACTGGGAGTCGATATCCTGTCGGCCCGCTATTACGTAAACATTCCCCGGGTTTATGCCCTGACTCTGCTGGCGGTGATCCTGGGCCTCATTACAGAACGACTTATTAAATTATGGCTGGGGAGGGTATCGCAGCGATGGCAGCCCGCGTAGAAATAACTGACATATGCAAGGCTTACGGCCGCTTAAAGGTTATCGACGGCTGGGACCTGACCATCGGGCAGGGTGAACGCATGGCCGTACTCGGTCCCTCCGGAGCGGGCAAGACCACCTTCCTGCGTATGGTGGCGGGACTTGAGCAGCCTGATGCCGGAAAGATCAGACTGAGCAGTACCAAAACCGCCTTTGTCTTTCAGGAACCGCGCCTGATCCCCTGGCGCACGGTGAGAGACAACCTCCGATTTGTTAATCCGTCAGCCGACGTTTCAGCCATTCTGCAACAGCTCCGGCTGGCCGGCTTCGAGGATTACATGCCGGCTCAGCTCTCGGGCGGCATGCAGCAGAGGGTTAACCTGGCGCGGGCCTTGATCATCAACCCGGATCTTTTAATCCTGGATGAGGCCTTTACCTCCCTGGATCTGCCCTTCAAGCTGACCCTGATCCAGGATCTGCTGGAACACTGGCATAAACAGCGTTTTACCATGCTGATGGTCACACATGATTTAAAAGAAGCCTTGTACCTGGCTGACCGTATCCTGGTCCTCTCCGCGGCGCCGGCCCGCATCCTGCACGATTTCGCCATACGTCTGGATGAGCATCGCAGCTTCTCCGACCCGGAACTCCTGCGTCATGAATCCGAACTGCTGGATCTCATGACCGAGGAAATTAACCACAGATCGCAATAGACCGTTATGCTCAACAATCCCAAATTGTCATTGCGAGCGCAGCTAAGCAATCTTCAAGCAATATAAGACACTGGGAAGATTGCCGCGTTGCTGCGCTCCTCGCAATGACAAATACGTGAGTTTTCATAGCAATGACAGGGTGGGGTGTCGGGGCGGCAATCCTTTATTGTGTCATTGCGAGTGCAGCGCGGCAATCATCCCCCGTTTTCATAACAATGACAAATACGTGAGTTTTCATAGCAATGACAAGTTCGCGAGTTTTTGTAGTAATGACAGGGTGGGGTGTCGGGGCGGCAATCCTTTATTGTGTCATTGCGAGCGCAGCGCGGCAATCATCCCCCGTTTTCATAACAATGACAAATGCACGTGGATCGCCTTAAAAAATAGATCTGCGTAAATCATAATGAATCTGCGTAAATCTGCGTCTAATTCGTCTCCCCCCTCTGCTTGCATTTATTTCGTTGCCTATTTGGACTTCGCCGGAACCACATAGCTACTGATTTCGCCAAGGGACATTCCTCCGCAGGAGGTGTGTCCCTTTACCTTGCCGGTGTGTCCCTTTTCCTTAAACACAAACACCCGCTGCATCAAATAACTAAAGAAGAACAAGAGCGTCTCGGTCATCAGTTTGGCCCCGGCCAGGGCGATGCCGAGGTATTGATGGAACAAAGCCATCAACAGATAATTGAAGAACAGGATAATGACGACCAGGCCAAAGTATTTGGGCAGCGAGGTCGAGAGGCGGGAATGACCCTTACGAAAGACGAAGACCTTGTTCAAGGAGTAATTGAACACAGAGCTCACCGCCCGGGCACCGGTCACTGACATCAGCAGATTGCCGCTCAATGCGCTCAGGATCATCAACAGAGCAAAATCCAGCACAAAGGACAGGAGCGAACTGGTGCAGAACTTTAATATGGGGATATAGACCCGGAAAGAGTCCTTGATGGCATGGAAATGGGAAGACTGGTTCTCTTCAAGATAAAGAGTATCGATGCCGACTTCTTTGAAGCCGAAACCGCTGCCAGGGGCTTCCAGCAGCATGATCATCTCATATTCGTAGCGTTCTCCCGGAATACTGCACAGCCAATCCAGCATATCAGCAGAATAGCCCCGGAGTCCGGTCTGGGTGTCATGAACCATCTTCCCGGTGGAAAAGGCAAACATCATACGGGTGATATTGTTGCCGAATCGACTGCGGAAAGGTACTCTGCCCACAAAGCGGCGGGTTCCCATCACAATACACCCCGGTGTATTTTTAACGGCAGCAGCTACCCTGAGAATATCCTCCGGCAAGTGCTGCCCGTCACTATCCGCACAAACTACTCCCTCGGCTTCCCGCAGAAGTCTGATATAGGAGAAACCGGTCTTCAGCGCCATACCTTTACCCTGATTGTAAGTGTGGCGCAGGACTGTACAGCCAAGTTTCCGCACCGCATCAAATACCGGTTCATATTGCGCTTCACTGCCGTCATTGACGATTACAATAGGGTAATCACAGCGTTTTTTCAACTGGCAAACCAGGTCCTGTAACCGGAAATCCGGTTGATAAGCGGGTATCAGAATATACATGATCTCACTCCTTTCTGGCGTCAGCTATTCGGCCAGGTAAACAATGTCACTGACTCCACGTTCGGAACTTCCGCCCTGCGGATTGTTCACCACCCGGCCCATAAAATACATGGTGGATGATCCACCGCCGTCCAGGTTGTAGGCTTCCGAGCATCCGCAATCGGCAAACATCCGGGCGAACTCTTCCAGCGTCACCCCATGGCTTTCATCGGAACGGCCGTCCACCACGATGAAGATGTAATGGTTAGAGGAGATCATGCCGATGCCAGTCCGGGGATTGCATTCCTGGATGGAACGGTTGCCGAAGTTTTTGTCTATCTTCACCGCAGCAAAATCAGTGACAGTTTTACCATCCCCGATCAGCACCGGGCCGAAAGAAAAGGTCTGCACTACCCCGTCAGCCAGTAATTCAGACGTTGAGACCTCAGTCTCATCATAAGAATCGATCTCGCCGTTTTTATATACCGCCAGTCCGGTCCGGGCCGGTTCGTCCCGGTAAACCACACCGTTGCGAATCTCGACGCCATTGCTGCGGAAACCGTAGTAGTCGCCATTGATGGCGAATATGGCTCCATTGTTCGAGGCTATCTCCGAAGTCGTTTCCACGATATTGCGGCCGAATTCGTTCTTGGCGAAAGCGCTTTGCAGATTTGCTCCGTTCTTTAGCTGGACATCAGCCACATAATAGGTTACCTGGTCATCTCCCGTACCGGTCTGTACTTTCTTGATCTGGATGTCAATGTTGTCGCTGTTGTAGTTCCAATCATCCGACTGGGCTTTTACCGTACCACTGGCAGTTGCAGCAGTGGCATCATTGGTTTGGGCGCTTGCAGTGGCAGCACTGGTTGGGATGGTTGCAGCGGCGACACTGGTCTTATTATTGGCGACCCTGGTTTTATTATCTGTGGCAGACGCAGTTGTTGTGATACTGGGTGTAGCAGTTGCGGCAACAGTTCCTTCAACATGCTCTATCAGGTAACGGTCGGCCAATCCGTATAGCAATACGGCCAAGCCAATTATAGCCATGAATACTATGTTTCTCACCCGCTGCTTACGGTTTATCTTGGGAATAGTGCATTTCATTTCTTCACCTGCTTTCTGCTGCCTGGCGGCAGTCTGTGTTAAAGGGGCTTGCCGGAGCACCGGCAGGCCCCACCCCGCCTATCGGTTAATTCTGCGGCGGCTGCATGCCACCCGGGGGAGTGCCGTTTTTAAGGGGGCCACCGTTGGGGGGCGGTCCTCCCCTTCCACCCATTCCGCCAACATTGCCCTGGGTGGTCACCATATCCTCCAAAGTCACCGTGTCGCCCTTTTCCCCTCCGGAATAGGCAGCCCCGATGTAGAGGCCGTGGAAATTGGTGCCGCCGGTAGCAGTCCCTCCGGTGTAAATGGTATAGTTCGCGCCCTTCACCAATTGGGGTGAGCTGTATAGTATATTCTGGAAGTTCTGTCCTGCGGAAAAGGTCAGTACCTCGCCATCCTTGCCTTCGAGGTGGATCAGCGAGCGGGCCTCGGTGCTGCCAATCATCAACGAACACTGGGTGGAGGTGGACTCGGTCGGGCTGGTGTTACCTCCTCCTACCGCCACCAGGGTGCCCCCGGTGATATTGATATTTCTGTTGTCCGCGTCGATGCCGCATTCCGGCTGCCCGGCTCCAACCGCTACCGTGGTTCCTCCCTTGATATCAATAGTCCCATTGGAATCCAGGCCGTCGCCCCGGGTAGCCTTGGCATAGATTTTGCCGCCATTTATCGTAATGTTTTTGGCAGCATTGACCCCGTCGTCGCTGCAAGTGACAGATATGGTTCCGCCATTGACCACTATATTCCCCTTGCTCTCCAGTCCTTCCACCGCATTCTTGACAGTAAGTTCGCCGCCGTTTACGGTGATGCTGTCATTGACGTGCATCCCGTCATTCTTGGCGCCGATGACAATCTCTCCACCGTTGATGATCACATCATCATCACCCTCGATGCCATGCTCGACATTGCCGGTGATATTAAGCGTGCCTTCGCCCTCAATGATCATGGAGTCATTGGAGAAGAGGGCGGCATTGAACTTACTGCTGCCGCCGTCACCCAGGCTATTCCCCGTTCCTTTTTTAAGGGTCAGGGTGATCTCTTTGGCGTTGTTAACCTGTATGGCTGGCCCATCCGAATTCCGGATGCTTACTCCGGCCAGTTCTATATAGACCTTGTCCTGGGTATCGACTGTAATCTGACTGTTTTCACTGCTTCCTTTGATCGTATAATAGCCCCCGCTGGTAATGGTCTGATCCTGACCCTCCTGCAGGGTGATCACCCGGGCCGCACTGTAATCGGTCGTACCCCCTTTAGCGGTAGCAGCCGCGGCGCTCTCCGCCGTCAGGACCTTGGGGAGCGAACTTGCTGAATCTGAAGCTTTGCATCCCGTAAAGGTGACAGCCAGCATGACCGTCAATAATAACGAAGCCAATATCTTTTTCACTGCATTCATCCCTTTCCTCAGTTCTTTTCGTCAAAATCGTTTATATTCAGGGCAATGGTAAGGTTCCCGTTCCTGGACCGCAGCCGGTCAATAAATCCCTTCTGATCCGCCCCCTCCTTCATCCGGATATCGTAGGTCATCTCAAACAGTGCTCCGAAATCGGTGGTCCTCAGGCGGAGCAGCCGGCTCTCCGTGGTGTACTCGACAAAGATGTCGTCAAACAGGCCCTGATGATTCAGATTCTCCGGCAGCAAAACCTTCAGCCTCATCGGCATGGGCTGATTCCCGGCAAAGTTGAGCATATTGAGTATAGTGATCACCGTGCACAGGATAACAGCAAAGAGAGCCCCGTAGCCCACATAACCCATCCCGCAGGCCAGCCCAACCGCCAGGGTAAAGAAGATATAGGCGATATCCTTGGGATCACCCGGTGCGCTTCGGAAACGGATCAGGCTGAAGGCACCGGCCAGACTGAAGGCCCGGGCTACATTGTTGCCCACCAGCATTATGATCAAGGCAATAATAGCCGGCAGCATGATCAGGGTAACAGCAAAGGTTCCGGAATAGCCCTGGTTTTTTTGATTCTTTATATAGACCACACTCACCAGCAGGCCCAGCAGCAAGGACGAGGCTATGACGGTCAGGGCGGTGGCCAGGGTCAATGAATCGGAGGCCGCGGAAGCGGCAAATATACTCTCCAGCATCTTGTTCTCTCCTTCCTTATAGATTCACACAGCAGGCAGATGCCTGGGTCAAGGGCTGACAAAAGGATGCCCGGGGCATTTCCAGCACCCTGGCGGACCTTTCCTTCAGGTACCGCTTATACTCCGTCCCGTACTTGGAAAAGCTGGTGCGGTATACTCCATTGGTGGAGAGGACCCGGGCCAGCCAGAGCGGAAGCGCTCCGACGGTCTTGATCTCCATCAGGTATGGGCATTCTTCCAGCAGATCACGTCCGCCGCCCCCCTGCACCAGGGCCAGGCTATGGCGTCGGGTCCGGATATTGGTATCGAAGGTAATACGGAGATCACGGTCTTCGCGGCCGTAAAAGGCCATGCGCTGGTAATTGATGGCCACCCGGGGAGCAACCGGATAGCAGCGCAGGAAGTAGGCGATTTCACTGATCACCTGCCGGTCCAGGTAGCCCGCACCAGCGGGAGCCTGACCGGTGGCAACGAAGCGATTGGCCTCATCCAGTCTCATTTCCGCCCGCCGTTTGCATACCACTCCACCGATCTTCTTTTTGAGTTCCAGGAAAACCCGGTCGCTTTCGCTGTGGGGAATGGTATAGCTGCGCAATCTCAGCTTCTCCTTGTAATAGGGCTTGGCCAGAGAGCGCCTGATAATGTCGTCGTTCTCGGTGTCAAAATAGATGTTGTATATGTGGTATGTACTGTCGGCTGAACAGTTTCCGTCCGCTTCCATGTAACCGGCCAGCACGGCGGTCAGGTTCTGGAATGCGGTTTCATGCAAAAGGTACTTGATTTCGCATCTTTGAAAGGTGTTGTTCAAGACGGCTGCCTCCTCGTTTCTATCTGTGACTCAATTCTAGCCAACCATCATGAAGGGCTATTGTTGGTTATGTGTTTTTTAGGTGAAGATAGAGGGAAAAGCGGGGGATGACAAGGGAACGCCAGGCTCCAGACTGGCAGCCAGTCTGGAGCCTGGCGTTCCGATTGATGTCAAGGGGGCCATGTCAAGGGGGCGGTTCTCCTGTCATAACTCGTTATGACAGGAGAACCGCCCCCTTGACATCTGGCGCAGCATACTAATTGGGCAGTTGCAAAGAAAACCAGAAGACACTGCCGTTATTATCGGAACTCACCCCATATTCGCCGTCATGCAGCTCGATGATCGACTTGACGATGGAAAGCCCCAGACCGGAGCCGGTGACTGCCCGCCGGTGGTTCTGGTCCCCCTTATAGTAGCGGTCCCAGATATACTGCAGGTCCGCTTCGGCGATCCCCGGACCGCTGTCACCAACCTCTATCCGCACCCCGTTGGCGCTTACCCCCTGCCTGACTACCACTCGCTTGTCATCTCCCGTATAATTTACAGCGTTGATCAGCAGGTTGTAAAAGGCCTGGGAAAGCTTGGCTTCATCTGCGTTGACCTCAATTTCCTCGTTATGGATGAAGCTGATATCATAGCCTTCCTGAACCAGCAGTTCATTCATCCGCTCAACGGTATTTTCAATGCTCCAGGTCAGGTTATAGGTCTCCCTTTTCAAGCTCTGGGCTCCCGCCTGCAGCTTGGAGATATCCAGCATGTCATTGACCAGGCTGGTCAGCCTTCTGGTTTCGTCGACAATGATCTGCGCATTCTCCGGGGTGTTCTCATCCTGAAGATCGCGCATGGCCTCTGCATAACCGGCGATCAGGGTAAGCGGGGTCCGCAGGTCATGTGAGACATTGGCGATAATCTCCCGGCGCAGGCCTTCCACCTTGGCCAGCTCACTCGCCGTATGATTAAGCGTATCCGACAATTCGTTGATCTCCTTATAACCCGTCCCGGAAAAAACCGTGTCATATTCGCCACGGGCCAGTATCCGGGCGCTCTCGTTAAGCTTTTCGATGGGCTTGGATACCCGGCGGGCTATGATCAGGGCCAGGATGACCGAAAAGAATACCATAAACCCGGTGACATAATAGAGTTGGACCCGCAGAGTGGTTACCGTAGCCGTCACCGGCGAAATGACCGAGTTTAGCAAGACTAAACGGGTTTCTCCTTTTTGATTGGAAATGATGCAGGAATAGATGATGCTCTCCTGCATCCGGAAATCTGGCGGGGGGATCCGTCCAACGAACTGGTCATCAGCAAAGTCCCGCTCGTGTTTCTTGTCTTCCCCGTGAAAATATTCCAGGAGTTCTCCGCCATTTTCCCGGGTTTTCTTAAGCAGCCCCAGCTTCTCAAACAGCTGCATCTTATGGATGCTGCAATCTCTCAGTACGTCAGAAGAATACAGGCTTGCTCCGTCTTCACTCAGTATCTCGATACAAACATCATTACTCAGTGAAATCCGCTCGACCAGTTCGTCCAAATCCTGGCTGTTGATATTGCTTTTTATCGTGCTGGCGCTGCTCTCTATCTCATGGATCTTGATGTTCTGGTAAAAGCCTTCCAGGAACACTACCTGAAACAGCCAGAGCAGGACCAGGAGAGCAGCACAGAAGCCCAGCAGGTAAATAAAAATCTTCCATTTAATGCTGATATTTTTCATGATATCCTCCCGGTTCAGCCCTCGAAACGATAACCCACCCCGCGCAGGGTAGTAATGCAGCGGGCATAATCGCCCAGGGATTTTCGCAATAACTTGATATGAGTATCCAGGGTACGGTCATCGCCATAGAAGTCATAGCCCCAGACCTCACTGATCAACCGCTCCCGGGTCAGCGCCACGTTCAGGTTTTTCATCATATAGAAGAGCAGATCATATTCCTTGGGGGACATGTCCACATTCCCCCCGTCAATGGTCACCTTGCGCGCTGTAAAATCGGCACTGAGCCCCTCGATGTTAACCACCTCATGGTTGGCCCCGCCGCTCTTTTTACTCCGTTTGATGATAGCTTCCACCCGCATCATCAGTTCTTTAGGGGAAAAGGGTTTAACTACGTAATCATCTATACCCAACTCAAAGCCGAGGATCTTGTCATACTCCTCACCGCGGGCTGAGAGCATGAGTACCGGGGTATCCTGCGACTTTCTGATCTGCTTGACGGCAGAAAATCCGTCCAGCTCGGGCATCATGACATCCATGATGATGATGTCGAAGTTCAGCTTTTGACATAGTTCCACCGCTTCCATGCCATTGGCCGCCTCGGTCACGGCATGACCTTCGAATATCGCGTATTTCCCAATCAAGGCCCGGATTTTCTCCTCATCATCAGTGATCAAAATCTTGTACATGCTTCCCGCCCCCACATAAAGATAAATGTAATCTATTGTTTTCATTTTAACGAAGAATTGTGAATTTTATCTGAAGGTTTAAGGAATTCTGCGTGAATCTGTAGAGAGTTTATAAAAGCGGCCTGCCAGTGCAGCTGAATACTTGCGGAAGTTGAATCAAAGCACCCCGTAAATGAACCATATCCCCAGCCCCAGGAGGAATACCGCACACAGTCCCAATACCGCCGAGAAGACCCGCGGTTTAATAACATTACGACCAGCCGACACTCCCAGGGAAACCAGCGAATACCATGACAAATCGCCGATGATATGTCCGCAGAAAAAAGCAGCAACACCGGGCCAGCCCGCCTTGAGAGCCAGGGTAAGATAGGTCAGACCGATAGCCGCCCACCAGAAGAACCAATAGGGATTGGACAGGCTTACCAATATTCCCGCTATCACCGGATGCATGTGCATACCACCGTCCGCCGCCGCGGCTGCCTCATCCATGGATAGGCGACCAAACTTCAAGTCGCGCAAAATACTGAATCCCATGTACAGTAAAAATAAACCGCCGGCAATCGATATGATATTGGTAACCAGAGAATTGGTAAAATAGCTGGAGAGTCCTGCCAGCAGAGCTATAACCAGGGCCAGTTCCAGTATCCCATGACCCAGCACCATCAGGGGGCCGGTCCAGAAGCCGCGGCGCGCGGTTTCCGCAATGGTTACCGTTAACATGGGGCCGGGGATCATGGCGCCAGACAGAGCCACTACCATGGCAGTACCGAACAACATTATTAATTGCATGGAAAATTCACCGTTTCGTGATTATTCAGACACAGGCCGTTTGGGAGTCCGCTCTGTCCATTATAGCTTAGATTGGCAGGGAAATGGCAATGAATAAGCAGAATAGTACTTGCTCCGCTTTTCAACAAGTCCCGCAGTTCATACATTATCAGCTCAATAAACAAACCATCTCTATTCTTCTTGTGGTTTAGCGTTTAAATTTCTATTATAAATATAGTAAGTTTTTACTGTCCGAAAGATCCAGGTTTTAATTATAAAATAGGAGGACAAGCAATGGCTGCAATAAAGATTGCCGACAATGTCTGGTGGGTTGGGGTTCAGGACCCTGAGCTCAGAGTATTTGATATCATTATGCAAACCGAGTATGGCACCAGCTATAATGCTTACCTGATTAAGGGCAGCGAAAAGATCGCCCTGGTGGAAACCGTCAAGGAGAAATTCTTCGATCAGTATATCAGCCAGATCAGGGAATTGGTCAACCTGGAAGATATCGATTATCTCATCATGAATCATTCGGAGCCGGACCATTCCGGTTCAGTGGAACAACTGTTGGACTTGATCCCCAATCTCACAGTTGTCGGCCACCCCAATGTCCTGGAATTTCTCCATGAGATCTGCAACCGCAATTTCACCCGTAAGAACGTGGGGGATAATCGCGAATTGGAACTGGGAGACAAGACCCTCCACTTCATAAGTGCCCTGCTCCTGCACTGGCCGGATACCATTTACAGCTATCTGAAAGAGGACAAGCTTCTATTCAGCTGCGACTCGTTCGGCTGTCACTATTCAGACCCCCGGCTTTTCAGTGACCTCATCGGAGGTGACTTCACTCCGGCCTATAAATATTATTTTGATAAGATCATGCGTCCCTTCCGGCCACGGGTTCTGAAGACTCTGGACAAACTGGAGAATTATGAAGTAGATATCATCTGTCCCGGCCATGGGCCGGTACTGCGCACTAATATACCTTACTATCTTGAGCTCTATCGCCAGTGGGCGGCTCCCGATGTGGACCCCGATCCCCGCCCCAAGATCGTGATGGCTTATCTCAGCGCCCACGGCTATACCGAATTACTGGCCGACTCCATTGAAGCCAGTATTCGACGGAGCGCCGATTTCAACATCAAGCGGTATGATTTGAGTGTGACTCCTACTGACCAAGTAGTGGCCGAAATAGACAGCGCCTGCGGACTGATCATCGGTTCTCCTACTATCTGCAAGGACACCCTGCCTCCCGTTTGGGAACTGCTGGCGAAGCTCTCGCCCATCATCCACAAGGGCATGATCGCCACCGCCTTTGGGGCCTATGGCTGGAGCGGCGAGGCGGTTCCCTTTATTGAGAAACGCTTGGTCATGCTGCGTATGCATGTACTACCAGGTCTAAGAGTCCGTTTCAAGGCCTCGAGCGACCAGTTGCAAGAGGCGGAAGCCTTCGGGGAGAAGTTCGCCCGGGCGATAATATCACGTAAGGTAGCTTCCCTGGAAGACAAATTCCTCCATCTCACCCCCGATCCGATGAAAGAGGGGGTAGGTGAATACAGCCATGAATATCGCACCGACGATCTGGTCGTGCATTGGAACCCCCAGCGCTGCTTTCATGACACCCATTGTTTTATCGGACTCCCCGAGGTGTTCGACCCGGAAGTCCGCCCCTGGGTCAAGATGGACGGCGCCTCGTCGGCAGCCATTATTTGGGCCATCGACCGCTGTCCCTCCGGAGCCCTCAAGTATTCGATACCGGAGGGTTCAGCCATAGACGTGAAGTTGTTGAAAGGCCCGGGGTTGATGCGTTAATAGTGAAATACAATAAAAGGGGGGACTATCAAGCTCTGCTACAGTCCCCCCTGGTTTTTCTGTTGCCCTGCCCTATAGGAAAAAGAAGGCTATGGCCATAATTAAATAGGCCGCCATCAGCATGGAGCCTTCCAGCCAGTTGGACTCGCCATCCTGACTGATAAATTGCGCGGTTATTACCGCCAGCGCCACTGCCACAATCTCATGATAATTGAACAGCATATCCATGGGTTTGGCAAAAGCCAGGCTGAGGAATACCAAGACCGGTGTGACCAGCATGGCGATCTGGGTGCTGGAGCCGACCGCTATCTCAAACGCCAGGTCGATCTTATCGCGGGCCGCCATGATCACGGCGGTAAAGTGCTCGGCCGCATTTCCGATGATGGGGATGATGATGATACCGATAAAGAATTCGGACCAGCCCAACGCCGAGGTCACTGATTCGATGCCGCTGACCAGGAATTCGCTCTCCAGAGCAATAAAGACCGTGCTCAGGGCCAGCATGATGATTGATTTGGTTTTGCTCCATTCGGCTTCCGCCAGTTCACAGGACTCGGATTTCTGGCGGGAGGCAAAGATTAAGCCTGCCACATATAACAACAGTAATATTCCGGCCACCGCCAGACTGAATTCATGCAGCACTACATGCTGTTTGGCGCCCTGGAAGAATACCGCCGGGATGATAAGAGCGATGGTAGCCAGGAACATCAGGCTGGTCTGATTGTTGATATGTATGCGATTGAACTGCTGGGTCCCATGTTTTAATCCACCCACAAAGATGGACAGACCCAATACCAGCAGGATATTACCCAAAATACTGCCGGCGATGGAGGCCTTGACTACCTCGAACAACCCGGCCTGCAGGGCAAAAACCGTGATCAGGAGCTCAGTGGCATTGCCAAAGGTAGCATTGAGCAGTCCGCCCACCCGTTCACCGGTGTAGCAGGCCAGATTTTCCGTGGCCTCACCCATGATCCCGGCCAGCGGTATGATGGAGATACAAGCCGCAAAAAACATGGCCATCTCGTTGCCGGTATACTTGAAATACGCACTGAAAAGGATCGCCGGCAACAGATAATAGAGGAAATTACCCACTTTAAAAGCACTCCTTTCAATTTTCACAGAGTTTATTTCAAAAATGAGTCAGAGAACCGTCCCCTGACTCATTTCAATTCACGGTTGACGATACTATAAACCTGTTGCAGGGGGAGCCCGCTCTGTTCAGCTATCCTGCGGCATTCTTCGTATTCCGGAGCCGTCTTGAGGAGCTGTCCGTGCAGATAGGCTTCCTTGACTCTAACCGGGCCCAGGCTGGTTTCTGCCGTTGATTCTTTTCTTTCCAACTCTACCCGGTCGATCTCCCGGCAGCGTATCCCCAGGGTAGTAGTCTCGGCAAACAGGACTTCCTGGATATTCCGGACATCTGCCTCCAGGCACAGAACGGAGAGCATGATTCCCGGGCGGTTCTTTTTCATGATGATGTTGGTAAGGTAAACATCCAGCGCACCCTTCTGAAAGAGCAGCGGAAAGAGATAGGAATATACTTCCGGGTTCATATCATCGATATTGGTTTCCAACAATACATGTGCCTCTCCGCCCATACGTGTACCCTGGATAATCCGCAGCAAGTTCGGCATATCAGGGATTTCCCGGCTGCCTATGCCATAACCGCTTTTTTCAATCGTCATCCGGGGCAGGGGCAGGAAATCAAGCGCCAGGGTTTTTATGATAGCGGCACCAGTGGGCGTCACCAATTCAACCTGAACCCCGCTGGAGAACACCGGTACTCCCGTCAATATCTCTGCCGTGGCTGGTGCCGGAACCGGCAGCGTACCGTGCGCGCAATTGACCAACCCGCCGCCCAGATTTAGGGGGGAAGCGCAAATATGCCGAATCCCCAGGATATCCAGGCAGATAGCGGTGCCGACAATATCGATGATCGAATCCAAGGCGCCCACCTCGTGAAAATGCACTTCTTCCACCGGCTGGCCGTGAACTCTGGCCTCAGCCGCGGCCAATTCGGCGAATACCTTTTTACTGTTGTTCTTTATCTCTTCATTTAAACCACTGTGGTCGATGATGGTCTCGATATCATATATATTACGATGGGAATGCCCCTTCCCAGCACCATGCAAATGAGCATGCGAACCTTCATGCCGGAGCCGGACATCGAATCTGGTTCCCCGAAGCCCGTTCCTGTAGCCCTGACTGACCTCTATATCCCAGCCATCCAGGTTCAGTTTATCGAGTTCAACGCGCAGCTCTTCCGGGGCAACGCCCAGATCGATGAGCGCTGCCACCGTCATATCTCCGCTGATCCCGGCAAAACAATCAAAATATAGTATCTTCTCCAAGGCGCATCTCCCCATTCTATTCAAGCTTTGTCTGCTGTTCAGTTGACGGTGCCGGTTCAATGCCAGCTTCCGCTTGCCGGTTGATGGTGCTGGCCAGGTAGCCAGCCCCAAATCCGTTATCGATATTTACTACCCCTACACCGCTGGCGCAGCTGTTCAGCATAGTCAGCAGGGCGGCCAGACCCCCGAAACTGGCTCCGTATCCAACACTGGTCGGCACGGCAATCACCGGCTTATCCACCAGTCCGCCTACTACACTGGGCAGCACACCATCCATCCCGGCTACCACTATAATCACCCGGGCCTTATCCAGCATATCCTGATATGTGAGCAGGCGATGAACACCCGCCACCCCCACATCATAGAGCCTTTCCACCCGATTACCCATGAATTCAGCGGTCAGGGCGGCCTCTTCCGCCACTGGAATATCAGCCGTGCCAGCAGTTATCACCAGGATGCATCCGCAGGTGACATTCATTACTCTCTGCCTGACCACGATCAGCCGGGCAGACGGGTAATAGTCCAGAGGTAAACCGGTGCTTTCCATAACAGCGTAGACTTCCTCCCCGGCCCGGGTCAGTAGGATATTCTCACCGCTGCGGGTCAGAGCCTCCACGATTCCCTTGATCTGTTCCGGCTCTTTGCCTTCACAATAGACCACCTCGGGATGGGATTTCCTGATGCTCCGGTGATGATCCACCCGGGCATAACCCAGATCCTCAAAAGGAAGTTTCTTCAATACCTCTATGGTTTCTTCGATGCTGATCTCGTTATTCTTGAGAGATTTCAAGAGTCCTCTCAGATAATTACGGTCCATAATGCCTCCTGCAAGGAAGTCACCAGAAGCAGGGTAGCTTGCAGCATTTACCCTTATACTCCCAGTTAGCTCCCAATGTTACAAGGATTATACCATAAAGAACGCCCCCATCAGCAACAGTGTAAACAAAACAAGCAGGGTTAATGTTAATAAACCCTGCTTGATAAGTTATCTTCTTTTGCAGCTTTATTCCTCGGTGAATACTACCTCGCCGGTACTCAGATAATACTTGGCTCCGACGACCTTGAGATGGCCTTCATGCACCAGTTCTTCAACAATCGGGCTTTTCTCGATCTCCGCGATGGTAGCCTTTATGTTTTCGTCCGTAGCCTTTTCGTACAGGGCATCGCCAGTCGCGCCTGCGGCTTTGGCCTTTTCGACCGACGGCTTGATCTTCTCAACGATAGCACCGATACTGCCAGGGGCTTCGCCGCCATCGACCGTAGCCTTGACTGCGCCGCACTTTTCATGTCCCATAACCACCAACAGCGGAGTTTTCAGGTGCTCAACCCCATATTCCACACTGCCCAGCGCAACCTGGTCCATCACATTGCCGGCTACCCGGACCACGAAGATGTCGCCCATACCCTGATCAAACAGCAGCTCGGCGGGCACCCGGGAATCCGAACAGGTGACCACGACTGCAAAAGGCTTCTGGCCTTTGGTGGCAAGCTGTTCGCGTTTGGCCGCACCCAGATCCTGTTTCAGCAGCTGGCCCGAGGTATACCTCTTGTTGCCATCCACCAGCAGCTTTTGTGCCTCTTCGGCTGATTTGATTACTTCCGCTCTCTGATAAACCTTTTCATTTTCCGATGATGTCATTGGTTGTTTTGCACTCTCCTTTCCCGTGTTGCTGCAGCCAGCCATGACCATGAGTCCGACTGCCAGAAGCACCACCATTACACCTGTAGTAAGTTTTTGTTTAAATCCCAATCCAATCCCTCCTGCTTTTTCTGCTGTACCATTATTCTACCAGCTATGCTGTTTATCCTCTTTTTCAGCAAAGGGTTAGCCCTAAAAAATCAATCAATAAAAAAAGGATATTACCATATATATGTTGAAAGTATCCTACATAATAGTCGGAAAAAGATAGATAAACTGGGGGGAGGGCTCCGGCTGTTCATGGCAGTAACGCCTGAATTATACCAGGAAAATATGGATGATCTGATTGAAGTCGTAGGTTTTAAGGAAGAGAATTGCATCAATTGCCATCAGTGTATTGCGGTTTGCCCGGTTAAAGTATGTAGTGACGGCAGCGGAGATGTTGTTAAATTCAACAACCATCTCTGTATTGGTTGTGGCCGCTGCATTGAGGCATGTATCAAAAGCCACGGGGGAGTAATTGAAAAAAGTGCCCGGTTCCCCCTGGATGACGCTGATAATTTCATCAAAGACCTACCAGATAAAAGTATCGTTGCTCTGATAGCCCCTTCCGCCGGGGGTAATTTTGTGTTGCCCAAACTCATCACTGCCCTGCGCCAACTGGGGGTTACGGCGATTTATGATGTTGCTCTGGGTGCAGAGATCACAGTGGATTGTTATCACCAATTGCTGGAGTCAGGAACCATAAAGCCGCCACTGATTGCCCAACCCTGTCCGGCGGTTGTAAAATATATTGAAGTTATCTACCCGGATTTGATAGAACATCTTGCACCTACCGGCAGCCCCGTACATAATCTGGCGGTTTACATCAAAACCCTGCATCCCCATGCGGAACTGGCCTTTATCTCGCCTTGCCTGGCCAAGCGCCGGGAATTCCGGGACAGTGGAATGGTTCGCTATAATGTAATATACCAGTCATTGAACAATCTTCTTGCCTCGCGCAACATTAACCTGGCTGAGCTCGAGGATGGCTCCTTTGACCATCCAGTGCAGGCCGGCAAAGCCGTAAAATTCTCCATGCCGGGCGGCCTGAAGGAAGCCTACCTCCATCGGTATCCGGAGACTCCACCCAGTTCAATAACCCGCATCGAAGGCCCGGTAGTATATGACAAATACCTGCCCCAACTGGAAAAGGCCGTTCGCCGGGGTCACCCCAATCTGCCGCAGATCATCGACATCCTTAGCTGTGAACATGGCTGCAATATGGGGGCCGGCTGCATCAATCATTTCAAACCGCTGCATTCAGTGGAAACGCCGATTGCCCAACGTTCGGAACAGGTTCTGCGGGATGAAGCTATGACCACCGCCCGGCAGGCCTTTCTGGAAGAGGTAACCCGGCAACATGATTTTTCCTACACCTTCTACCGCAATCTCTCAGCACGCTTTGAACTATCCATCCCCACCGCCGATGAATTGGCTGAAATATTCAAAAAGATGCATAAAACCGACGATAAAGACTTCCGGAATTGTGCGGCCTGCGGCTACAACTCCTGCTATTTCATGGCTATCGCTATTCATAATGGTTTGAACAAAGGCGAGAACTGCCACCTCTATCAGGAAAAGGAACTGCTCTATGAACAGGCCATGCTGAGTAATATGGTAACCCGACTGGGGGTACTCAACCAGGAACTGCAGCAGCAGTTCAACGAGCGCAAACAACAGGAGCAGATATTGGTACAGAACTCCAAGCTGGCCGCCATGGGTGAGATGATCGGAATGATCGCCCACCAGTGGAGACAGCCCTTGTCTTCCATCAGCACGGTAGCCGGCAATCTGCAGGTCTATATCGACCTGGATATGTACGACAAGGGACAGTTCCTGACCTTATTGGACGAAATCAACAATCATGCCCAGTATCTTTCCACCACCATCAATGACTTCCGGCATTTCTTCAAGCCCGATAATCCGCAGGATGAGGTTCTGCTGGATGTGGTTATTGAATCAACCATGAGTATTATCGGCAAGTCACTGGAATATAAAAATGTTTGTGTGATCAATGACTACAATTTTCAGAATACCATTCTAACCTACCCCAATGAACTAATGCAGGTATTCCTTAACATTCTCAAGAATGCCTCGGACGCTTTTGTCGAAAATGATACTCTTGCTCCTCAGATTATTATAAAGGGTTACGAAGAATACCCCCATCACATCGTTGAGATCAGCGATAACGCCGGCGGCATTATGGACGATCTTCTCGATAAGATCTTTGATCCCTACTTTTCGACCAAAGGGCCGGGCATCGGTACCGGGTTGGGTCTGTATATGTCCAAGATGATCGTCGAGGAACACTGTAAGGGGCAGCTCCTGGTACGCAATGATGCTGATGGCGCCTGTTTTATCATAAAACTGCCAGTTACCATTTAAGGGAGAATGCCACTATGATCAGTGCCAAAGAACTTAAGGAAAGTGCCCGGGGGCTAAGCCTTCTTTATGTAGAGGATGATCGGGAGTTGCGGCAGAATACCAGCCGTTTACTGGGAAGTTTTTTCGATGATATTACCACCGCGGAAAACGGTCTGGATGCCCTGAACAAATACAAAAGACATGCCTACAACCTGATCCTGACCGATATCAATATGCCTCAGATGAATGGCGTCAAGCTGACCCAACAGATCAAATACGATAATCCTCAACAGGTTATCATGGTGATTTCGGCCCACGATGAAGCCAGCTATCTATTGGAGTTAATCAATATCGGTGTCGACTTTTTTGTCTTGAAACCACTTGACCTCAAACAATTTATGGCAGTGCTGGATAAGGCCGTTCGACTGATCCATTTCCACCACCTGGAGAAGGACTACAAAAGCACCCTGGAGCAAACCGTGGCTACCCGTACCCAAGAACTGTCCGCGGCGCTGGGAGCTCTGCACGAATTGAACAATGAGATGGTTTCCCGTCTGTCGGCAGCCGCAGAACTCCGGGACCTGGATACCGGGATGCATAACAAGCGGCTGGGCATATACGCTCCCCGTCTGGCCCTCGAAATGAGCATGCCGGATAAATTCATCGAAACCATCGCCTTTGCCGCACCGCTGCATGACATCGGCAAGATCGGCGTCGTCGATCAGATCCTTTTAAAGCCCGGACCGCTCAGTGAAGAAGAATTTGAAGTCATGAAGAACCACACCCTGACCGGGGCTAATATTCTGGCCAATTCCAAATACGAACAGGTCCGCATGATCGAGTCGATTTCCCTCAACCATCATGAAAGATGGGACGGATCAGGCTACCCCCGCGGTTTGAAAGGCGAAGAAATCCCTATAGAAGGACGCATTGTAGCCATTTGTGATCAGTATGACGCCCTGCGCAGCAAGCGCCCTTACAAACCAGGCTTCTCTCATTTCCGCACACTTGAAATCATCAGCCAGGGAGATGGGCGGACCCTGCCCGAATATTTCGACCCCAGAATACTCCAAGTCTTTCTCCATATCGCCGATGAGTTTGACGAGATCTTTCGCGCCAACCAGGGATAAAACAAACAGAAGGCACAACAGTACCTCCTGCAATCGGGTGCCATTTTGATTTTATCTGCTGTCAGCTCAGACTTTGCTTGCGCATACGGATTGACAATGGTGTAACTTCCACCAATTCATCATCGGTTATGAACTCCATACACTGTTCCAGGCTCATGGCTCGCGGAGGAGTAAGCTTGATCGACATATCCGAACTGGAACTGCGGATATTGGTGAGGTGTTTCTTCTTACAGACATTGACCACTATATCATTCGGGCGGGAGTTCTCACCTACAATCATGCCACGGTAAACCGCCAGGCCAGGCCCCACAAACAAATCCCCGCGCTCCTGAGCGTTTTCCAGACCATAAGCGGTGGTATCACCGGGTTCATGGGCCACCAGGGAACCCTTCTGCCGGGTCATGATCTCACCGCGGTGCGGTGCATAGGAATGGAATAGATGGTGCATGGTCCCCATGCCCCGGGTGTCAGTCATAAAATCCGAACGGAATCCAAACAGACCACGGGTAGGCGCCAGAAACTCCAGGTACATCATCCCGTCACTCTTCTGAGTCATATTTACCATCTCACAGCGTCGGGGGCCCAGGCGTTCCATCACGATGCCCACATATTCCTCCGGCACTTCAATAGACAGCTCTTCAATAGGTTCGCAGACCTGACCGTCAATAATACGTTCAATAACCTGAGGACGGGATACCTCGAACTCATAGCCTTCCCGCCGCATGGTTTCAATCAAAATGGATATATGCAATTCACCCCGACCGGCCACCGCGAAGGTATCCGGCGAGTCAGTACCATCCACCCGCAGACTTACATCGGATTCCAGTTCCCGGGCCAGGCGTTCCCGCAGTTTGCGGGAGGTGACATAAGTGCCCTCACGGCCAGCGAAGGGGCTCTTGTTGACCTGGATGGCTACTGCCACCGTAGGTTCGTCGATAGCCACAAAATTGAGCATTACCGCCGAGTCAGGTTCGCAGACCGTATCCCCGACATTAAAGCCATCCAATCCGGTAATAACCACGATTTCGCCGACACTGGCTTCTTCCACCACCACTTTTTTCAGGCCGTCAAAAACAAACAGTCCGCTGATCTTCTGCCGATTGCTGGTGCCGTGGATATTGGCCAGCACCACCTCCTGGCGCAGGCGCAGGGTGCCGTTATGGATTCTGCCCACTGCCTGGCGGCCAACGTAGGTATCGTAATCAATCATGCTTACTCCTACCTGCAGAGAACAGTCCGGGTCCCCAGTTGGGGCGGGTATTTTTTCAATGATCATTTCAAATAGGGGTTTCAGATCCTGGCCCGGGTCTCCAGACTCCAGCGAAGCGGTACCAGTACGGGCATTGGTATAGATGACCGGAAAATCGAGCTGCTCGTCATTGGCCTCCAGCTCCATAAACAATTCCAAGACCTCATCCAATACCTCTTCCGGACGAGCCTGCGGACGATCGATTTTATTGATGACAACAATGGGATAAAGCCCGGCGGCCAAGGCTTTCTTCAACACAAAGCGGGTCTGCGGCATGGGTCCTTCCAGGGCATCTACCAGCAGCAAAACCCCGTCGACCATCTGCACGATGCGTTCCACTTCACCGCCGAAATCGGAATGTCCGGGGGTATCCACGATATTCAAGCGATAATCGTTATAGATAATCGCCGTGTTCTTGGCCATAATGGTGATGCCTCGCTCACGTTCCAGGTCGTTGCGGTCCATCACCCGGTCCTCTACCACCTGCCGCTCATGAAAGACACCGCTTTGCCTGAGCATGCCATCCACCAATGTGGTCTTGCCATGGTCAACATGCGCAATAATAGCCAGATTCCTGATTTGTTCCTGTTTCATACAATTTCCTTCCCTTATAGAAACTCCAGGTCGATTTGAACCTGAATATCCTTAATACGATTAGACAACTTCTTCATTATAGTCAGGTAAAGATGATAAAGCCAGAAAAATGTGAGTTCGTCTGACAAAAAATGTTGCAACCCGCCTTAATCTGTTATTGCTATCATATTGAATGCCTAGTATAATTCGTTCTGTGCAGAACAATATATATCCAGGAGATTTTCACTTATCTCCGAAGGGAGGCATCTTCATGGACTTTCCCCACGAGCAGCTAATCGATTTGCTGCGAGAGGTCAACCGTGAAATGGGCAAGTATGTGAAAGAAATATTGGTTGCCCATGATATCCCGGTAGCATCTATGATTATTGCCCGAGAATTAAAGAATGAACCGGGCATAACTATAAGTGAACTCGCTCGCCGAACCGGTATGGCCAAATCACATATATCAAACCTGGTCCGGGACCTTGAAGAGCGGGACTGGGTGGAAAAGCGACCCGATACTTCCGATCAGAGAATCTTGCGGCTTTATTTATCTCATGACGTCAGTGCTCATCTTACTGCCGTACGTCAAGATATACGGGCGCAGATGGGCACTCTGGTAGCAGATATTTCTGATGAACGAACCAGAGAACTGGTAGCGGGTCTGGAAGAAATCAACCAGGCGCTGACGCTCAGACCAAGGGGGAAACACGATGATCAAACTATATAAATATATTAAACCCTTCACCTGGTCCATTATTGCAGTGGTGATACTGGTATTCCTGCAAACCCTGTCGGAATTGTATCTGCCCACCTTGATGTCAGACATTGTTGACACCGGAATAGTAAAGGGCGACACTGGCTACATTATCCGCATTGGAGCCTATATGCTGCTCATTACAGCACTGGGAACGATCTGCTCCATTGTGGTCAGCTTTTTGGCGTCGAGAACTGCAGTAGGCTTCGGCAGACTACTGCGCCAGCAAGTCTTTGCACGGGTAGAAAGCTTTTCTTTGCAGGAATTCAACCACTTCGGTACTGCTACCCTGATCAATCGAACTACCAATGACATAACCCAGGTTCAAACCGTAACCTTTATGATAATGCGCATGATGATAATGGCACCTATCATGTGCATCGGCGGTATTATAATGGCCCTCTCCAAAGACCGGCCTTTGTCTCTGGTCGTAGCAGTAGCGGTTCCGCTCATAGCCGGCTTGATTGTCCTGATTCTCAGTCGGGCCATCCCCCTATTCAGGCTGATGCAGGTCAAGCTGGACAAGGTCAACCTGGTTCTAAGGGAGAACCTAACCGGTATCAGAGTAATCCGGGCCTTTGACCGCGTTGGGTCAGAACAAGAACGTTTCGATCTGGCCAACAGCGACCTTACAGACAATGCCATCCGGGTAAATAAACTAATGGCTACCATGATGCCATCCATGATGCTGGTTATGAATTTTACCCTCATCGCCATTGTCTGGTTTGGGAGTATCCGCATCGATAACGGCGGAATGCAGGTAGGATCTCTCATGGCCTTTATTCAATATGCCATGCAAATCATGATTTCCCTGTTGATATTCTCCATGATGTTTATTATGGTTCCCCGGGCTTCCGCTTCGGCGGTCAGAATAAACGAAGTACTGGATACCATTCCCCAGATTAACGACCCATCCGAAATTAAAGCCGTGGATAAACGACGTGGTTATTTGGAATTCGATGATGTTACCTTCAGTTTTCCGGGGGCTGAGGAACCAGCGATCAGCCACATCTCGTTTCAAGCCCAGCCCGGTGAGGTGACCGCCATTATCGGCAGCACCGGTGCGGGCAAAACCGCCATGGTCAGCTTGATTCCTCGTTTTTATGATATTGATTCGGGAAGCATATTGGTAGATGGAGTGGATATTCGTCAGCTATCCCAGGCGGATTTACGCTCCAGGATCGGCTTTGTACCACAGAAGACCGTCCTCTTTTCCGGTACTATAAGTAACAATATCCGCTATGGCAAGGATGATGCCACCGATGATGAGATTCGTCACGCAGCCACAATAGCCCAGGCGATGGAGTTCATCAGTGAAATGAAGGACGGATTTGAGTCAGAAATCGAGCAGGGGGGCATTAACGTATCCGGGGGGCAAAAACAACGGCTGTCCATTGCCCGGGCTCTGGTACGGCGTCCGGAAATCTATATCTTTGATGACAGCTTTTCCGCGCTGGACTTCAAGACTGATGCCCGGCTGCGCTCAGCCCTGCGCAAGGAGACCATGGAATCTACCGTCCTGATTATTGCTCAGCGAGTCAGTACCGTAATGGACGCTGATCGGATAATTGTTATGAATGACGGACAGATAGCGGGAATGGGAACTCACCAGGAATTGATGAACTCCTGCAGTGTATATCGAGAGATCGTATTCTCCCAACTATCCGAGGAGGAACTGGCATGAGTGAAGGACGTAAAGAACAACGAGATCGTCAATCCGCAGATCATATGCGGGGCGGCCCGATGGGCCCCATGGGCCGACCGGTGGAAAAGGCCCGGGATTTCCAGGGTACCTTCCGGCGTCTATTGGGATACCTGGCCCCCAGGAAATTCCGTTTAATATCGGTATTGCTGCTGGCTATACTGAGTACGGTATTTAGTATTCTGAGTCCTAAAATTATGGGTAAGGCCACCACCAAACTCTTTGAAGACTTGATGGCAAAATACCACCATATCCCAGGTGCTGCAGTAGATTTTGCCTATATCGGTAACATCATCTTAATACTGGCAGCTCTGTATGTCGCCAGCGCCTTTTTTGCCTATGTACAGCAATACATTATGGCCAGTGTTGCCCAGCAGACGGTCTATGCCATGCGTAGGGACATCAACGATAAACTTACCCGGCTGCCTTTAAAGTTCTTTGATGCCCGCACTCATGGAGAGATTTTGAGCCGGGTCACCAATGATATTGACAATATTGCCACCACTCTGCAGCAAAGCCTCACTCAACTGATCACCTCGGTGGTGACCCTGTTGGGAGTGTTGGTGATGATGCTCACTATCAGCCCCTGGCTTACCCTGATCTACTTGTTGGTTTTACCCTTATCCGCCCTGGTCACCAAGGCAGCGGCCGGACGTTCACAGAAGTTTTTTGCAGGACAGCAAAAGGCACTGGGTGAACTCAGCGGTCATGTTGAAGAGATGTACACCGGGCACCAGATCGTCAAGGCCTTCGGCCATGAGAGTGAGGCCCTGAATAAATTCGATAATATTAACGAGAGTCTTTACGAAGTGGGCTGGAAAGCCCAGTTCATCTCCGGCATTATTATGCCGTTGTTGTCGCTGATAAACAATATCGGGTATGTGCTGGTCAGCGTAGTGGGTGGTATATTTGTCACCCATCGCACCCTGGCTATCGGTGATCTTCAGGCCTTTATGCAGTATTCCCGGCAGTTTACCCAGCCTATCGTACAGACTGCCAACATTATCAATATCATTCAATCAACCATCGCCTCGGCGGAACGGGTATTTGAGATCCTGGACGAGACCGAAGAGATCCCAGAGCGGCATGATGCTGTCGTATTGGAATCCCCCCGGGGTGAGGTCAGCTTTGATGAGGTCAGATTCAGTTACAGTCCCGAAGTAACGTTGATCGAGGATATGAATATCGAGGTTGAAGCTGGGCAGACCATTGCCATTGTAGGACCGACCGGTGCCGGCAAGACTACCCTGGTCAACCTCCTTATGCGCTTTTATGAGATCGATGGCGGAAAGATCACGGTAGACGGCGTCGACATTCGCGATATGAAACGGGGCCCGCTGCGCCGCATCTTCGGTATGGTGCTGCAGGATACCTGGCTATTCAATGGTACCATCCGGGACAATATCGCCTACGGCCTGGATGGGGCTACCGAGGAAGAAATAATTCAGGCCGCCCGGGCCGCTCATGCTGACCATTTCATCCGCACCCTGCCCGATGGCTATAACACTGTCCTGGATGAGGAAGCCTCCAATATATCACAGGGACAGAAACAGCTTTTGACCATCGCGCGAGCCATACTGGCCGATCCCGCAGTGCTTATACTGGACGAAGCAACCAGCAACGTGGATACCCGAACGGAGGCCTACATCCAGAAGGCCATGTTGGCCTTGATGAAGAAGCGAACGAGCTTTGTTATCGCCCATCGCCTCTCCACCATCCGGGACGCTGACCTCATACTGGTTATGAACCACGGACGGGTAATCGAAAATGGCACCCATACCGGATTACTGGCTCAGGGCGGCTTCTACGCCGATCTTTACAACAGTCAGTTCATCGGCAGACAATTGGATGCCACCCCAGCCTGATCGCTCTCGTTTGATTCTTCAGAGGTTCAGAATCTGAACCTCTGTCCGATTATATCGTCGTAAATCTCCGGTGTCAGCGGAACATAATGTCTGCGTTCCGGGTGCAGAAAGTACAATGGATCAGATATAGCGGCCGGGTTGAAGCCTTCCTTCTGCAGGTTCTTCTTCACCTGTTTGAAGCTGTTATTGGCATCTAGTACCGGCCGCAGTCGAATAAAGTGGGGACGGGCATACGGGGCCAGTGCTCCAGCGATATGAGCGGAGAATTCTATCCAATCGATGCTTTCTCCCTCCAACAGCTTCAGCGCCGCCATGCCGCAGCGGCCTTCCATCCCCGGCACCTCTACCCCGTAAACATTGGCGTCCTCGATATGGCCAAAGCCGTCTATCACACTCGACACCATATTGGTGGAGATATTCTCGCTCTTCCAGCGGTAGTTGTCACCCAACCGGTCAACAAAGGAGAAATTGCCGCGCTCATGCAGTCGAACCAGGTCACCGCTGTCAAAATACTGGTCACCATCTTCGAACAGATTGTGCAGGATCTTGGCTTCGGTGGCCTCGGGGTTGTTGACATAACCCGCGAATGGGTTGCGGGCGTTGATCTCACAGACCAGGAGTCCGATCTCCCCCGGTAAACACTTCACCGCATGGTTTTGCTCGTCTCTGACGATAGATTCCTTTTCGAATTCCCATCTAATGATCTCGCCCTGGCGCAGGCCATTTACCGTCAAGTTCCCGCAGATGCCGGGTATCCCCTCCAGATTGACCATCAAACCCACGCCCTCGGTGGTGCCATAGGTATCGGTCACGAATTCGACTCCGAAACGTTCCATGAAGGGCAGGATAAGGTCGCCGCGTATGCCGGTGCCGGAAATGCAGCGCAGCGGATTATCTGCGTCGTCGGGCTTAGGAGGCTGGTTGTATATGTAGCGGCACATCTCGCCCACATAGATAAAGGTTCCTACATTATATTTTCTTACGTCATCCCAGAATGCGGTAGCCGAAAAACTGCGGCGCAGCAGCATGGTATTGCCGTAAAACACCAGGGCGGAATAACCAACGTTGAATCCGCTGTTGTGGTAAAGAGGCAGGGCCACGTAGTGCACCCCGTCCTGCTCAATATGACCGATCTGGATGCCCAGGTTGGCCAACAGCAGCCAGCGTTTATGGGTCACAGCACAGGCCTTGGGCAAGCCGGTAGTACCTGAGGTATAGATATATACGATGACGTCTTCGGTACTTACGTCCCCGGTAGTAGACGGATTATCCTCACTGACCCCCTCCAGCAGAACCTCAATATCATAAATCCCCGGCGGCAGCTCCAGGCGGTGCCCTTCGCCTTCCACAAACAACATAGCCGGAGAACGAAGAATTATATCATCCCGAACTGCCAGGAGCTCTTCCAGATACTCCCCGCCGGCGATAACGGCACGGGCATCACATATGTTCAGGGCATGGGCCAGAGCCGGGCCTTTGAGTCCGTTGTTTATGAGTGATACTATCACTCCCAGCTTGCTTAGTCCGCTGGCGGCGATCAGATACTCGGGGCGATTCTGCATATAAAGCGCCACCACATCCCCGTGTCGAAAGCCCAGATGTGTGAAATAATTGGCATAGCGATTGGCCTGAGAATTTAATTCAGAAAAAGTAAGCGACCGCTCCTCAAAGATGATGGCGGTCTTACCTCCCCGTTCCCGGGCCTGTCTCTCCAATTCAGTTCCTAAAGATCTGTACTGTTTGTTCTTCAAGCTGCGGATAAACTCTACCGGGTCATGTGTCATGGTAGCCATCTCCATAATCAACCCCCATTTCCCCTATTCGTCCACATGATTTCATTTATTCCTTATTTTATATTATATATCTTGTTAATTCCATTTTATATACCCCATTCCTAATTATTTTTCATTTAGTACCATCGCCTTGGTCAATCGACAAGACAGGGGATGCTTCTTTGATTCACTTTTAACAAAAGTTAGTCAAAGAAGCATCCCCTGTCTCATAGTCCCATTATTTTAAATAAGCACCTTCGCCGGCACCAATCATTATGAATAGTCCAAGGAGTCCAGGAATTGCCGGGCAGTGCGCCCGGAAGGTCCGTGGTGCGCCCGCTCCCATTCCAAAGCCTGCCGGCGCAGCAGTTCGGGGTCCATCTGGAGATGACGGCTCCGGGCCAGTCCTTCAACTATCTCCAGGTACTGCTGTTGGTTAGGAGCAGGAAAGGTTATGGTCAGGCCAAAACGATCAGCCAGAGACAGTTTCTCCTCCATGGTATCCCGGGCATGTATCTCCTCATCTATATAGCTGCGATCGGCAAAGCTCTCCCGGATCAGATTCCGCCGGTTGGAGGTGGCGTAGATCAGCGCATTGGGAGCTCGCTCCTCCAGACTGCCTTCCATCACTGCCTTCAACCCTTTATAGTCGGTCTCATAATCCTCAAAGGATAGATCATCAACAAATATTATGAAATAGACACTATACTGCCTCAGTAGCGCGGTTAAGGCCGGCAGACCAGCCAGATCAGCACGGCTGACCTCCACCAGCGCCAGCTTCTCATTCCGGTATCGATTGAGCAGCGCCTTTATCAGGCTGGATTTGCCGGTGCCCCGGTTGCCATAGAGCAGTATATTGTTGGCCGGCTCACCGCGCAGGAATTTTTCGGTGTTGCTCATTACCTGCTCCTTCTGGGTTTGGTAACCGATCAAATCCTCCAGGCGGAGGGGATCAGGATTAGCCACTGGTTGTAACCCACGCGTGCTGTCCCAGCGCAGTGCTCGGTGGCTGGCCAGAATACCCCGCGAATGCTCCCCATAATATCTTACCAAATCTCTGACCTGGTCCACCCAATGACCAGACAGCAGGGGCGGTATCTTCTGGTAACCGGGGGGCAACTCATAAGGAACCGTCTGGGCCAGCACCGTATCCAGACCTGACTCCGTCAGCAATCCGGCCAGATCCAGCTGATACATTGAATCCAAGATATTCAGGTCATTTTCGGCCGCCCGGATCATGGCCGGAGACAGACCGGCGAAGCCAAGGAGTTCAGCCTGACCGGTAAAGGGATTGTCATCACATCTGATCAATTCCAGCCAGTGCTGCTGATAGCTGTGCCCGCTCCGGTAGAGAGCGTAAACGAACTCGTGCCAGGCTGACCGGGCCAATGTTCCGCCAGCCCCGGTCGCATCAAGAAAACTGCTCAGGGCCGCCACGGCCGGATCCTGGAGCAGCCCCCGATAAAGTACCAGACCGTCCAGCGCGATTTGGGTTTCTTCCAACATAATCCTTCACCTCAAAATGATCTGATTGACGCTAATGATATTTTACGCCCACCCTTCGATCAATGCAAAAAAGAAGGTCTTTTCGACTTGTATCGTCAAAAAGACCCCTGCGGAGTATAGGTGAACGAGGCATTCCATGCTTTATTCTGAAAGTATGAATTCCTCCTCATCACTGTACGGAACACCTTTGGTACCCAGCAGATCCAGGATAAAACCGGTGATTTTACCGCCAACAAAAGCCAGCGCAACGGTAATTAGTATCCCAGCCAGCTGTACCCCGGCTGCTCCGGTAACTACAATACCGGCAATACCCCCGAATATACCGGGCATGCCATGTAAATTGTGGACTCCGCAGGTATCGCTGCCTTTGATCAATTGCTCAACTTTAGGCGCTATGAGCGTATAGCCCAGGGTGCTCAAAGTACCAGCCATCAGTCCGATACAGAGGGCATAACCGGGGTTGGTCATATTACAGGTTGAACCGATGGCCACACCACCAGCCAGAGCAGCATTGGCGATATCGGCTATCTCGATCTTGCCCCGGATGAGACGTGAGAAGATGTAGGTCGCGACCGTCGCCCCGCAGAGGGCAAAAATAGTGTTGATGGCGGTCAGTACCACTCGCTCCGGAGCGACCAGAGCACTGGTAAAGGATGGCCAGAACAGCCACAGGATCATACTGCCCAGCAAAGCAAACTGGTTGCTTATAGCATCGCTCTCCACTCCCGGCTTATCCTGAAAACGGCTCAAGGTCCCCGCCACCACCCCCAGCCCGAAATAGGCACCAAAGGCGTGGATCACCACGGATCCGCCAGTATCGAGAAAGCCCCTGAGTAAACCGCTCTCCAGGATGATCCACTCATTCAGCATATAAACCGGCACAAAGAGCAGCGCCATGATAAAATACTGTTCCATCCTCAGGCGGCCCAGAGGAGCTCCGATGGCAATCAGCAGACTGGCCGCGGCAAATTCGGCCAACAGCAAGGTATCGATATTGATCACCGAAGCGGCGAAGCTGCCGCTGCCGTAACTCCTGACCAGCATGTACAGGGGCAGCGCGATGCTGACCGCCAGGAAGGTAGCCGTAATCGAGCTGTAACCATGCTTGCGTACAAACACCATCAGGAAGCCGAAACCGACCAGCAGCATAGCCAGGATGTGAATAGATCGGCCATATTTCAAGGTATCATAGATGGTCCCGATCTGATCGTTGGCAGGAGCCGCAGTCCCTTTAGCAGAGGCCAGGGAGCGCATCCCGTCGGCAACATTGTGGTTTACAGCGGGCACAAAAGCCACCGCTGCCGCCACCGCCAGCAGCAGGAAAAAAATGAGCCAACCCTGGCCCGGGCTTTTCAAACTATTGTTGTTCATTACTATTCCCCATTCATTTCAAAGTCTTATTATATCGGCACCAGCCTCGAACAAATGACACATTATCCCCTGCTGCCACCTCCCTGACCTGACAGTATAGTTTCCCGGTTTAAAACTAATGAATTTTAACACGAAAAAAGCTGGAGCTAAGGGGTTTTGTGCCAAGTATATCGTATACTTCAACTTTGAAACACCGGCCGACGGAATGTTCCGCATGGTGAAACAACAAGAGGGCTGCACTTGCCCATAAACAAAAAAAAGACCCAAATGGGTCCCACAGACTGTCAAAAAAGTTTACTCGTAATTCAAGCTTTGGATTGCCGCGTCGCTCTGCTCCTCGCAATGACGCAATATTAGCTTAGTTGTCATTGCGAGCCGAAGGCGTGGCAATCTTAAACACTCATTATATCCTGGTTATTAGTACTTTAACGACACCCTGAAGCACCCAAATGGGTCCCAGGGAATACTTCGAAGCAACTGTTCCTATAACAATGCAGTCAGGTGATGGAATAACGGCAGCAGCATATAGTAAAGCAGCGGAATGAAAATGGCGGGAAGCATATTGCCTACCTTGATCTTGGGCAGGTCCAGCATATTGAAGCCGATGGCCAGTATAAGGAGTCCGCCCACAGCTGACATCTCCCGGATCACGGCTGTGCCCAGGTAGGGCTGCAGGGCCGATGCTCCAAGGGCAATGGCCCCCTGATAGATCAGGACGGTGACGGAAGAAAGCAGCACCCCGATGCCCATGGACGAGGCCAGGACGATTGATGAGATGCCATCCAAAACGGATTTGGCGAACAGGGTCTGGTGATTGCCGGACAGTCCCGATTCCAGGGAACCGACTATGGCCATGGCTCCAACACAGAACAGCAGACTGCTGGTTACGAAGCCCTCGGCCACCGCCCCGCCTGATCCGGCAAAACGCTGCTCCAGCAGCAGGCCCAGTTTCTCCAGGGCGTCTTCAATCTTGAGTATCTCACCCAGCAAACTGCCGATGGCCATACTGAATATCACCAGCAGCAGCTGTTCAGTCTTTATGGCATTGAGCACACCGATAAGGACTACCGCCAGAGCAACAGCTTTCATGATCGTTTTGTTATACGATTCAGGAATGCCGCCCTTGAGCAGCAATCCCAGCAAGCTTCCCGCAATAATGGCTGCAGTGTTAACCAGGGTCCCCAGCAAACCAAACACCTCCTGGTAAATAAACCGTTTAGAATTTCCTCTCTACTCTGGGAAAGCTTATCACTCAGCAGTGATCCCGTCAAGAACGCACTGCCGCCAAAAGCTTCTGAATATGGATTTATTGAGGCGCAGGTATATTGATTGAGCCGGTCTTGCGGTTACGATAAAAATCTCTTTTTAACGGTCTGAAATTGACAACTGGGTTGGGTAGGCATATATTTTAATTAATCAGGCCGAGCAGAAGGGAGACGCCAGTGCGCAAATAACCAAATCCTGCATTAATAATGGGATGGATGTGGCCGCCCGATTCTTTGGGGGTCTGTTGTGCTGGCGCAAATTTCTTGGTTCGAGCCTTCAGCGCTGAGGGGTATACTCCTGAGCTGCATAGACTAAATCTGGCATGGGGAAGTCGCATCCAAACCTTAGGAGTGGTTTGGATGCTTTTATTTTCTGCATCAGATCTATGCCAATCATTTGGCGGCACGGATATCTTCACTGGTGTTACCTTCGAGGTTCAAAAGGGTGAAAAACTTGCTCTGGCAGGTCCTAATGGAGCAGGAAAAACGTCTTTGCTGAGAATTTTTGCGGGAGTTGACGAGCCAAGTGCCGGCAGCATCGAATATTATTCAGACACCAACTGCGCCCTTTTGTCTCAGACGTTTGAAATCCAACCTGGAATTACGGTAATGGAAAGCCTGGAGCTAGCGGCTGGCAGCCAGGTGCATCCGCCGGGAGAAGCTATTAAGAGATTTGGCTTTGCCGGTCAGGAAAGCAGATTGGCCAGCCAACTCAGCGGCGGTGAAAAGACGCGACTGGCACTGGCGGGAATCTGGCTCAGCGAAGCTGACCTGCTATTACTGGATGAGCCCACCAATCACCTGGATATTCAGAACATGGATTGGCTGGAGGGATTTATCCTCGAATACCCCGGAACGATTATACTGGTTTCCCATGACCGATACTTTATTGACCGTACCGTAAAACGGGTCCTGGAGCTAAATCCCGCAGGAGTCACCTCCTATCCCGGCAACTATACTGATTATCAGCAAGCCCTGCGGACAAAAACGGCCCAGGCCGCAAAAAGCTGGCAGCAGCAGGAGAAAAGATCCAAAAAACTGCGCCAGGCTATTAGCGAACAAAAAAACTGGGCCGAAAATGCCCATCGCCATGCGGTAGATAAAGCCCGCCAATCCGGAATAAAAAGCAGCAAGGTCCACTATCGTTCCCAGGCCAAAAAATCAGCCTCCCGGGTACAGAATAATATCCACCGTCTGGAGCGAATGCGGGAAGAAGAGATCGAAAGACCGAAAACTGAGCGCACCATCGATCTGTCTTTCAAGAACAAGACCCGGTCCAGCCATACTGTTCTGCGGGCGGAGGGTATCAGTAAAAGTTTCGGAAGGCACCTGTTGTTAGCAAATGGCCGCTTTACACTGCAGCATGGGGAGAAAGCCGCACTGATCGGCGCCAACGGCACCGGCAAGACTACTCTCCTGAGGATGATTGCCGGATTGGAAGCTCCCGACCAAGGAGAACTCTGGGTATCTCCATCGCTCAAGATAGCGTACCTGCAGCAGGAAATGCAGACCCTGAATCATGAGCAGACTGTGCTCGAAGAGCTTCTAACGGTTAATAATGACCCGGGAAGGGTGCGGTCTCTGCTGGCTGATCTGCTGCTTTGCGGCGACGCGGTCTTCAAACCCTGCGGAGTCCTAAGCCAGGGTGAACGGGTTCGGGTAGCTCTGGCCCGGATTCTGCTGGGAGTCTATGATCTGCTGCTTTTGGACGAACCGGGCAATTACCTCGATTTGCCCAGTCGTGAGAAACTGGAGGAGGCCTTGCAGGCATTCACCGGCTCAATAATCCTGGTTTCCCATGATCGCTACATGTTGGAGCGGGTGGCTTCAAGCGTATGGGCTATCAACCGCCAGAGCATCAAGGTCTACCCGGGGAGCTTTTCCGATTACCAGGCCAAACTATTAGCAGAAAAGAACCCAGCGAGGGAATCCAAGTCGCAACTGGACCTGGAAATTCGTAAATCCCGCCTGATCAGCCAGTTGTCCCAGGTAGACCGGAACAGAAACGAGGCCGAATACCTTCGCCTGGAAAAGGAGTTCCTGGCAACCATGCGGCTGCTGCAAGAATAGTAAAAACCCCGGGCAATACAAGATTGTGTATTGCCCGGGCACATTAAACACTGATGAAGTATACTTGCCGCATATTTCCCATTTGTATATCATGTTTATTATATAAAAAGCGTTGGGCATGCCAGCATTTGGTATCTAATTGAACGGGGGGATAATATAATGTCAGACAATACCACAGCCCATATAGCCGACCAATATGACGAGAAGGTGCGTTCCACCATACCCTGTTTCGAAAACTTTCACCAACAGACCCTGGATCTCATCAGGCACTGCCAGCCAAGTCCGGCGTCCTGGCTGGATACGGGCGGCGGTACCGGCATCCTGATCAAGGAGGCTGTAGAGGTGTTTCCCGACACCCGGTTCATTCTGGCCGATCCGGCTCCGCCCATGTTGGCCCGGGCCCAGGTGAAACTGGGTACCCATGAACGCGTCACCATCGCGGAGCCGGGCGGCTCCGGAGAACTGAAATACACGAATGATTCATTCGATGTGATCACCGCCATCCAGTCTCATCATTACCTGGACAGCACAGGCCGAAAACTGGCCACGGCTAATTGTTTCAGGATGCTCGCCCCGGGCGGGGTCTATGTCACCTTTGAAAACATTCGCCCCTTCACTCCGACCGGTATAGAAACCGGTCTGCGGCGATGGATCGACTTCCAGACCGACTGCGGCAAGCCACGGGACGAAGCCGAAGCACACGCGGCTCGCTTCGGTCACGAGTATTTCCCCATCACTATATCTGAACACCTGGAACTGCTGAGGTCAACCGGCTTTTCCGTGGTTGAAATCCTGTGGGCTTCTTACCTGCAGGCCGGTTTTTATGCCGTCAAATAAAGCACGGATGGTTTTTCTAACTGCTATTTCCTCATCTGCTCCAGTCGCGTCTTGATGCCGGGAATACTGTTGAATATGAAGTCCAGTTTACTGCAAAAGGCTTCGCACTCCCCACAATGGGCATAGGCCCGCCCTGAACTGCAGGCCCTGATCTCACATACCTGGCAGTGTCCGAAAACAGTGTCAGATTTACAGCCCCGGCAATTGATATCACTCGCTTTTAAATCCGCATTATAGGTCTTGCTCCACAACTTTGCCGTCTTCTCCCGCAAAGCATCATCGTTGGCTTCGGTTGCTTGGTATGCCGGGCAGTCACTGCAATAGATCCCGCAATAAGCCATCTGATCCATGGTTCTTCCTCCCCGAATCTTAATTTGTACTATTGTACACCCAATTTCCTTTAGCTGGCAATTTTATACTTTACAGGGCTTGTCTATAATTACCTTTGACCCTAAATCAATACAGCCGATAAAATTGAATGTAAATTAGGATTCACCTGATCAATGTGGTAAACGCAAGCTGTTTATAGGAAGAATTGAGGTTACATATGCAGAAAAGATTCCTTCGCAACACTGTCGCCCTGTCATTGCTTGTAGGCCTGACCCTTATAGCTGCGTGGTATGTACATAATACCTCCCCTCCCCCATCTTCACCCGCATCCGTCGAAGCTGCCTCACCAAAACAAAAACCGGCGGATTCGCCCAAAAGTAAGGTCACAACCGAACCCTCCCACAGCAGCAGCGATAATATTGCAGCCCAGCCCACCAATGAGTCTGCTCCGGCCAAACCGGCGGGGACATCACCACTGCCGTCAACGGTCGGGACTTCAGCTGCCAAACCCGTAGAACCTGGTTCCTTGCCATCCAATACCAGCGTTGAGGTATCACGCTCAACCTTCAATACATATTCGAACCCGGGTTATCCATATTTAAGCAAGGAGAATGGGCCATTCGGTCAATTCCATTACCGCGACACCAGTGGCGGGAGAATCGAGATAGATCCCGAATGGGTGGCGGCAAATATCGTCACCATCGTATTACCTGGTTTAAACAGGGCAGTGGAGGTACACAAGGAGGCCGCAGACAATTTTCTGGCTGCCTTTAATTACATCCAAAATGGCACAGCCGTGGTCAACGGCCGGGAGGTTTCCCTGCTCAGCCTGATTCGAAGCATGGACGGGACCTTCGTCAGCCGTCATGTGAACTGGAACCCGACCCGGGGACTCAGTAACCATTCCTGGGGAATCGCCATAGATATCAACGCTGCAAATCACTTTTGCTATGTCAACCCGGCCAGTGAACCGGATGACCCCAACCTGATTCTTTGGGAAAAGGCTTTTAAGCCGGCTGGTTTCAGCTGGGGCAACAGCTACAATGACTCCATGCATTTCGAGTTACTGGATTAGGGCCAGCTGTGAGTATATTTCACAGGAGCCGGCGACCAGCGTCCTATCATTTTTATCCCGCAGGCGAATATACTTTGTCAGAAAGCATATTCGCCAAAGGATAGAAGTAGAAAATGGTAATCAATCTGACCCGTTATCGCGGGGTCCTAATATGTATCGTGGTGCTGATAGTCGTGGCCTGCCTGGCTGTGGGCAAATCTACCCACGATAAACAGTCAGGTGAAAAAACAACGCCCTCCTCTGACAAAAAGGCCGGAGAGTGTGGTGTTTATATGGCATGGGGGGAAGTCAACCGCCTATTTCCCCGTTATGCAAAGGCGACCATCACTGACTTTGAAACTAAGAAGAGCTTCCGGGTGCAACGCCGAGCCGGCAGCAGTCATGCCGATGTACAGCCATTGACTGCCGAAGATACAGCGCTCATGAAAGAGATCTACCAGGGAAAATGGAGCTGGAAGCGGCGTTCGGTAGTAGTTACACTGGAGAGTGGAACCCGGATTGCTGCGTCAATGGCGGGCATGCCGCACGGTCAGGGAGCTATTCGCGGTAATAGATTCAACGGCCACTTCTGCCTGCATTTTCGGAACAGCACGACTCATGGCAGCGGGAAGATCGATCTCCCTCATCAGATGATGATATGGAAATCGGCGGGGATTTTAGAAAACCAGCTTGCGGCAATGAAAACCCAACAACTGGTCCGAACTTTCTTTACATCTCTGGCGCAAGGTGACAAGGTTATAGCCGGCCTGACTGTGAGTAGCAGCCAACAGCCCAAGCTGATGAAAGATATGGATTCTATAGTATCTGTTCGCCTGAATAGTATTGAAACGCTTTCTGACCGCTCTTTTCGTGTAATACTGCGTGTTCAGTATCAGGGAAGTCAAAGTTTCTGCCCCAAGGATGGTCAAATTGACCTTATCCCCTCCCGGAAAAAGGGATGGCTGGTTGACTACTCTTCTGTTCAGCCCTGGCTGCGACAACCCCAACCTTAAAGAATGTTCTCCAGGTTCACCTTTTCCTTCCGGGGGATATGCTCCACCATCAGCTTCAGTTCTGACAATTGCCCCTGGGCCAGGGCCAGGTCCTTATTCTTTACATACTCTGTAGTACGGGCCATGGAAAACTCAATATTGTCTATCTCCTGGTGATCAAGGATAATCGGCCACCAGCGGGCATCCTGTTCCCAAGATATTTGCAGACGGTCACTCCCACTGCGGGCAGCTGACCAGTCGCCGCGCTTTATCTCCATGCTTATCTGTTTCACCTGACTCGATAACTGGTCAGTAGCCTCTTGCAGCGAGTAATTTATCCAATACCCGGCACCAATCAGCAACGCCAGGATTACTCCGATAATTGTCATCATTCTCACTGATAGTGCTCCTCTCCTTAAGACTGTTTCAACTGGTAAAATAATTCGCCCTGCGGATTAACGCTGGCAAAGAATACGTCCGAGAACCTGGTGACTCCGTCCTTATCCAATTCTGCTTTTAACCAATCCAGGTTGAGAAATACCTGCTTAAGATTCTCATGAATAACATGACCATCAATAACCAGGGTGGTGGATAGACCCTCGTAGCCGGTGGCGACCCCCAGATCTGCCGGCTCGACCGGCCTTTTTTGCGACTTTAATATTACGCTGAGTTGTCCGCCGGTTTCCAGAATGGCATATTCTACATCACATATATTGGTAACGTCCTTCAGACGAAGTTGCTCTAACAGCTCATTGATGTTGTAGCGCAGCCTGCGCATTTCTTCTTCATTGATACGGGAGTTGGCAATAAGAATGCTGGGTTTGCCGCAGATAACTCCCCGGGCCCGTTCACTCTTCAATGCGATGTAGGATAGAACTTCCTCGGCGGCGAATAGTATAAAAATGGGGATCAGACCATTGATAATAGGAATGCCGGTGTTTTGCATCGGAATAGCAGCCAGTTCCGAGATCATAATAATAACGACCAGCTCGTAGGGTTGAAGTTGGCCGATCTGCCGCTTGCCCATGATGCGGAGAAATACCACTACAGTGGTATACAGGATGAGAGTGCGAATAATTACCAGATTCATGTCAAACACTCCTGAAATATGATCTGGTATATTGTTACTCCGCTATTGGATTACTATTCAACTTGAAAAGGGAATTCCCCAGCAACGGTCATATTTGATGGATGCCGGCAGGAAATAGCACAAGGTTGGCGAATGAATATACTAGCAGAAATCTATTGGGGGTTGAACCATGAAAATCGACATACCTTCGAATGTTGCGGTAATACTTAATGTTTTGGACTCAGCCGGCTATCAAGCCTTCGTTTATGGAGCCTGCATCCGGGATTCGCTGCGGGGAATCAAACCGATAAGCTGGGAATTGACTACCAATGCTCTGCCCCCGGATATTGTGCAATTATTTGATGATCGGAAGGGTTTTTCAGCAATACCTGCCTTAAGGGATTACAGTAGTATTTCCTTGATATTTCAGGGGAACAGTTACCGGATAAATACCTTTCGTACCGGAGAAGAAAACCGTTTCACCGATAATATCGAAGAGGAACTCAGCTTCAACGACTTCACCATGAACTCTATCGCTTACAGCGAAAAGACCGGACTGGTTGACCCCTTTAACGGAGGCGATGATATTCGGAATCGGGTGATCAAGTGCACCGGTGAATGTGTGGATAAGTTGAGCGAAGATCCCGTCCGCATCCTGCGCGCCGTTCGTTTTGAAGCTCAACTGGGATTCCAAATGGATAACCACCTGCTGGAGGCCATCGCCAGCTTAAAAGGTACTCTGTCTTTCGACAGTTCAGAGAAAGTCGCCAATGAACTAACCCAGATTATGCTTGCTGATAATCCATCTGTCTGCATCCGTCGCCTGCTGGAGCTGGGATTGCTGGAAAAGCTGATTCCCGAACTGATGCCCACCATCGGTTTCGACACCCATAGCTCATTCCATGACAAGGATGTATTCGAACATACCATGACAGTACTCGACAACACCAAACCCAATCTGGCACTGCGTCTGGCCGCTCTGTTCCACGACATCGACAAACCCAACTGCCTGACCATTGACGATCGGGGAGAGGGACACTGTTACAGCCATGCCAGCCTGGGCGCCCAGACTTCCCGCGGTATTCTGACCCGCTTGAATTTTGACCGCAAGACTCTTAATGCCGTATGCTCCTTGATCAAGGAGCATATGAACAATTATGACAATGTCAGCGAGTTGAGCATCAAGCGCTTGATCCGGCGGGTCGGGCCGGGTAATCTGGATAATCTTTTTGAACTTCAGCTGGCTGATATCAAGGGTTCCGGGCCCTCCGGCCGGGACAGTGCACGGATCATGCATGTCAGGAATAAATGCTGGGAAATGCTCTCGCGGCGGGAACCGCTCACTACCCACGATCTGGATATCAGCGGATATGATCTGATGGTTCTGGGTTATGATGCCGGCGAAGCCATCGGCGATGCCCTGGATTACCTTCTCGACAAGGTGATTGATAACCCGGCTCTAAATGAAAAGAAGACCCTGCTGGAGCTGCTTAAAGCCCGGCGGGACTAAGCAGGAAGCATGGCCCCGCACCCCTGTTCATAAAAAAAGGGGTGCGGGCTTTTATATTTCTATATATAAGATGACACGCTTGTGTTTCGACACCATATTGTATATTATACAAATATGGTAGGCTATATCGCCTAGGACCTATTTCCTTTTTTCTTAAATATATTGCTTGAAGTGCCTTAACAAGACTTTCCCTGTTGTACACTTGTGATATACAATTATGTCGTAGGACCCTTACACAAAGGTAACGTAATATCCTGATCAGTACAAATCCCAACACACCATACGACCATTTCACCAACGATTACACGCAAAACCTACAATAACTACATTTTCTATTTTTTGTGGTACGAATATTGCATATATTACTTCTGTACAAGTAAACCTGCCTGTAAGCCGATTTCAGGCAGATCAAAGCAGGTGAACAGATGGTTGTCCGAGAACGCTCACGCGAAGAGGAACTCTATCACGTCATCTTCGATTCCGCCAACGAAGGCATCCTGGTGCTTAATTGGGATGGTTATATCGAAGATGCTAATCCGCGTTTCTGTGAAAGCTACGGTTTTTCCCTGGAACAAATCAAGGGCCGGCACGTCAAACAACTTCTGCACAGCGATGTACGCTACCTGTATGACAAATACCGGTCCAGGATGGAAGAAAACGGCTATTACGAAGGCTCGGCTCTAATTGATATTGGTAAGGAAAAACCCATCAATATACTGGTCCGGGCTTCCGCCATCCAATCTGATGAACGCAGCCTGGTTTTGGTCATGGTTACCGATGTCACCATGATAGTGCATAGCGATCTGAACCTGCAGCAGAGTCATGAGCATTTTAACCGGGTCTTCACCCTCATGCCGGAGGCCATCACCATCAGCCGGCTCAGCGATGGACTTTATTTTGACGTAAATGATTGTTTGACCAGTATTCTGGGCTATACCCGGGCAGATTGCATAGGCAAGACAGCTTTGGATATCGGTATATGGATTGATCCTGACGTGCGTGGAGAAGTGGTCAGACAACTTAAACTAAATGGAGAGGTACGTAACCTGGAAGCCAGGTTCCGCCATAAAAACGGTTCGGTACTCTATGCCCAGGTATCTATGCGCTCCTTCATGTATGAAGGCGAAATGTGTTTGTTAACAGTAGCTACCGATATCTCAAAACAAAAGGCGGCTGAACTGATCATCAGACAGCAAAACCTGGACCTGCAAAGAACCATGCAGGAACTGTCGGCCAGTTATGAAGAGGTTGAGGCCATTGCCGAGGACCTGCGGGAATCCCAGACCAAACTGATCAAGGCTCACGCCGAACTGCAGGCCAACCAGGAACAGTTGACCCAATCCGAACGTCTCTACCGGGCCATTTTCGAAAATACCGGCACTGCTTCCATTATTATCGATGAAGACGCTATTATCCAGCTTACCAATACCGAATGGCTGAGATTGTCTGGCTATAATAAAGAAGAAATAGAAGACCGGATGAGTGTTGTCGAATTTGTCGCCCCGGAAGACCGGGAACGGGTCCTCTCCTATCACTATCTGCGCAGGACCAATCCGGAACTATCGCCTCCGCGTTATGAGTTTCATTTTTTGAGAAAAGACGGCGGCATCCGGCAGGTTTTGTGCAGCACCACCATGGTACCGGGAACTGGCCGCAGTATTGCGTCACTAATGGACATCAGCGAACATAAACGTCTGGAAACCGAACTGCGTACCCTGGCCACCACCGATTACCTTACCGGGATTTATAACCGCCGCACCGTAATGGAAATGGGCCGCCAGGAATGTGACCGGGCCAGACGTTATCACGAACCCCTCTCCTTGCTCATGATGGATATCGATCATTTCAAATTGGTCAATGATAACTATGGTCATGCCGCTGGCGATGAAGCCCTATGCTCCCTGGTGACCAGCTGTATCGAGTGTCTGCGCGGGCATGACATCCTGGGGCGTATGGGGGGTGAAGAATTCCTTCTGATCCTTCCTCATACCAGCCTCTCCGAAGCCCTGCAGGTAGCTGAGCGTTTAAGGCAGCGGGTCGCTGAAATACCAATAATCCATGAGGGATTTTCTTTCAACATCACCGTCAGCCTGGGCGTATCCCAGCTGGAGCCCAGCGACACTAATATAGAAGGCATAATCCGCAAAGCGGATACTGCTCTCTATCGGGCCAAGCAAAGAGGCCGCAATCTGGTGGAGATCCAATAGGCTATATTAGATATTCCACCTGTATTTTTCCCCCAAGTATTCCTCTACCGCAGCCTGGAGATTGTTGCCTAACGAAACACGGTCAACTGCCTGCCGAGAAATACCACTAACAATCTGATACCTTCTCTCCACTACTACCTGACTGGAAACCGCGCCCTGCAAGGCCAGGTTGTCAAGCATGATCCGAACCCGGTCTTCGGGAATCCCCAGCCTGGAAGCAATTGCCGGTGCAGTCACCGCTCCGTCCTGAGCCTCCAGAAAGGCTGCCAGTTCCATCTCGTTCATTACTTCCGGCCAGGTTTTATTCAAGGCATCGCTGTTTTCGCTCGGCTCCCATTTCCTACAAGCACTTGTCTGCATTTTTACCCCTCCACTCTTCGCTTGATTTAACTAATTGCATCTTAACACCAAATAAAGAGGTAAAATACGGGCTGAAAAACGAAATTACGCTTCACTTTTTGTGTGAATCACACTAATATGTTGGTTAAGTAATAAAACCGAGGAGGAGCGGAAGCAATATGCCGATGAGCCTGGAAGCCATCTGTGCAGGGCTACAACCATTTTCACCAATTCTATATAAAACCAAGGCTGAACCTATCCCCATAAACCGGGTGCGCTGGCTGGACGGGGAAGAAGCGGAACATGCCACAGATGTCCTATACATAGCCAATTGTTCGGACATAACCTCGGATTTTGCATCCACCAATCGGGCCAACCTGATGCTCTTCGGAGAGGAGTTTCCCTTTGACCCCAACCCTCTGGTGAATTCCAGTGTCATCTGGATCAGGGACCGGGTTAGAATGAAAACCGCATTTAACGCCGTCCAGGATATGCTGGCCGCCAGTTATGACATGGGAAATTATGCAGTTTCACTTATTCATACCATGCTGGAGGGTGCCGGTCTGCAGGGTATGATCGATATTGCTGCGCGCATTCTGAACCGCTCGGTCATTCTCATCGACACCAGTTTTAAGGTACTCACCCACTCCCTGCTCCAGGGCATAGACGAACCGGGTTGGAAACAGATCTTTGAATTGGGCTATTTCCCCTGGGATATGGTTAATATCATGAAAAATCGCGGTATTCTGGCCAATGCCGCCCTTAGTTCGGAACCCTTCATTACTGTATCCTGGGCCAATGAGGAACTGGAGCGGCTTAACTGCAAGATAGAAGTTGATGGCAACCTGGTGGGCTATGTAATACTGTTGGCCAATGGCCGGGAGTTTACTGCCCGGGACTATGAAGTACTGGATCTGATCGTCCAGGTCATTGCCGTGGAAATGCGCAAAGGGGACTTCTGGGGTGATGCCCGGTCGCTGGCTCATCAAAATCTTATACTTGATCTGCTGGACAATACCATAACCCAGGAAGAGGTAGCACTGGAGAGAGCGCGCAGCATCAAATTCCCTACCGGCAATTACTTCTGCATTCTCACCCTGGATTTACAGAGAGAATACAATGCCACCGGGATCAGCGACTACCTGCGGCAGACTACCGAATCGCTCTTTGCCGGTGCAAAAACAGTATTTTACAAGAATCACCTCACCGCTCTCCTGGATCTGCGAAAGAAGAATACGCTAGGCGATTCTCTCCAGAACCGCCTGAATAATTACCTGCAGAACAGCAACCTTCGGGCAGGGGTCAGCCGCCCCTTCAACCACCTGGTCGAACTGCGGGAGCACTATGACCAGGCCGCCATGGCTCTGGAGATGGCCCTGGTCATGGAAGCCGGCGGACGCCTGTTCTTCTATGAAGACTTCAAGACCTTCCACCTGCTGAACCTGATCTCAACCCACGCCAATTTGCTATCCTTCTGCCATCCCTCGGTTTTAACCCTGGCCGAGTATGACAGGAAACATAACAGCAACCTGCTGGAGACTCTGTGGACCTGCCTCGACTATCCGCAGAATCTGGTACTGGCTGCCGGGCATTTATCCATTCACAGAAATACCCTGGGCTATCGACTTAGCCGCATCAGAGAACTGACCGGCCTGGAACTCTCCGACAACAAGCTGAGTTTTCAACTGCTCCTGAGCCGCAACATTTTTCTCTTTATGGAGAAACTGGCTGGCAAGACGGAACTATATTAGAAATAAGCTGCTCAAGTTCCAAAAGAACAAAGCCGCCAAGATGCCAGGTCGATGACGGAAGTGAAGATCAAGGCGTGCGAAAAGCCCGCGATTGAGGCGTACTGACGTACGTTGATTGAGCGGGCTTTTCGCAACAACACAGATATTCACTTTTGTCATCGTTCTGGGTCCAAAGGACCGGTATACCGGTCCCTTGGAGGAGGAAATATATTATTAAGTTGTGAGATTGGGAAGCCTAGTATAATCCACTGGATGACATGGTATACGCCTTAATGGCTTCCGCAAAGGCTTGTACTACTGCACTCTCCTGATCCTGAGTTATTGTCCCGTTGCTGACCAGATTGTCCAGAACATTCTCATCAGAATCCGATTCAGAGGTCTCAGTGGTGGCAAACAGAGACTCCAGTGCTCCGTCGATCTCGGTTTCCTGGTCATCGCTTATAGTGCCGTTGCTAACCAGGTTGGCCAGTATCTCGTCAATAAAGCTGCTGATATCAGTGCTGTCACTTGATGCTGATGCCTCAGTGGGCGGCGGTCCCGGCGGAGGTCCGGGTGGCGGTCCCTGCATCTGCTGAGGTCCCTGTGACTGCAAAGCACTTTTCACGGCATCTGCCTGATCCTGCGTAAGTATGCCAGACACCACTAACGAGGCTAAAGGATCTTCCTGCTCACTGCTGGCATTTTGAGTCGGCGGAGCAGGTGGCGCACCCATAACTGATTCAAACGCTTCCTTTACCGCTGCCTGTTGATCGGCAGTAATAACCCCGGAAATTACCAGGTCATCCAGCGGATCAGCCGGCTGAGCGGTCTGAGCGTTCTGGGTATTAGGAGCAGATGCTGTCATGCCTTCTTCCAGGGCCTGCTTGATAGCTTCTTCCTGGTCTTCGGTAATGGTGCCGTCGCTTACCATCTGGTCCAGGACACCGCTCAATTCATCGCTGGTAGATGATTGACCCATACGGCTAAAGGCAAGTATTTTCGGGGATATCTGGACAGAATCTTCGGATTGCGTCTGACTGGTGTTGTTTGCAAAAGATATATGATTATTGTTCTGGCTGTTTATTATATTGTTATACCAGTTCACAGACATATTATTGTAGTTGCTGCTGATTGCGTTCATTGCCCAATGCCTCCTTTCAATATTATTAGGAATGATCAAGATTAGCTCTTGCCCGTCATCACCTCCAGCGCTGCTCAATAATCTTTCATTCCCGTTACTTGATATCTATCGGAAGTCTTTCTTAACCTTTGCTTAAATCCAGGGGGATAAATCCGCATATTTATAAATTAAAATATGATATCAGGAATGAACCAGCATCGCATTACTGAATTGGCTGAAACGATAACCAATCCCCCGGACGGTTTGGATATACGCATTGACCTGCAAGGGGGTCAGCTTTTTTCGCAGGTGAGATATGTTTACTTCAATATTGTTATATTCGACATCGCAATTATAGCCCCAAATACGCTGCAGCAGCTGTTCCTTGGTAACCACCTGGTTTTCATGCCTCATAAGGTATTCCAGGATCATGGATTCCTTCAGGGTGAGCCACACCATTTCTTCATTCCGGCGAATCATACATTGGGTGGGCATAAAAGTGCAATCTCCCATGCTATATTCATCATGGTGATAAACATCGGTGTCCCGGCGATGCAGCGCGCGGATCCGGGCCATAAGTTCTTCGAAGGCATAAGGCTGACAGAGAAAATCATCAGCCCCGTTATCCAAAGCCCGGACACAGCCTTCCAGATCGTTTACGCCGGATATTATCAGGACTGGTGTAGTATAGCCCCTCTTCCTTACGGATTGCAGCACCCCGAGGTAGCTTTCATTCAGATAATGGAAGATAATAATGTCATACTTGTTCAGGCTTAGTAGTTCCAAAGCCAACGAAGCCTTGGGGATGATATCAACAGAATTGTTATTCTGTTTAAGGGTTTTTGCTAAAGACTCGTTGCTCTTTCCTACTTGCTCGATCAATAACAACCTCAATTTATTTCCCCCAATTCTCTTAATGCCTTATCTCCCGGGTCATATGTTTGGGAGTAAACACCCATAGCTGAGTGCCCGTATAGTTAACCAGCAGCCCGCTGCCGGTCGCAATAAATTTACTCGGCCATAAGGCCAGATTGCCAACATCATGGGCCAGGAACAGCAATGCAGAAGAAAGCCCCAGCGATATAAGATTAATCGTAATGAATCTCACCATTTCGGGTAAATCGCCATAACAAGTCAGGTGAAATGTCCATCTGCGATTCATTAAGTAACTGTTCACCATGCCTGCCGAGTAAGCAAGTACCTGGGCCCCCAAATAGGGGATCCCACTGAAGGTAAGGATAAAAAAACCAATAAAATCGACGGCGGTATTGCCCAATCCCACCATAGAAAAGCAAAGAAATTCTGCAGTACGCTTCTTATTGAACACGCCATCTCATCTCTTTCACCTTACTCTGGGCAGCCTCCTTCTGATTCCGCAGGATGTATAATGGACGTCCTCTGCTTTCATCGCAGATTCGCCCTACATACTCTCCCAGCACACCTAGCGCCAGCAAAACCAACCCGTTTAGAAGGAATGAGCCGGCCATGAACCCGGCCTGTACATCGAAGGCCGCCTGCCCGGACCAGCCCCGAAAAAGAACGACTGCCAGATATATGAGACTGATTGGTGTGATAATGGCCCCCAGCCAACTGCTCATCTTCAATGGTTTGTAGGAAAAGGAGCTGATTCCGTCCCAGGCCAAACCAAGCATCCTTTGGATGGGATACTTGGATTCCCCGGCGAAGCGTTCTTCGCGGACATAATCAATAGCGGTCTGTCTGAAGCCAACCCAGCTTACCAGACCGCGTACAAAACGATTCTTCTCCCGGAGCCCCCGCATGGCTTCGCAGACCTTGCGATCCATCAGCCTGAAGTCGCCGGTATCCATAGGAATCCTGGTTTCGGTCAGCGTACCCAATACCCGGTAGAACAGGGCCGCCGTAGCCTTCTTTAACCAAGTTTCCCCCTGCCGTTGCATACGGCGGGCGTAAACAACTTCATAACCTTCTTTCCACTTCTCGATCATGCGGGGAATAACCTCGGGCGGATCCTGCAGATCTCCGTCGATTATTACTATCGCCTCGCCGCCGGCATAATCCATTCCCGCGGTAATAGCGATCTGATGACCAAAGTTACGGGAAAAATCCAGCAACCTGACCCGATTGTCATCGTGCTTCAGCGTTTCAATAATATCTCCGGTAAGATCCTGACTGCCATCATTTATAAAAATAAGCTCATATGCTTCACCGATCTCCTGCATAACAGCGGTCAAGCGGCGATAGGTTTCCAATATGACCTGCTCTTCGTTGAAGACCGGAATCACTATGGAATATTTAAGCGCTTCAGCCACACTACCAACTCCCCAATATACTTGCACCGTTGTCGCCCTTCGAAAAGAACTCTGGTTTCGTTGGAATTCAACCTGATTAAATACTACCCAGACAAACTGAAATAAGGCTTAGCGTAAACTTAATATTGTTTAAGTATTAGCTGAATAATTGCTGAAAGGGACTGATCGGCTGAGCTTATGTGGTCCTGACAAGGGACACAAGGGGACGGTTCTCCTGTGTCAATCTTTGATTGACACAGGAGAACCGTCCCCTTGTGTCCCTTGTCAGGAATCCCCTGTTCAGGTATATTAATTAGCTGGGCAACCAAACCCGGAAGCTGGTGCCCTGTCCCTCCTGACTGACCACTTCGATTCGCCCGTTGTGGAGTTCAACAATTGATTTGGTTATGGCCAACCCCAGCCCAGCACCCCCGTACTTGCGTGCCCGCGAGCTATCGCTGCGATAGAAGCGCTCAAATATATGGGGCTGGTGTTCAAGAATGATACCTGGTCCATTGTCCTCGATTACCATTTGTATCCCCGTTCCGGTCCGGTTCAACACGATCCTGATCAGTCCCTGTACCGGATCCGTATGCTGAACTGCATTATGAAAGAGGTTTAAGATTACTTGTCTCATTTTGTCCTCATCAAAGCAGCAGGCTATCTTTTCTACCAGTTCGAGTTCCACCCGGCGCCCACCGGCCAGTACCTTCAATTGGGGCTCCATACCCCTTAATAATTCATCCAGCCGGCCTGGTAACAATTCATCCTGAGGGGCCCGGTCCAGTTTAGTCAAAAGCAGCAGATCCTGTACCAGTTTCTTCAGTCGCTGGGCCTCATTATGCATGCTCTCCAGCGATTGGTGCAGTTGTTCCGGCTGGTTGGCAGCTCCTCTTAACAACACCTCCAGAAAGCCGTTTATTGAGGTAAGCGGAGTACGAAGTTCGTGGGAAGCATCAGCAATAAAGCGCCGCATCTGCTCCTGGGTTTCCTTCTCGGCGGCAAAGGAAGCCTCCAATCGTTCCAGCATGCCATTGAAGGATTCGGCCAAACCATCAATTTCGATTTGACCCTGTTGAGTGGGAAAACGTCGGGACAGATTCCCAGCGTCGATCTGCTCAGTGGTCCCTACCATGTTGGAAAGGGGATCCAGGGTCTTCCTTAGCACCGGCAAGTAGGTCAGGAGCCCGACCACCAGGGCTATCAGAGCTAACAGGGAAAAGTCCAGCAGTTGGCTAAGCAATAAGGCTTGCAGCGGCTGAGTGGGAGTACTGATCTGGACCAGCCCGTTTCTCTGACCAAAGGGGTCCCGGATATGATGTAAAACCACTATTTGTTCGCTGCCCCCTGCCTTAGTTATAATATAGCCCTCTAACCGATCTGCGTTCAGGACATCCTGATATTGCTTAAGTGATAAGCGGGGGGGATCACTGCCGTCCTTTCCCTGGGTTACTTTCGAAAACCGACCTTGCTCATCGATATAAGCCAGGCTGGCATCACTCATAAAAATCATGGGACGATCCCGGAAATCCCGGTCATTTTCCGGGGCAAAGCGGTTAATGTCCGGCGGCGGAGCCGACATGGCAATACTGCGCAGGGTCTGGGCCTTGTCCCGATATATGATATCCTTCATAAAGACATACTGCAGCCCCCCGACCAGGACCAGCAGAACCGCCAGGATTAACAAGGACCTGGACAGCAGTTGTATCCGCAGCGAGTTGGGTGAAACTATTCTCTTCAGACTGAAATTCTTTATCAAATCTCCTGCCCCTCAAAAAAATCCCTTATGGTAGATCCACCCGGTATCCGGAACCACGCAGGGTTTTAATCAACTGGTGCTCCTTGTCGTTCAATTTGTCCCGCAGGGACCTTATGTAGACTTCCACGATGTTCTTTTCCCCACCAAAATCGTACCCCCAAACCCGGTCCAATATCAGGTTCTTGCTGAGTACCAACCCGTGATTCAATACCAGGAACTTGAGCAATTCATATTCAGTCGGGGAAAGATCCAAAACCCGGTCTTCCAGCTTGATCTCCTTGCGCCGGTCGTCGATATGAAAGGGCCCGTTGACTACTTCACCAAAAAGGGTAGGAAACTGGTTCCGGATCCGCGCATAGATGCGAGCCAGCAATTCCTCGAAACTGAAGGGCTTGACCATATAATCGTCTGCTCCCATGGTCAGGCCCTTGACCCGGTCATCCACCTCATCCCGGGCGGTCAGCATAATAACCGCAACGTTCTCAGATTTTTTCAGCATGCGGCAAACTTCAAAGCCGTCCATTCCCGGCATCATAACGTCCAGTACCACCACCTGCGGTTGAAAATTCCTGATCAAGGTCATGGCCGTCATCCCATCCTGAGCAGTCTGAACCACAAAGCCTTCATTCTGCAGGCCCAACTCCAGGAATTGTAATATATTGGGTTCATCATCCACCACTAATATCTTGATTCCCTTTAACTGCTGCATAGCTTCACCACCTGTTTCCCAATCTCAATACCAGTATCTTCCCACTACCTGAATGATGGCTGAAGATGACCTGAAAGTTTCTTGAATATTTTATCTTAACCGTACCAGTTATAGATCCGGGTAAGCAAGATTATATCAAGGGTTTCTCTTCCCGATATTTTTCTTGTATTTCAAACAATTTGACTAATTTAGACAATTTAATATTTTATTTGATTATTATATGTATAATACTCTAATATCAAAGTATAGAGTTTCTTTACATAAATACTTCCGGGGAGGCCTGCCATGTACCGGAAACTATCAGACAACCCGACATCCAACCCTCTCAGTACTATTAACAGCACCGATTATTGCATTGCTTTCACCGAACAGACCAGAGACGGCCTATTGCTTATCAATGAAACCGGAAAGGTTATCTTCTGGAATGCCGCCATGGAGTCGATCTTGGGTCTCAACCAAGCCGAAGCCCTCAACCAGCCCATTTGGGAGATCCACCTCCGCATGCGGGGCCCCGACTCAACTGACACTCATACGATAGATCAGCTTAAACAGAATATCATCAGAGCACTGCAAACGGGTAAGGCAGATTGGATGGAGGGTATTATCGATCATGAGATAACCCTGGAAGACGGCACCCGCAAGTTTGTACAGGAGCAATGCTTCCCGCTTCCCTTCGGCCAGGGCTTTATGATTGGCTGCATCATGCGTGATGTGACCCGGGAAAAAGCGATCGTCAATCAATTAAAGCAAGACCAGGCCTTACTCCAGAGCATAATAACGAATGTCCAAGAAGCAGTCTTCACCTTTGACCTGGATGGACAATTCACCTTTATATCACCCGGCTGGATCGAAAACCACGGCTATACGTCCGATGAGGTGATGGGGCACAAATTCAGCGATTATGTTCATCCGGATGACATTGATGGCTGCTGGCGCTCACTCCGAGAGGTCATCAACACCGGGCAATCCGTAAATGATATTGAGTTTCGAATCCTGCGCAAGAACGGCACATATGCCTGGTATCTTTCCAGCGCCACCCTGGTTAAAGATGACCGGGGTGAACCATCCTTTATAATCGGTATAGCCACTGATATTATCGAGCGCAAGAAGATGGAGGCCGCCCTGCGTGAAAGTGAAGCCCGTCTCCGTCTGATCCAAAACAACATGACCGATATCGTACTGCAGAGCGACCTCAATGGCATGTATATCTATGTCTCCCCTTCCTATGAACGTCTTTTTGGTTACCCCTGTCTTCCCGGGGTCAGTTCGATATTCGATTATATCCATCCCCATGATCTGAGCCAGGTACATGCCGCCATTCAGGAAGGTCTGGATGGCAGTGATCTGGTTTGTGTAGAATACCGCCACCAGGTTAAGGATGGAGGTTATATCTGGCTGGAATCACTGGGCTCCGTTTTACGGGATGGGTACGGCAATCCCACCGGCTTGCAGGTTACCAGCCGGGATATTACTTCTCGGCGTATCTACCAGGATAAGCTGGAGTACATGAGTGTTCATGATGTCCTGACCGGCTTATATAACCGCACCTATTTCGAAGCTGAGGTCCGCCGTCTGGAAAGCGGACGGTTTGATCCGCTCAGTGTTATTGTGGTTGACAGTGATGGCTTGAAACAGGTTAATGACAATCTGGGACACCAAATCGGTGATCGCTTGCTGCAGACCATCGCCGATCTATTAAGACTCAGTTTTCGGGACAGCGATATCTTAGCCCGCATGGGCGGAGACGAATTCATCGTTTTATGCCCCTGCTGCGGAGAAGCTGATATTACCGGTCTGCTGGAGCGCCTGACCCAAAACATTAAAATCTGCAACCAGGACCAGCCCCAGGTGCCGGTGTGCATGTCTTTCGGCTACACTGTCCGCAATGATTCTTCCGTTCCCATCTTCGAAGTTATCCGTGAGGCTGATGGAAAGATGTATGAGAACAAAACCGCCAACCGTCGGAAATCCCGGCGTATATTCCGGCAAGCCGGTTTGCGTTAGCGTTCAACCTTCTGACCTCTCGACAGATGGTTCTCCCATGCATCATCAAGGATGGAATATCCAATACTAATCCTTATCAACTGAGATGAGGGAAAGTATGAACATATTCAGACGCTTCTTCAACAAAAAACCTCAGCCCCGTCAGCCCGACTCTTTCCTTGACACCGGGAATGGTACGTCTTACCCTGACTCTCCATCGTTGAGCCGCAATTTAATCAGAAACCGCGAGACTATCCGCGTAGTTTTCGAAAACTGTGATGATCTGATAATACATGAGGTTTCACTTGGTCCCAATCATGCCACTCCGGCCCTTATTATCTATTTTTCTTCTATCATCAAGTCGGAAGTACTGCAAACCGGTCTTATGTCAGTATTATTAAACCCCCAGAATTATGGCGGTTCCAATATAAGTCTGGATTTATTAAAAAACCGGGTAATTCCCACCGGACAGGTCAGCGAAGAAAGAAACTGGCCAGCAATCATTGACGGCATCTGCCGGGCATCGGTTGCCTTAATTATTGATGGTGAGGATGGAGCCCTTTTAATAAATATGCCCGGAGAAAACCACCGGGCTATTTCACAGCCGATAACCCAAAGCGCAGCGGCTGGGCCGGCTGATGCTTTTAACGAAGATATAAATACCAACCTGGCCCTGCTGCGCAAGAGGCTGCCCACTTCCAACCTGGCGGTGGAAAAATTCATGATCGGTTCGGTTACAAAAACCGAGGTGGATATTGTGTACTTAAGAGATCTCATTCACAAGGAGTTGGCCGGTGAAATAAAAACCCGTCTGGACCGGATTCAAACGGATGGCATTCTAAGCGCCGGGCAGATCGAAGAGCAACTGCAAGACAGTCCTTATTCCCTGTTCAGTGGCATTGACTCCAGTGAAAGACCTGATAAAGTAGCCTCTGCCTTACTAGAGGGCAGTGCAGCAGTCATGACCGATGGAACGCCCTTTGTCCTGCTGATGCCTACCACCATGGCCAACCAGATGACTGCCTCCGATGACTACGCGCTGCGTTACTGGTATGCCTCATTTATCAGGATTATACGCTGGTCAGCTCTGTTTATTGCTGCTCTGGCCCCGGCTATATATGTTGCACTGATCTCCTATCACCAGGAATTGATTCCGCCCTCGTTGCTGGTAACCGTCGTTGCCAACCGGGAAGGGGTTCCTTTCCCCGCTTTTGTTGAGGCCTTCTTCATGGAGCTAAGCTTCGAAACACTGCGTGAAGCAGGAATCCGTTTGCCGAAAACCTTCGGGCAGACCATAAGCATTGTCGGTACCATCGTGGTAGGGCAGGCAGCGGTCAGTGCAGGTATCGTCTCCTCAGGTATGGTGGTTATAGTGGCCTTGACCGCCATTGCTTCCTATTCCATACCTTCCTTTACACTATCCAACAACGTACGCCTGCTTAGATTCTTCTTCATGATCCTGGGCGGATTCCTGGGGCTTTTTGGCATAATGGCCGGAGTATCCCTGTTATCCTTGCATCTATGCTCGGTCAGGTCATTCGGCATTCCTTATATGTCTCCCCTGGCTCCCTTGAGTCTGGGCGACCTCAAGGATACCCTGATCCGGGTACCAAACTGGATGATGAATGACCGGCCCCGGCTAACTGCATATCAAACCCGCCGGCAGAGCCCGAATATGAAGCCTCACCCCCCGGCCCCGGATGACGCAAGTAGCAAGAGAAAGGATAAACCGGATGCTGGATAAAGGGCGCATCAGCAGTCTACAACTTCTTTTCCTGTTATCGATGACCGAGCTGGCTACCGCCTTTCTTTACGTACCAACTATTACCGCCAAGGCGGCAGGGCCAGACGGTTGGATATCATTACTGGTCCCGGTGACCGTTTATGCCTCACTGGTAGTCCTGGTTTGCGTATCGCTGGCACGGCGTTATCCTTTTCAGGTGTTTACAGAATACCTGCCCGATGTGGTGGGGACAATTCCTGGCAAACTAATAGCGGGAATTTCCACCCTGGTGCTAATTCATATTACCTCGGTGATGGTGGTCGAGGGTGCGCAATTTATTCAAACCAATTTTCTCACCGAAACTCCGGTTTTAGTTCTGCAATCGGTACTGGCCCTGGTAGCAGTCTACGGAGCCTCTATGGGTATTGAAGTAATCGCCCGGCACAATGAAATGGTTTTCCCGATCTTCCTCCTGTCGCTCACAACCCTGATACTCCTGGTCTGCAAGGATATCAACCTGAACAACTTCAGGCCTATGCTGGAAAACGGCGTAGTCCCAGTCTTAAAGGGAGCCATGACCCCGGCGGTATGGCGAGGCGAACTATATATTATCCTTTGGCTCTACCCCTATCTGAATCAAAAGAAAGAAGACTACCAGGCAGCTTTTGGCATGGTACTGCTGGCTGGCATTGTTTCCACCCTGGTGGTAGCAACCACGATCGGCGTGTTTGGTGATCTCTATACCGCCCGATTGGTTTATGCGGCCAACACACTGGCCCGTTATATCTCCGTAGCAGGAATCCTGGAACGACTGGAGCTTTTTATCGTGATCATGTGGGTCGCAGGATTGATTGTAAAACTGGGCATATTCTTTCATACTGCCAGTATAGCTGCCGCCACAACCCTTAACCTTAAAAACTACCGGATCCTGGTGGGTCCGGTAGCCTTGACCACCATTATTATCGGAAACATTTTCTATGGGAGTTATGTACAGGTGGTAGAATTCCTGAGCAAGGTTTGGCCTTATTATGGGGGCATCATTCAATTGGCTATTCCCGGCCTGGTTCTGCTCATTGCTGTATTACGTAAGAAGGGGATCAATAATGAAGCGTGACCGTGGCCTGGCATTGGTTATACTATGCGTGCTGTTACTCAGCGTTTCTGGCTGCTGGAGCCGGCGCGAGACCCAGCAGATGAACCTCAGTACCGCCCTGGGCTTTGATCGGGTCATGATCAATGATAAAGAACAATGGCATTTGTCCGTGCTCAGTTCCAAGCCGCAAGGGGGAGGCGGTACATCCGGCGGCTCTAGTTCCGTTATCAGTGAACCAAAAAAGGGACTTACTGTTCAGGTTACCACTGTGAGCGGAGAAACCCTCTGGGACGCCACCAGAAACTGGAATCTTCGGGCCTCCCGGCGACTATTCCTGGGCCAAGTATTGTTGGTAGTTATAGGTGAAGATACTGCCCGGGCTGGCATCCAGCAGATACTGGATTATTTATTGCGCCACCAGGATATTCGCGGCCGCATCTGGGTCATAGTATGCCAGGGGTCAGCCTCCGACTTTCTTAATGCCCAACCCGAATTCGAACCTACCATTTCTCAAGAGATAGAAGGTATAATAAGGGACACCTGGTACCGATCGGGTAAAGTAATAGGAATCGATCTCTTCAAGACCACCTATGCCCTGTTGACACCGGGAAAAGAAATAGTACTCCCTTATATGCAACTATTTGTCCCACCAGAACCCAGCTCACCCATCAGTTCCAATGCCGGGGGAACCAACGGTTCCAATACAGGCGACACGGGACCCCAGGGAAAATCGTTTACCATAAGCGGTTCTGCCATATTTCGCGGAGATAGGATGGTTGGTCATTTGAACGATGAGGAGACCCAAGGGTTGTCTTTCCTCAGCAACAACTTTCATTCAGGAACCATCCCGCTGTCAATGCAAAGTGTTCAAAAAAATGCTTCCTTACGCATAGGAGGTTCTAAAACCAAGGTCATGGTGGGATTTGATCAGGGTACGCCGAGCATTAGTGTAACGATCAAAGCCCAGGGGGATTTTTTGGAGGAAGACGACTCAGTTTTTCACGTTACAACTCAGGACTTTAAAGCTGCTGAAATGGCCGCGAATCGTGAAATCGAATCGCGCTGCCGCAAAGCATTGACGAAAAGCCAAACTCTAAATGCAGATATTTTGGGCTTTGGGGACAAGATCCACCGATCTTATCCTCAGGAATGGACGGGACTTAAAGATCATTGGAACGATGCATACCCCGACTTGCAGGTTAGTATAAAGGCCGACTGCAAAATTAAACAGACCGGGGTAATCAGCGACCCCATTACGATAAAATAACCCTATTTTAGTTTACGCAGCATGGCTTCCAGTTTCTTGTTGGTCCGAGCCGTAAAATAGGGCCGCAATAGATGATGAACTCTCATGATCCCCTGCATGATGAGTTCCTGGGGAATCTTTTCGTCTAGAATATCGGCGTGGGTAATCCACAGCTGTCCCAGAGTCCATGAGTTGAGAACCAGCATCTCCCGCTCCTCAGCCGACTTGAAGGGTTTCATAATCCCCAGTTCCACCCAGGCATCGAAGGTCCTGCCGCATTGTTCCATCACCCGTTCAGATCTGCGCTGATAGGTCTCTAATAAGATAGGGTCATTACGTACCAGTACACTCAATTCCAGGTAGAAGAAACGGTAGTGTTTTTGCAGCCAGGCCAGTTTTTTATAGAATTCCGCGATGCCTTCTTCCAGGATGCCGCCCGCCGGGTTGTAGAAGATGGCATCCATTTCTATGGACAGCTGGTCATATATGCAGCGGATAATCTCTTCCTTATTGCTGAAATGGTAATAAAGGTTCCCCGGACTGATACCCATCTCCACTGCTATCAGCTTGGTACTGACATTGGTGGAACGATGTTCATTGAAGAGTTCCCGTGAGGTTTCAATTATCATCTCTTTGGTGTTCACGGCCTGCCTGCTTTCACAAATTTTGCCTCAGTATACCATCCGCTTTTGGTCTGGTAAAGCCTCCTCTCTTGATTCCTGGTACTCAAAATAAGCGTCGTCCATTAATTGACATTTAGTGTCTTTGGACTATAATTAGACTAAAAGTTCTAATTTTCTAAAGCCACGCTTTAGTTGTTGGGGGAGGAATAATCTTGCCATTCTTGCATAAGGATTTTGGCACCTGTGTTTTGGAGGTTGAAGAAAGCGGTGTAGCCACGCTTACTCTGACTGACGAGGCTCACCTTAACCCTTTTAATGATGAGATTTTGCGGAATATCCTGGCCGCCATCATCCTGCTGCGGCAGACCGCCGAAGCTCAGGTATTGGTGGTAACCGGTTCCGGACTGGCCTTTTCTACCGGCGGCGATCTCAAGCTGCTGCCGGAGCTGGCCAATCTGGATCAGGCCAAGTGGACCTTCGATGCAGCTTCTTATGCGGTGAATCTGTTCTATGATCTGGAGATACCGGTCATTGCAGCCGTCAACGGCATCGTGGCTGGGGCAGCCCTGGCCTTGATGATGTCCTGCGACCTTATCGTGGCATCAGAACATGCCTCCCTGCTCTTCAGCTTCCGCCAGATTGCCTTTACCCCTGATTCCGGTACCTCTTATTTCCTGGTACGCAAACTGGGCTATCATAAGGCCGCCGAAATCCTGCTGTTCGGCCAGCAGATCGGTGCGGCCCAGGCTCTTGAACTGGGGCTCTTTAACCAAGTGGTCCCGGCAGCCGATCTTTTGCCCGAGGCCAAAAAGTGGGCAGAAAGAATTGCCCGCGGCCCAATGAAGACCATGGTTTATGATAAGAAACTGCTCCGGGCTGCCCTGACCAATAATCTGTATCAGCAGCAGGAGTTGGAAGCCATGTATCAACTGTTAGCCTGGTCCAGTGACGATTTCCGGGAAGGAATTGCTGCCTTTAGCGAAAGAAGACGCCCGCAGTTTACCGGCAAATCAAACATAGAATACCGGGGCGGGAGATAGCGAGAGGAACGGAATAGACGCAGATAAACGCTGATCTTTATGATTAACGCAGACATCTTATAAACTCAACTTTCGCACTTGATCGGTTGTGCAACACAGTATGGTAGCCACTGACATGTCATTGTTATGAAAACGGGGGATGATTGCCGCGCTGCGCTCGCAATGACACAATTCTGCGTAGATCACCCTTCGGGTACAACACCCTGCGAGTGCAACTCATGCACCCTGACGGGTGCCATTAAGGACGCTTATGTGCCCAAGCGGGCACCATTAATGACGCTGCGTCTATCAAATGGAGGATTGCGATTCTTTATTTCAAGGTCACCAGATCGCGATAAATACTGAGTAATTCACGAGGTTCCTCTTCGCCAAACAGTTTCCAGCGCAGCCAGTCATCCAGCCAGATGCCAAATGGTATCAGGGGAAGCCACAGTGCAGCATAGGGCAGGCTGATCTGCCCGTAAAAACTACCGGGTAAACCCGTGTAATCCCAAATCCCCAACCCCAGCCAGACATTCAGAATCATACCGGCAATAAATTCGACCACCACTACCATAGGCCAGGCAATGAGGGTCTGCTGCCACACCCTTAATTCAATGAATTGAGGATACTCGTCCAGCAGGCCAACCGCTACCCCGCATATCCCCCCGACAAATAACATGGCAATATTGGTCCAACCGCGCCAGAAGCCCTCCAGAGCAAAATAAACCATCCCCATGATGAAGCCCAAGATCAGCAATCGTTTCATATTCTCACCCGGCACTTTTATTGTTATTTTGACCGGAGCCAGGGTGGAAGATGCGCGGCAAAAAGAAAAAGGCTGCCAGAATAGCAGCCCATTAATCCAAGTTTATAAAATAATTGTTTAACGCATTATTCTCGCGGAAATCAATTTGGTGTTTACAGTATCATCAAAATCGAAGGTGGCGAAATAGTCGTCCGGCGTTTCAGCTCGTCTTATCAATTGGGCACTACCATCTTCTTTGAGCAACACTTCTGCTGAACGCAGTTTTCCGTTGTAATTGTATCCCATGGCATAACCATGTGCTCCGGTGTCATGAATGACTACTAGATCTCCTATGTCCACCGCAGGTAACATGCGGTCAATGGCAAATTTATCATTGTTCTCGCAGAGTCCGCCGGTCACGTCATACATATGATCAGCCGGCTGGTTTTCCTTGCCCATAACCGTTATATGATGATAGGCCTTGTACATGGCTGGCCGCATAAGGTTGGCGGCGCAGGCATCCAAACCGATGTAAGTCTTGTGGATATTCTTGCTATGAATAGCCGTGGTGACCAGACAGCCATAGGGTCCGGTCATAAAGCGTCCCAATTCCGTATAGATAGCCACATCACCCATGCCGGCCGGAACCAGTATCTCCTCATAGACCTGGCGCACCCCGTCAGCAATCGCAAAGATGTCCGGGGCTTCCTGTTCCGGACGATAGGGTATGCCTATCCCGCCGGAGAAATTGATAAAGGCGATATGCGCACCGGTCTCCTGCTTGAGTTCAACCGCCGTCTTGAACAATATCCGGGCCAGGGTCGGGTAATAGTTGTTGTCAACCGAGTTGCTGGCCAGGAAGGCATGCAAGCCAAAATGTTTGACCCCTTTGCCCAGCAGGATCTTGAAGCCCTCGCTGAGCTGCGGGCGAGTAAAACCATACTTGGCCTCACCCGGAGTGTCCATGATCAGGTTGTTGATTACGAAATCACCGCCGGGATTAAAACGGCAGCTGATGGTTTCCGGGATGTCGGCCACCTGTTCCAGAAAGTCGATGTGGTTGATATCATCCAGGTTGATGGTGGCATTGAGTTTTCGAGCCAGGACAAAGTCTTCCTGTGGGGTTACATTGGATGAAAACATGATGTCACTGCCGCCAAAGCCACAGGCATCACTAAGCATCAGTTCGGTAAAGGATGAGCAGTCTGCCCCGCAGCCTTCCTCTTTCAATATCTTGAGCAGCGTCGGATTGGGGGTGGCCTTAACCGCGAAGTACTCCTTAAATCCCGGATTCCAGGAAAAAGCCTGATACAATTGCCGGGCATTTTCCCGAATGCCCTTCTCATCATACAGATGAAAGGGGGTGGGATACTCTTTGACAATATCCTTTAATTGATCCAATTCAATAAACGTCTTCTTCATGGTTCCCTCCATAATTTTGAGTGTTATATTGAATTGTAACACAGGATTTGTCAGTTGTTTTGTATACTTTGAAAAAAGTTGTAATACTTTGCCGAATTATAGCTGGCCCCTTCTAAACGGCTTGCTTACAGCTCCAGATCCTCGATCAATTCCGTACTGAGAACTCCCTCCGCTATTTGTCTGACCGGGCCGATCATTCTTATGTTGAAATCATTATCCAACTCAATCCGCAACTGCCCCCCGGGCATGTGGATGGTTACAGATTGGTCAATAAACCCCAGCTTGCGCAGTACGCTGGCTACGGCACATGATGAACTGCCCGAGGCCAGAGTATAACCAGCTCCACGTTCCCAAATCAGGATTTCTACCTCAGCGGGAGAGATCACCCGGGCAAACTGAACGTTAATGCGATTGAGAAAGCTGCGGTGATTTTCGATCAGACTCCCGTACTGCAAAACTTCGTTGAGGTCCAGTTTATCCGTTAATATCACGCAATGGGGGTTGCCGACCGAAACGCAGTTTACCTGAAAAATCCGATCAGCTACTTCCAGCCGAATATCTAGCGCCTCTTCTTCAGCGAAATTGGTGGGGATATCCCGGGATATAAAGGTAGCCCGCCCCATATCGACTCTAATCAGCCGGGCCTTACCCTGCGACTCTTCGCAAACCTCCGCTGTTACCACTCCGCCCTTGGTCTCCACCGTGAAATGTCTCCCGGCATAACCATAATCGTAGAGATACTTGCAGAATATCCTCAGCCCATTACCGCTCTTCTCAGCCTCAGAACCATCGGGGTTAAATATCCTGACTGCAAAATCAGCCCGGATGGCCGGCACTTTGAGCAGGATCCCGTCTGAGCCGATCCCATGATGGACATTACATAACCTCCGGATCGCCCGGGATGTCAACGGAAAACCTATGCTGGACTCGTCAAGAATAATATACTCATTACCCAAGCCATGCGATTTTACAAATGCATTATTAATCATACCTGCGCCTTCTTTCACCTGCTTCTGTATCCCCACAGCAGAATAGTTACATATTTGCTATTTGAGAATACGAGCTTATCCCCGAGTTTCTTTCCCGTTGTCATACTGCATTAATTCCCTTATCCTCAAAGAACTCATTAGTATTATATTCATTGTTAACCGCAACTATTTTCGAGAGATCACCCGCTTCCACAACTCTCCCCTTCCCCTATAATCGAGGTTTACTCGCTATAAGAATGAGCGCCTGCCATTCATCAAATATTCAGTTTACTTTCAGAATTATTTTAGACTGGTCATCGATAATGGTTTTAGCGCTTGGAAGAAACCGTAGGGAGGATCACCTGGCATGATTTCGTTGTCATGCCCCTGACCACCGGAGCTGACAAACCCGGCGAAAAAGCTTCCTTCTCCGATTTGGTCGAAGCCTGCCGTCAGGTCGGTGCAGCTACAATACTTGAAGAGATTTGGGAAGGTAGTGATTCGTACCTGTGGAAAGGGTCAAATCCTGAAAATGAAGGGGTAAGCCTTGAAGCAATACTATAAGACCTGGCATCCGTCACAATAATATATACTGCCGCCCAGATAATTCTCCTTCCTGATAGTCCCCTGGCAGTGCGGGCAGGTTTTGCCTGCTGTATTCTTGCTCAGGCTGGTTTTGTAGCCCCCGTTATTGCCAAAAATATCTTTTTCAGTGTCACGCCCGCCTCCCATTGCCATCAATAACAGGGTGTCCTGGACCGAGTGGTATAAATCCCCCCGTTGGCCGGAATCCAGGTCCCGTATCTTCATTTTGGGATGAATATGGGCATTATAGAGGATATCCTGCAGTACACCGTTGCCTAGACCGGGTATACGCTGTTCGGTAGCCAGAAATGCCTTGGCACTGAGTTTTTGCACCGCAGGCTCATTTATCATTTGCTCATAATAGGGCAGATCGAACCCGGCTGACAGCGGCGAAGGCTTTTCTTGGGCTACCTTGTAATAATGGTTGTCCAATTCACCCTCCCGAAAACAGAGCAACCCTCCGTACATTTGAACAGCGGCACTGAGAGCGGTACCATCAGTGAACTCGAGCAGCAGCTGATGTTTGGCCGCCCTTATTTCTCCCTCGTTATGAAACCTCAGATTAACACCATCGCCAAAGAGCATTATGGCCTGACCAGCATTAATTTGCACCCAACCCCCATAACTTTGGGTATCCAGCACCACTTCACCGCTTAATAAAGCGGGATATGCCTGGGGATCACCATGGTACCAGGCCAGTTTATGAGCGGAATGCGCAGCCAATACCTTTTCTATCTTTTTCCCGACCAGAGTATCCCTGGCCTGTCCTGCAATTGTATAGGCTTCTGGCAGTTCGAGCATAGATTCACCTCGTCAAATTATATTGTGATCTTCAAAACATGGGATTGCTTTATCCCTTGGATGAGGGTGCCAGCAATCCTGCCAGGGCTCCAACTGACGCCGATCCCAAGGCCACTAATGTATCAGGTATCGTTTTGCCCAGAATGGCCAGGGCAATAGCTCCCCCCACCGACAAACAAGCAACAATCCCCAGAAATATGACCCCGGCCATATAAACCGGAATATCATCCTTGGTGTGCTCCGGTAAAGCTCTCTCATCAGACATAAGCATACTCCCCTCAGCAATATTACCGAAATTATCCTTTCCCCGTATATATATTCAACCATATTATGCAGTAACACTCAATATCCCCAGGTAACACTAAAAGCACTTGACAAACATATATTATGAATGCATTATAATTTTATAATGCATTCATTTTTATTTTAGCGTCATTGCACAAACGGGGGTGAAACAGATCAGCATACGAGATAAGAAAAGGCTGCAGACCAGTACTGCAATTCTGGAAAGTGCCAAACGGCTCTTTACCCGGCAGGGTTTTGAACACACTACTATGGAGCAGATCGCCGAAGATGCGGTAGTTGCTACCGGAACCCTATATAATTACTACACCAGCAAAGGCGATATCCTGGTGGCGATTATGGCAGAGCACGCTGCCAGGTCTCTGACCGAAGGCAGCAGCTTATATGTTGCCAATCTGGAAAACCCGGTAGAAGCCTTGAGCGAGATGATCTCCAGGTATACCGCCGTCTTTCTTTCCCTGGAACCCAATCTGCTGGGCAAATCCATCGCCCTGGCTCTGGAGAATCCTCAAACCATGGGGCAAAGACTGTTCAGTATCGACTATCAACTTATCACCCAGTTGGAACAAGCCCTTAAAGAGATGCAAGAGCAAGGTAGGTTGATCCATTCGTTAAACACCCAGGATACTGCCTATTTGTTATACTCCATGGGCTTTATGTCCATACTTCTGAGCTATGCCGGGGTTCTGCCCGCCCCCGGCACGGAGGAATATATCAAACGGCAGGTTACCCAGATCATTGAACCCCGGCTAAGTAAGAAGGTTAAGAAAGGATGATATTATGCAGTCTGGCTGCGGTATGAAAACCTCTCATGAGCTTTCCGATTTTATCTACTGGGCCCTGTTCTTTCTCATCCCCGGCATCCTGGCCGGCTATGCCCTGGTCTCGGTCTCCTGGCGTTTGCTGCTGATATATCTCGCCGTGGCCGCAGTATGTTTTGTCCTGCTCTATTACCGTTTCTTCTGCACCAGATGCCCCCACTACCATAACAGTCAGGGCGGCTGCAAATGCATGTTCATCTGGGGTCTGCCCCGAGTCTTCCAACCCAAAACCGAGCCCTACCGCCCCTATGAACTGGTGCTGGCCATAACCGGCGTGCTGATCATCGCCGCCTTCCCGGTCTACTGGCTTCTGGCCTACCCGGTCCTGCTGACCGTCTACCTGCTGGCCTTTGCCGTATTCGGCCTGACCATGGTGCGTTACGAGTGTACCCGCTGCATCCACCGCCACTGCCCGGCCCGGATGAGTATTATGCAAAAGATCGAGATGTCGTGAAGATCGCTCTATAACGATAAGTACAGCTTAATAACCATTCAGAACCAATCAAGCAGGTAAATCAATATCTCTGATGATTACTCAGGCAGATAAAATAACGGTGCTGATTGTCCATTTAAATGGTGGACAGTCAGCACCGTCTAACTCCGTATATATTGGGTTGGATTTTGTAACTAGCCTTTTCTAAAACTTCCGCAGTCTGTACATTCCACAGAATTTGCCGGCTTAGAATGCGCGACTACGTCAATCTTATCCAAGGTGCAGTAGTTATCGTCTTTGCAGTGAAACTTACATTCTGTTACTGAGCAGCCGATGCTTGAATTGTGCTTCAACTTCACAACCTCCTTATTTCAATATAATTATCAATAGTATTTTTAGCTCCATTGATTTTTTTATTCATGTGAGTTTTTTGCATACTAAAAACCCTTGAAAAAATGGGGAATGTAGAAGATCAAAAAAGGACTTCACCCCCATATTTGCCGAATTTATAAGGTGACTAAACCAAAAACACAAACAAACACGAG
>Ga0074198_1000171_pt1 | contig 89205 bp, 89 predicted proteins | sample EPASupsiteSAE323_FD_64527 | JGI IMG/M metagenome (GOLD analysis project Ga0074198, IMG submission 64527) | Bioremediated contaminated groundwater from EPA Superfund site, New Mexico - Sample SAE3-23 | ecosystem: Environmental > Aquatic > Deep subsurface > Groundwater > Contaminated ... | reverse complement strand
GTATCAAACTCGACGTGTTCCATTTCTCGCTGGCAATCAGCACAGACACTTTTTTTAGGAACATCAGGAGCTTCGTCGTTTACAAGTGGAATGAGTATGTCGTGTGTGAGTTGTTCTTTGGGTGGGCAGCCCGGTATGAATCCATCGATTCGGGTGAAGTCGGCTGCAGGGTGGACTATGCTTAAAAGTTCCGGAACCACTTCATTCGGAAGGGGTGCGGACACGGTACTGGGGTTGTCAGAGTATGTACGTGATGTGACCTCTTCAGAGGTGTAAAGATCAGCCATACCAGTTATACCACCGTAACAGGCACAAGTCCCATAGGCAATGAGGTACTTGGATTTTTCTCGGAGTTCTTCCAATCTCTCCTTGTTTTCAACGTTTCGAACGGAACCAGAGACAATGGCAATGTCTATATCATCAGGAACTTCCTTAACATCCATAAGAACTGGTGCATAGACTATTTCGGCTTGATTCAGTAGTGTTGCCAGATCTTCATGAAGGTCAAGTATGGAAATTTCACACCCTGAGCAGCTGGCCAGGGTTTCTAATGCTATTTTAACCATTATTTACCACCCCATTTGATGGTGAGGGTTTTAAGGCATGCGTTGGGGCCTACGTGGTCTACGTCAACTTTTCCTTTGATGCCCATAACTTCTTCCACTGCTCCAACCATGTAACCATATAATAGGTAACATAATGGTCCTTTTTGAGGTAAACCTGTTCTTCGGAGGGTTTGCCTGACAACGCAGTCCATGAAGAGAAGTTTTACTATAGTTTCATCTCCTTTTTCAATGGTGTAATTTTCCTGTCCGGCTGGTTTCCACATTCTATAGTAGAATTCATGCCCCAGAACTTCGCCCATTTCATCCATGGCCTGTTCCAAGTTGTCGGTTTTTTCCATCATTTTCGCTGCATCGTGTCCCATGCGTTTGCCTGCCTGGTAAACAATGGCGTTTGCACCCCGCCCTGAAACCTGTTCCAGGGCACTGGACATGGATCCCATGAATTTCATCAGCACGTGCAGTGCATCTTCATAGTCATCCAGATCTCCACCAGTTTCTTTGGGAATTAATTCAGGTTTAAATGTGCCTGTAACTTCTTGTATTGCCATTTTTAATCCCTCAAATGATTCGTTCTAATACGTCGTTTACCCTACGGTCGATGTACAGACGTTTGGCCACGTGGATGTTTTTGTGGGTCATGGCCTGGGCAGGGCAGATTTCATGGCAGGAGAGGCATGCCATACAGTCATCGGCATTGACCACTTCTGTTTTCCATTTTTCCTCATTCATTTTGTACACGTCATTGGGGCAGTCATCCACACAGGATCCACATCCAACACATGCATCTTCGTCTACTAGGATTTCAACCATTTTAACTCCTCTTTCTCCTATTTATTAGACCATCATGTTCTTTTTACCTTCCAAAATCTCCTTTTTTAGGTGAACGTTATGTATATAATGTCTCATTCTCACTAATAAGTGTTATAACTACACATCAGGATGATCATAAATATTCTTTAATAATATTAATATTAATCACTAATAAGTATTGTGTAATCGAATGTTCTGAGGTTAATTTTATTTAAAGTAACAAATGAATCCTTTATTTCTTATTTATTTTGGTTTTAACAAGTTTTATTAAAATATAACTCCGTTATAATAATTTTTTTAACTTTGGTGTTATTAGTGAGGTAATACTGGTTAATAAAATTCTTTACCAATAATGAGGATTAATCAGGATATTTAGTTATAAGTTACTACTGGATACCATTTTAAAGTGAGTAATCCATGCAGCTTGCTTTTTACCTGGGGGGTAACAAGTCACAATTAATAAACGTGCCTGTCCTTCCTGTGAAAATCGAATAGGGTTGGTTTTGTAATCCCAGCGTATGTCATCTCCATTGGAAGTGACTTCATAGACATATTTCTTTCGCTGGGTGAAATCCTTGATAATGGCCTGGTCTCCGGGTTCCAGGGATGCTATGTTAGTAAATAATCCTGAATATGTAGTTCTATGGCCTAAAATGCCACATTCTCCGGGTTTACCTGGCATGACACTTTCAGGATAATGATAAACAGCGTTATAAGCGTTTACAGTGTCAGATCGGATGGTTGCATTCACGTTAAGTTTGGGAATGGTTAACTGAGCATTGATACGTGAAGCGGTGAGATCAGTTGGATCCAGTGCATTCACCGGGTTGCTCATTTTTTCCTGATAGTCTTTAACACTTTTCTGGGCTTTGGTAACGTTCTGCATCTGCTCGTAACCAGCCATGGCTATGCTTGCTGCCAGCGTGACACACGCCAATATTATCAGAATGGAAAAAATCTTATATTTGGACATTTAACTAAAACATCTATTAGATATTTTCACAAGACATCTTAGATCTTCATAAATCTTAGATCTTCAAGTTTTAGATCTTCATCAAATCTTAGATTTTCATAGATATCTTCTTCACGATACATCTTCAACTACCAGAAGCCTCTTCACATTCAGGGCTAGCTGGCTTCGGTAGGTTGCTACCTCCCATGGATCATTGATCCAGACATTCAAAGTAGCTTTAATACCTGTATCTGTCATTTCTTTTATAAGCACATTTGGTTTTGGCTCAGGAAGTGCCCATTTGCAATTAGATGCAACTTCCACCAGAGAGTTAACTGTCTGTTCCAGTTCCAGTTCATAGGGGATGTTAACATCCAATCCAACTCTACGGGTTTCCTGAGCAGTGGAATTAATATAAGCACCCTTGGAAAAGGTTGAATTGGGGATGGTTATAAGTTTATTATCCACAGTTTTGATGGTGGTAACTCTGAAACCGAGTTTAACCACTTTACCGCTTTGACCTGATATTTCGATGATGTCTCCTACTTTAAAACTTTTATCTGCCAGTATGAATATGCCAGCGATGAAGTTGGAAAGGGTGTCCCTGGCGGCGAAACCAACTGCTATACCCACAATACCAAAGCTGATGATTAAGGAGTTTATATTCACTCCAATTTCATTTAAAGCAAGGGTTAAGGTCAGGGCAATTATGGAGTACTTGATGATCTCATTTAAGACCTGAATCAGAGTAGGTTCTAAACTAAATCGAGTTCCAGTTCTCTTAACAATGTAAATAGTCCATTTGATAATGATAAATGCGGCTATAAAAATTATGGCAATTTTTATCAGATCAAGGTACAGGGGGTCAGTGTTGGGCATGATGATCCATCTCTATATTTAGGTGGTTGTCTTTTAAATTATGGTGATCTCCCTTTCTATGGTGATCTCCTTTTTCATAAATTTTCATGACGTTCCACCTCTATACTCATAAAATCTTCAGCCACCATTACTTTACTGAATACATGGCTTGCTTCTGTTCTTAAGGCATTACTATCCCTGTAACGGGTGCTTAGGTGAGTGAGAATTAATTCAGACACTTCTGCTTCTTTAGCAACCATTGCTGCATGGGTGGTGGTGGAATGTCCATTTTCAAGGGCTTTTGATTCCTGTGCTGATTCATAGGTTGATTCATGTATCAGAACATCGGCATGGTAGGCAAATTGAACCAGTTCTGGGCAGGGTTTAGTATCCCCTGAGTAAACTATTTTTCTTCCCTTCCTTTCTGCCCCAAGAACCTGTTCTGGTTCTATCAGGGTTCCATCCACCTCCACAGGGATGCCTTTTTGCAGTTTCCCGAAATCGGGTCCTGGTTTCAATCCCAGTCTGATGGCTTTTTCCCGGAGGAATTTGGGGGATCTTTTTTCTTCAACTGAGTAAGCCAAGTTAAGGACAGAATGATGGGTGGGACAGCATTCAATGACATATTCCTCTGTCTGGAGAACAGTACCTTCGGTTACTTCATAAGCATGTATGGGGAATGACAGAGCATAGTAACCCAGATTTTTAATATTTTCCACGGTTTTTATCATTCCTTCCGGCCCGTAGATGTGTAAAGCTTCCTCCCTGCCTCTGAAGGCCATGGACTGGATCATGCCGGGTAGTCCCAGGAAGTGGTCACCATGGAGGTGGGTGATGAAGATATGATCCACCTTCATGGGGCTCAGTTTAATCCGAGCCATCTGACGCTGAGTTCCTTCACCACAATCAAAGAGCATTACCTCTCCAAAGGCCTTTAAGGCAATGGAGGAATGATTTCGTTTAGTGGTGGGGAGTGCGGATGAGGTTCCTAAAAATATTAATTCCATAATTGATTCACCTAATTCACCCAATGTGATTAATGAACTAAGCTTAAATCCATTACTTCCATTACTTAGCTCAAATATTATTTTAATTGATCATTTTTTATTTTAATTGATGATTTTTTTTATGCATTTATAAGTCCATGTACTTAATGACTGGTGTAAGTGTATTCTTGTATTAATTATTCTAACATTTCCCAGTTGTCCTTTTTCCTGTTGTCCTTTTAGTTGTAAGATATGAAGTTAGTTGCAGGACAATTAAAGTGAAGATGATTTTTTTTAACTTTAGATTAGTTTCCTGGTGAAAATTTATATTCCTCATTCAATATAAACCAGAACAAAGATATTTTTAGTAATTTTTTGTAGTAATAGTTTCTAATGAGTAATAGTTTTTTAAGCAAAATTATAGTGGTGCGATCATGAGGCAGGACCTGGCTAAGATGGTTTATGAAGATATTGGTTTTGAGGATATAACCACCCGTGCATTGATACCCCCGGGATTACAGGTTAGGGGTCAGATCATAGGCAGAGAAGAGGGGATAATTGCTGGAGTTGAACTGGCAGTAGCTATTTTCACCGAGTTTGCTGTGGAAACAGAAATACTGGTGGGGGACGGTGAAAAAATAGAGCCGGGCCAGATCGTCATGAAGATATCTGGTGATCCTCGTAGCATTCTCAGTGTGGAAAGAACCGTGCTTAACCTCCTGATGCGCATGAGTGGCATTGCCACACTCACTGCTAATGTTATTAAAATGGTTCGCAGTGTTAATCCTGATGTTATAGTGGCTGGAACTCGTAAAACAACCCCCGGACTCCAGTTTTTTGAGAAAAATGCCATAAGATCTGGTGGAGGCGATACCCATCGCTACCGGCTGGATGATAGTGTGCTTATAAAGGATAATCACCTGGCCCTGGTGGGTGGAGTGGCTGAGGCAATATCCCGCGCCAGAAAATACGTCAGTTTCACCAAAAAAATTGAAATCGAAGTAGAAACCCTGGAAGAATCCCTGCAAGCTGCTAATGCCGGGGCAGATATTATAATGTTGGATAATATGGATCCGGATGGTGTTATAACTGTTTTAACTGCTCTTGAAGATAGAAACCTCCGTGATAATGTGATAATTGAAGTTTCAGGTGGTATCAATTCAGATAACATACTCCAGTTTGCAAAGACAGGGGTGGATGTGATCTCCACTGGATACATCACGCATTCTGCAAGATCATTGGACCTAAGTTTAGACTTAGATAAAATACATTAAGCACTATAATTACCTGACTGATTAATGTCTGGGGATTATATAATATTAGTAGAAATTTTTATTTTACCTTCAATTATTGTTATGGTGTAAGGGGAGATCATCATAAATTTTACACGTAACCTGTCATTTAAACAATACTTTTATATAAGGCCATTTACATAGCATTTAATGGAATATAAAGAATTTAAATCTAAAGAATTAGGAGATTTTTCATGTACGACGAAAGAGAAGACGAAATTAACGAAGAAACTATTCCCTCTAATGAAGAAATTATTCCGGAAGAAACAGAGGAAATTATTGACTCAGAAGAAGTAGTTGAGTCCGATGAAACTACTGAGGAAGATTCTGACAATGAAGAAGACGAAGAAGGAGAAAATCTGCCTTTTGCCAAAGCAGAAGTCGTACGTTTGATGAAACAGAACCTTGACCGGGACAAGATGATCAGGGAAAGAGTTAAAGTGGAGATGAACAAATTCCTAGGAGAAGTACTGGAGAAGGTCTGTGAGCAGCTCAATGAATATCCCTACACCACCATTGAATACGAAATGCTCAAAGAATCCATATACCCTTATCAGAACATTGAAAGGATCAATGAAGAGAAAAAGAGGATATTAATGCATTTGCATGCCATCAAAGCAGACTGCGATGCGCTCTCAATGGATGTCAAAAAGACGCTTAAACTCAAAGATGTGCATGAAGAAGAGGAAGATCCAGCTTTCATGGATTATTAAAACTCTTTAGTTGTAACTCTTAAATTAAATTTTTAAAATTATTTTTTTTATATTTTGAGGACTATTTTGAGTTAAACTGTTATCTTAGGTTCATCTTTTGGTTTATTCGGCCCCTATTACTCATCTTCGTTCATTTCCAGTTCATCATTTTCAAATGTGACAAAACCAGTTTTCAGATTCTTAATCTCTTCCACAGTCAATTCACTCCTAACTGCAGCATCATCCATGACGATACTGTGACCAAAGGGGTCCTCTAATACTAGGGTAACTTCTTTTTGACCATTTTTCACTCTTTCAATATCTTCCAGTATTTGCACTGCGTTTTGTTTCACATGGTCCTCTTCGGCCCATGATAAGGCAGTTTTGACTGCTTTTTCAAAACGGTTCAATACTCCTTCCACATTGGAAACGTATCCCTGGGATTGTGGTCCGGGTTCCACCTTAAGCCCTATTTCAGGTATGGTAATAGTGGTTGACTGTGATTTAACAACCCTTGCGTTTAAATTATCATTCCTAACAAGTAAGGTGTACTTAACCGGTTCTTTCTGGTCAATACAGATGGTATCGGCATGTTTGTAGCCGCATTCACTGCAAAAAAGGGTTGATTCCATGATTTCCCCAAAGTAAGGGATTAATTCGGTTTTGGTAGTGACTTCCATACTTTGACTTGTATTGCATATGGGACAGTCAGCAAACATTTTGCTCAATTTTACGACTCCTAAATATTAATTATTTTAATCTGTAGTTTAATAGTTTTAATCAGCACTTTTAATTTCTTAAGGGGTATATTTTTTTGATTCATATCTTTTATAATTCATAATATCCTTTATAATTCCTAATATATCTTATAATTCCTCTTTCAATCCTTATTAAACTTAAAAAATAGAATCAATGTGATAATCAATGTAATCTAGGATATATGTATTACAAGTGTAATGCCCTACCTGGTTGAATATATTTACCAATATGGGTGAATGATAAATTTGGTGAATGATAAATTTAATTATATAATATTAATATTAATCTATTTTAATCTATTTTTTATAATGTATTTTTTGATATCGTAATATTTTTAGTTGGTATTTTTAGCTGGATTCACTATTTGTAAAAATATTAATTTTATTAGTTTAGTAGAAAAAATTATTTAGTGGAAAATTATTTTATTTTTTCTCTTCTTGGTCAAATTGGTAGAGCAGTCCTTTTTCGTCCAGTTCTTTGATCATGGCCTCGAGACTTTCTTCATCTGGTGCGCAGACTTTGTGACGGTGAACGTTTCCAGAAAGTTCATAGAGTCCTTCCAGATCTTTTTTACGTTTAGGGTTCTCCTGGAGAAGTTTAATGAAACGTTTTGCCTCAGACGGGTCATACACATTAACTTTTCTCTTCAGAGGTTCGCCAAAACCAGGGAGGAAGTAGGAAACATCCATTATACGGCCTTCATATTTGTTGAGGATGATATCAGTCTCCAATTCCAACTGATCAACTGAATGGCGGAATATCATCTCTTTACAGATCTCTTTAATCAGAGTGAGCATCCGTTTCTTGGTTTCGTTAATGCCGAGATTGTTGATAACAGGGATACGATGTTCTAGGGCTTGTTTAACCAGATAATTGTTAATTATACGGTTTTCTTTGAAATACTCCAAGTGTTTTCCACCACGCTTTATCTTCATGGCCCTTTTAACGAATCTTTCTTTATGTACATCCTCGTCGGCAGTTAGTACAAAAAAGTGGATGTTAGCATCTTCTTTAAACTTATCTATATCTAAAAATCCCGGAACTAGATGTACTCCTTCAATTACCAGATCATCATAGTCATCAACTGCCCTTTTTATAACCTTTTCAATTGCCGGTATGACGAAAGAAGCGTGCTCTTCAAAACCAGCACTTATTAAACTGGCACTATTGCCATCAAATCGTTGCTTGTCCCTTAGGGTTACATAAGCATCGAATGAAGACTTGTGAAGAGCTGGTGCATAATCAGGACCAATGATCCCCCTCACTATCTCCCTTATGAAGTCGGTTTCAATCAGATGCTTAATACCCAGCTCTTTAGCTAACTCAGAAGCGATGGTTGATTTTCCAATCCCCGAAGCACTTCCAATGAGTATAACGTAAGGTTTTCTCAAGAGCGCTACCTCCTGTATTATTTAATGCCTTTTTCAGTTGATTTTATTAAAAATCATTCGTATGTATGTTTTTTGGAGTAAACAAACAAATGATAACTGTAAAATGATAACACGTATGAATATAGCTTTCAAATTCCTCATAATGCCATTTAAGTTAGGAATTCAATTACTCGTTCAGCGCTACGACGCATTTCGATCCTGATGAGACCAAGGTTAATATCTACGTCTGCAATCACTACCAGTATACCTTCACCAGCATCGATCATCAGGGTTTTACCTTTACTACCCTCAATCATCACCTGTTGAAGCGGGTCATGTTTCATTTCCTCTGCGGAACGTTCTGCGGTACCAAAAACAGCCGAAGCCATCGCAGCCACTAATTCAGAATCAATGTCTGTTGGAACTTCGCTTTCTATTATCAAACCGTCTTTCCCGACCACTAAAGATCCGCTTACCCCATTTATCCGTCCTAAATCTTTAAGTATTCTTTCTATCATAATCTGCCTCCACAATAGAATTTACATGCTACCTAAAGTATATATCTTGGTTTGACATTTATTAAATAAATAAGTAATGTAATATTTCACCTATTTCATCAAATTTAAGAGGAGTGATCTTTTGTATTTTGTAACTTCTGTTCAGGACTTGCAAGAACTTAACCCATTTATAATCATCGGATGCGGTGGAGGTGGGGAAAAATTCTCTAATTTCAGCGGAATAGAATCCGTTGGTTTCATAGATGATAATAAAGAGAAACAGGGTCAAACATTTTGTAATAATATTATTTCGTCCAGTTTAGCTGAAGTGGTGGGTAATACTGATGCCCGTAGTGTGGCTATAATGCTGCCAATTGGTGCGGAAGGATCTGCCCTTAAGTACGCGGTTCAAGCTATTGATTTAGGAATGAATGTGGTCTGTTCTTTCAGATCACTCCCATTACATAGTAATCAATCTTTACTGGCCTTTGCAAAGTCTAAAGGTGTTCAGTTAAAAGAAATAAGTCCACGCCTTGATGTTATAAGATCAGTATTTGGTACTGCCCCTGAATGTTGTACTGAAGTCCTCCCAAAACTTGATTATAAACCGGAAACACCGGTGGTTTTTGTGGGAGGCACATCTCAGGAATGTGGGAAACGAACCACCACACGTATCCTGGGAAAAACAGCAAAAGAGATGGGATTAAATCCAGGAATTATATCCACGGATGAAATGGGCTTGGAACAACCAGCTGACCTGAATTTCCGTGCAGGTAGCTTGTCAGTAATGGATGTTGCCTCTGCAGTAATGGGGAGCATAAAATATGTTGAGGAAGAAAAAAGCCCGGACATTATATTTGTAGAAGGACAGTCCAGTCTTACTGAAAGGGGAAACCCACACCCCAGGGGATTATCCGCAGCCATACTTGTAGGGGCACAACCCGATGCCACCATTGTCTGTCACAGGTTTAACCATCCCTACCGCCAACCAGTGGGAATTACAGAAGAGATCCGGGCCATAGAAGCCGTGGAACCCACCAAAGTAGTGGGAATATCTCTAAATTTAAGGAATTTCACTGGGGATAAATCCAAAGCCCTTTTCTCAGAGTGTCAGGAAAAATATGGCCTTCCTGCTGCTGACATTTATCAGGGTGGAGCGTCAATATTATTAGATGCCATAATTGAATATACAGCTATAGGGGACGTTGAAAAATGAAGGACATCATGGATTACTTGAAGAAAAATCTTGGCTTGGAAGAAGAGGAAGGGAAAGAGGATCAGGAAACCATCATAGTCCCTGAGCACTCATTCTATGAGATAGTTTTAATGAAGGTCCACAACCTCGATGAATTTGATTATGCCCTGGCCCAGGTTTTAGAGGAAAAAAATCCAATTATTATGGACATCAGTATCCTGGAAAAGAATTCTCAGGATGATTTCAAACTAGCCGGAGAAAAATTAAAGGCATTCCGCGATAATGATGGGGGAGAAGCTATCTTATTATGTAAAAATGGTAGGAATATTATAATAGTTACTCCTGCAGAAATAAAACTGATCCGTAAGTAAATATAAACGAGAAAGATGCAATACCAATATTATATTTATTTGAGATTAGAGTATAATTTATTATAAGAATTTGTTAAGGAATTATGGGATATTAGTAAGGATATGGGGAGATGTATACATGGAAATGCCCATAACCAAACCGTCTATGGTTTCATATGCTGACGAGCTGGATTTCTCGAAATTAATGAAAGATCTAGCCAAGGATCATAAAAACGGGTTTATTAGGGTTACTTCACGTTCAGAAGAAGGATATATTCTTTATAAAGATGGAAAACAGGTAGCTGCTTCCTATGATAGATTTTCTAAGATAGAAGCGCTGGAAAAAATAAATTCTGCCCTGGGAAATAAAAATACACTGATTGAAGTCTTTGATGCAGGACCCTCTCAAGTGGACTATCTACTGGATCTCAACAAACCATACACCATCGATGAGGATTCTAATGTTTACGATGTAATCGGTGAACTGAAAAAGACAGCAACTGAAACTCCTGAAAAACCTCCTGAAAAGGAACTAAAACCAGAAGTTACCGAATCAAGTAAAGTTGAATCTACTGATAATTTATCTGAAGCTGATAATTTATCTGAAGATTCGGTGTCGGTTGAAAAAGTAACCGAACCACCAGTTGCTGATGAAAAAATAGATCTATCTTTAAAGGAGGATTCATCTTCAAATGAACCTATTAAAGAACCAGAAAAGGATGAAAATGTAGGATCTTCTCAGGCTTCTGTTGATGTGGATGAATCTATTGAAAGGGCACCAGTTGAGAAAGCAGTTGAATCATCTGTAGCTGATAGGCTGGAAAAATCCTTAAATGAGCCTCTGAAAGAACCTGAAAAGGGTGTGGGGGTAGAATCTTCTCCTGCTTCTGTTGAGATGGGTGGTGATGATTTACCATCAGCTGAAAAAGTTGCTGAGCCGCCTGTGGTTGATAAAAAAGTAGAACCATCTTTGAATAAAACTGAGCTGGAAGTAGAGTCATCTGAAACTCCAAAAGCTGATGAAATTGAAGAGAAGCCTGTTGATCGTTCGGAACTTCTAAAAAAGTATGGTATTAAAGATGTTCAGGATGGTGATGTTGAAAACCTGCTCCAATCATATAAAGGTGGTATCATCGATGATGATGATGTGGAACGGGTGGAATTGGTCCTGATGAACCTAATTAAAAAATCGGTACTGGGAATTCCCAAAATCAAAGGAACCGAAGTCATGGTTTTCCTTGATAATTACAAGGAACTAACTGGAACCATTAACATTATCATTGAATATGAAAGTCAGGGGTTTTTAAACAGAATCATGGGGCAGAACAGAACTGCAGTTAATCTCAGAAGACAGATCATCAACATAGCCGAAATTGCCATTAAAAAGAGCTTCAGACAGTATCCTGAAGTTGTGGAAAAATTCGAGATTAATGTTGAATTTAGTTAAGATTTATATTAGTAATAAAGATGTAGAGTTCTTAAGATGAAAAAAGTTAAGGTGGAATAAATTTCTTAGGAGGAATTGGATGACGAGAGTGATAACAGTTGCATCAGGGAAGGGCGGAGTTGGAAAAACAACTATCACTGCAAATTTAGGTGTGGCCCTGGCTACTTACGGAGAAGAGGTCATAGTTCTGGATGCAGATGTGGCCATGGCTAACCTGGAACTGATCCTGGGTATGGAAGGGAAATCAGTGACTCTGCATGATGTTCTCTCTGGAGATGCAGATATAGAAGATGCTATTTACGAGGGACCTGGCGGTGTTAAGGTAGTTCCTGCTGGAATATCACTGGAAGGTCTTCGTAAGATCAAAATGGATCGCCTGGAAAGTGCCCTGGAAATACTCATTGAAAGTACCGATATTCTGTTAATCGATGCCCCTGCTGGACTGGAAAAGGATGCACTGGCTGCAATAGCCGCAGCTCAGGAAATGATCTTAGTCACCACTCCCGAAGTACCATCCATCAGTGACGCCCTTAAAACCAAAATCGTCGCCAACCGGTTGGGTGTGGACATCCTGGGAGTTGTTATCAACCGGGAACAGCACGATAAAACATTCCTGACCATCAGTGAGATCGAAACTATCTTGGAAGTACCTGTAATCGCTGTAATCCCTGAAGACAATGAAGTCAGCCGGGCAGCAGCCTTCGGAGAACCATTAGTTGTTAAAAATCCTAAATCCCCCACCAGTAATGCAATCATGCAACTGGGGGCTGATCTCATCGGTGAAGAGTACCAGCCAATTGAACCAGATAAAAAAGGTGTCATATCCAAACTGGTGGAAGGACTGCTGGGAAGGAGATAAGAATTTTAATTTTTACTTTCAGGGAGTAATATGTCGAGATTTATTGCTCTAGCATCTGGAAAAGGAGGAGTGGGAAGAACATCCCTCACTTTTAACTTAGGGGTAGCCCTGAGTCTTTTCGGTGAAGAAGTGGTCATGCTAGATCTGGACCTGATGATGTCCAACATGGATGTAATAACCGGACTTCTAAATCCAGAAGTAACTCTCCATGACGTGCTAATGCGTGACAAGGCAGTTCAGGACTGTGTTTACCAGGTAAATCAGGGAGCACTGGTAATACCAACCGGGATGCACTTCGAAACCCTTAAAACCATCAACCCCAACTATGTATCATGGAAAAGGATAATGGAGGAAATATCCTCCTATGGAAATATATTCCTCATGGACCTACCCTCAGGGATTAATTCCAACATATTCGAAGCTTTACCGGAGGATACTGAGGCTATTTTGGTGACTAATTCTACCATGCCTGCAGTGGCTGATGCTTTGAAGATCAGAATTCTTTTAAATGAACTTAACATTGAAATACTTGGTTTTGTTTTGAACATGTGGTACGAAGATAATTTCCTGCTTTCAGTTAATGAAATTGAATCTATACTGGAAGTACCCATGATTTCAGTGATCTCCTATGACCGTGAGATGGATCGTTCCATAGCCCTGGGAAGTTCAGTAATGGAGTTAAACCCAGCTTCCCCCATCAGTAACGAGATAATGCAACTGGCAGCTGATCTGGTTGGAAAAGAATACAAACCCGTTCAGCCGGATAATGAGGGAATCATGGAACGGATCAAGAAATTTGTGGGCATATTACCCGAGAACAAGTAGAATATAAACTACTTATAATTTCTTATTTTTTATCCAGATATTTATTTACAAAATTCCCTAACTTATTCCAAATCCATAACTTATTCCAAAAATAGCTATCAAAAAATGTTTTTTAAAGATCAATTCTTTTAAAAGGGGAATTAAATCCGTTTTTTAAACATACAGATTCTCCTTTTTTCCCTTAAACTTTTCATAATACACTTTTTAATCTTTATAACCCATAAAACTTGGCTGCATTCTGATGGGATAACATCTCTATTTTCTTATCATTCCAACCAGCCAGTTTAAGCTCATGAACAGTTTTTGGAACAGATAGGGGGTCGGAAGGTGAAGAACTCATATCACTGTCCAGCATAAACCTTTCCGGACCATAATCATCAAATGTTCCTTCTAAAAGTTCAACCGCCTCGGTTGGGGTCATCTTCTGTGGTTGCACTGTGATTCCAAGCATTCCCTTAAAATCAGCCACCAGATCGATTATAGATGGATCCACATGGTCCACCACCACCAGGGCAGGATCAATGTTCCCTTCAATAATGGAGAGGGTTTTAATGGTAATTTCCCTTTTATTTCGCCGGGGAGTGTGCACCGCCACCTTCATATCCAGCTCATCAGCCATCTGTAGCTGGGTTCGGAAAACTTCCCTTTCAAGATCAGAAGCAGTTTCAAGGCCAACTTCACCCAGGGCAATCACTTCATCATGGTCCAGGAACCAGGGGAGCTTGCGAAGCACCAGCTTGTAATCCTGGCATATACTACGGGGGTGAAGGCCCAGAGCTGCTTTGAGGATGATACCATTACTTTTTGCTCTTTTAAAATCGTTTTCAAGTATACGGTAGAAGTGGTCCAATACCACTGCCGGGGTGGTCATCCTCATGGGATCATGAGCCAGTGTGAGGGCAGATTCTATCCCGGCAACAGCCATTCTCTCAAAATCTTCGTAAGGTCTGCAGTCAGCATGTATATGTGCGTCTATCATTACCATTCAACTCCAATAATGTTACTCCGATTTTTTATTAAAACGATCCAGTTATTAAACGATCTAGTTATATTGCCCTTCCAACTTTAATATCTAAAATTAATTAAGAAGTTTAACCTTATATTAACTATGGAGTTTTATTACATAGGGAGTTTTAAAATTCCATAATCTGATATTAACTCGGGGGTGAAAGTGTGGATGTGGAAGAAATGGCCAAAAAGGCCAACATGAAAGATTTAAAGGCCATAGCCAAAAAACACAATATAAAACTGGGCCGCTGTCCAACCAAGCTTAAAATTGCCCAATTAATTCCTGAAGAAGAATTAGAAGCACTGGTAAACAAGAAATAGGCTTTAAAAGATTTTTTTTTAATTCAGGGAGTATTGATTTATATTCTAATTTATAAATCAAAAAAACTTGAAAAATAATTAATAGAATATTTAGATATATAAAACTGGGTTATTTAAAAAAGTGATGATCTTAAGACATTAAAATGTCTTAAAAGTCACTGAACTTTATTTTTTTAAGTAACAAATCATTAACTTTTCCCGGAACTTCAGATAACAATACTCGGACCTGGTCCTGGCTGTCCCGCTCACGTATGGTCACAGTATCATCTTCCAGGCTCTGATGGTCCACTGTGACTGCAAAAGGTGTTCCTATTTCATCAGAACGGGCGTACCTGCGGCCTATGGTTCCAGAGGTGTCTACTTCTGCAATTATACCCTCTCCACGTAGATTATCCCTTATCTGATTGGCTATTCCCACCAGTTCATCCTTGTTCACCAGGGGGAATACATTAACTCCCACTGGGGCAATATCCGGGGGGAAATGGAAAATGTTACGATCATCTTCCTGGGTGAAACAGTGGAGGAGCACAGAATAAGTTATACGGTCAATACCATAGGATGGTTCGATAACATGGGGATATACCTTTTCACCCCGCACAGTTTCTTCAACCTCTTCAAACGATATAATATCCGGGGTTAACTGGAAGGTTTCACCTTCCAATTCCAGTTCATAAACACCATTTTCATCAAAAGCTTCCTTTATTAAGGTGGAATCAGCTTCCTTAAGAAAATTCAATATTTTAGGAGCATCACCCTTAAACAGGGGGCCAAATTTTTTCATATCCGGTTTCACTGCCATTTTGGTAACACTTCGTGGTTCATCGTATTCTATGAAAACTGACAGATCTTCTTTACTGTGCTGGCTGTGGGATTTAAGATCGAAATCAGTACGGTCGGCGATTCCAATAACTTCAATCCAACCGTAACGGTCGGTGTGGATTTCCACATCCCAGCAATCAATGGCGTAGTGTGCCATCTCTGTTTTCATATGCTGACGGAACCTTATCACATCTTTTGGTATTCCCAAATCTTCCATGAACTGATCCGCCAGACATAACTGGTAGGTCAGCATCTGGCTGGACACCACACCTTTACTGACAGCTTCCTGGGCTGTGATCTGGAGGGGTTTACCTTCTTCCTCCTGGGCTTTGGCAGTGTACAGGGTAAGGACTTGCTGGGCAACGTTTTGGAAACTTGGATGTTTTTTATCCCTTGGATCCACAAATATCTCTGCTTCTGCTTGGGTGAACTCCCTGAGGCGGATAACACCCTGGCGTGGTGAAATCTCGTTCCGGTAAGCTTTACCCAGTTGCACTACACCAAAGGGAAGTTTACCTCTGAAAAACCTTAACAATCTTTTGAATGGTATGAATATGCCCTGAGCAGTTTCCGGTCTCATATAACCAGTTTTCTTACCCTTAGCTCCGATAAGGGTCTGGAACATTAGATTGTAACTCCAGACATGGGTTAAGTGGCCTCCGCATTTGGGGCATGGAATCTGCTCATCAGATAGTATTTCAGTGAGGTCCTGATTTTCAAGACCTTCCACTTCGTCTCCAATGGCATCTTTGATAATATGATCTGCCCTGAACACTTCCAGACAATCTTTACATTCGGTCATGGGGTCGTTGAAGTGGTCCACGTGTCCTGAGGCTTTAAGTGCTTCTTCAGGCATGATAGTTGGTGATTCAATTTCATAGAACCCCTCACCCACCAGGTAGTAGTCCCTCCACTTGTTCATGATCTTGTTTTTTAGAATTGCACCCAGAGGTCCGTAATCAAAGAATCCGGCTACTCCTGAGTAGATTTCAAATGATGACCATAAGAATCCTCGTTTCTTGGCAATATTCATAACATCTTCATTCTTCATTTTATATCCTCTCAATTTACTCTCGAATTTTGGATAATTTTATATTAAGCAAATTTTTTAAATTTGAATAAACTAACTTCTGTTACTTGAATTAAAGTAATTTCGTCTGCTTCCGGTCCCGAATCTCATAGTCCTGCTTGATTTTACTGGTAACCGGCTTGTCCTGGCCCATATATTTACTGTCCCGTTCGGGATGGCCATAAGGACGTAGAGATGGACTGGTCATGGTTTCAAAGACTATCTGGCACACTCTTTGGCCTGCATAAAGGGCCACTGGCATCTTTCCTATATTGGATATTTCCAGGGTGATCTTCCCCTGGAATCCGGGGTCAATATATCCTGCAGTAACGTGCATGGTGATTCCCAGGCGCCCCATGGATGAACGCCCCTCTACACGGGCAACCAGGTCGTCAGGGAGTTTAACTGCTTCATAGGTTGTGGCCAGTGCAAATTCACCTGGATGTATTATGAATGCATGTCCCTTATCCAGGTGGAATGATTCCATATATGACTCCAGGTCAGATTTGTCCAGAGGGTCGATGCACGGTTTTCGGATAATGCGAAAACCTTTAAACTCGTTCCCAATCCTGAGGTCCACCGAGGATGGTTGAATCTGCCGGGCTGGATCCTCCAATGGTTCTATGGTGATTTTCCCTTCATCTAAATATTTTATAATATCCTGGTCACTTAAAATAGCCATTTTATCCTCATTCTCCCTTTTTAGTTAGTGATCATCTTTATAATCATGTTTAGAGATATAATCTTGTAGTAGATTACCAATAAAGTATCCGTTAATTTCATATCAATGTTATATTCTGGATATTCAATACATTCCTAAATTCAATACCATTCATGAATATCAACCAATTTATAGAATATTCAGTATTTAATTCATGAATATTCAAAAATATTTTATTTAACCCTATCTTTGATTCTTCGAAACATTCCTTTAAGAGTATGGGCTTCCCTTCCTGATATAAATGCCCTTCCCATCACTCTCCGGAACACTGTGGAAGCATTCTTCTTCTTATGTGGAGGATAATCCAGATTATCAAGCACATCATCCATGTATTTAATTAAATCCTGTTTTTCATCAAGGGAAGCTTCATCCAGGTCTTCCACTGGGTAGGTTTTTTCATTTTTGAATAATTCATAAAAAATGATGGCAGCAGCATGGGTCACATTGAGGATGGGGTATGATTTATGGGTTGGGATGGATACTACCACATCACAGAGTTTCAATTCCTGGTTAGTAAGTCCATCACCTTCTCTTCCCAATATCAATGCAATATTACCTTTTACATTAAGTGATTGGGCTAGATTATCCGGTGTTACTGCGATACGGGGAATGTTGTAACTTCCCCCTGCCTCACCAGTGGTTCCCACTGCAAAATCAATCTCCTCTGTTTTGAGGAATTCTTCCAGGGAAGGATATTCCTGGCGATTGTAGATGATTTCACGGGCATGCATGGCCATGTAATATGAATTGTGTTCCAGTGGACAGGGATTTATAAGTACCATCTGTTTTAGGCCGAAATTTTTCATGGTCCGTGCCAGGAACCCAATATTGCCAGGAGTTTCTGGCTCCACAAAAACCACATAAATCATATTATCCTTAATTTTACTCCTTTTTTTACAAATTCCTTTTTTTTATAATTTTTCTAAATATTAATTAATTTTAGTGTTTAATTATTATCCGGCAATTTTCATTTATTTCAGGACTGATATGCCTTTTCCAGGAGTTTAAGTATGTTCATAACTTCCAGGTCTAGGCCTTCCTTTTCCAAAGAGGCCCTGATATTATTTTCACAGAAGGGGCATATGGTAATCACGGCATCAACACCGAGTTTTTCAATCATTTTTGCTTTTTCTCTACCAAGGGCCTCGGCTATTTCGGGCTTACCTGATCTTACACCACCACCAGCACCACAGCACTGGTCAGGGATTTCCATCTCCACAAATTCAAGACCTTTAATTTTTTTGAGAATCTCCCGGGGTTCCTCCCGGATGCCCTGACCCCGGATGAGATGGCAGGGATCGTGGTAGGTGACTTTCATGTTCACGGGTTTCATATCTTCGATGTTAAGTTTATCTGCCAGGTACTCACTGATATCCATTACATTCAGGCTGGCACCGTACTCTGGATAATCCTTTTTAAGGGTAGCTCCACAACCCGCACAGACAGTGATGATGGTATCGTAACCCTCCAAGGCCTTGGCATTCTGTTTAACCAGTTTCTCCACGGCATCAGTTTGCCCGGTCCGGATCAGGGGAGAACCACAGCAAACCTGCTGACTGGGAACCTCTACTATAACATTATGCTTATTCAAAACATCTATGAGGGCCATTCCAATTTCGGGAAGACGGTAATCCATCAGACAACCTGTGAAAAGCGCAACTTTCTCTTTTCCATCTTCTTCAGTATCTTTTGCTTTTACCCTTTGTGAATTAACAGTTTTTATGAAACCATCCCTCATTGGCCCTTCTTCAGGGGGTTCTACTGATCTTCCTGTTTTTTCAATAAGCTCTCTTACCAAACGGTGAGGGGTTAACGGCCCAATACCCTCCTGGCAGGCTATTTCCCTTAACTTTTCAATAGCACCACCAAAGGTGTTTATTTCTTTGGGACAGACCTCCACACATTTGGAACAGGATGTGCAGCAGTAGAGTCCTTCATCAAATCCTTCTTCAGCTCGGTTAGAACAGTCTCGGGGGTCCATGGCAAATTTGGATAGGTAACGCATGAAGTAGGGGCCTGCAAATTCATCATTCACCGTTAAGACTGGGCAGGCTGATAGGCAGGAGTAACAGTCAATACAACTCCTTAACTTCTTGGTATTGGTTAGTTCTTCTGGATCTAAAATAGCAGGACACTCACTAATTCCACACTCATCATTCAGGAAAAGTCCCATTTCCTTCACTTTGCTGTCCATTCCACTCCGATCCACTACCAGATCCTTAATAACTGGTAAATTGATTGGTTCTATTACATCTCCATCTCTAATTTCTCTTTTACATGCCAGGGCCATTTCTCCATTGACTTTAACAGCACAGGAGCCGCACTGACCTGCCCTGCAGGAGCAACGATAGGCAATATTGGTCTGATGATGTTGATTGATGTAATTTAAAGCATCCAGGACCTTCATCTTCTCCTTTTTTTTAACAGAATATGATTCAAGGTGGGGTTCCTCATCCTGCAGAGGTTGACAACGCATAACACTTATATTTATCATTTGATCTCCCGTATTGCTTTATTGATTTCCTTTTGATGTTTAAATTTTTATTTAAGCTTTAAAAATTATATTTTTATATTATAATGAGTTTAACTGGTTTTTTTACCCTATTAATTATGCTCCCTAACATGGGGATCAATCATTTCCATTTTGATTAAGAGTAAAATAGAATCAATAAATATTGGGCATTATTCCTATTAAAAATTATTATATTAAATGATTATAATTTTAAAAGATAATCATTCTCATCATAAAATAAATATTGTTTGTTTGCAGTTAATTGTTTGCAGTTATTAATGTTTGTAGTTGCAGTTAAAATAACTCAACAAAAAAACATCCTTTTTGGTGGTTAATTCAGATCCTTCACCAAAAACCAGTAAATAGCCAGTTCATTTTCATATTTCTGGTAGTATTGGTATGTTAAGGACACCAGATTCCAGTATTGTTTATTGTGTTTCCTTATCTGGAGATGGCACACTTCATGGTGTACCACATATCTGATGAGGCTTTCCGGTAAGTATCTGAGGCGGGTGTTGAAGTTCACATTCCCTGATGAGCTACAACTTCCCCAGCGGGTTTTCATCCGACGAAAACTCACCCTATTCACATGGTAACCCATTGTACCTGATATTTCATCCACAAATAGTTTAACCAGTTCACGGAATTCCTGTTTGCTGCGAGTTAAATCCAATTTTCTGTTTTCAGATTCTTTCTTTAACCTATTAATTCGTGTTATTTTCTGATAAACCCATTTTTCATGCTTTTTTATTAGTTTATGATGATCGTCAACTCCGATGGGTAGTATGAGGATGAGTTCCTCGTTTTTAATCTCTAAACGGGCGTATTTCACCTTCCTGTGAAAAACACGGTATTTCACATCAATATCCTGAATTTTAATCTTCATCAGAGTTAATTATTAATACAACCTTCAAATAATCTTTTATTAGATAAGTTCATCACTAAATTATTAGATAAGTTCATCACTAAATTTTCACTGACTATTTTAGTGGGGGGAACAATGAAAGAAACTCCATTTGCAGTAGTATTAATAGTATTCCTTGTTTTTCTAGGTGTTTTATATGGTGTGGTCCTGCTGGAGGATAATGAAACTTCCATCACAGAAGGCACAACCGCTCTTTTAAATCAATTTCAAAATCCCAGCAATCAGAGTGGGGATAACATGGTACAAACCAACCTTAACAACACCTCAGAGATACAGAACACTAATCCCAGTCAGAACCAGTCAAACACCAGCCAGAACATTACCGATCCAACCACTTCACTGAATAGTAATCAAACAAGCAACACCACTAAAACAGTGAATTACACAGTCAAGACTATTATTGGACAGGAAACATCCCTGCGTGATGGTGTTAAACTGGTTTCTGATATCTGGCTGCCCCAGGAAGATGGGAAGTATCCGGTGATCATGATCCGCACACCCTATGGTAGGAGCGCTGCTTACATGAATTACACTGTCATGGGAGATTATTTCGCCAAGCAGGGGTACGTTTTCATGGTTCAGGATGTTCGTGGGAAAGGTGATTCCCAGGGAACTTTCAATTTCCTGTTCCAGGAGGGGCAGGATGGTTATGATTCCATTGAATGGGCTGCCAATCAGTCATGGTCCAATGGAAAGGTGGGTATGATGGGATCCTCTTACATGGGAGCTGACCAGTGGCTGGCTGCACGGGAAAAACCATCACACCTGGTATGCATAGCCCCCACTTCAGCAACTGGGAGGTACATGGAAGAAATACCCTCCATTGGTGGAGTTTTCTATATGGGATGGGCCCTACCCTGGACTCTGGCCAACAACGGCAACACCACAGATCTAAACACACAAAACCTTAACTGGACTCCTATCTTTAACCACCGTCCAATATTAACTGCAGATGAAGTCACAGGAACACAGGTACCTCTTTACCGTCAGTTCCTGGAACATCCCACCATGGATGATTACTGGAAACGAATCCAGTTCACAGACCAGGATTTTACCAGTATCAACTTACCCACCCTAACCACCTGCGGATGGTTCGACACTGACCAGCCAGGAGCACTGTTCTACTGGAATGGCCTTAAAAAGAACTCCACCCCTACTGACCAGTACCTGATTATAGGACCCTGGTTAACTAATGGAACCTTCGAATCAGAAGCACAACTATCACAAATTGGTGATTTACCTGTTCCCGGAGCACAGAGTGATGTTTACGCCACTCACTTGGCATTCTTTGATTATTACCTTAAAAATTCAACCAGTTCTATGGTTACTAACTCATCTGGCAGTAATTCCAGTAACATTTCAAGCAACAATTCTTACAATAATGTTTCAAGCAATAATTCTTATGGGAACATTTCAAATAGTACTAATTCAACCAGCCAGTTTAATCTTCCCAGGGTAACAGTTTACATCACTGGTTTGAGTAAATGGATAAACCTAACCAGTTATCCTCCGGAAGACATGAACATCACCCCACTTTACCTCAACAGCAGAGGACAGGCAAATACATTGAATGGTAATGGCTTCCTGGAATGGAACTTCAACTCCAGCATTCCAGCCAACAATTCAAACAACAGTGCCTTAAATTCAACTTCCAGTGTTAATTCCACCACAGTTTCGGATAATTATACTTACGATCCTGCCAATCCCAGACCAGTCCCATCAGGAAGTTTTGCTGTTGACTCCAACAGTACTGAAAACCGTTCCGACATCCTAGTTTACACCACTGCCCCACTGGAAGAACCAGTCATGATCATAGGGCCAGTGGCAGTGGATTTATACGCGGCCAGTGATGCTAAAGACACGGATTTCGTGGCCAGAGTCTTGGATGTGTACCCCAATGGAACCGTCATCAACCTGGGTCCCTATGAATCTGGAGGGTCCATAAGGGCTAGATTCAGACAGGGATTCGATAAGGAAGTTCTTCTGGAGCCAGGTAAAATTGAAAAATACCGGATAGAGCTCTATGACATGGGACATGTATTCTTGCCCGGTCATAGCATCCGCCTGGAAGTGTCTTCCAGTGCCTATCCCATTCTTCATCCCAACCCAAATACTGGCAATCCAATTGCCACCGACACCCAGCAACAAGTAGCCCACCAGACCATCTACCACGACAGTGAACATCCATCATCAGTTTTACTACCGGTTATACCATCAAACAGCTCTATTTATAAGGGATTACTGGGATCTTACCCGTGAAAACGTGATTTCAGGCTGGAACTAAAATATTTTAACCTGAACTTAAAAAAACCTAAATCCATAGAATACTCATAAACCTAATATACTCCGATATTCAAAACTTTATATCAATCCATTTATATTTGTAGAACTGTTCTTAATTACTAAATTAATCCTCAAAATAAGCTTCAATTGTTTAAACCATAGTTAATCACTATTCTAATCTTCAGGAAGTACACCATGAACATCAAAGAAATACTCACCAGAAAAGAGAAGGACAAACTGTTTTTGATGGGTAATGAAGCCGCAGTCCGCGGTGCCCTGGAAGCAGGTGTGGCTGTGGCCAGCACATACCCCGGAACACCTTCTTCAGAGATTGGAAATGTCTTATATGTCCTTGCCGAAGATGCCGGGATGTATTTTGAATTTTCAGTCAATGAAAAAGTAGCCCTGGAAGTAGCAGCCGCTGCATCTGCCTCGGGACTTAGATCATTCACCTTCATGAAACACGTGGGTCTTAATGTGGCTTCAGATTCGTTAATGAGTGTTGCCTACACCGGTGTCCGGGGAGGGATGGTAATACTCACTGCAGACGACCCATCCATGTTCTCATCCCAGAATGAACAGGACAACCGTCACTACGCAAGACTGGCCAACATACCCCTCCTGGAAGCGTCCAGTCCTCAGGAAGTTAAGGATCTTATGAAATACGCCTACCAGTTATCTGAGGAATTTGAAGTGCCAGTTATTCTCCGTACCACCACACGAGTTTCCCATATGAGGGGAATAGTGGAGCTTGGTGCTTTAAAAAAGCCTAAATCGAAAGGACACTTTGATAAAGATCCCCAGCGTTTCGTTCCAGTGCCAGAGTCTGCCCGGGTAATGCACAAAAATTTGGTTGAAAAAATGGATCAAATAGGGGTATTATCCAATAATTCATCCTTAAATCATCTCTTTGAAAATGAAAGCAGTGTGGGTATTATCACCAGTGGTAGTGCCTTCAACTACGTTATGGATGTGGTGGAAGAATATAAATTACCGGTGAATGTACTTAAAATAACATTTTCCTATCCATTTCCTGAAAAAAGGGTGCTGGAATTTTTGGAAAACATAGAAAAGGTTCTGATGGTGGAGGAAGTTGACCCCATTATGGAAGAAGAGGTATTGGCGGTTGTAGGCAAACATCAGCTTAACAAAAAAGTCCATGGTAAATTAGATGGAACACTTCCCAGGATATACGAGTACAGTCCGGATATCGTGCTGGGGGGAGTGAGTAAGATGATGGGTTTGGAAATGCCAGTTACAACTGATTCTAATTCTGTTGAACTTCCCAAGAGACCACCCACACTCTGTCCTGGCTGCCCTCATCGCGCTGCATACTTTGAGGTTAAAAAGGCAGCAGAGGATCTAAATCTGGATGATCTCATTTTTCCCACTGATATCGGCTGCTACACACTGGGTATAGAATCCCCATATGAAATTGCAGATTACCTCTTATCAATGGGTTCTTCTATTGGAACTAGCTGCGGGTTTTCCAAGGCCACGGACCAAACCGTGGTAAGCTTCATAGGAGATTCAACCTTTTTCCATGCAGGAATACCGCCACTCATCAACGCAGTGCACAACAAGAACAATTTCGTCCTGGTGATCCTGGACAACCGCACCACAGCCATGACTGGTGGCCAACCACACCCTGGTCTCCCGGTGGATGGCATGGGACTGGAAGCACCTGAAATATCCATACCTGCAATTGTAAAAGCCTGTGGAGTGGAACTGGTGGAGATCATCAACCCCCTCAATGTGCGTAATTCAAAGGAAATATTTAAAAAAGCACTCCAATTTAATGGAGTGGCAGTAGTAATCTCCCAGTACCCTTGCATGCTAATCAAAGGTGGGAGCCAAAAGGGTAAAAACATCATAATCAGTGTTCAGGATGACAAATGCACTGGTTGTGAAACCTGTGTCCTGGAGCTCACCTGCCCTGCCATCTACACCAATGAGGATGGTAAAATAAGGATTGACCCCTTAATGTGCAGAAGGTGCAATGTATGTGTCCAGACATGTCCTGAAAAAGCCATAAGGGCGAAAAGGATAAATAATAACAGGGGAGAGGAGGAATAACAATGAACCCTTACAATATTTACATTTCAGGCGTTGGTGGTCAGGGAATCATCAAAACTTCAGTTATCATGGGGGAAGCAGCCATGAAAAGCGATTTATCCGTGGTGGTTGGTGAAATCCATGGCATGTCCCAGAGGGGAGGTGTGGTATCCACCCAGATGAAGATTGGAGATTCCCACAGCCCAATCATTGAAAAAGGAAAAACTGACCTCTTACTGGCATTCGAACCACTGGAAGCCCTCAGGGCAGTTAACATGATAAATAAAGATAGTTATGTGGTTACGAACACTTCATCAATTTATCCATTTAACATCCGGCAAAGTGAATATCCTTACCCCGAACTATCCACCCTACTGGAGGAACTTTCATCCCACGCAAAGAAGGTAATTGACCTGGATGCAGATGGAATAGCCAAGGAAGCTGGTCACATCCTCGCGGTGAATATGGTAATGTTAGGCGCTGCAGCAGCGGTTCCAGGATTCCCAGTGGATAAAGAGACCATAATAGAATCAATGCAGAACAACTTGCCTGAAAAGAGTATTTCTGTAAATTTAAAGGCATTTAAGGAAGGTTACAGGGTTTGTTCTTCAAACATTTAAGCAGGATTTAACGGATTTAATGTATATTTTTCTTGTTTTTAAAAAAAAAGTTATTATAAACAGTGGAAAAATAAAAATTCGGAAAAATAAAAATTCATTAATAATCTGATATATTTATATAATCCGATGATTTAGTGGGGGAATTGGATTGGGCTCATTTAATGAATATATGTATGAATATAGAAAACAGTTAGAGAAAGGTTGTATTCAGGAGGCATATGGGGGATTAATGGGATATATAATGGATTTGCGAGTTTATTTTAAGAATAAATATCCCCAATATTTTGTGTCAGGTATTTATCAGGGATATATGGATATGACCTATTTTTCCTTCTCCCCAGAATCATTAAAAAGTCAAAAATTGAAAATTGCAATAGTCTTTATTCATGAAACATTTAGATTTGAAGTATGGTTAGCAGGATACAATAAAAAAGTTCAAAACAAATACTGGAAACTGTTTAAAGAAATGGATTGGAATAAATACCATATTCCACCAACTACAAAAGGTGTTGACTCTATTGTGGAGCATATTTTAGTTGAGAATCCAGATTTCAGTGATTTGGATAATTTAACAAAGCAAATAGAGGCTGGAACATTGGAATTTATTAATGATGTTGAGAATTTCCTATCTACAAAATAGGGATAATTTAAAATATTCTTTTTGGTTTGATACTAAACCTTCGAAAAATAGAAAATAAAATATAAGAAATTCATACTAAATCACCAGTAAAAAATTGAATAATAATTGTGTTTACCAGTTGTAAACATCTTCTGGTGGAATTATAGTTGTCCCACTCTTTTTAAGGACTTCAATCCCTGCATCAATATCCTCTGGATGGAGTAGGACAATGGCTCTTTCTTCTTTTTCATCCACAAAGGCGTAAAGATAATCCAGGTTTATGTCCGAGTCATCCAGTATGCCCAGGATGGTACCCAGTCCTCCTGGTTGGTCAGACATCTCCACAGCAATAACGTAGCCCATCTTAACCACGAAATTGTTATCCTCCAGGATTTTTTTGGCTTTATATGGTTCAGGGACGATTAACCTCAAAATACCGAAGTCTGAAGTATCAGCAATGGACAGGGCCCTGATGTTGAATCCACCATCAGCCAGAACATCCAGAGCATTCCTCATTCTACCCTTCTTATTTTCCAGGAATATTGATAACTGTTCTATTTTCACTTACAATTCCCCCTATCACTATTTTTATGGGATTTTTTCTAATGTTATGTGATGAGTTTCAATAAATTTATGTTATATCCCATCTGCAAATTTCGTTTAACTATTCAATCCCCGTTTATCAATAACTCTAACTGCTTTACCCTCACTTCTGGGCAGTGTTTTGGGTTCTACCAGGGTTACTGTAACTCTTAAACCAATTTCATTGTGTATGAAGTTTTCTATTTTCTTTTTAATCCCTACTAACTCCTTCACCTCGTCAGAGAAGAGTTCAGGGGATGTTTCCACCTGCACTTCCATTTCATCCAGGTGCTGTGGTCTGGTGACAATGATCTGGTAATGGGGTTCAATACCATCCATCTTCAGAAGTGCCTTCTCGATCTGGGAGGGGAATACTGCCACTCCACGGATCTTGAGCATATCATCGGTCCTGCCGGTGATGCGGTCCATTTTCACATGAGTTCGGCCACAGGCGCACTCACCCCTTCTAAGGCGGGTAACATCTTTGGTTCTAAAACGAATAATGGGCATTCCATGACGGGTTAGGGTGGTTATGACCAGTTCGCCCTTTTCTCCGTCTTCAAGGACTTCCATTGTTTCCGAGTCAATGATCTCTGGATAGAAATGGTCCTCCATAACATGCAGACCATCCTGTTCGGGGCATTCCAAGGCCACTCCCGGTCCCATAATTTCAGTTAAGCCGTAAATATTGTATGCAGGGGCATTGAAGCGTTTTTGGATTTCCTGGCGCATTTCTTCAGTCCACATTTCAGCTCCAAAACCAATGGATTTCAGATTAAGATCCCCACTTGTAAGACCTTCTTCTTCAGCCACCTCTGCCAAGTAAAGTCCATAGGAGGGTGTGACTATCAGTACCGTTGTCCCGAAGTCCTTCATTATTTCGATTTGTCTGCGGGTTTGTCCCGTTGAAATGGGTATAACTGTGGCCCCTATCTTCTGGGCACCGTAGTGTACTCCGAATCCGCCGGTGAAAAGACCGTAACCATGGGTGTTCTGGATTAGATCATTCTCATCGAGTCCGAACATGGTTAAACCACGAGCCATGACTTCACTCCAAATATCCAGATCCTTATGGGTGTATCCTGATACTGTGGGTTTTCCAGTGGTACCTGAGGAGGTGTGAACTTCCACAATCTCACGACGGGGAACTGCAAACATTCCAAAGGGATAGGCAGCACGAAGATCGTCTTTAGTGGTTAAAGGTATTTTCTGGATGTCTTCCAGGTTTTTAATGTCTTGGGGGTTAATACCTGCCTCATCAAAACGTTTTTTATAATAGGGAACATTCTCATAGGCCCGTTTCACAACATCTTTTAATCGTTTAAGCTGCAGTTTCCTCATCTCATCTCTAGATATGCACTCAACTTCTTCATTCCAGATCATTTCAATCCACCGGTCAATCTACCTTTTTTTTATCAAATTTAATTTCAAATCCCTTTTTTTGTAATTTGAACTATTTTTTATGCATTCACATGGTTATGCATTCACATGGAAACTGTTTAGGACTTTATCCATCTCGTTTTTATAATCCAGAAGGGGTTTGTCAAAGACGAAGATCACAAAATATGCACTATTGTTTTTCTGGAAGGCTATTCCTCTGGTGGTGAAAACCTTATCATCAGGTTTGTAGTTGGCTTCCAGTTCATAGGCAGTGGTGTTGTCAATGGTAAGATCACCTTCATAGTAAATCATACCGTTGGCTAAAATGTTTGAACGCCAGCTGGCAACCCGGTATGTGAAATTCTGTGTTCCGAGATCCTCTTTAAAGACTGAGAAGCTGTTGTTTTCGTCATGAGTTACTGTAACTATCAGGGGAGCTTGTGTGCTGTTTGAAACATTCCAGCCTTCAGGATAATCAAAAGAGATATTACCATTGTCAAAATGGTTTTTAAGAGTATTTATTTGTGGGGTGGTGGTGTTGCTTTGGTTGGTTATGGTTTTTTTATCACCCATAACCCACATTGCAGCACTAATAACCAGAATAATTAGAATAATAATGCCTATAATACCTAAAACGGATTTATTCCCCAGTATGGGGGGAATGTTATTTTTCAAACCATCCCAGCTGAATTTTTCTGGAGATTCAGAGTGTGGTATTCTCAGTTTGGTGGGACCGTTATTTCCATTTTTATCCCTACTGTTTTTCCTGGATTTAAGGGAGTTAACCTTACTGGTAATGGAAGTTTCTCCTTTATTCAGTTTGAAAGATCCAACCTTTTCTTTAATATCCGCACTGGCTTTTCCCAATTTGGATGATGCATCTTTTTTCTTAGCACCGTTTCCTGGTTTTCTTAATCGAGGAGGACCATCTTCGCTCAATTATTTCACTACCCCTTTTCCTATTCTATTAATTCATTAATACTAAAGGTAATTTAACCCTATCTATTTTAATCCTACCTATCTAGGGCAATACTGGGCTTTTATTGTTAACATTATTTAAATTGGATAGATACGTAACAAGCTCCATGCTTAGCTGTATTGGTGATATAATTCACTTGATTAATAATAATGCTCATATTATGTTAAAGTTTATATATGGTCGCCAGAGATTCATTAATCATTAATAATACTGATAGAATTGCTGGAAATGGACAGGTCGTGATTATGTGGATTTAATGATATTGAGTATTGTAGTTTTGGTATTTCTCCTAATAAATGGGTATATTGGTTATATTGCCTGGCGTAGAACTAAGAATGCGGATGATTATCTCGTTGCAGGGAGGGAAACACACCCCTTCGTCATGGCCCTGAGTTATGGGGCCACATTCATCAGTACAGCAGCTATTGTTGGGTTTGGAGGGGTTGCTGCTAATTATGGTATGGGAATACTGTGGCTGGTCTTTTTAAACATCATCATTGGAATTTTCATTGCCTTTGTGTTCTTTGGAAAACGTACCCGTAAAATGGGCCACAATCTCGGTGCTCTAACTTTTCCTGAGTTTTTATCCAGACGATTTAACAGCAGATTCATCCAATACTTTTCAGGCGCAGTTATTTTCATTGGAATGCCGTTATATGCTGCTGTGGTCCTAGTGGGAATGGCAAGATTTGTGGAAACAACCCTGCAATTAGATTACAACATAGCATTAGTTGTAATGGCAGTCATAGTGGCGGTTTATGTTGTATTTGGAGGGATCAGGGGAGTTATGTATACTGATGCCCTTCAAGGTAGTATCATGTTCTTTGGAATGATATTCCTCCTTGGTGCAATTTACTGGATGCTGGGAGGGGTAGTTGATGCCAACCAGGCCCTGACCAATCTGGTGAATGTGATACCGAGTAATGCAACTGCTGCTGCCACAGCAACAGGATTCACTGGCTGGACAACCATGCCCTCACTGGGCAGCCCCTTCTGGTGGACACTGGTCTCCAGTCTCATCCTTGGGGTAGGTATTGGGGTGCTTTCCCAGCCACAGCTGGTGGTGCGCTTTATGACTGTTAAATCAAATAAGGAGTTGAACCGGGGAGTTTTGATCGGGGGATTATTCATATTTGTAATGACCTTCGGTGCCTATGTAGTAGGTGCACTTTCCAATGTCTATTTCTTCCAGACAACAGGCCAAACTGCGGTGCAGGCTGCGGGAGGTAACCTTGACAAGGTTATACCTGCATTTATTGCCGCGGCCATGCCTTTGTGGTTTACATACCTCTTTATGGTAGCACTTCTATCTGCAGCCATGTCCACTCTTTCTGCACAGTTCCATGTCCAGGGAACTGCCCTGGGACGGGATATCTATGAAACCATACTCCGTAAAACCGGTGGGTCATCGGTAAGGGTGGCCAGGATAGGAATAGTGATCGCAGTCATCATTGCAGTCATTCTGGGATTCATACTACCTGCCAGCATAGTTGCCCTGGGAACCGCCCTGTGGTTCGGTATCACTGCCGCTGCATTCCTGGCGATCTACGTGGCAGCACTATACTGGAGGCGAGCCACCAAAGAAGGTGCGATCGCAGGGCTGGTTTCAGGAGCTGCAGTGAGTCTGATATGGTTACTATTCGGGTTTAAAAAAACAGCCGAACCATTGGGGGTTTCAAAAGCTTTAATGGGACAGTCTACTATTATTACATCTGTGCCCTGGCCCACTGTGGATCCCATGATCGTGGCCCTTCCAGTGGCAATTGTGGTTACCATTGTGGTCAGTCTACTAACCAAACCCCCTGAAAAGGAGTTTCTGGATAAGTGTTTTGAGGGAGTGGATCGTGCTAAAGGGAAATAACAATCTGGATTTTAAACCACAAATTGGAATTTGATTATGATTAAAATTATATGATAAGATGTCAATGAAACTTAGAACTTTCCAGTATGAAAAAAGTAGGAATCATGGTTGGGTGGAAGTGTTCCAGAATCCGTGTCATATTAGTGTTCTGAGTTTCCAGACCGGCACTGTTGCCATCAACAGGAACGGCACCATAAATCCAGACCATCCTCGTGCCAGGGATATTCCAGACCAGGAGTTGGAGGTTCCCATACTGGCTCACTGGGTACATCATGAAGAAAAGGGTGACTTCCTATTGGATGTGGGGCTGGGTGTATCTTACTTTAAGGACCCCTGTGGAGGATTAGAAGGAACTAATGTTGATGAATACCAGCTGGGTGAAAATGAAAACATAGCCTACTATGTCCAAAAGAACAGAATTAATCTAGAAATGGTGTTTTTAAGCCATTTACATTCTGACCATGCTGCAGGGGTGAGGGAACTTCCTAAAACGATTCCATATGTAACTGGCAAAGGGGAATATGCTGAATACCATCCCCAAGTCCATGGTGATTTTTTAGAAAGTTTAGAAGAATTATTTGAAATTGATTATGCTCAGGCACGGGATATGCCCTTTTTAGGCCCCAGTGTGGATCTACTGGGAGATGGATCTCTATGGGCAATCCATACACCTGGACACACCCCTGGACACAGTTCTTTCATTGTTAATGGGATGGATGGTCCTGTTTTCCTGACCATGGATGCTGCATTCATCCGAGAGAATCTTGTACTGGGTGTGGCATCCAGTGATTACACGTGGAATGTGAAAGTGGCTCAGGAAACCCTGGAGAAGATTTTAACCTTTTTAAGATTGTATCCGCAGGTTAGGGTGGCTCCTGGTCATGAAGCTCTGAAATAGTTTTCGACTGAAAATCTGCCTTTGTGTCTATTTTTCTTCATTATTATAGAAACGTTATTCATTTTTTTTGTGAGAAATACTTATAAAAGAATAATACATAATCAGATTTAGGATTAAATTATTAAGGGGTTAAGATGGTTTCCAATGAAGATATTAGCAAAAGATTGGAAGTGATACGAAGGGGACTTGATCCTGATAATGGACTGGAAAAGTTATCTGAAATGGAAAGACCTCTTGAATGGGTAGGTAATGCTTGCATTATTGATTTTGATTATTGGCCTGTTAAAGATCTATCACTTACTATCAAAAATATGTTGAAGATGCTAATTACCGTTTAGAGGAAGGAAAACCCACTGATGGTATTTATGGTACTGGAAGTGCTTTGGCACGTTTAGTAGTAGGGTATATGGCTTTCAGGTATAGATTTAAAGTTCAAATATATTCAGATAAAGATAATACATTTTTAAAAATTTCTAGAGCAATTCCTAATTGGTCTATTATTCTTTTTAGTGGTATTGTTTATGGAAACGCCTTTTATAACGATACTTTAAACAGAATTATTGACGTATTGAAATATTTACAACCTAATTATGACGGTTGTATGGTATGTCGAAAGTGTGGTGGTTATTACAATTTACAACCAGGAGAACTTCCTGACGATTTTGATGTGTGTCAATGTGGGGGCGAACTTGAGTATCATCCTTCATCAAAACCTCAAAAAATAGAACCACCTAAATCAAACTCATTGTGGGACAAAATAGACTCATTAATTCCTACACTAACTTTAATTATTCTTTTTGTAGCAGGAGTAGTGCTTGTTTTGTGGGATAATTCCTCTAAAGTTTTTTATATCCTTCCTTTAACTATTATTGCCGTACTAATTGTATCAATTTATATTATTTATCATTTTATTCGATCTATTATTAAGAGCTAATTTGACTCAATTAACTTCTAATTATTAATAGTTTTTTTATTCTATTCCAGAATGTGTTTTGCGGACACCTTTGTCTGCAGTGTAGGGTGGACCCGGGTCATGAGGTCTTAAAATAGCTTATTAATTGATTCGAATCTGAATTATCATTTTTTTTGCATTTATATTGCAGAAATATAATTTGATCCAATTTTCATGAACTTTTTCTTTATCAATCCTATAGTAACAAGTGCGACATCAATATAAATGGTTGTAAATCTGAGAATAATAGTTGATCCAAATTGTTTCTGATTGTCCCTTTTCTTGATACTTAACAGAATCCTGATTACACCAATTTCAAATATCATTAAAACCATACTAATTTTGAGGAATAATATGGTAAATTGGCTCTATAAAAATTGGGCAAAATTAAGTGTTTTACTTGCAATTGTTCTTATTGTATTCATTATTATTTTCATAAAACTTGAAAATATTGTTCTGTTTTTGATTTGGATACAGATACCTATTTATTTATTGCATCAGTTTGAGGAACATGCTTGGAATGGGTTTAAAAATTATATAAATAAAAAGGTATTCAAGGTTCACGAAGGAAATTTTCCTCTAAATGAAAAAAATATTTTTTGGATAAACATTCCGATTATTTGGATATTAATGCCTATTTTTGCAGGTTTATCATCTATTAACATAATGTTTGGCCTATGGATTCCTTATTTTGCGGTATTTAATAGTTTGAGCCATGTGATTTTTTCTATACGAAATCGGGAATATAATCCGGGGCTCATTGTAAGTCTAATATTAGGTATTCCGATAGGGATATATGCTTTAATAGTATTCTATTCTTATATTGCCGTTCCGGCGGTAATCTCTATTATTTCAATCTTTTTTGTATTATTGCTACATATTATCATATTTGGTTACATAAGAATGAATTATAAAAAAAATCAGCTAAGGCCCAAATAGAATTCAATTTAAAAAAATATTTACTTGTTTTTATATATCATAATGCATTATTGGGACAACCTTTGTCTGCAGTGTAGGGTGGCCCTGGTCAGAACTTTTAAAATCGTTTTAAGAGAATTTAGTTGTTTAATTAACATTTTTTTTATTTAATTAAAGTATCACTATTTTTTATAGGAAAAAATTAGTATATGTATTACTAACTAACATCTATACTAATTATTCCATAAGGGGGGTATAATGGGTGGATAATAAGGTTCTAGCAGGATTAGTTCTAGGTTTTTTATTCATGGTTGTTGTAGCGGGTGTTTTGGTTTTCAATCCTTTAAAATCAAATACACCACTGGATAATGGTATGATTGGTACTGTCAACCAAACTGGTAACAACACTACTTCTACTAACAATACTGGTATTCTTTCTTCATCTGCTCCTCTATTAAACGTCGTCCCTTTATCATCTGGAACTAGTAAATCTTCATCTTCAGTGAGTCCTTCACCAAGTCCCGGACCTACGCCTGATCCAATGGATAACCTAATCAGTCTTTTCGATGCATATGTGACATCCACGTTTTTAAAAGCTTCAAATGCTGGACTGCCAGGTGCAGCAGTGGTACTTGTTTATAAAGGTAAAATAGTTTCTATGAATACTCTTGGTGTAAGGGATCTCGAATCTGGCCTTCCTGTTACCCCTGATACTTTATTCCTATTAGCTTCAGTAACTAAAACTTTTTCTGCTACCAATGTTGCCCAACAAGTTGATAAAGGGTTAATGCATTGGAATGACACTGTAAATATGTACTTTGATAATCCCAATGAATTCTATTTATATGATCCTAATGCCAATGCCAATTTAACGATAGCAGATTGTCTCAAACATACGAGTGGTATACCCGCTGCTGAAGGAGATCCAGAGGCATTTACTTTCAACAGCAGTTATTCCCATATGCTTTATAATCTGCGTTTTGTACTAAATACCAGTTCATTAGGTACTACTCATCAATATAACAATGTAATGTATGCTTTGGGCGGTTATAGTGCTGCTCTAGCAAACAGCAAATCATGGGGAGATCTAATTAAAGAAGAACTTTTAAACCCCCTGGGAATGAATACAGCAACCACTAATCGCACTGATTTCTTGAACTCACCCAATCATGCAACCCAATATATAACATACTATGATGATAATGGTTCTCTGATTAAACAACCTTCATATCCCCCTGCTTTAGATGAGATTGGGCCGGCAGGTAGTATGGGTGCTTCAATTAGTCAGATGGTTAATTGGCTGAATTTCCAAATAGCAAATACTGGAATGTATAACGGAAAGATAATAGTTTCTAAAGAAAATTTAGATGCTACAAGAACTGGATATGTGTACACGGATAATAAGAATGACACCATGTATGGATACGGATGGGATATTGATAAAACCCATTTATCCCACGCTGGAACAATACCTTCATCAAAAGCATTCATAAATTTCTATCCATCTTCGGGAATTGGTATAGCAATATTAACTAATGAAGGGAGTATGGGAGATGCTTTCAGGATGAGTGTATATAAAAAATTATTAGACTTAATGAATGGCAATGAAAATACAGATTTCTGGCCTGTTTTTTACGATACATATAAACTAGTATACGAACCAGCTCCGGATAACCCAACAGGACCCGGAGCCCTTACTAACTATGAAGGTGTATATTTAAACGATTTCTATGGAAACATTACAATTCAGCTTGAAAATAACAATTTAATAAGTTATTATGGCAATAATAAACAGCCGTTTAATTTAACTCATTGGAATGACACAACATTCGTCGTAAGAAGTAACAGTGACTTATTAACTTTCAAAGACCTTGAAGATAACAAATATCAACAGCTAATAACCTACACGGCGACAGATTATACGGTGAATCCAGCTAATATAACAAACACATTTAACCGCACAAATAGCACTTGAAACCTCTATTTTTTTTTATTTATTTATTTATCTGTTATAAAAAAAACGTTTAAAGGCACTTTTATCTGCAGTGTGAGGATTTGCCTGGTCATAATGTCTTAAAAAACTATATAAAATCTTAATGGTAGGAGGATTATTCTGTTTTCCGGGCAGCATCCCTTTCTGATGATGCTTGTTCTAGGGACTGTTTAAATTCTATCAAGCCATTTACTATTTCTTCAACATCAGTCTCTATTCCGTTAACAGTTGGGTTTTTGTACTTTATGGAGCCCTCTGCTGAGAAATCATCTTCAGATATTAGAATCCCGAAATCACGATCTATATCTGGTTCAATAACATCATCCAATGGATTATTAAGCCTTTCCTTGACATCTATTCTCAAACCCTTTAAAATCTCTTCTTTATCTGCGGGTATTTCAGTAAATCCTATCACGATAATCTCTCGCTCGTCGAATGCATTTATCAAACTATACATTTTATTATTAGTACCAAATCCAGTAGTGTGATACCAGGCTTTGCGGAAATCTTCGTAAGTTTTCCCCTCTTTTAAACGCCTTTTAACAATTGCCACTGACATCATAAATATCACCTCTTGTTTTTATTAATGATTTAAACACATATAATAATCTCTTCTAATTTGAAAAAATAATATTTAATTCATAAAAATAATTTTTATATCCCTAAACATTATTATAGGGCACTTTATCTGCAATGTTAGGATGAGCCCGGGATCAAGAGGTCTTAAAATGGTAATAAAGAGTATTTAAACATTAAAATAAAATTTAAGTGATTATGTAATTTTATATTTACATTTTCAGAAAAAACGTTTTAATTCTTGTGCTATGGGCTCTGGGTTGCCGTAATCCTGAGCTGATCCATGATCAAGGCCCTGGAGTTCTATCAGATTAGAATGGGGCAATACCTTGTTCAAGGTGTCTTGAGTATCTCTTAACAAGGGTTCAGTTTCACTACCTCTTAGCAATAATACTTCTGCAGATACATTTTTGTAATTTTCAAGTGTTCCTTCAGTTTTTTGGACGATTTCCAGTTCATTGTGCAGTGTAGGGAGAAGTTCCTGGAGGGTTACATCGTCGCCTTTGACTTTCCATACATCCAATTTTAATGCCAGTTTAAAAATTGGTACCAATAGAACATCCGGGGTGATGTTTATTACCATATATTTACCTGAATCCTTGGTTAAACTTTCCATTGATGCAGCCATGTTGCCTTCGGCTATATGCTTGTTATAATGCTCTATTATGGTTTCAAATTCCTTGAGCCCTGGCTGGCCAAAGAAAATAAGAGGCTCATAAGCAGCTATTTTGTGGATGTTTGGATTAGATATTGATGCATGCAGTGCAAAAAGCGCACCATCTGCAGTTCCGAAGACAAAATGAGCACCGGTTTTTTTAAGGAGAGCGTCAAGATCTTCATCTTCTTTTCCTATGTTGTAATTATCGCCAATTGGCCCACTCATACCACGACCACGGCGATCTGGAATATATACTGTAAATTCATCTGAGAGGAGAGTGCCAAGTTTCATAAGATGTTGTGATGCATTTATGCCTCCATGCAGGAGAATAATACCAGGCCCCTTACCCATCTTTCGATAGCCAATCTTGGTACCGTCTTTTGAATTTACTGAACCAGTTGTGTATGACTTTTTTGTAACCATAAATAAATAACTCTCCTTATAAAACCTTTAAACAATATTCCTATTAATATTCGACTTGTATCTGATTTGATATTCAATTAATGTTTATAAATAATGTTTACGTTTAATTTCAAAGTTTTTGAATTCTATCATTAATTTTCATCCTATTCCATAAAGTATATGCGGACATCTTTATCTGCAGTGTAGGCTGAACATGGACCATTGCCTCTAAAAATTCGTTTTAGAGTTAATTTTTTTTATAATTCAATTCTTTAATTATGAGGAATTTCTTTCCAATTATCTTATTTAAATAAATAAAAGTGGAATTATTCCGAGAGGATCCAAATCTATAATTTGACCAATTCCTGATTCTATTGTTAAGTTTAACTCCATTTCCATTAAGTAAACATGGTGCTTGCAGTAAAACTGGGTGGTAGTTTAAGAATCTTAAATAATGATAAAATACATAATATAACAAGAGGGAGTGTGAAAATGTCTCAGAAAACAAAACGTAACTATTGCGCTGGATGTAAAAAAGAAACTATTTGGGATTATTATGAGGCTCGAGGTGGATTTAGTCATTGGAAATGTCGAGATTGTGGGGAGAAAGAAACTTTTTGAACCAATCACAGGTCCAATAGGAAATAATTCTCATCGATATCATAAAGAACAAAGTAACCCTAAAATCTTTGTCATTCATTAATTCTAAATTCAAATTAGAATATCCATAATAATACAATATAATCTTATCAGTAGAGGGGTGTGTTAAAATTATTGACAAAAAAGAACTTGTAGATCTGATAGAAAACTCAGAATTAGAGAGGATAGGAGGAGATAAGGATATTTGGGAGAAACATATTTATTTAGACGACAACACGGTTTTAATCATTGGTTACGAAGAAGAAGAGGAAACTGATAAGCAAGATCCTGAAGAAGAAACCATTAAAACCTATTATTGGTATTGGGAGATTAGAGATTCACAAAAATGGAATGTTATATTTGAAAATCATGATAAAATTTTTAGTTTCTGTGAATCTGAAATGGGAACATACAGTGATCAAGATCGGATAGAAGACATAGTTGGCGATATAGATGAGGCAGAAATATGTACTTGGAGTGAAAAAGATTTGATTGAAGATATCTCTGAAGATATCGCAGATAAAGTACTTGAATGGCTATCATCTCTCCAAAGAGGAGAAAAATAATCAAATATTATAATTACTTCTATATATTATGGTAATTAACGTGATACTCCGCAGTAGTACGAATAATTGACCAAATCCTTCCTTTATATCCAAATCTTGAATTTATTCTTAAATTATATTAATTTTCAATATTAAGAGGATAATAAAATGCAATTTGATTATGCTTCATTTGTGATGGTAATCAATTTTAGCCATATTAGTGGTCGCTTTTAGTAAAATGATGGAATATGCTCGTCCCTTAACTAAAGAAGAAGTGTTTCCAACAAGAGTGCCATTAAAATCTATTAAAGGAGGTGATTAATATGGATAATAAGATTTTAGGTGGGTTAACCGTAATCATTGCATTAGTTGCTGTTCAGTGTTCAACCGTATAAATAGTACTTAAAAAACTAATATTTCCATTTGTCATTGGATTAAATAGTAATATAGTGTTGTTATTTATTTTAGTAAAGACTATAATAGGTTACTGACAAAAAATAGTATAATTCTATTTGTTGGGGGGTAAATGAGTGGATAATAAAGTATCAGTAGGAATTATTCTTTGTTTTGTATTAGTAGGGGTTTTTGCAAGTGTTTTAGTTTTTAATCCTTTAAATCCCAATATATCTCAGGTTAATAATGTGATTAGCACGGTTAACCAAACTGGAAACAACACTACTAGCAGTGATTTTATTCCTCCAACTACTTTCTTAACTTTTATTCCATTCTCAGGGGTTAATAGTCCATCTTCATCTGCAGTGACTCCCCCACCAAGTCCAGAACCTTCTCCTGATCCAATGGATAATGTACTCAGTATTTTTGATGCATATTTTAAATCTAAATTCATTCAATCAGGAATACCTGCTGCTGCGGTAGTTATAGTTCAAAATGATAAAATAATTTACATGAACTGTTTAGGAATTAAAGATTTAGCTTCAGGAGAACCAGTTGATGAAAATACTTTATTTGGAATATGTTCCCTCACTAAACAGTTCTCAGCAATTAATGTAGCACAATATGTGAGTAATGGTTTAATGAGCTGGGACGACCCTATAATTAAATATTTTTCATCTCCTAGTGAATTCCAGTTATACAGCAACGAAGTTACTAATAATTTCACAATCAGAGATTGTCTAACTATGCATAGTGGATTAGAGGAAAATAGTGGAGATGATTATTATACCTACTTCAACGAAAGTTTTTCCACTTCTCTTTATAATCTCCGATATATTGAAAACATTACCCCATTCCGCTCTTCATATGCTTATCAAAATTTACTTTATGCATTGGCAGGTTTTTGTGCAGCAAAGGCAAATAATAACACCTGGAATGAGCTAATTAAAAGAGATCTCCTTGATCCATTGGGAATGACTACTACCAAAACAAGCTACTGGGATTTCATTAACTCATCAAATCACGTGACTCCTTATACACTTCTTAAAAACGGCACTCTCCAACCATATGATATTATTCCTGATGGTGTTGGACCAGCAGGAAGTTTGTATATGTCAATAAGTGAGATGGCTAATTGGCTTAAGTTCCAGATTGCTGATACAGGATATTACAATAGCCAAAAAATATTAAATAAAACTGAACTAGATGAAACACGAACCGGACAAACCAATAAAAATACGAATCCAGCTTCATGGTACTGTATGGGATGGCATATAAGAGCAGATGGTACTTTATATCATGAAGGAGCTAGTGTTGGTCAATATACACACCTTACACTTTATCCTTCCAAAGGTTTGGCTATAGCAATATTCACCAATGGAGGAGAGTATGGTGTTACCCTTAAAAAAAGCTGCAATGATAAATTCAAGAATTTAATAAATGGTGATTTTAACACGGATACATGGACTGCATATTACAATTGGGCCACTGATGCACTAAAACCTAAACTTCCAACACCACCTATCGTAGATCAAACACTACCTTTAACTGGTTATGTGGGTGTATATGACAATGATTTATTTGGTAATATAAACATAACAACATCTGATAACAGTTTATTTTGCCAGTATGGTACGGACAGCAGGACTTATGAGTTGAAACATTGGAATTACGATGTTTTCGAAGAACAAAATAATAATCACTTTTTCAACTTTACAGATATTTATAGTGGAACCTCTCATAAGGTAGATGTAAAATTAACTAATACGCCAGACAATGTGACATTTAACCGCACAGAAACTCCCTAAACTCTTATATGTGTCCATTTTAAGCACAACTGACCCCTCCAGTTTCATATCTTTTTAAATCTGGGTGCTTTCCTTGCACTTAAGACTAGATCTTTAATTTCTGGTGGCAGTTTTTCATTTTGCCATTTTCTTTCTGCATCTGGTGATTTACCTGCATTTTTCGTCGCTTTCAAAGCATACCACGCTGCTCCTAAGGAATGATCAGCCATATGGGCAGTTGCAACAGCGTGTCCAATAGAACGAGCCACTAAAATCGTAGTCGGGTTTGATGATTCGTTTGCCACTGTAATTGCGCCTAATGAAGCTTTTCTCGCATCACCAACTGAAGCATTCCCTTGTCGCCACAATTCAGCCACATTAAGTGCGTTTTTCAGCCGATCATCTATTTTACAGGAAAGAGGTAGTACATGCTCTGAACAGTCACAGGCCCATTTTATTAACTGATAGTGTTGTTCCTTTTTTTAAGGGCCCGCCCCTATGTTCTGCTATAAATCGTTTGTCTCGCATTTTTACCTTCTAACTAAATGTTCGTCAAATCATTTTGTAATTATGCAATTCTCATGTTTCAGGTTATGATTATATAAGTGGACATTTTCAATCGGCAATGTAAGTGTTCAGCCTGTCAATCTGTCTTAAAATTATTTTTAAAGTTTATGTTGGGTTGCCCAATTAATTAATATTTGGTATTTAATGGTATTTTTAGCTGAAGGTGGACAACTTCTGATTATTGGTTTATGGGTTTGAATATTCCATAATATAATTAAATAAGAAATACAAAAACTTGTTTATAAAGTTCCCATTAAAGTGCAGTAAAGATTAGGTGTTATTAATATGGTTAAAAAGGTTTATCTGGTGCTAATTTTATCTTTGGTACTTTTAATATCCTTCTCATCAATCTACCTCTGCCAAAGCCACAGTGAACCTCAAAAATCAAAATCAGAGGCTTCAAACATAACCATTTTTTTAACTGGAGATGTGATGTTTGATTTTGCAGTTGATCCTCTTCTGGATAGTAATGTGGACGTTTTTGGAGATTTAACACCACTTTTTAAAATGTCAGATCTGGTGGTTATAAATCTCGAAGATCCGTTCACCAACTCCAGTAATAATTTAAAAACTGTTGTTCCTGTAAAAGCCGATCCAGAACATGCCCACATACTGAAAGATGATAATATTAATGTGGCCTGCCTTGCAAACAACCACATCATGGATTACGGTGAATCCGGACTTAATGATACCTTAAGAACCCTGGAAACCTGTAACATCACAACAGTGGGGGCTGGTAGTAACCTCCAGGAAGCATCTAAACCCGCATATTTTGTCGTCGACAACCGTACAATAGCTATTCTCAACTTTTTTGATACAACAACCTTTCAAGAGTTCTCAGAATTAGAGTTACCACCCGCCACAGCTAGCACTTCTGGATTTGCACCTGCAGAGTGGAATGTAATAAAAGAAAATGTAGACCAGGCAAAAACTCAAGCAGACATTGTTATTGTGGTTTTCCATTATGGAAATGAGTATTCAACTTCACCAAATGAGTATCAACAGAATCTATCCCGAAAATGTATAGATGAGGGTGCTGATCTGGTTGTAGGAAGCCATCCTCATGTACTTCAAAATGTGGAAAGTTACAAGGGAAAGCTGATCTTCTACAGTTTAGGCAACTGTGTTTTTGACCAGACCAATCCATCCCCTAAGGAGTCAATGGTCGTGAAATTACAGGATTTAAATGGAAATCTAACCGCGATTATATACCCCTTCCGTATTACAAATTCTTGTCCCCGTTTTATGAGTACTCAGAATGCTGAGACTTTCCTGAAGACTATAAAGGCACAATCCAATGCAGATATAAAGATAGAAGATGGCAAAGGTGTTATACACCTTGATAATAGTTAGCTATTATAAACCTTGATAATAGTTAATATTATAAAAAAAGCCCATACTAGAATGTCTCTGGTTCTAAAAAATAAGGGTTATTCTATAACCCTGCTCTTTCAACAATCACGTCTGCAACATCTTCTGCTGATTTAAATGGGAAGTCATCCGCAGTTAACACTTGCCCTGCATCACCTGCTTTTAGTTCAACATCTCCAGACTTGCAGGTAGTTTCTGCTCCGTCTGGGAATGCTGATAAGAGTGATTCAGGTGTTCCTATTGGAAATTTGGCTCCTGCCAGCGCTCCCACAATCTGTGCGTGTATTTCTTCTTTAACTCCCATTTTTATCATCTCCTTGGTTGAATACTATAACTATCGTTAATTATAAATATATACTAAACCGTCATTAAAATATACTAAGTGCACTTTTATGCACAAATATAACCTTAAGGGTCAACAAAGGAACCTTTATTATCTACTGCCCAAATATTAAATACATGGAAAATGTGAATAAGATGAATAATTCCAAAATCTACGATACTCCGGCTAAATTAGAATCAATACACCGTGATATCAAACGATTAATGGAAAGGTCCAATCAAGAATATTTAGATCTAATGATGGCGAATTTAAGGAAGGATTTTATAGATTCAATAACTGCTTATATTGATGATGATATCAAAAAGGGTCTGGAAGGGGGAATGGTGGATCCATGCCCTATGAGAGACACTTGCAAATCAATATTCACTGATTTTCTTGAGGATAATTCAAAAAACATACGGCGGGGAACTGTTTCAGATGAAGTTATCACTGGAAAAAGGGATGAGTTGAGCAAAATAAGAAAACAGGCATCCTTTGATAATTGTGATGTTTGTTTCAGTGAAGTTAATTCTCTTTTTGAAAAACAGTTAAACCTCATAGGTTCCTTACAGATATACAATTCTAACGATGAAAAAAGAACAGAAATATCTTCTATAAATGAGGAAGAAATCGTTAAAACTGTACTCGAGCCTTTGTCCAATAAACAGAGACTGCAGATACTAAAATCCATGGCCTCTAAAACCCATAGCTTTTCAGCCCTTTCTAAATTAACTGGACTTCGTGGTGGTAACTTACTGTTCCACATCCAGAAACTCCTGGAAAGTGATCTTATCATCCAGCGACATGAAAGGGGGGACTACATGATCACCAAAAAGGGATTTAATTTGATGCTGGTGCTTGCTGATTTTCAACAGTACTCAGAAGATTAAACTGCCGCTTAGAAAATTAAAAAGTACTGCTAATTTAAACAATAACCTGATCAGGCGTTATTTAACCTTTTTTTTATTTATTGATAAAGAGTTTGGAAAATAATCAAATGATTATTTGTATTGTTCTTCAAATGTTATTTTAAATTCGGTTCCATTATCTCTATTTAATTCAATAGTACCATCGAGTTGGTTGGTTAAGTTATTAACTAACTGTAAACCAAGTGTGGATGTGTTTCGGAAGTCCAGATCCTCAGGGAATCCCACACCAGTGTCACTCACTACAAGAACAAATTTGTCACCCTCTTTGTGGAAGTCTATCCTGATTTCTCTCTCTCCACCCTCAATCTCTCTACCCTCAATGAATCCATGCTTCATGGAATTAGTCAAAAGTTCATTGATAATTAGGCCCAGGGGAACGGTTGTGTTGATATCCACCATTAATTTATCCACATTTATATTAAGCCTAACCTTACCGGGATCCGTTATGTAGGTATAGAAAAGTTCATTAGCCAGGGTTCGGATGTAATCACCGAAATCAATCCTTTTTAGATCGGTAGATCTGTATAATCGTTCATGAATGAGTGCCATAGATCTGGCACGGTTTTGACTTTCCTTGAAAATCCCCAGAGCTTCTTTATCTTTGATATACTGAGACTGGAGGTTTAATAAGCTGGAAATAACCATTAAATTATTCTTAACCCTGTGATGTATTTCTTTAAGAAGCATCTCTTTTTCTTCAAGGGATTCTTTTAACTTTTCTTCTGCCTTTTTGTGCTCTGTAATGTCTTGCACAGCCCCATAAACACGTGCACTTTGGCTTTCAGTTGCCGGGATTACTTTGATATGAATTGCCACATTACGTGTCTCACCATCCCTGCGAATAATCCTGTTTTCAAAATCCGTGCCAAAGGCAGGTTCACGAATAGCAAGGGACTTTTTCATCCCCGCTGCGATAAATTGAGCATCTTCAGGGTGTACATATCTCTTTATATAATATTCTATTGGCATGTGATAACCGCCTTCATTCTCTGCGGTTGTGCCCAGCATAGAATAGAATTTATCATTAAATATAAACATCTGGTTATAGGGATCGAGTTCCCAGTTGGCCAGATGCGCTAAATCCATGGCATTGGACAGGCGGATTCGACTTAATTTAAGTGCATCTTCCGCCTTTTTACGTTCAGTTATATCGCGAGAAATTGCAAGACAAACTTCACGCCCTTTATAAGTGATAAGATGATTGTTAACTTCTATAGGTATTCTTCTTCCGTCCTTAGTCAGGTGCACTATTTCAAAAGTGTTATGACCATTTTCAATGAGCACCCGAGCATTTCCCGGCATTTCAACCCGTTTTTCTGGAGCCACTATATCTGGAGGACTCATATTTAACAGTTCATCTCTGGTGTAGCCTAATCTTTCACTAGCCACATCATTCACTTCTAAGAATTTTCCAGGCATACCATCATCGTTCATCACGTTTAAGGAGATCATATCGTTAGCATTATGGAAGATTCTCCTAAATTTCTCTTCACTTTCTATTAGGGCTTCTTCGGCTTTTTGTCGTTCTGTTAAATCCCGGATAATGGATGTGAAATAAGTATCTTCACCTGATTTCCAAAGTGAAAGTGACATTTCACAGGGAAATTCAGTTCCATCCTTTTTTAAGCCAATAGCCCTGGAAGTTTGACCTGTTCTATGCAGTTTTCCTGCTTCAAGTGATTTCATTCCATTTATATGCTCCTTTTTATGTCCTTTGGGAATGAGGATAGATACTGGTTTATCAGAGAGTTCAGAAGCAGAATAACCAAAAAGTTCCAGCAAGCTAGGATTAAAAAATGAGATAATGCCCTCAGAATCCGTGGTAATGATTGCATCTATAGCAGACTCGGTGACAGCGCGGAATTTTTCTTCACTTTGCCTAAGATTTGAAAGGGCTTTTTGTCGTTTGGTAATATCAATACAAAAAACAGTAAGGCCTATTATGTCCTTGTCAGATTGTATGGGGTTATATATATTCTCCCAATATCTCCGGCTGAGGCTTTCCGCCCCATACTCTTCAATTTCTATGAAATTTTCACCAGATAGTGCCCGATCAAAATTAATTTTAGCTTTCTCCTTATCCTCGGGAGAAGAAACATAATCTAACATGTTCATGCCAATCTCAATGTTTGCTCCCCAAATATTTTTCATTGTTTGACTGTGGGCCTGGTTAAAGAAGATGTATTGATAGTCGAGGTCCAGTGAAAAGGCAATTATATTTTCAGGACCTTCAAAAATTGAATTGAAAGTAGCATAGGCACGTTTTAATTCTTCTTCTGTTCTTTTGCGGGCAGTGATATCTTCAACCATTTCAATGGCTGCAACAACATTACCGGTATTATCTTTTATGGGTGAAGAAACAATTCGAAAGTTGATTATTTCATCACCTATAGGGGTATCTGTTATAGATTCATGAACTTTTCCATCTTCTAAAGTCTTATAAGTTGGGCAATAAGTGCAGATATTTTCCCGGGGAGGATCATTAAATGCTTTAAAGCAGATAGGCTTTTCGGAAATATCTATATTGGGGAACCATTCTTTCATCTGGTTGTTCAAGTCCCAAATTTCCATATTTGGACTTATGAAAGCTACTCCAACACCAATACTATCAAAAAGAGTTCTATATTGTTCTTTGGAGAACATTAAATCTTTTTCAATCTTTTTCCGCTGAGTAATGTCACGAACGTAACTTAAAACAAGTGGGTTGTTTTCATATTCAATAATCCTTGAATGTATTTCCACAGGCATCTGGGAACCATCTTTACGGAAATGAGCTGTCTCAAAAATAGATTCTTCTTTTTCCATTAAATCTTCAATTCGGGGTTCTATCAGTTTTTCATATTGAGGTACATCCAAATCATGAAGATTCATCCCCATTAACTCTTCTTTAGCATAACCAAGTGTTTTATAAGCAGCTTCATTCACATAAACAAAATTTCCATCAAAATCATGTAAAAAAACAGAATCCGTGGCTGAATCAAGAAGTTGTATCATGAGCTGTGACTTATCTAATTGAAGCTCCTGATCAGCGAGTAGTTTCTCTAAGTCAATTATTCTTTGCTGCAGTGACTTTAATTCATTTGAAAGATTTTTTCCATCATTTGAATCTTTCACTTCAAACCCCCAATTTCCAAGGCATAAATAGTGAATATCTATTTTATATTTTAGTTTTTAATGAATAAAACAATTTGTATATTACTAAAACAATATTGATTGTTACAAATGGCACTTTAAATCATCTGGGCCTTTTAAATTTATTTGAAAACTTTAATTTTCATTATGAAAGGTAGAGGGTTGCTTAATAATGCAAAGAATTTTTTTGCTATTTTTTAAGGGGTTATAATATTTTTTTAAAATCTAATTACGAGTTTCCAACTCCCACATTTCAATACAATCTTCGATGGTCAAAGAAACAGTGCTCTCCACAATTTCTTCTTCTAATTTCGTTTTTTGAAGAGAATCTTTCAGGGGGCCGTACATATTGGCTGCTTTAAGTTTAATCCCCCTCTGTTGTAGTTCATCGTAGAGGCCCTCCAACATCTCAGTTCCAGAATGATCAATGAAAGACGTGGCCTCAAAATCTAGAATAAATAGTTTAGTATCTTTATATTCATGATCTATCAAGTTAAGAATGTTATTTTTTATATCTTCAGTATTTAAGAATATTTGAGACCCATCCACCCGTACTATAAGTATTTCTGGAATTATTTCTGCTTCCGGGCGTCTTTTTATATCTAAAAACTGGTCTTTGCCGGGCATTTTCCCCAGAACTGCGATATGGGGATTGTACATTTTCTTGATCAACCCCACTACCGATAGTATCACTCCAATTACAATACCTTCCAACGCACCAAAGAACAATACGGATAGTAAGGTTATGATGGCAATAATGAATTCTATCTTGCTAAAATTATAGATATTACGCAAATGAGGTATGTCCACCAGTCCTTTTATGATGAATAGTACAATAGCTGCCAGTATGGTCTCGGGTAAGTTGGTGAAGATTCCGGTCAGAAATACTAAAACCAGGAGAATAACTAATCCTGACACACCTCCTGCGAGTTGGGTTTTAGCCCCACTATCATTATTTATTGCAGTTCGAGATAGCGCCCCTGCTACAGGTAATCCCTGGAACAACCCCACAGCGATATTTGATGCTCCTAAAGCTAATAATTCCTGGTTTTTATCAATTTTATACTTGTTTTTTGCCGCATATTCGGCGGCAAATAAATATCCTTCCATATAACTTATAAGAAAGACAGTGGCGGCCAGTGTAATTAAAATATTTACATCTAATAAAGAAGGATCGGGAATTACAAGGGAGGGTAATCCCTGAGGGATGTAACCCACTACTTTCACTCCTAAAGAAGTTAGATTAGTAATAGTAATGAGTATAGTTGATCCCAAAACCAGGAAGAGGGTGTTTGGTAGTTTTGGGAATTTTTTGGTGGCTAAGTACAAAAACAGGATTCCAGCCACACCCACAGCAAGAGTGGGTAAGTTAGTTTGATCTATATGGGATAAAAAGTAATATATCCGTTGGAAAAAAGTCCCCGATCCCCCGTATATTCCAAATAATTTGGCGATCTGACCAGATGCAATGAATAATGCTATTCCTGCCAGGAAACCGGTTAATACTGGTTTGGATATGAATTTAACTATAAACCCTAATCTTAAAGCCCAGGACAGTATTGCCAGAAGACCAGCAATAACTGCCACCAGAGATGCAATCATGGCATACTGGGCTGCATTGGGGATCATTAAAGAACCCAGTGTAGAACCAACTAAGATAGAAAGGGTGGAAAGAGGGCCCACAGATAGCTGGCGGGATGTTCCAAAGATTACATAGACTAGAACAGCAACCATTGCCGAATATAATCCAACTTCTGGTGGTAAATTAGCTAAAGATACATATGCAATGGATTCTGGAATTAAAAAAGCACCTACAGTAATTCCGGCTATAATATCAGGCCGCAGCCAATCTTTATTATAGTTCCGGGCCCATTTGGTAATTGGAAGATATGATGAGAAGGATTTCATAATGGTATCCCGCACAATTCTAGAACATTTTTACCAATAATATCATTCCTCTTTTCTCCTAAAAACTCTTCTGTGGCTTTATTATATAATTATGTGGCAATTTTGGTTCTACCGAAACAACAACATCAATCACACTCTCCAATACTTCAGGCGCATTGACTTTTGTTTTTAGGGGAAGGTAACCCTCATTTAATTTTTATAATCTATAATTTAATTTTTATAATCTATATATGATCAGTATATTTTTTTTACCATAATCTGTGAAATCCCCATATCCATACCTTATTCTTCTGATTTTTAAAGGAGTAAACGTAATTAAGTATAAATCCTTTGATTACAACATTTAATATTAAAGTAAATCATGGATTGTATTTTTCCCATAACTTATAATAAAATTATATTAATGAGATTACGCATTTAATGTGATGGGATTAATCTAATATAATCTGTAGGTCTTCATTAGGATGATTTAGTTTGTGTATTTATATGATAATTTAGTGATATCATGGAAGGTTTACTTTGGTGGCTGATAGCTGGAACGCGTGGGGGGATAAATCGCGCCAGGATAATAAATGAACTCAATTCCAGACCATATAATGCTAATCAACTTGCTAAGTGCCTTAAATTAGATTATAAAACTGTTAAACATCACCTGAATGTTCTTGTAAAAAATAATATTGTGATGACCTGTGGTGAGGGGCAGTACGGGACGGTTTACATGCTTTCGAGTACAATGGAGGAAAACTTCGATTCATTCAAACAGATATGGAAGGAATCTGAAAAAGAATAGACATAATAAAGGAGAGGATTGGAATGGTTTTAAGATATCTGGGTATGGCAGTGGCATTGGCCAACATATCAATTATAGTAATTTTACTTTCCATATACTGGAAGAATTACAGAAAGTGGAAATCAGAATATACACTGGGGCTATTGATATTTGGAACTTTCTTACTAATCCAAAATCTGCTTTCCATGGGATTTCTGGCTCCCCCTCCCCCTCCAATGCCCTCTGGAGTAGAACAGGGGACTGATTATTCTCTCTTACTTATTAATATAAGTCAGTTAATAGCCTTAAGTGCGCTGCTGAAGATAAGCTGGAAGTAATCTTATCCCCTCCAATAAACTCCTCTTTCCTTTTTTTAAATTGTGATTTAAATTTATCAAATTACTAATTTATTTCTTATCCAAAGCATGTTTTTTTATTCAATTTCACGCTTTTTCTTGTATTACTTCCCTTATATCTGGCCAATATTCCTAAAAATTTATTCAATAATTTTTTTAGAGATTAGTATCCCTCAGAACTTTATTTACTCTATTTTAGCATTGTTTTAAGATAGCATTGTTTGTAAGATCATTTCCACGGATTTTTTTCTCACATTACCTCAAGTTTCACCATACTTGCACTGTGAGAATTGGGAAAGATTTGGGTGAAGACTGTACGGAACCGGTAAAACTTCGGTTTAATCTGGGAAAAATTACTTTTATGTATTAAATTTAGAAAATAGACATCAAGAGGCATAAATAATGCCGGAGGGTTTATAATTAAAGGAATTATAATAAAAGGGATTTTTATAAGTAAAAATAAATTATTCATATCCATACTAGTCCTCCTTCTCTTACTATCTGCCATGACTTTTGTAGTAGGACTTCCTGATGATTCTGATGAAATAAACACTAACAACACCACTAATAAGGTTTCAACGGTTAAAGTGTTGATATTTGATGGTGATGGTTCAATGGAAGAGAGCGTAGCTGGTATAAAGGCCTGTCTGGATGAAAGTAATAGCATGAATCTTTCCAGTGGGATATACTTTGACTATGACACTAGTAGTGAAATTAACTCCAATACTTTATCTGGCTATGATATTTTGATAATGCCGGGAGGAAACTCTGCAACTTATATTGCCAGTGGCAACATTGATGATGATGACATTAAAGAATTTGTAAACCAAGGTAATGGATATCTGGGGATATGTGCCGGAGCTTATGCTGCATCCAACAGCGTTGATGGGGCTTATTCCGGATGGGGGCTTGCTTCACATGTAAACACTATTGATGTAAGTTATGAGGGATTGGTTTCAATCAACCCCACTTCATCCGGGAGTACGTTAATTGATTCATCTCAAATAAGTCTTCACCATCAAAATGGCCCTGCAATGTACACTACAAGTTCCAGTGCAACTTCATTTGCTACTTTCTCTGATAACTCAACAGGTTACCAGGGTTATTCAACTATAGTGGGGGAAAGCTACGGTTCAGGCAGAGTTCTTTTAAGTGGTTCTCACCCTGAAATCGATCCTCAAGATTCACAACTACTGGTGCAAATGATTTTATGGGCCTCTAAAAATTCACGTTAACCATTTTATAATTGGTTATATCATGGACTCTAAGCTTAAATATCTCTTGAAACTTCGCTTCAACCGCTTAATGAGTCTTAGAGTCCTGATACTCACTAAAATTTAATCGGTTAATCATATGTTTAATTAATTAAAATGGTCTATTTATTGGTCCTTTTTTGTGATAATAATCAATACAAAGGTAATGGAAGATATACAGAGTAATAAAGAATATATAGAATGAGGGGAGTACTATGGCTGATTTTACTATTTTTAGAACGGATATTCTGATTTCAAAAAGCAGTGTCATTAAATATTTTAAAGAGAATTACTGGCTTTTAATATTAATTGCCATTTTTATTTTCTCTTTTGCACTTGATGTTTTTGTTTTAACCCGTTACTCCTTATCCTACGGGATTGACGGTGCATTTTATGATATTCAGGTTTGCAATATATTGCAATATGGATTCCCAATAAGTAACGATCCGCCGCTGGTATACTACCTCTTAACTCCCTTTGTGGTCCTATCTGGGAACTCATTTTTAGGAGTTAAAATAGGAATGGCATTGATGGGATCTCTACTGGTTTTCCCTGCCTTTTTACTCACTGAATGTTACACTCATGGGAAGGTTGGAGGATCCAAGATCCCTGCACTCCTCTCTGCCTTTATGGTTACGGTTAATGTAAACTACTTTGCTCTCTTGGGAGATTTTCTACAGAACCTGGTGGGAGTTCTTTTACTTTCAGTATTCCTGTATTTTGCAGTGATGTGGTTTGCAGATACTAAAGACTGGAGAAAATACGGTGTTTTAACTGTCCTGTTCCTATGCCTCAACCTCCTGACTCATATTTACACAGGAGCCGTGGCGGTAACTCTCTTTTTTGCACTTCTAATCTTCAGTATAATGTTTAAAACCTGGAAGGCCCGTAAATTACCGGTTTTTGACCTTAAAATTTTGGGAATATTAACTGCCCTGGTAATTGCATTTTTTGTAATCCTCTTTTTAGCCTATCCAGTCATGTATACCAAGTTCAGCACTGTGATATCATCTATCAACTCTTCCGCCACACAAACCGGGGGGACGGCAATGGGGATGAGCAGTCCTGTATCGGGAGTAATCTTTTTGAGTCTACCTTACTTACTTGGAATTGTAGCTGCGCTTATTATACTTTATAGGGGATGGAAAGAAAAAATCACGACTATCATTTCCTCTGAGATGAGTAAAACCAGTTTCCCTACTTCTGCCCCTTTGAATGAAACCGTTCCCCTAATAAATAAAACATTCTCCTCTAAAATGAACAAAAACACATTGCTGGCGTGGGTTTATATATCACTGGCTGCTCTCTTGGCAGTTTTAGTAATGATACCCGCATCAGATTATCAGTCCAGATTCCTGTTAATGGCGTTTTTACCAATTGGGCTTCTGATTCCATTGGGATTGAAGTTTCTGGAAACAGAATTCCTGGCAAGGTATTCTCATAAAACCCTAACCACAATCGTGGTTGCAGGGCTTGCATTGGTGTTTGCATTTTCCTGTTTCTACACTGCTTCAGAATCTTTCGGTAATCTGGAACCCACCATAACCTCGGAACAGTACCAGGAATTGCTGGAGATTAAAGCCAGCTTTGCCAATGTAACTGATGAAAACATGGTTATAGTGGCATCTGATTTTCAGAATAAGTACTGGGTGGAATATGTTCTGGGTGATGTGGGCAACGGTAATAATATCACTGTTTTGGAGAATGTTCAGGGAGTTCAAGAAAATTATCAGAATAGCTCCATATATGCAGTAACTGCCCAGAGCAATCATACAGCCCAGAGCAATCAAACATCTTCTTCCCCGAACTCCAGTAAACTTTCAGGAACCAATGCAGTTAGAACTGCAGGATCCAGTTCCGATAACAGTCCTGCGCTGAGTTTCCTGTTGCCCTACGGACCACCTATTCTTCCCAACTCATTAGATATAATGCCCAGTATTAGCAGCATGTCAGAGACCAAGAACCCAATGCAAGGGGATAATCAACCAGCTGGTATGAATAACAGCACTAACAGGCCCCCAGGGAATACAACTTCCAGTACAGGCGGACCTGCTGGAGGCATGCCCTCTAACCTTACGGACAATATGCAGCCACATGGAAATATGACTAATAAAACAAATCAGCCTCAGGGCGAGGGTAATAGTCCGGGTGCTGGTTCAGATGACCAGTCACGACAAATTGCTGATTCATTAACCAGTTCCGGAACTACAGTTTTCAGTGGTAACTATTTTAAAATTGTACTGATAACACTCTAGTTATTTAAAATTGTACGGATAAAACTCTAGTTATAAAATAAAAACTGGTTTTTCGGATTTTTTTGAAAAACTTGTTTCCCTAAATATAATTAGATAAAATGGCAGATAAAATAGAATTAACTATAATATTTACTAAAAATAGATGGAAATTACACTAATCATGGGTTTTAACATGTATTATATCTTTTTAAAGTCCAATATAGCTCTAACCATGGGAATTTCCTGATTAATATCCACTGAAAGAGGAGGTCCTTCATCAAGGTACATAGAATTTAAAATAAACTTGCCTGATGTTTCTTTTATGGAAATACTTTCTACAGTATTTTCAGTTTTCAGGAAGAATATTTCAGTTTCACTTCCCTCAAAAAAATCTACAACCTTTTTAGAATCAGTTCCAATAACCCGCACCATAATCATCAGATGATCATCACCTGAAAAATGAAAATCCTTGATAAACTCTTCAGGAATCTTAATCTCACCCACTGATTCTTTCATTTCTCTTTTGAAAGTTATGGATGTCTCAGCCATTACCTTCACCCCCTGTATTCTAATTCCAATCAAACTATTCGGTTTTAATGGTACTAACCCGATTCTTAGAGTCCAATTAAAATCCTATTTGGTCCAATTATCCAATTAATATATAAGAACGTACTAGTTATTATGTCTTTTTTTAGGGATCTTCACGTTTAGGGATATGAATGCTATAATGCTTAATGGAAAATTATTTTGGCCTAGGGTGGATCAGTTTGGGAATTTCAATTTTTCATCTCAATCTAAAGGATGTAATATTAATCATTATTTCTTTATGCTAAAACTGTTTATGGAAAGTTTTCATTGCCATTTAATCATTAGCAAGCGAATGTGAGTTCCTGTTGGCTTGGATAAATCGATAAATATTAAAAGTGTTATTCATTAATTTATATTTATAATGATAAATAATTAATAAACACATTACTAGTTAAAGGAGGTGAGAGCATGATTCTTGGAATAAACGACCCCTGGATATTGGGTGCATATGTTGGATGCCTTCTGGCAACTCTTTTATGTGTTGTTTACGGTATTTTAAACTGGAATAAAGGCGGCGAAGATGAAGAAGAACAGATAAAAGAAGAAGTAGGCTGGCATGATAAAGAAAAGGAAATGCAAGAAAAAGAATTAGGTCTTTGGGATGAAGAAGATGCTTGATCATCCATATTCATAAAAAAGATAGGTTGTGGATTAGATGAATGATTTATTTATACTCAGTATTGTAGTTTTGATCTACCTTTTGATAACAGGTTACGTGGGATATGTGGCCTGGAAACGAACCAAGACTGCCGATGATTACATGGTGGCTGGAAGGGAAACCCATCCGTTTATAATGGCCTTAAGTTATGGGGCGACCTTCATCAGTACAGCGGCTATTGTAGGTTTTGGTGGTACGGCTGGAGTTTATGGTATGGGCCTTTTATGGCTGACATTCCTGAACATACTGGTGGGTATTTTTATAGCCTTCGTATTTTTCGGAAAACGAACCAGGAAAATGGGACACAACTTAGGAGCCCTAACTTTCCCTGAATTTTTATCCAAACGTTTTGATAGTAAATTCATACAGTATTTCAGTGGACTGGTCATATTTTTCGGAATGACGTTGTATGCGTCGGTGGTTCTGATCGGTATGGCCCGGTTTGCTGAAACAACCCTTAATATAGATTATAATATCGCTCTAGTTGTACTGGCAGTAATAGTTGCTTTGTACGTGATTTTTGGTGGAATACGGGGTGTGATGTACACCGATGCTGTACAGGGGACCATAATGTTCGCGGGAATGGTAATTCTTCTGGTGGCCACCTACTGGATACTTGGTGGAGTAACTGATGCCAACCAGGCCCTGACTAACCTGGTTAATCAGGTGCCAGCCAGTGCAACTGCAACTGCAACGGCAACAGGATTCACGGGATGGACTTCCATGCCTTCACTCGGAAGCCCATTCTGGTGGACACTGGTAAGCACACTTATCCTGGGAGTGGGAATAGGAGTTCTATCTCAACCACAGCTCGTAGTACGATTCATGACTGTAAAATCCAACAGAGAACTTAACCGGGCAGTCCTGATAGGTGGAATTTTCATTCTCCTAATGACTGGAACCGCTTTCATTGTAGGGGCTTTATCCAACGTATATTTCTTTGATACAGTTGGGAAGTTAGCAGTACAAGCTGCAGGGGGTAATGCAGATAAGATCATCCCTGCCTTCATAACTGCGGCCATGCCTTTATGGTTTGCATATCTGTTCATGATCACCCTCCTATCCGCAGCCATGTCCACCCTCAGTGCCCAGGTACATGTGCAGGGAACTGCACTGGGAAGAGATATCTATGAAACAGTGGCCAATAAAAAGGGAGGAGCATCGGTAATGGTTGCCAGGATAGGAATTGCCATTGCCATGATCATTGCAGTTATCATGGGATTCATACTCCCCACCAACATTATTGCAGTGGGCACATCCATGTGGTTCTCCATCACTGCAGCAGCATTCCTCTCCATGTACGTATTTGCCCTTTTCTGGAAAGGATGTACCAAAGCTGGTGCCATATCTGGATTAGTGGTCGGGACGTTGATCAGTCTCTTCTGGCTGGTATTTGAATACAAAAAATCAGCAGAAGCATTGGGAATTGCTAAAGCAATGACTGGCCAGGCTGTGCTATCAGCTTCAATGCCATGGCCCACAGTTGACCCTATAATAATTGCTTTACCAATTGCTTTGGTGGTTACAGTGGTGGTAAGTCTTCTAACCAAAAAACCCAGCAAGGAACACATGGAAAAATGTTTTGAGGGAGTGTGAATTTCAGGGAGTTTAACAAAACTCCTACCCTATTTTTTTTAACAAATTCCTTCCTTATTTTTTAAACTATTATTCTTAAAAACTTTAAAACAAATATATTATAAACTTAAAACAATTTGGATTTTTTTCAACCAATCACCTATTTAACACCGATTTTTTTCATACCGGCTTTAGACAGGGTTTTTTATATTAAAAAAACCATTTAAACTTTTTTTAAATCCTTTTCAATTAAAATATCCTCTAATCCTTTTCCATCACTGAAACTATAAGTACATCCTGAAACTTAACTAATATGATTAAGCTTTGATGGGGTTAATTTGGTAGTTTAATTTGAGAAACTACCATTCATATGAAGCCGAGGTGATACCATGAGGATTGTGCAAGAAATTGTTGGAAAAGAAGTTTTAGACAGTTCAGCAGTGGTTATTGGAAAAGTTAAAGATGTAGAAGTGAATTTCATGACCAATGAAATTGAAGCCTTCGTAGTGGGAAAAGGGGGCATATCTGAGGGATTAGGATTGTCTAAAGGTGAAACAATCGTTCCTTATGATATGGTGAGTAAGATCGGGGATAAAATACTTCTTAAAAACCGGGATGAAGGAACCAACTATGAATTTTAATTGATTAACCTTTTTCTAACCAATTTTTTAAAGGAATATTATATTTTTTTTCATAAAATCTCATATTTCATGAAATCACAGCGCTCCTACAGGCTCTAAAAATGAATTGAGGAGTGCATTTTGAATCGGGAAAGTTACATAAAACCCTTAGAAAATATTAACTTTAATCATTATTCACTAAAAAAATGTAGGTGAACATTTTTGGAAGTTAGAGGTATATGCAGTATCTGTGGCCAGCCAGGTAAAATGTACACCTGTTCCCTCTGTGGTAGTCTGGTTTGTGGGAAATGTTTTCAATGGAAACAGGGAGTATGCCAACGCTGCCAAAGGGGACTGAAAGTCCATTAGATAACTGTAATAGTAAGTATAAAACCTGGTTAATAAACAGGGTACTAGTATTCAATTAAACTTACTATAATTTAATTTAAAAAGGCTAATGATAATTTGAATAAAAATTATAAACTCTTATAAATGGAATGATACCAATGGTGATTAAACAGGAAAAAGACCACCTAATAAGTTTGTTAAAAGCTAACCAGGTTATCAAATTCGGCAAATTCACTCTTTCTTCCGGAAGGGAAAGTGACTATTATGTGGATATGAAAAAAGCCATCACTGACCCCCAGATCCTTTCTCAAGTGGCTAAAATCATTTCTCATATCATCCGTGATGATGACATTGATCTGGTGGCTGGACCTGCCCTCGGAGCTGTGCCCATAGCAACGGCAGTGGCCCTGCACTCGCAGATCCCAATGCTGATGATTCGCAAGGCCCAGAAAGATTATGGGACATCCCAACTTATTGAAGGAGAATTAAAAGAAGGAGATCGGGTCATAGTTGTTGAAGATGTTACCACCACTGGAAATTCACTTTTAAAAGCTGTTAGAGCTGTTCAGGATAACGGAGGGGTCGTGGAGAGAACCTTTGTTGTCGTGGATCGAGAAGAAGGTGCTGTTGAACAGTTGAAAAAGGAAGGAATAATCTTAGAACCCCTGGTATCAATTAGGGATTTTAAATAGTTCTTTTCCAGTTAAATCAATTTTAAATAGGTTTTCTTTTAAATAGTTTTTCAAGTCCAAATCTATTTTCTCCATCCATTTTTCCCGATTCTTCCTGATTGAAACCCTTTTTTTAGTGGAGTTACTCCACACACCTTGTTTAACCATTTGATGGAGTTTAAACCTTCAAGAGAGTTTAAATAGTTCAATGTCAATGTTTCATATGTTTCACCAGATGCCCCATTTCTGGCTTTAAAATTTTCATCCCCAGCTGAACTGCATTGGGTGAACCAGGCAATGCCACCAGCAGTGTTTCCTTCCAAACTCCTGCTGCTGCTCTGGTCATTATGGCACCGCTTCCTAACTCTTTATAAGTTTCTGATCGGAAAATCTCTCCAAAACCAGTTAATTCCTTTTCAAAGAGGGGGATAATGGTTTCAATGGTAATGTCCCTTTTACCAATCCCAGTGCCACCAGTGCTGATAATGATTTCAGCATCGAGAGTTCTCATTTCATCCAGAGTTTTCAAAAGCTGGTGGGCATCATCCTGTATAACCTGGTAAGACACTATTTCATGTTGATCTTCAAGTGATTCCATTATAATTTTACCGGATAGGTCCTCCGGATTGGAAACAAAATTTGAATCCTTTACTTTCGATGAATTGGATTTAGAGTCACTTAAAGTAATTATTCCCACTTTAACCTTCAGTGGGCTGTGTTTTTTGTGTTCTTCCATGGTTTTACTTTTCATGTTTCTTACCCTCCTAATTTTGTTGTAGAATTTTAGATAACTGGACCAATTTAAATATAGAATATTATTAGATGGACAAATAATAATTAATTAATGATATAATACTGTAGAAAAATAGATTTACAAATATAATATAAGGGATAACATTGATTATTTTATTACCAATAATACTATTTAGATTCCCATTTGTGGATATCAATCATTTAATCGTAAATTGAAATAAACATGCTAAAAAATCAGTGGAATTGTTATTCCTATTCTTAAGGCATTAAAATGAGTATTGTACTTTTTAGTGCAAGGGAGGGCATTAGGTCCAAATCGGAGGCGGTTTTTCGCAGGCGAAAAATTGTGAAAGGAGTCTAATGACACCCTCCCTCAACAATTAGTATATTGTTTTGGTAACATAAAAACATTTCTCATAAATTATGGGGATGTGTTAAAAACGTTTTAAATTGGGTTAATAATAAAAAAAACTTTCTAAATTTTTTGAATTTATTAAAAACTAATGGATATATTATATAATCCTCATCATAATCTCTTGGTCCATAGGATCCAATAGATCAGTATTGGGGAACTTCAGGGTGAATTGAAATGAAAGAGAAAGTTTACGTTCTGGACGCATCAGGAATTATTGGGGGTTTCATATCCTCAAAACACAAGAATATCACAATTAGTGCTGTTATATCTGAAATTAAAGATTTGAAGTCCCAAATAACTATGCAATCTGCCCTGGATCAAGGTAAAATTATTATTAAGGAACCAGATTCTGATTCACTGAACCAGGTTCAAGGTGCAATTGAAAACTCTGGAGATATTTTAAGGTTGTCTGAAGTGGATATTGAGGTGGTGGCCCTGGCAGTAACTCTTAAAACAAATCATAATCCTACTGTGGTTACTGATGATTATTCCATACAGAACATCCTGAAAATTCTAGAAATTCCCTACAGAAGTGTTTTAACAGAGGGAATTAAACAGACATATGGATGGATCAAAATATGTAGAGGTTGCCGGAAGAAATATCCTTCAGATTATAAATGGGATGACTGTGAAATTTGCGGGTCAGTTGTTTATCGTAAAAGGATCAAAAAATAACCGTTCTCTATGACTAATTTAATTGATTAACATTTCTCAGAATAGATTTTTCTCCAAAATTCCCTTTCTCAGAATCATGAACTGTTTCCAAATAGGATTCAAATTTAAATATAAGGATCTATAATGGATTCTAATCAATTTGTAAATGAAAAATATTTTAACCTCCATCACAACAGTTTCCATACTGTTCAGAGGTAATTATAATAAACATAGTGATTCATAAACATATTGATTCTATAGGTGAACTATGAAGATAATGAAGATTGGCGTAGTGGTACACGGACCCGAAATAGTTGATTCTGGCCATGCCCAGAAGTTTTTGGATTTTCTGGAGGATTACGGTACAGTTCGGGCAAGGTTAGGTGGTACTATGGGGAGGACTGCTGTTATCGATGCTCATCTGGAAGATAGGATCGATATAAGTCAGAAACTGTTCCCCAGCCAGTCAGTGGACAAATTCAAGGATGAAAACTGTGATGTAATTTTTCTTATTAATTATGGTAAGTCCAGTGTAACTGGACATGCCTTTGGATACAAGGTTTACCATAACTCTCAGTGCCAACCTCCCCTCATTCAAATGGAAAGACCAGGGGAGGAGGATGGTAGTGTGGTGGCCTGGAGGGAAGATAAAATTAAACTGGCAAAAGAAATATCTTTCAAAATGGGACTTAAGCTGGTCTCTCCAGAGGAGATCAGGGAATGCCTATTTTCAGAAGATCCTTGTCAGGAAGTTTCCAGCACCATCTGCCGAAAAATTGCAGGTGTGTCCCCGGAAGAGAACATATTCGTTAATGGCATAGTTATTGGAAAATCCACATCATCAGAGGTGGCTATAGTTGCTGAAAAGGGCATGATAACTCAACTTATAGGTGGGGAATTAAAGGAACATGGTGTGGAGAAACTGGGGCCAGTGGAACTTGAAAAAGCCATTGTAAAAACAGGCCTGCTGCGTAAATCCAGGGTTAAACCTCGTATATTAAAATCTGAGAAATCTAACGTTAATTTCACTGTTTCTTACCTTAACCATGCTGCGGAGGATATTTACAGATTGAAAAATTCAGATATGGTGGTTACAGTGGGGGACGACACCACACTGGTTGCTGCCGATATACTTTACCGTTTCAACGTTCCCATAATTGGTATAACTGATGGAGATCTTGATAAAGTTGTTGAAGAAGGCTTTACAGCGGAGGGGTCGTTGATTGTGGAACTTGAGAGTGGTTGGGACGATTTGGTGGGTGATAAAATCTTTTTAGAACTTTTCAACAATAAGGAGACCATAGAAATAGAAAATATAGAAAATTTTAAAAGTAAATTGCTACAGATTATTAGTAATATAACTTTTCAATACCAGGTTAAGTACAGTTGATGATTTTCCAAAACCCTAAACTATAACCGGGGATGGTATTGGATTATAATGGATTCTGAGTCGTGATTCTATTATGAGGGTCTCTCAATAAAGGATAAATCATTAATAAAATATTATAACTTTAAATAATTAATATATTAGATTTTAACAAATAAAAATAGAGGTGCACTCTTGGATTTAAAGTCACTTGTTGATTCTATACGGAGTTTTGAAGGTATTACCCGTAAAAATCTCATAAAAGACGTAACGGGTCTCCTGGAAGAGACTTACAACATTGCAGGAAGAACTCTTCTTGGTTTTGGTGATGATGCATCAGCCCTGGAAATCGGGAACAGCCAAGTAATTCTCCTGGCCGCCGATGGAATGTGGGGAAAGCTAATGGAGGCCGATCCATGGTGGGCGGGTTACTGTTCAGTACTGGTAAATGTCAATGATATTGCAGCCATGGGTGGAATACCCATCGGGATGACTAACGTCCTTTCCACCCAGGATAAAGATATATGCAGCCAGATCATGGATGGAATTAACGAAGGGGTCAAAAAATTTGGAGTGCCAATGGTCGGGGGGCATGTTCACCCCGATGCACCCTACAACTCCCTGGACGTGTCCATAACCGGTATCATGAACCGTGAAGACATCATCACCAGCTGCGGAGCCCGCCCTGGAGATAAAGTGCTGGTGGCAATAGACCTGGACGGTGCCATCCACCCCCAGTTCCGCTTGAACTGGGACACCACCACCATGAAAAGTGCAGAACTAGTCCAGGCACAGATCACCACCATGAATGAAATCGCACAAAAACACCTTTTAAGTGCTGGGAAAGATATAAGCAATCCTGGAACCCTGGGAACCCTGGGAATGCTCCTTGAAACCTCAAATGTGGGAGCTACTGTGGAACTGGAACTCATACCCCGACACACCGATGTGAGCTGGGAGGACTGGCTCCGACTTTACCCAGGATCAGGATTCGTGCTCACCGCAGCTGAGGATAATGTGCAAGAGATCATTGAAATCCTGGAAAACGTCAACATAACCACCAACGTAGTTGGTAACATAATATCTGACCGAAAACTTTATTTAACCTCGGGTAATGACGAAGAGGTTGTTTTTGACTTTTACACCGATAAAATCACTGGAATACATGATGAAAAGCCCTAGGAGGGTAATCTAATGCTGGTGAAGATCAATGGAGAAAAAATAGAACTCCCTGAAGGATCAACAATACAGGATGCAATCAATGCAGTGGGTGCACCATATCTGCCTGGATGTGTCCTGGGACTGGTTAAGGGGACTGAAGAAGTAGAAAAACACGTTAACAAATACAACCTGAAAACCAACAAGGGTAGCATTATTATTGAAATCATGGAAGACGCTCCTGAAAAGTTGGTTTCAACCTGGAAAGAACGTTACAAAGAATTTTCTAAAATGGGAGTGCGATGGACCACATCCCAAGAAGTGGCAATAGGGCCCATTGTAACAGAACTCACCCCTAGCCGGGAAAAATACCGCTACCATCGTTGGGATGTTCTTTTCAGTCTCTCCGGATTCACCGCAGATGCCACCCACCTCATACTTTCCATGGGAGAACATGAAGCCACTTACGGCGCACCTAAAGAAAACCGGGGAGTATTCGCCAGGGTGGTTGGGGGTAAAAGAACCATCCTCAAGCTCACTGATGATGATGAAATATTAAAGGTAAAACCAGTATTAGAAAGGGAGAGCATTGTTAAAAGTGCGGCAATCACCAACCTGGAAACCCTCCTGGAAGAAGGCAACCAGATATACACCTATGTGCAGGTTAAACCCAACCCTAACTCCCCTCAATCAGTGGAACATTTCTATGCCCTACAGGATTCCGGGAAAATTCGTGTTGATTATGATTCAAACACATTCGTAGGATTTTATGCATTACAGGGACTGGAAAAGGAAACTGAACAGATAGATCAGCGTAAAAGAGGAACAATAACCTTCCGTAATACTGGAAAGGGAGTGGGCCGAGTTTACATTTACAGGGAGGACCGTGTTTCCACACCATCCCACAACGTGCTGGGAAAAGTGGAGAATGGAATGCAGTTACTGGACATCACCAGTTACGGTGATGAAGTAACCGTCCAAACATCTCCTACCCGGATAATGACCCTTTCCATGACTCAGAAAGAGGCAGAAGAATTTTTACATGAAAATGGGGTGAAACAGATCCGTGAAGGTCTCCAGGATGATGGAGCAGTGGTGGTAAGACAGGATCCCCTTTATACCATGGACATCATTGCCCAGAAAGAAGTGAAGACCTTTGGTATCCCATCAGAAGACCTCCTTCACGTGGAATTATACCAGAATGCACCCCGCTCCACATGGTACTTCCAGAAAATCACCGGACTACTGGATGCACCAGTAGGGTCACTGCAGGTTCACTTTGCCTTTCCAGGGATGAAACTGTTAATGTTCAAGGATGTTCCTAAAGAATCTAAAGGACTAATACCTGAAAACACTCCGGAGAGTGTGGTGGAAGCAGGGCAGATAGGGATTACCAATATGTCACGCCGCCACATAGGTATGGTGGGGGTGCGATTTGAGGACCACTATGAATTCGGCCCCACAGGAGAACCTTTCCAGGGAACCAACATCATTGGAAGGATGGTTGAAGGAATAGAAAATCTGGAGAAATACAAAGAGGGGGACACCATTTATGTTACCAGAAAAAAATAAAGTCACCAGGATGATTGTACTGGGACCCAAAGCCCAGCTGAGCCAGAGCGAACTGGTGGGGAAACTGCACATGTTAGAATTACCCCTGACTATTAAATCCACTTGTTATGGTGCAGTAATACATGGGGAAGAATCGGATGTGATGGATGCAGTTAACCGAATAAGAAAACTAGACCCATCCAACATTTTTACTAAAGACCGGGGATTTCCACCAGGAGACCCTCGAAGGTGCCGTGCAAAACGAGGAGCCGCCAGGGAGGGATTCCACCAGTTAGAAAAAGAATACGAACTCCTGGAATATGTTGGTGATGCCCTGGAAAACCCGGAGAAGGTGACCCTAGAGGCACCTGAGAAAGTAACACCAGATGATTTTAGAAAAATTGCCCAGGAGTGTGAAAAATGAACATTAATGCATCCTCCACCGGAGAAGAAATGTCGCCAATGGCCCTGGCCATTCACCAGCTGGTAAACGGACTCCCCATTACCATGCGTAGTCTCAACAGCCCTGGTGTCCGCATTGAAGATGGTGAAGTTTTGGATTATAATTACACAGGCCCTATCCTGGAAGAAGTCCTAAAAAGTGGTGAAATGAGTCATAAAATTCCAGATACTGGAGAGTATAAAGGCACACCTGTGGTGGTGGTTCCTGTTATTGAAGCGGGCCAGGTCATAGCAGCCATGGGAGTGGTGGACATAACTAAGGGAATTTACAGTGATATAATGGAAATTACAAAAAGACCAGAAGAACTCACTGGATCCAGAGGTGGTCTGCAGTGAAAATAGCTGTTTTCCCACCTAACTCGCTTATACTGGCAGATATGGTGGAGCGAAGAGGTCATGAACCCCTGGTTATCCAGAAAGAAATTCGTAAAAAGGTCACTGACCCGGATATAGACTCACCGCCATTTAACATAACTGAAGAAGAACCCATCAAAGGATTGAAATATGCAGCCATCGAAGTACCCTCCGGTGTAAGGGGAAGAATGGCCATATTCGGCCCCATTATTGACGAAGCCGAAGCTGCTATAATCATGGAGGACGCACCCTACGGGTTTGGATGTATAGGCTGCGCCCGTACCAACGAACTTTCAATGTACTTCCTCAGAAAGAGAGGCATCCCTGTGTTGGAGATCCACTATCCAAAAACAAGGGAAGAAACCATGGAAGTGGTTAACCGGATTAACACCTTCCTGGATGAGTTAGATAAACCAGATGATGAAGTAAATCAATCGGAAGAAGCTGAACAGACTGATGAATCTAACCAGGGAAAAACCAAGGATCAGGTGGGGGAATAACATGGTAAAAATAGCTCAGATTTCATGTGGAACCGAGTACAGTGGGGTCCAGAAGGAGATTGAAAAGGCTGCATCCACATTCGGAGCAGAGATCATCATCCCTGAAGCAGACCTGGACTACATCGATGAAGCATATCATAAATTTGGATTCAACGCTGCCAGTAGTAGCATACGCTTAATGATCGCCAGGGCAATGTCCCTGGCAGAGGGAAAATCAGATGCAGATGCAGTCTTCATAGCCACCTGTTTTAGATGCGCAGAAGGAGCACTGGTCCGAAACGAGGTAAGGCGTTTCATACAAGAGAACACTAACCTACCCGTGGTTACATATTCATTCACTGAACGAACCAAGGCCGATGAACTCTTCATCAGAATGGAAGCCCTCTCCACCATTGTAGCCAGAAAAAGCCTACTGGCCAGGGAAAAACAGGAAGGACTCACCCTGGGCATAGACTCAGGTTCAACCACCACTAAAGTGGTTTTAATGGAAAATAATAAGATCATAGGTACTGGATGGCTACCAACCACCGATGTCATCGGTTGTACCAAGGATGGAATGGATCAGGCCTTCAAGGACACTGGTTATAAATTTGATGATGTGGATGGGGTGGGAGTCACTGGTTACGGCCGATTAACCATTGGTAAACACCTGAATGCAGCCCTTATACAAGAAGAACTCTCTGTTAACTCCAAAGGGGCAGTTTACCTGGCAGGACACCAGAAAGGTGAAGCCACTGTACTGGACATAGGTGGTATGGATAACAAAGTCATCACTGTCAACGATGGTATTCCGGACAACTTCACTATGGGGGGAATATGTGCCGGAGCCTCAGGAAGATTCCTGGAAATCACCGCCCGACGTTTAGGGGTGGATATAAGCGAACTCGGGCCTCTTGCTCTCAAGGGGGACTTCAAAAAAGCAATCCTGAACAGTTACTGCATAGTATTCGGTATTCAGGACCTGGTTACATCTCTGGCTGCAGGTGGTGCTAAAGAGGATGTAGCGGCAGCTGCATGTCACTCTGTTGCGGAACAGGTCTACGAACAGCAATTACAGGAAATTGATGTGCGAGAACCCCTGATCCAGGTAGGGGGAACCAGCTTAATTGGTGGACTGGTGGAAGCAGTCAGCACAGTCCTGGGAGGAATGGATGTTATTGTACCTGAATACTCCCAGTACATTGGAGCTGTTGGAGGAGCCCTACTTGTTTCTGGATTGGGAGATAAGACAGATTTTGGGGCTAAAAAATAATCCAGGGGATATAAAATGCAGGTAGAATGCTACGATGAAAGCGGGCGAGAAGTCTACGACATGATCTTAAGACACATTCTCCAGGAAGTGCAGGTAACCCGTGCAGTAAAGGATGTTCAGATATACATTGACCCCCGTGAACCAGTATTCATTATTGTGGTCCAGTATGAAAAAACATCCCCACCAGTGGTCCTGGAGGACTTAGCAGAATATGAGTACGACTCAGAAGCCAACGAAACTTTCATAAAGATAAAAGATGAAAATTACCTACCTGAACTTCTAAAAAAACTCTGGGAACTTGAGGGGAGGAACAAAATCCACCAGCCCAGCCGTTTTGAGGTTATAATTGATGATCCTCAACTCAAATTGGAAGGAATGGTGGTACACGACCCAGAAGAGGATCTAAAAAAGAAGGTCTACGACGCCATTTTCCGCATCATCCCCGAGGGATTCCGGGTGGTTGAACACTACTCTGAGGGTAACATCATCGCTTTGACCTGTTCTGATGAGTACATCAAGGAAGAATATCTGGAAAAAACTCACGAAATTATTAAAAGAATGAAAGAGAATAAGAAATCATATGAAGTAACAACACTCCCTGATAATAAAGTGAAACCTTCAAAAGATGCAAAACCACCCACTAAACTGGGGAGGAAATTCTATGAATGAATCGAAATTTGCACATATAACCCGTGTACATCCATGTTTTAATGAAAAAATGCATGATAAGGTGGGAAGAGTTCATCTGCCCATTGCACCTCGCTGTAATATACAGTGCAACTTCTGTACCCGTGAACTAAACAAATGCGAGCAACGCCCCGGAGTTTCCTCCAGGGTCATGACTGTGGAAGAAGCAGTAACCCATGTGGCCAAAGTCATCAAAGAAATGCCCATCAGTGTGGTGGGAGTAGCAGGACCAGGAGACGCCCTGGCCAACCCAGAAACACTGGAATTCTTCCGTATCATTGATAAAAAATTCCCAGACCTCATAAAATGTATGAGTACCAATGGTCTCCTCCTGGCAGATATGGCTGAGGAAGTGGCTGAAGTTAACATCAGCACCATCACTGTAACTGTAAATGCAGTAGACCCTGAAATCGGTAAAAAAATATACTCACGGGCAGTCTATAATGGCAAGGTCTACGAAGGAGAAGAAGCCTTCAAAATCATATCCCAGAAACAGCTGGAAGGAATAGAGAAAGTTTCCAAGCTGGGGGTGGTGGTTAAGGTCAACAGCGTCCTCATACCAGGGCTCAACGATGAACACATCGAGGACATTGCCCGGGAAGTTAAAAAACGAGGCGCCAGTCTGATGAACGTCATACCACTCATACCATTATATAAAATGAAAGATTATCCCAAACCTGGATGCGAAGAACTTTCCAGTGTAAGGGATAAAGTTGAGGAGACCTTACCTGTCTTCCGGGCCTGTACCCAGTGCCGGGCTGATGCCTATGGAGTTCCTGGAAAAGAGGACAAACACCTGGATATGACACCAGCAAGCCATTATTAAGGGATTAATTAGAGGGATTATAAACTCCCTGAAATATTTATTTTTAAATTTTTTTATTTAAATAAGTCAAATCAATCTTTTTTTAAAACATTATTATCAAAATATAAATCAGAATATAACTAATCCTGCATCAACATCAGTATACTACTATCAAGGCATTGTCATTAGAATAAATTGCCATCAGATATTACACAATGGGATGTGAATATAACATGAAAACCATGTACTGGAAGGATGACCTCCTTTGTCTATTAGATCAGACACTTTTACCACATGAAACCGAATACCTTGTTTGCGGAACATACCAGGATGTTATAACTGCCATTAAAACCATGGTGGTTCGGGGCGCCCCAGCCATAGGTGTGGCAGCAGCCTTTGGAATGGCACTGGCCTATCTGGCCGATGAGGACATGGAAAAAGCCGCTCAGAAAATGAAAGATGCCCGACCAACTGCAGTGAACCTATTCTGGGCAGTGGACAGAATCATGGGGGCAAATGACCCTGTAGAAGAAGCAATACTCATGTATGAGGAGGATATGGATATCAACCGACGCATGGGGCGATACGGGGCCACAGTGATAGATGATGATGACACCATCCTAACCCACTGCAATGCAGGGGCACTGGCCTGTGTGGATTACGGCACAGCATTAGGGGTTATTCGTGCGGCCAACCAGGAAGGTAAAAACATAAGTGTGGTGTGTGATGAAACCCGACCAGTACTCCAGGGAGCCAGACTGAGTGTCTGGGAAATGCAACAGGAAAACATACCCGTGAAACTAATAGTAGATGGTGCTGCCGGCCGCCTCATGCAGGAAGGACTGATAAACAAGGTAGTCATAGGAGCAGACCGTGTGGCTAAAGGAGGAGTAGCCAACAAAATAGGTTCACTCATGGTGGCACTGGCAGCCAAACGATTCAACGTACCATTCTATGTGGCTGCACCCAAAAGCACATTTGATAGTGAAAAAAGCATTTATGACGTAAAAATAGAAGAAAGAGATCCGGGGGAAGTTTTAGGCTTTGCAGGGTGTCAGGCTGCGCCTCTGGGGACTGAAGTTCGAAATCCCTCCTTTGATGTGGTACCCAGTGACCTAATAACTGGTATTATAACCGAGGATGGGATAGTTGATCCTTTTTAGGATGGGATGATCCTTTTGGATGAGTTTGATCCTTTTTGATAGGGTCTGTTCTCCTTGTAAATCCAACAACCATTAATAAACGATTTTCTTTTAAATTTATTATTTTTTTCATTATGCGCGCTTTATTTTAAGTAATTTTAATCAGCAATTAATCTCTTTGATAAATCTACAAATGATTCAGTTACATCCACCCCTACCAGTTTCCCCATGGCCTTAAAAAATTCATCTGCAGATCTTTCTTCTAAATCCCAGCTTTTACAGAAAATACTGTTTTGACCGTGTATGATCTTTATCTGCCAGATGTTTCCGTCTGTTAGGATGTTATCTTCTTGAGGGATGTCCTCTTCAGTTGGAATGCCTTCGTTTTGGGAACCACATTCACAAATATCATCTTCGCAGTGACAATCTTCTTCCTCATGATCCCCTTCACATGATGAGTCTTCCTCATGATCCCCGTCACCTGATGAGTTTTCCTCAACTTCACCCGGCCAGTGACATTGCTCCCAGTCCCAGATCCCAAACTGATTTAGATCATCCCAGAACCGCTTCCATTTGTTTTCTTCTGGAATTGAAACCATGGTAAGGTATTCATTCTTTTCGGAAAGATGAGAATCAGCTTCAGAAAAAAAGAAAAGCCTCCCATCCACAAATTTAAGTGAGTTATGTCCTCCTGAGTTAAATGAATATTCTACTTCCAATAATTTTGGAAACTGTTTATCAATCATAAAAAAAACTCCTGTATTTCATTAAGTATTCTATTACTTGCCTATGTACTCATTTCCCGTTAATACGGGCATCAATGGCCACATGCCATACCCCAGGACTCCGGGACTTAACCTTCCGCATATCCAGTACTTCCACCTGACGTGGATAAGCTGTTTCTTCAACTCGTTTGATGGGATCTTCAAAGTCCCGGCTGAACTGGTAATAATTCAAAGTTCCCCCTGGCTTTAAATGTTCCACTGCCACTGGAAGAAACTCACAGGCCGTTCCAGGTAGGTTCATAATAATCCGGTCAGCTTGAACATCCAGATCCTTTAAAACTTTTGCCACGTCTCCCAGTATTGGGTTAATTTTGCCCTGCACCCGGTTCAGTTTGATGTTTTCTTTAAGGTAGTGAATTGCTTCTGGGTTAATGTCTACAGCGTAAATCTTCACATTCTGAAGATGAGGCCTCCGGGCAATGTTAATGGCAAAGGGACCCACACCGGTGAACATGTCAATAATTACCTCACCATCATGAACCTCATCACCGATGATCCTTCGTTCTGTGGCCAGACGGGGGCTGAAGTAGACGTTTTTTACGTCTAGCATAATACGGGAATCATATTCACGGTGGATGGTTATAGAAACATCCTCACCCGTAAGATGTTCCAGCTCACGGGTGCGGACAACACCCTTAATTGCACTTTTTTTACGGTAAACAGACCTTCTTTTGGTGAATTTAAGAGCTGCCTCACCAATAAGGTATTTTTCCTCCTCCAGACCATCAGGAATCTCAAGTATCACAACATCCCCTATGATATCGAAGGATTTTTTAAAGTCATCCATCTTCTCCAGGGGTATCTTTCCCTGGAGATAGTCTTCCATGTTACGGGGTCTCTTTTTAAGTTCTTCAAATTCAATTTCAACAACATTATCCTGGCAAAATCCCATTTCTTTTAAAAAATCAGTATCTGGTTCTTGATTTAGAGGGAGGTACACATAATCATCAGAACGCTTGATCTTCCAGTTATGATCTAGGATTAAGTTCTCCTGTAGAAATAGTCGGATGCGGTTGGCTTCTTTTTTAGGGACCTTTAATCCAATCATGGGATTCCTCTAATTTTCTTATAATCTTTAATATTTTATTTACAATCTTTTGGGGATTACTAATTTAACAAGATTACTAGTTAAGATTTATGTAAACTCTAAAATAAAATACTAACTTTAAAATAAAATTTTATAAACTTCTCATCCCATAATTAGATGTTGAAGGTGAAAAAAATGCTCTACCTGGTTGGACTGGGACTTTACGATGAAAAAGACATATCTTTAAATGGACTTGAGGCCATTAAATCCGCTGATGTTGTTTACGCTGAATTTTACACTGCACGTCTTTTTGGAGGTGATCTAAAATCACTGGAAAACCTGGCTGGAGTAACCATAAACATACTCCTCCGTGAAGAAGTGGAAGAGGAAAATTTACCAATAAAACAGGCAGAAACGAAGAACGTGGCATTTCTAACAGCCGGAGACCCATTAATGGCCACAACCCATTCTGATATTCTGATGGAAGCTCGGAAGAAAGGTATCAAAACCAGGGTTATACATGCCTCATCCATCCTTTCAGCAGCTCCTGGTATTGCCGGGTTACAGGCCTATAAATTCGGAAAAGTAACCACCATACCCAGACCGGAAGAAAACTATTTCCCCCACTCACCCTATCAGGTTATTGGAGAGAATAAGGAAATGGGACTGCACTCTCTGGTTCTACTGGATATCCAGGCCCACCAGGATTATTACATGACTGCCAATGAAGGTCTGGAATACCTTCTGCGCGTGGAAGATGAGCGAAAGGAAGGACTCATAACTGAAGATACTCTGACAGTGGTGATTGCCCGCGCAGGTTCCCCTGAACCTCTGGTCCGCGCAGACAGGGTGAATGTTTTAACTGAAGAAGATTTTGGAGGACCACTACACTGCATAATAATACCAGGGGATCTGCACTTTCTGGAGGCTGAGGGGCTGGTTATTTTGGCAAGTGCACCAGAAGAAATCTTAGAAAGTTAAAGTTGTTATGTTAAGACTCTTGAGAAGATTTTATGAGCCCGTTCCCGGGATTTAATATTATTTTAATATTTATCCCACTCATTATTTGATTGTATCAATACGTTTGCAGCGTAAAAATAAGATAAAATGATTAATCCTTCAGTTTAAAGATTAAATCTTTCAGTTTAAAAATAAGATAAAATAAGATAATATGGCAGTTAAAAAACTTAAAGAGAAGTTCAACGGTGCCAGACCATTCTTGAAATGGGCGGGGGGCAAAACTCAGCTACTTTTAGAACTTGAAAAAAGATTACCACAATCCATACTGGAAAATGGGATTATTAAAATGTATGTGGAGCCCTTTGTTGGTGGGGGAGCCATGTTCTTCTACCTTAAAAACCAGTACCAGATTAATGATACGGTTCTCCTGGATGTTAATCCAGAGTTAATCATGGCTTACAGGGTGATTCAGCTGGATGTAGATAAACTCATCACCATCCTGGGGGAAATGGAAATCGAACACCTCCAGAAGGATGAAGGGCGAAGAAAAGAGAATTTTTATCGTATACGGGCAGAATACAACCGGCAAATGCAGGTAATGGACTATCAGAATTATGCTGATGAATGGATCCAGAGAACTGCTTCTCTGATATTCCTGAACAAGACCTGCTTCAATGGACTTTTTCGCCTGAACAGTAAGGGTGAGTTCAACGTACCCTTCGGCAGGTACAAGAATCCTACCATCTGTGATGAAGGAAACCTGCAGGCAGTTCACCAGGCACTTAAAAAAACAGAGATACTATGCGCAGACTTCACCCATGCCCAGCACTTCATTAAAAAAGACACATTAGTGTACATGGACCCTCCATATCGCCCCCTGAACAGCACTTCTCACTTCACCAGCTACTCCCGGGAAAGGTTCAGTGACCAGGACCAGGAAAAACTGGCACATTTTTACAGGGAAATGGATTTAAAAGGAGCACATCTAATTTTAAGTAACAGCGACCCTAAAAATCATGACGTGGAAGATAATTTCTTTGATGAACTTTACCAGGGATATGAAATAGATCGAGTGCCTGCTAAACGAAACATAAACTCCAACACATCCAGCAGGGGCGAGATAAACGAATTAATCATCAGAAACTTCCAAGATTAAATTCGGATGATAAAATATATATTAAAGTCTGATGGATTGAATTAAAGTCTAATGTTGAAATCAATAAATTGTAGTCATTTCGATTTAGGTTGGGATTATTTGAATTTAGATCAGATAATGCCTGGATTTATGGATTATGGGGATTATAAGACTTTATTTAAATAATCAGATTGATCTATGATTTCCAGGATAGATATGATGAATTAGGAGGGAATACCTTGAAATGTGCTTCCTGCACTAAGAAAGACTGTTTTAACGGCAAGGACTGTGTGGAGATTAGGGAAGAAATAAAAGAACTTTACTCAGGACGTGAAATTGATTTATTGAAATCATCTTCTGCCATCGAAGCCCGATACTACATGCAAAAAACCCGGATTGAAGAAGTCATTCTTTTTTCAAAGGAAATGAATTATAAAAAGATTGGATTGGCCTTTTGTGTTGGTTTAGAACAGGAATCCCACATGATACAGGAACTGTTCAAAAAACATTTTAAGGTACACTCAGTTTGCTGTAAAGTATGTGGTATTAATAAGGTTGATTTCGAACTGGAACAGATTGATAAAAACGGTTACGAAGCCATGTGTAACCCTCTAGGGCAGGCATCAATTCTCAATGAAAAAAACACAGACCTCAACATCATAATCGGGTTGTGTATCGGTCATGACATACTGTTCACCAATCATTCGAATGCTCCAGTAACCACACTTGTTGTAAAGGATAGAGTGCTTGCCCACAACCCATTAGGCGCAGTATACTCAAAGTACTATCAAAATAAACTTACCCAGTGACTGGTCTGATCAATAGAATCCATAATGGTCAGATTATCCTTTATTTTGAGATCCCTCCAATTATTAAGGTATCTATAACTCCCTTCAATTATCAAGGTCTATTTAACTCCCTCTAATTGGTAAGATTTTTTGTAAATATTCTAATTTATTTAAGGCTCTCATAAATCACTTCAATTTTTTTAAAGCCCTACTCATTTTCAGAGCTCACATATTTATCAGTAAACTCACATTTTTCCACATTTTGCATGGGAATTAGTACTATTTTCCGTCCTGTCTCCTGTGCTCCGTAAATAATCTCGATTAAACCACGTTTTTCATGGATTTCAATGGATTCCACTCCAAACTCGCCTTTGCGAAAGTTATGCACACTTTCATTGATCATGCTCACTTCAATCCGGTCAATCATCTTTACCACCATCTTATCATGCTTATTTATCAATTTTCTAATTATAACTGATTTTAATCTATCTCTCATGGAATAAATTTACTTTCATTGAATGTTCATTGGAAACTAGGAAAAAAATAAAACATAATGAAATCCACTATTTTACAGTTGATGATTTTTTTATCATAGAGGAGTTTAGAAAATGAATGATACCATTATTGAAGCCCGAGAGGTCACCAGAGACTTTGGTGATTTCAGGGCAGTGGATAAACTCAATCTTAAAATTAAAAGAGGAGAAGTTTTTGGCTTTTTAGGGCCTAACGGTGCCGGTAAGACCACTTCCATTAGTATTATGGTGGGACTACTACGCCCCACCAGTGGACAGGTTTTCATTGATGGAAGTGAAGTGGAAAAAGTGGAAAAGGGCACAATCGGTATCTGTCCCCAGGAACTGGTACTCTGGGATTTTTTAACCTGTAAAGAGAGCCTCATGCTTATGGGGGATATGTACGAGGTTCCCAAGGATGAATTAAAGAAAAGAGTGCAGAAACTCCTGGATGATCTTTTCCTGTCAGATAAGGCCGACACACTGGTAACCCAGTTATCTGGGGGTATGAAACGTCGCCTCAACCTGGCCCAACTTCTGGAACCAACCATTCCAGTTATATGACCTACTGCCATGGACTCATGTGCTCAACGCCCTCAGATCCACCCTCACCTATGGAGGTGGTTGGAGTGACATTTCCTACCAGGTGGGATGGGCAGTCCTGTTAACCTTAATTCTATTCATGATTGGTGTGGGATTGTTTTCAAAAAATAGATTAAGGGCAGAAAACTGAAATTAATATAACCTACAAGATGTACATTTAAATCGCTAAAATAAGCATAGAATGAAATAAGTATTTAGAATGGATTCTACGTACTTAGTAGATTCTAGGTTAGTCAGATCAAAGTCTTGAACTTAGTAGATTACAGGAGTCATGATAGATATGCCGACAGAAAAACATGGCCACAAACACCATGGTAAATCCACCAGGGACATTCTGGATCCCACCCGTATTCTAGGGGCAATTGGATTGGATGAAGGTCAAATATTCATGGATGCCGGTTGCGGGGATGGATTCATTTCCCTGGCTGCATCGAAAATAGTGAAAGAAAATGGAAAGGTCTATGCACTGGATGCCTACCAGCCCAGTCTGGATGGTCTCAAAGATGAGATTAATGAACTTGAAATTGGAAACATGGAAGTCATACTGGCTGATATGACCATAACCATCCCCTTGGATGATAATCTAATTGATATGTGTGTCATGGCCAACGTGCTACATGGATTTGCCAGTGAAGGTACATCGGAACCAGTTTTAAGTGAAATAAGAAGAGTTTTAAAGCCAAATGGTACTTTTGCTGTGGTGGAGTTCATCAAGGCAGATGGACCTCCCGGACCACCATATGATGTTCGCTTAACCCCTGAGGATGTGGAAAAGATCCTGGAAAAACACGGATTTAAGATAGGTGGTACAACGGAAGTTGGCAAATACCATTACCTAGTGGAATCCTTTAAAAAATAACTGGAATGGTGAGAATTGGGAAGGGTAAGTAAAATTAAGAAATTTTAGAAAAAATAATGAAATGTGGATTGTTGGCCAATGTTTGCCTATACAAACGTGTAACTCTAATACAAAGGTGTGTAACTATCCACAAAACCCTTGTAATTCCGGTCTAAAATCCTTAAAGCAGACATTGCTTCGGGAGAAGAACAGCATCGCTCTTCAACCAGGTTACGCAGGGTCCCGTTTTTTATATGGGCCCTCACTTCCCTCAATACGAAGTCCAGTGAGTTCCGGTTGTATTCTTTTAATTCTTCTGGGTTCAAATCATATAGAGGATATTTTTGAAGGTTATAATTACTGTGAGGAGTTGTTATCACTCCTATATGGGCATAAAAATCTGCACTGGCATCGGTAAATAAATCCACACCCAGATAAACCAGTAGGGGGATGAAGTTCAGTTCTACGAAGGGGAAAAATAGGGCCGAGTTGGGGCTCATATTCTCCCGTAGACTGGTGATTATCTTCAGAAGATCCTGGGGTTTTCTCAGAAGATCTTCAGTGTTTGCCACCAAAAAAAGCCGATAACCCAATTTTTCCAGTGCAGTGGCACATTTAAGGCGAAGATCGGGATATTTAGAACCATGAATCACTGCCATCTGGCTAACATCACCTTTTCCTGCATGATCCAGTGTGTTTTTCACAGACCATTCTGCCATTTCTCGAGGTACATCATAGGGCATGGGTTCGTCTGGAACCATTAACTCCTGACTTGATTGTAAAATATTCGGTGTTTCAGTGGTCTGGTATTTACCCTGCCTTGCCGGTCCGTCGTGTAATTTTATTTCTAACATGTTATAACCTAAATGTGATATTTACTAAGTTTTTTGTAATAAAATCCATAAAAAAATACTACTACGAAATTTGGTGTTGCTCTTTTTATTAGTTTATGTTTTTATGGTATGAGAATGTTTGTAATTCTTCCAAGGTCCATGAATGGTCTGTGATTCCTACAGACATCATAGGGGTTATTTTTGATATTTCTCCAGACTTTCCCTTTTACTTGTGTTTTACAAGGTTTTTTAAGGGAATCGTGTGTTCGTACGAAGTTATGGTCTGTCATTTGTAATGTGGCGTGGTGTTGGAGCCATTCATATTTTTTGGAATATCCTAATGTTTTTCTTGTTAATCTGTTGTTATCTTGTCGTAAAGTCAAATTCTCTTGTTCTATGTGAGAAGTGGAGATAAAAATAATAGTCAATATCTTCTTCCCCGCCATATATGATGCGTTTTCAATATTAACCCACATGTATTCTTAATACTGTGGACTTCTTAATACTGTGGCTGACATCACAGATTTCGATGAAAATGGAAACCCCAATTTAATGATAAGTGTAAATGTTGATATAAATCAATGCGTTAAAACTTTTGAAATGTTGCAGCAGAGTGAAATGAAGTATTCTAAGGTTTTCAATGAATAATCCTGCTGCCATGATCTTGATACAGAAAATAGGGGGTGGATGTTATGAAAGTTTTTTAAGTAACTGTTACAGTAGAGATGAATTAATTGGCTATACTTCAGCAGAGTTAAATTTAATAGATACTGGAAAACGCAAGCAACCACATACTAAACATATTCAACTGCTTCAGCTACAATTACTATAAGTAACACCCTAACCTATAAATCAGAGAGATTAACCCATGCTATAATCAAAATACAATCAAAACATGCTGAAAACAATAAAAAATCAGGAAAATAAGCCAACGAACATAAAAAAAGCACATTATATACTTTAAATTTAAATTTTAAGATTAAAAAAAAGGTTTAATAGGATCTACTTAGAGATCCCCAAGTTTGGTTTTTTTATGGACGTTTTGGAAGTAACATTCCAGCAAAGACCAATATTCCAACTAACACCAGAGGTATCATAGGATATCCTGTTGTTTGCATCGGCACGGTTGTAGTTGTTGTAGCTGCCTGAACTTCGTTATCTCCACTAGCAGTAGCTGCTACTGCATTAATGGTAGTTGCAGCTATAATAAGTGGATCTCCAGTACAAGTACCGCTGAGAAGGGTTGGTGCGATGTTAAATGAACCTGCGCTGAGAACTCTGAGATTCAGATTTAGTACAGGGTCTCCTACAGGCACATCTCCTAGAACCCAAGTTAATGTCCTCGTTGAAGCATCATAGGTTGGCTGAGCCCAGTCTGGTGAATCGGCACTGACAAATTCCAGACCTGCAGGTATGACATAATTTATTATCACACCATTTGCAGAATCCGGACCGTTATTACTGACTTTGTAATTGATAGTTACTATACTGCCCACCGTAGTGTTGATAAGAGTTGGAGTTACATCAACACTCAGATTACACTTTTTCACGTGGAGACATGCTTGCTGGTTCAATACAGGGTCCAACATACAAGTGCAAGACGTGAAATCTGTTGCATTGTTGCAGAAGGTAGTACCAGAATCTTCTCGAGTCATCACTTTAGTGAAGTTCAGAGTAGCAGTGGTACCATCGGCCAGAGTTCCAATAGTCCATATACCTGTTTCAGAGTCATAAGTTCCCTGTGAAGGCGTTCCTGGAGTAAATCCTGGTACAAGAATGTCTGTCAATCTAACCTCTTGGGCATCATCAGGGCCGTTATTGGTTACAGTGACTGTGAATATACCAGTTTCAAGAACATTAACTGGACCGTTACTGGTTTTATTTATGACAATACTAGCAGCAGGATTGATCTCAATAGTCGCACATTGAGCCTCATAATCAACTGTCGCCAGCACTTCCTGAGTTCCAGCAGTGTGTGCAGTGAAAGTGGCTAGTGCTTCACCATTAACCGTTCCCACTTCTGTTGGGATTATAGTTCCCAGAACAGGATCCAGTAATGAGAATTGCACAAGTGTTCCATCTGGGACATGTCCCATGCTGGATGTGTCCTCTCCACAGCTGTTGTCAGTTAGATATGCTTTGACTTCAGAGGTCTGGGTGTTGCAGATTTCAGAAGGATCGGCGCACACTTTAAGAACTAAATATGGTTCCCATGAAACCCTCTGGTTGTCATAACTGTGACGATGCTCCCATATATCTGTTGTATAGGAGGGTTGAATGTTACTACGGACGTATGTTGGAGAGTTTGATCCCCACCAGTTGTTAGTAGCATCAACCCAACTGCCATGTTCTACCAGTAAATCAAATAGAACGTTGTCCACAATACGGTTGAAGTGAATTTGTGTATGATCACCACATCCATGAACATATATCCCGTGGTAGATGTTGTTGGAAACATCATTGCTGACTATATTGTTTCGCCCATCTTCAATGCGGATACCATTTTGACCATTTTCAGTGATCTGGTTGTTGGTGATGTTGTTGTTTCCATCTCCAACACGAATACCATCCCGGCTGTTATCATAGATTTTATTTCCTTCGATGGTAGTTGTTCCACTGGTAGTGTAAATACCTAAACGGTTTCCAGTGATGATGTTATTGATGATTAACACGTTAGCAGCATCACTTCGTACACGTATACCCGCAGCATCATCTCCACTAGAAGAACCTGTGGCTCCAGATATTATAAAACCACTAATTATGGTGTTGTCTTCTCTTACCGTGAAGGTCGGATCGTTGGCATTATCTGCAGAAACAGTTACATTACCTGAAGCAGTGAAGTTAAGGTCAGAGACCCCATCAACATTCACGTTTTCAGAGTAGGTGTAACTTGTACCGTTATCGTCATATACTATTATAGTATCTCCTGGTGAAGCTGCAGCTACGGCAGAATTAATTGTTGTATATGCATGTCCAGAGGGGCCTACGTCGAGTGTTGCAGCAGAAGCTGTTCCGGTTAGTATGATAGCCGCCAGTAAAATCAAAAGTGCGAATAAGACTTTTTGCGATCTTTTTGTTTTCAAAACTTTTTCACCCCCTTTTACAATCGTTAAAGTATGTTTTCATGTTTTATTATGTCAAACCAAATTCCTTGGTTAACAATACTATTTTTGATAATGGATTCAATTAATATAATATGAAATATGCATACACACAAACGTGTATTTAGAAATATTTATATATAAAAATCGTTTAATCAGGAAAAAACCCATTAATGAATTAAAAAAATAAAAAATAGGGATAATTATTGATCTAATAATAATTATTCATCTCATCAATTGCATGTTCAAAAAAATTGTGATAATTTATTAAGCCATAATTATTCAAGCAATAACACTTTCATCTAAACAGGATTCACAAGATTTTATATTACTTTTATCATCTGAATTATGTTAAAATCAGTGTAAATATAATATTTTTGAATAATTACTTCCAACATGTGATCCAAGTTATTTTTTAATAAATTAAGCTTATAATTGAATTAAGTAATCTATCAATCTATTCAATTGCTCATATCGTACTTATTTTAATTTTAGTACAGTTATCATATTTATTATATCTCTAATCTTAACCGATCCTTGAAACTAGTGTAACCTAAAAGGTTACACTCGACCAATTTTTAGCAACCTTTATATAGCTCTATATCCAAGACTTTTAACTGGAAATCACATGGTTTTCCAAGAGAACCGTAGGATGACCGGGGCGTGAATATAATGAGCTTTTTAGATCGCTTAAAAAACGTATTTAGTGGCGGAGAAGGGCCAGAAAAGAAAGATCAAGCAGCAAAATCAGAGACTGAAAAGCCCCCGGTTGAAAAAGAAACAGCAATACAAGAGACAGCCGAAGAAAAACCAAAAACAGAAACTCCAGCAACCGAGGAAGAGTCCTCCAAAACAACAACTGCAGAAACACAAGAAACAGAAAAAGCAAAAAAATCAGAACCTGATACAGAGACTAAAGAAGAAGTTAAACCGGAAATGGCTGAAGCTGAAGAACCAGTGAAAGCAAAAGATAAGCCAAAAAAAGAAAGGAGTGAAAGCATGACTTTACTGCAAACTGATGAAAACTTAATAACTCGTGCAGATGTAGATGAAGATTTCAAACAGGAAATCATGGATGCTGGCGCAGAGTCAGTGGCAATATGTTTCCAGTGCGGGACCTGTACTGGTGCCTGCCCATCAGGAAGGAGAACCCCTTACAGGATAAGAGGAGTAGTCCGAAGGGCTGTAATGGGACTCAAAGAAGATGTTATATCTGATGATTCCATCTGGATGTGTACCACCTGTTACGAATGTCAGGAAAGATGCCCACGTGGAATTAAAATCGTGGATATTGTGAAGATCATCCGAAACCAGGCTGCAGCAGCCGGATACATGGCACCTGCCCACAAAATGACTGGATTATTCGTTACAAAAACCGGCCACGGTGTACCAATTAACGACGCTACCATGGCACTGAGAAAAAGTGTTGGTCTAGATGAACTACCACCAACAACCCACCAGTTCCCAGAAGCATTAGAAGAAGTTCAAACAATAATCAAAGCCACAGGTTTCGACAACCTCATAGGCTACAACTGGGAAACCGGAGAACTAGAATAAGGTGATAAAAATGGCATTCGCATATTTCTTAGGATGTATAATGAACAACAGGTACCCTGGAATTGAAAAGGCAACCAGGATCATGTTTGACCAGCTGGACATCGAACTACAGGATATGGAAGGAGCATCATGCTGCCCAGCACCAGGAGTATTTGGATCATTCGACCGAACCACCTGGGCTTCCATAGCCGCCAGGAACATAACCATAGCCGAAGAACAGGGTAACGACATCATGACCGAGTGTAATGGATGTTTCGGATCACTATTCGAAACCAACCACTTGCTCCACGAAGATGAAGCAATGAAGGAAAAGATCAATGGTGTTCTAGCAGAAGCTGGCCGGGAATACAAAGGCGAAATAAACGTACGACACTTCGCTGAAATTCTCTACAATGATGTGGGACTGGACAAACTGGCAGAAGCTGTTACCACTCCATTAAACCTCAACGTAGCTGTACACTACGGTTGCCACTTCCTCAAACCAAGCGCAGAAATCGACATCGACGACCCAATCCAACCAACCATCCTTGATGAACTGGTGGAAGTTACCGGAGCAAAATCTGTACCATACAAGGACAAAACGATGTGCTGTGGAGCAGGCGGAGGCTTACGTTCCCGTGACATCGATGTGACATTATCATACACCCGTGAAAAACTCCAGAACATGAAAGAAGCAGGAGTAGACGCTATTGTAAACGTCTGCCCATTCTGCCACTTACAGTTTGATGTAGGACAGACCGAAGTCAACAAGAACTATGGTGACAACTGGGACATACCTGTTTTCCACCTGGCACAACTCTACGGACTGGCAATGGGAGTCAGCAAAGAAGACCTAACAGTTGATGCTCACCAGATCAGCGCGGACCCTGCCCTTGCAAAACTGGATGAAATTACCGGTGGAGAATAAATCAATTCTCCCTTAATTATTTTTTTTACCCATAAGTTTTTTATTTTTCAAAATACTAATTAGATACTAATTTTAACTAAAAATTAATGGATAATATATAAAGAGGTGTTTTTTTGTTCGTAGCAACTCTAGCCGGAGTTTTCAAATACACGGAATTACCGGAAAAATACGGTCCTTTTGTACAGTACAAAGCATCAATAGAAGATAAAACAATTAATGATAATGACGACATAGCCATCTTGGATATTAGTGGCACCGAAAGCGTGCACGTACTGTTTTTAGACTCCTATGAAAATTTAAAAGAGATCGATGAGGAGCTTCAGGCAGCCGATGCCAAACTAAATCACCGTTCCAAACAGGTTCTGGAAGGTTACTTATGAGCGAATTACCAGCAGAACAGACCTGGCTGGTACTGGTGGAACTTCTCACTGATCTTAGAAAGAAGGAAATGGAGATTCCCAAAGAAATCACCAAAAATATCCGGATGGCTAAAACCACCATCAACTTTTACAAGGTGGACCCCACCGATCCTGAAAGACAGGTAGAGGTAAAACGAATCAATGAATTTCTAACCTCAATCCAGAATTTTCTCATGGGTATGGCAGAAGAAGTAAGTTCAGAATATGCTGATAAATGGATGGATAAACTTTTAAGAGCATCCAGAGGAGAGGTAGTATATCCTAAGAAGAAAACTAACTCCAAATTCGTGGTAGGTGCCCCTTCCGGGTTTTCCATGGTCCGAATGAACTTCAAAGCCCCCCTCTCCGAGGACAGGGTTCAGGAAATTGCCGAATACGAGAATGTCATCATTGAATTTGAGGAAGATACCCTGGTAGTGGTATACGGAGACAAAGAAAATATTAAAAAAAGCCTCCAGGAACTTTCTTCATTCTTCAAGGAACAATTAAAAGAAATGGAATAAAATAACAGAATCTGGCTATTCTGGGACTAAAAGACATGGCCAAATATGAGTTAAAAACCGGATTTAATAAAAAAAAACTGGATTTTATTTAACTTGATATCATTTTAGTAACTAGTCATTTTAGAAAACTAGTCATTTCAGATGAAATCATAGATCATTTAATCATGTACTAAACTCAAACTTTAGTACCAAACTTCAATTTTTTAAACATCAAGGAGGAGACCTATGAAAATTCTTGCTGTAAGCGATCTCCACGGTGATATAAAACCCATTATTACCTATCTTAAAGATAACAAGGTGGACCTGATAATCATAGCCGGCGACATAACCCATTTCGGCCCTCCAGAGTTAGGGGAGGATATGTTGAATGAAATCAGCTCATTCGATGTACCGGTATTGGCCATACCCGGTAACTGTGATCCCGGGTCCATGCATATCAATATCGACCAATCTCAAGCCATAAATATCCATGCCCGGAACCTGGTAATTAAGAACATAGGAATATGCGGTTTCGGAGGCTCTAATCCCACACCCTTTGACACTCCCCTTGAATTTGAGGAGATCCAAATCTATGATGAGGCAAAAAGGGCCATTGAGGGGATCAAAGAACAGGAAATAACTCTTTTTATCACTCATGCCCCACCATATGACACTAAAACTGACCTCTTGCCTTCAGGGGTGCATGTGGGTAGTAAGAGCCTGCGTAAAATAATTGAAGAAATGCAACCTACCGTGAATATTTGCGGTCACATACACGAAGCACTTGGTACTGATAAGATTGGTAACACCACCATTGTGAACCCCGGACAACTATCCCATGGCCATGCATGTTTAATTCAAATTTCTGATGCTCAGGGAGCTGGAGAAGTTGAAACCGAAATAATAAAGCTTCAAAGTTAATAAATAGCTCCTTTATATTTCTGTGATAAAAAAATCCACACAGAAAATGATTTAAATGATGTTGACAAATAATATCTTGATTTTTAAATCTCTACAATGCCCACATATTGAGGTGAGGTTACTATGATAATGGTTGAAGGAGAAGTAAGCGGGAAAAAATACAGGGAACCCTTTTCAAAGGGAGTTTTAGCCAGGTCTTTAACCCGTGCTGAGATGGATCCCAACAAGGCATACACTTTCTCTTCCCAGATAGAAGCCCAGCTCAAAAAAGATGGTGTAACCCTAATCAAACTGGATGACCTGGTGAATGTCGTCCGTCAAAGGCTCAAAAATGAGGACAGTGAAGTAGCTGTTCAATATGGCCTCTGGAAAAGGATAAGGAAGTGTCAAGACCCGTTAGTTATTCTCATAGGGGGTTCTTCAGGAGTGGGAACTTCTTCCATAGCATTTGAGGTGGCCAACAGGCTGGGAATCCGTAACATGATCAGCACTGACATGATACGGGAAGTAATGCGTAAAATCGCATCCAAAGAGCTCCTACCCACAATCTATGAATCCAGCTACACCGCCTACCGTTCCCTGCGCATACCTCCACCACCTGAACTGGATGAGGTGTTAATAGGTTTCAGGGACCATGTGGACACAGTGAGCGTGGGTGTGGAGGCGGTTATTGAACGATCCATAACCGAGGGTATTAGTATTGTTATTGAAGGAGTTCACATAGTGCCCGGATTCATTAGGGAAGACCTGGTTTCCCGGGACAACGTGCACATGTTCATTTTAACCCTGGAAGATGAAGAAGTGCATAAAGGTCGTTTTTACTCAAGATGCAGGCAACAATGGGCAAGAAGGCCTCTTGAAAGGTATATGAATTATTTTGGGGCCATTAGGAGAACTCACAAATACTTTGAGAGTCAGGCCAACAAATACCATGTTCCGGTGATTGAAAACATTGACATCACCACGACCATTGAATCGATTATTGAAGATATTACCAAAACCTATGGAAGTGAAGACCATGTTACAGAAACTAAAGGTTAAGGATGTAATGAGCCAGACGGTTATTACAGTCCCGCCTACTGAAGATGTTGTATTTGCCTTTGAAAAGCTGATGAAACATAAAATAAGTTCACTACCAGTAGTGGATGATAATGGGAAACTGGTGGGCATAGTAACTGCCACCGACTTGGGCTATAACTTGATACTGGATAAATATGAACTGGGAACCACAGTGGAAGAAGTTATGGTTAATCAAGTGATATACGTATCACCTGAAGATAACCTCGCCACCGCAGTGCGTAAAATGCATGAATACGGTTCAGATGAGGGTATAATCAACCAGCTGGTAGTCCTGGATAATCACAAACTGGTGGGTATTGTTTCAGATGGGGATATAATAAGTTCCATTGAACTATAAAAGCCAGGGGGTTAATTAACGGTTTAATTTTTTTCTCCGGTTAATTTCTCTAGACTTTAAACTATTCAAATAAAATAAATTTTTCGACATTCTCCTGATATGTGTAGTCAGATAGGAAAAATTGTAGTTTTAGATGGAGAAAATAAATTCCATAAAATATAAGAATTAGTTTAAAAATAAGAGGGGAAATGTTTTCTTAAAATAGGTAATCATCTTATGGAATACCTTTTTAAAGAAATACCTTTGTTTATTTTAGTTCTAGGATTGTTCATCCCTTTTTAGATAGATTATCCCTTTTTTTAGATGATTTAATCCTTTTTAGATGGTTCATCCCTGGGGAGTCACCCGTGGTTTGAAGGAATCACATAAACTGGGAAACTTCTTGGTTAATTCCATTTCCAGTTTTTCAATGATCTCCTCTTCTATCTCCGGACTTTTTACAACAGAAACCGAAAAAGAATCAGAACTTAGGTTAACGTTTATGGTTTCTTCCCCAATCTTAAACTCCATGGGAATGGATTTACCGGCATCCAGTGTTCGGACCATGTCTGCCATGATCTCATCACTTATCTTGAGCAGTTTCTTTCCCTGTGGTGTGTAGGTTTCAGTTTCAGTCTCTATCCGCTTTATCCGGAATGGAGCACAGCCTTCAGTTCGGGCAGCCTTACGGTTAGTCCAGAATATGGTCACCATCACTTTTTTCTCATTGTCCAGTCCACTTTCAAAATCCACTGACTTCATGATTCACCCTCCTTTGTCAATAAATTTATTTACTTGCAGAATACAGTAACTCCCCTTAAAAAAGGGGATCAAAAGGGGATCCCTTACATTTCTTTAATCTTCTGGGCCATCTGCTGACCTATCTGGTAGCAGTTATCAAGTTGGTCCCCGGTGGGCACGTAGTTAACCTCATATTTGTCCAAAACTTCAAATCCACATTTAGTCAGTGTCTCTGCTACTTTATCCACAGCTTTACCACTCCATCCCTTGGAGCCGAAGGTAACTGCCAGTCGTTTTAATCCTGTGCGCTGGAAGCTCAATCCCTCCAGGTAGTAGAGCAGATCCCCTGCACTGGGGTAGGGTCCATTGAATAATGTTGGAATCCCTAGAAGCAGGGCTTTACTATCTAAGATGTCGTTAACCATTTCACTGCGTTCATCGGTGTGCATGAAGTACATGATTACATCCACTCCTTCACTCATGAGACCTTCTGCCAGGGCATGGGCCATCATACGGGTGGAGTAATGCATGGTGTCATAGATAATAGTGGCCTTATCCCTGCACTTTCCAGTGGCCCAGTTACTGTAGGCAGTGAGTATCTTGGAAGGATCAGTCCATATCTGCCCATGGGAGGGGGCGATCATGTTGATCTTATCCAGTAACCCCAGTTCCTTAACTTCTTCCAGCTTGCGCACCACCAACATGGAGGCCGGTGTCACCAGGTTGGCGTAGAATTTCTGGGCAGCATTCATCAGCACGAATTCTGGTATCTCATGATCGAACCTTTCTCTGAAGCAGAGGTGCTGGCCAAAGGCATCGTTGGAAAACAGTATACCCTCATCCAAGAGAAGGGTGAACATGCTGTCTGGCCAGTGGAGCATCTTGGCATCCAGGAAGGCCAGGGTGCGACCTCCCACTTCCAGGGTGTCCCCGGTTTTAACCGGATGGAAATCTGCACCTTCCAGTCCAGGGTAGTGCTGTTTTAAACCATTAATTGCCACCTGACTGCAGTATATGGGTGCATCAGGGAAGCGTTTATGAATCTCGGTCAGGGCTCCGCTGTGGTCCTTTTCAATATGATTCTGTATAATAACATCTACCTTCACTTCCCTGTTTTCCTGGGCAAAGGCATCTTCAATTCGACCCCATAACTGGGCTGAAGAACCAGGGTAGGTGTTATCTATCACCGCAACCTCTTCATCTCCAAACACTAAAAAAGCATTGTACGTGGTTCCTTTCAGGGTGTAACCGTGGTAGTCCCTAATATCCCAGTCTATTACTCCAATCCAGTACACTCCTTCTGCAATTTTAACAGCATCTGCTTTCATAATTTCCCTCCTGAAAAAATATTGAAACTCGTGATCTATAACTTATTAATTATTTGCAATTTACATCATATATTTTTTATTCTGGATTGTTTCATCTGTCAACAACAGCACTAGGGCAGAAAAAGATTCACCAACAGGGGAGCAGAAAAAGATCACAAACTAGTACGGGAGCAGAAAAAGATGTGGCGAAATTCATTGCAAAAACAGGTTCATTACAAAGTATAATAGGATAGAAAGGGCAATGCAGGCCGGAATAGTAACAATCCAGGTGGTGGCAATATTTGTTATAACATCCAGTTTAATGGTACGAGTACCCCGGGCCAGCCCCACTCCAATAACTGTTCCCACCAGGGTTTGAGTAGGGGACACAGGCATTCCCAGGGTGGCGAAGATGAAAACAACCGAAGCAGCAGATATCTGGGCTGCAAAACCCCTTGAAGGAATTAAATCAGTTATCCTCCTCCCAACAGTATCGGTGATCCTTCCCCCTGCTATCAGGATTCCAAGGACAATCCCCAGGGCACCGATTAGTTTAATATCAAACCCGGCACTGGTTCCGAAAGTATAATAGAGCACTCCAGTGGCCACTGCTATATCAATGGCCCCCACATTCAGTGCTGCAAATGCAGAGCTGCCAATCTGGAGGTAGGAGAAAATTTTCTCCAGACGACCCTTAACTGCAATATCCTTAACTTTATCTAAAAATGCACTTTTAAGGAGGTAATACAGTATAAATCCTATTGCCATCCCTATAATGGGTGATAACACCCAACTGGCCAGTATAAGGCCCAGGACATTGAGGTTCATACCGCTAATACCCACACTGACCAGGCCGTAACCAAAAACAGCACTGATAATGGCGTCTGAACCAGATATGGGTATTTTTTTAATGATAGTTATGGTTATCCACAGTGCCGCTGCCAGGGTGATTATGAATGCTCCGGTGACAGGTAGCATGTCTGCGTTGATTATTCCACTGCCCACAGTTTTTATCACATTATTTCCCAGATACATTGCACCTATAAATTCAAATATCGCACCCAGTATCAGGGCTTTTCGCATGGTGAGGGATCCACTGCCTACCGCAGTTCCCACTGAGTTTCCAATGTCATTGGCAGCGATATTGAATGCCATGTAGACACTGATAACCACGCCGATTATAAGGAGCCATTCCATGTATAATATTATGATGGGAATGGTTGAAATATTTTGACGGGATTTGTTAACCGTAAGTTTAAAATACCATCAATACCAACATTAACTGGGCTAGACTGGAGGGTCAGGGGTCCTCTGTAAGCGCACATCCCCTATATGGTGCAGTCGAAGTTCAAGGGGCGGCAGTTTAACTGGGTGTTGGCCCAGGATCTCAACGTCGAAACCTCGTCCCGCAGGATCAGTGGTGGCAGAGTCTCGGCTGGAGGGCCGGGGCGGACTGCCTTAACCAGGGGTACGGGTCAGGTCTGGAAAGAAGCAGCTCTACCTTAGACAGCTGATGCTTG
>Ga0074198_1000168_pt1 | contig 91468 bp, 96 predicted proteins | sample EPASupsiteSAE323_FD_64527 | JGI IMG/M metagenome (GOLD analysis project Ga0074198, IMG submission 64527) | Bioremediated contaminated groundwater from EPA Superfund site, New Mexico - Sample SAE3-23 | ecosystem: Environmental > Aquatic > Deep subsurface > Groundwater > Contaminated ... | reverse complement strand
GCAGGGTCGCTTTTGATGTTCGCACTCGCAGCGCGCTTCCGCGCAATCGGCGCAGGACTGCGCTGGGGATGCTGGACTTTCGGAGTAAAGCGTACTCTCATGGTAGTGGACTAAGGCGAAAAATATGGCAGCAAAAGGAGTTTACAAAGACAAGGCGCCGTTCTTTTACGCGCCCCTCACGACGCAAATCGTGATGTGGCTAGAGGACGCGGGGCTTGTCAGCGTGCTTGACAACCCCGACACCATCCCCACCATGGGAGAGATTTGGGAGACCCACGCGCTGGGCAGGCCGTTCGGGCTTACCGACACGCCGATAAACATAATCGCGTTCGGCTGCCTGATTTACGCGCTCCTGGTAGCATTCGTGTTGTGAGAAAAATGGCATTGCTAAACCTTTCACAGGCAAAGAACGTCGCCGGCACCCCGCAGGAGATAAAGTACATCTACAACGGCCCGGCTTCGTGGCCCATACCGGTCCGCGCGGACAAGGTCGGGAACAACAAGGTAGTGTATTCCGAAAAGGTCAACGCGGTCTCGGCAGCGGCAAAGCCCGCAGCAGGAGCCCAGGCCCCGGCGAAGGCGTCAGGCAACGAGAGCTACGACATGCCGATGTTCGTGCCGACCAACAAGGAAGGCCCCGAGATGATAGACGGCTCGGGAGGAGTGATGGGTCCCAACGACTCGTTCACCGGCAAGCCGCGGCCCATGCACATGTTCAACATCGACACCCGTGGCCACTTCCTCGGAAAGAGGCTTGGCTTCCAGTTCAAGGGAATCGAGATGCAGGACAGCTGGACCGGGACTTACAACAGTTTCTTCTGGTCCATGACGTGCTTCTTCATGATGATAGTATCGTACTTCATCAACCCGATTGTCTCGGTGGTGTTTGCCTACCTTTGGGGCCACTTCTGGGGACAGCACATGAACGGGTTCGGAAGCGAAGTCGCCTGGCAGAAGGGACGCTCGGTAATAGTCGCACAGTAGAGGGGGAATGAAATATGGCACTTGACGATATGCTCTCAAAGCTGAACCCAAGAAGCATGGACGAAATCACCACTGGTGACTCGGTCGTACCCGAAGGCACGGCGCCCTCGGAGAAGACCTGGGACATCCAGATGACTTCGGTGCCGGCGGACGCAAAGGAGCCGATGATGAAGCTCACCAACCGGTACAACTACACCCAGAGCTACCTTCCTTTGTGGAAGGAGGCTTTGCGTTTCCGGTCGTACTCTTTGGTGCTTGCGCTCATCGGGGTAGTCACCATAATGCCAATGCCCGTAGTCGGCGTAGCCGCGCTTTTCGGAGCGTCCTACTACCACATGCAGGGAGAGTTCCGCAAGGACCGTTTGACATCCAAGCGTAAGGTCATGTGGGGACAGTAAGTTCCGCATCGCCAAACAGGCAAAATCCATTTCGCCCGGCGTTTTGCCGGGATTATACTTCATCAAATCCTCCAAGCCCCCCTTGGAAAAACAGATGAAGCCCCCTCCGAAAGGAGGGGGTCTCTTTTCATTCCGCTCTAGTGAAAACAAGTCATTTGATTTTCTTTTGGATTTGTTTTCCTTTCGTCCTCAAAAGTTCGTGGCACAACCCGCAGGGCGACATTTTCCAGTAGGTTTCCCAATGCTTCGGGGAGGTAATCCCTGCCCGTTTGCTCACCCCTCGCAGCCCTTCCTTGCGGATTATGTCGACTATCTTGTTTTGCGGGTCCTGTATTATGTGCGCAAGAGGCCGCTTGTATACGTTCCCGATTGCAAGCGACGCGTGCTTGAACTCCTTGCCGCTGTTGCAGGGGTAGACGTTTCCATTAGGTCCAAGGGTTATCTCGTTGCGGTGCGTGTATCTTTCGCTCCCTATTTCCGGCAGGAATGTGGGCGGGGTCAGCCTGCATCCACGTAACCTACTGCTGTCAAATATGGATACCCAGAGTTTTTCCGGAAGATTACGGGCCCGGCCTATCGGAGTTATGTGCGGTAAGCTCGTACACGAGTTGCAACTTTTTTTATGTTCTTCCATTTCCTTAGCCGTTTTCTCATCCGGTTCCGGACCCCAGCCGGTGAGGATGTTGCGAAACCGCAAACCCTCTTCCGCGGAAATCCTGCCTATCCGGCTCATGTGCTCGTTGAGGTCGAAAACCTCTTGCTTGCAATGGAAATAGTCGTTGGTTACGCTCAATAGGTCGGCGCCTGATGCCTTGAGCTTCTTTATGTATTTTCTCGCAGTTTCATCATCGGTTGCCCACCAGCCGTTGGATTCCACATCGATTGAGTGGTATCTGAGTTTCTTTTTCCTTTTCGAAAAGGACTTGATTATTTCGAAAATCTTGGGGTGCAGGAAAGGGTCTCCACCGGTTATCCTAATCGACTTTTCACGGTAATTCGGAAAAATCTTCTCGCATTCTTTCGCGACTTCCTCAATTTTCTTGTGGCTGATAAACGTATTCTTTTCGGGCCCTGACTCCGCAAAGCAATGGTCGCAACGCAAGGTGCACTTGTCAGTCGTCTCTACAGTAAGCATTATGTCGTGGTCATACTCCTCGGGCCAGTTCTTTCGTGCCCTTTTTTCGGCGTTGTTGTTGTGTCTCCATGTTGGTCCGGGGGTTTCACCCTTGATTGCAACAGGAAGCCCATGGTAGGAGTTTTCCATAATTTGGGTGGGCGTTTTGCGGAATAAAAGTCCTCCTCCAATTCCGGCTTCCAACAATATGTTTTTAACAGTCCAAAGCCAACCACTTCTTTTTATTGTATTTCGTCAATCATTAGTTCTTTTTTTATGCGGGGTGCGTGGAATATGGCAGTGGAGGACTCTTGTGGCATTTTGTCGTCGCTTTCAAACAAGTCCAGCGACCACGAGTTCTACACTCCTGTCCCAAAGGGCTACGAGCCGGGCAAGACCAAGTACCTCGTAATCACAGGCAGCGTAATCTCAGGAGTAGGTAAGGGCATTTTCTCATCCAGCATGGGCGCGCTCCTTGAGGCTGCAGGCCTGAAAGTCGAGCCAATCAAGTTCGACGGCTACCTCAACCAGGACGCGGGCACGCTCAACCCCTACCGCCACGGTGAAGTCTTCGTTCTCGATGACGGTGCGGAAACCGATATGGACCTTGGGGCATACGAGCGCTTCCTTGACAAGAACCTTTCCAAGCTCAACTACATCACCGGCGGAAAAATCTTCAACACCGTTCTTACCAAGGAGCGCAAGGGTGAGTACCTTGGACGCGACGTGCAGTTCATCCCCCACGTTACTGGCGAAATCAAGGCGTTCGTGCGCGAGTGCGCAAACACCACAAAAGCCGACGTTGTAATCATCGAAGTCGGAGGCACTGTAGGCGACCTCGAAAATGGTTATTTCATGGAAGCAATGCGCCAGCTCCAGTACGAGGAAGGCAGGGCCAACGTCATATTCTCAAACGTAACTTACGCTTTCAACCCCAGCTCACTTGGAGAGTTCAAGAGCAAGCCAGCTCAGAGCGGAATACGCACTCTTATGTCTTTGGGAATCCAACCCGAGATTGTAGTGGTGCGCGCAGCTCGCGAAGTGGGCGAGAAGGTGCGCGAGAAAATCAGCATCTACTCCAACGTCCCGCTGGAGCGCGTGGTGTGCGTGCCTGATGCTTCCTCAATCTACGAAGTTCCGATAATGCTCCACGAGAAGGGCCTGGACAAGGCGGTATTGGAGCTGCTTGGAATCAAGAAAGCGCCTGCAGTGCGCACCGAAGCGGCAATGAGGCGCTGGGAGGACTTCTGCGAGGCATTAAGCAAGCCGACAAAGTCAATCAAGATTGGCATTACCGGAAAGTACACCGAAGTCAAGGACTCTTATGCAAGCATTATGCAGGCAATCGAGCACTCGCGCGCAAAAGCAGGATGCAAAGTCGAGCTGGTCTGGATTGAGACAAGCAAGCTCACGCAAAAGTCAACGGACGCGGAAGTCGCAAAGGTGCTTGACGGCGTCAACGGTATCATCGTGCCAGGCGGCTTTGGCTCGCGCGGCACGGAAGGCAAAATCAAGTGCATCGAGTTTGCGCGAAAGAACAAGCTGCCCTACCTTGGCCTGTGCTACGGGATGCAGATGGCAGTTGTCGAGTTCTGCCGCAACGTGCTGAACCTTCCCAAGGCAAACTCAACCGAAATCGACCCGAACACGCCTGACATGGTCATTGACATACTTCCCGAGCAGAAGAAAATCGAGGGACTTGGAGGAAACATGCGCCTTGGCGGAAAGGACGTCGAGCTTACCAAGGGCTCGGTTGCTGCCGAGCTTTACGGAAAGCTCAAGATTCGCGAGCGCTTCAGGCACCGCTACGAGGTCAACCCCGATTACATCGACCGCATCCAGGAAGCGGGGATGATTTTCTCAGGAAAGGCGCCCAACCAGCCGATTATGCAGGTGATGGAGATTCCAAGCCACCCATTCTTTGTGGGAACTCAGTTCCACCCCGAGCTTTCAAGCCGGCCGTTCACTCCCAACCCGCTCTTCCTCGGCTTTGTGAAGGCGTGCCTTGAGCAGGCAAAGAAAGCTTGAATGGTCGAAAGTCGGACAGTTTAATTTTGCCGTATTCAATTCTAGTGGTAGCCATGGCAGAACCCGCAACATACGCAGAGGCAATAGCGTTCCTTGAGTCATTGCCTCCAAAAAGCGATTGGACTCTTGCGCCAGTGCGCGACCTGTGCAAAATCCTTGGCTTCGACCCCAAGACCGTCCCCTGCATCCTGATTACCGGCACCAACGGCAAGGGCTCGGTCGCAGCGTTTTGCGAGTCCGCAATCCGCGCAGCAGGGTACAAGACGGGCCGCTACATCTCCCCCCACTTGGTTGATTACACCGAAAGGGTCAGCTTGGACGGAAAGGACGTTTCGAAGGCCGATTTTGCAAAAATAATTTTGGCCGCAAAGGACGCAGTGCTTGCATACAACCAAACTCATCCCGAAACCCTCAGCCAGTTCGAAGTCAACACCGCGGTTGCGCTCAAGTTCTTCCTTGACCAAAAGATTGATTTTGCAATACTTGAAATCGGGATGGGCGGCAGGCTGGACTCAACCAACGTTACCGAGCCCGCGCTTTCGGTAATCACGCGCGTCTCCTTGGACCACACGGTCGCTTTGGGCGACACCGTGGAGAAAATTGCCTTCGAAAAAGCAGGCGTACTCCGTGCGGGAAGGCCGGTTATTACCGGCTGCAATGGGGCGGCTTTTGAAGTAATAAAAAAGACGGCAAAAGAGAACGGGTGCGAAGTGGTTTCCGTTGGAAGTTCCGGCGCAAAAACCGTTGAACGCGCCGCCGATTTCACATTCATTGAAAAAAGCGTTTCCCTCTCCGGCACGCAGGTCGAAGTTTCCTCCAAGTTAGGCACTACAATCCTTTCTTCAGGCCTCCTGGGAAGCTACCAGTGCTTCAACATGGCCGTTGCGTATGCCGCGCTTGCAAAGCTCGATGCACAGGCGACGCTGAAAATCCCCCTGCACGCAATCGCCTCGGGTTTCTTGGAGGCAAGATGGCCCGGCAGGCTGGAGGTCGTCTCAACCGGGCCGCTGGTGGTGCTTGACGGCGCGCACAACCTCGATGGCGCAAGGGCGCTTGCTGAATCCATTCGCGTTCTTTTTGCAGGCAAAAAAATCAGCTTAGTCTGCGGCATGATGGACGACAAGGATGTCGAGTCCACAGTGGGCACATTGGCCCCGCTTGCGGCGGCTGTTTATGCCGCCCCGGTTGCCTACCACCGCACCGCAACCGCAGCCAGGGTTGCGGAGGCGGCACGGCCGCACTGCCCGGTTGTGCTGGAGTTCTGGTCTGCCGAGGAGGCGCTGGGCGCGGCGAGGAAGCACGCAAGCTCCGAGGAAAACGGCATGGCGCTGGTGGCCGGCTCGCTGTATCTGGTGGGCGAAATCAAGGCCGGGCTTGCCCACAAGCCCTTTGGGAACGGGTTGCCCGCCAAAAATAAACAATAGGATTAATATTTGTCGTTTCTTCCAACAATACTTGCTTTCTTTTCAATCCAGTTCAGGGGGTTTTGTAACTATGGATTTGTCAATGGGTCTATCCAAGCGCAAGCTCATGTTCCTTGGCGCTTTTGCAGTGTTTGCGGCAATCGCAGAGCAGGTCAACTTCGCGCCAATCATAGGCTCGGATGCGTCGTATTTCACGCTATTCCAGTTCTTCGGCCCAATCGTGGCGTCTTTCCTCGGCCTCGGCCTTGGGTTGGTCGCGCTTGCGGCATCGCAAGTTGTCAACATGGTGGTGCTTGGAAAGGCAATCACTCTTGTCAGCGTGCTCCGCCTCTCAACCATGCTCTTTGCGGCGTACTACTTCGCCCGCATTGACTTCAAGAAGCTTGACGCAGTTGGAATCGGCGTGCCCCTTGCGTGCATGGCACTCTTTGTGGCGACCCCGGCTGGCGCAGGCGCGTGGTATTACTCGCTCTACTGGCTCATTCCCGTGGCAGTCCGAGTGTTCGGCTGGAGCAAGAACCTCCTTGCGCGCAGCCTCGGCGCGACATTCACCGCGCACGCAATCGGCTCGGTACTTTTTGCCTACTCGCTTCCCTACACTGCGGCGCAGTGGACTGCACTTGTTCCAATCACTGCCTTCGAGCGTTTGATGTTCGCAGCAGGAATCGCGGCCTCGTACGTGGCGTTCACAACACTGCTTGACTGGGCTTCCGAGCGTGCGGATTTCTCCGAGCTTAAGGTTGAGCGGGCCTACTCGCTTGCAAAGCCCGTCGCGCGCACAGCGTAAACGGAAAGGAGCGCTTGACTATGATGGAATGGCCTGTAAGAACCGCGGTTGCGCGCGTGCTCGTGCTTTATTTTGAGGCCGACGCGCGCCTCCTTCCCGTAGCGCAGGCGGTGCATGCGGGCGCAACTGTCGCAGGCGCGGAAGCGACGCTCATGTCCTACGGCCAGTGGGTTGCATCAGGCTACCAGCCCTCCGAAGGGTTCTACGACTTGTTCTTTGTCGAGGCGGACTTGGCGCACGTTTTTTCCAAGCGCGACCTATTTGCACAGACCAAGGATTTCAACTGGTCTGGAAGGAACGTCGCTCCCTTTGCCGTGTGCTCGAACTCAAAGCAGTCACGCGAGGACTTCAAGCAGGTGGCCGCTGATTTTGAGAAGCGCGGAGCTGTTGTGCGCAACACCCTCACGCTCAACGTCAAGGGCAACCTCTCGTTTTTAGGCAAGGGCCTGCTTGAGGAGATTGACTTTGCGCGCGCCAAGGCCTTCGGCGAGCGCACGGTAAACTATTTTGTCGGAAAGCGCGTCACGCAGCCTAGCGAGAAGGCAAAGATTGCAGGGTATAGGAAATAACTGGAAGAAAAAGTTAGCTGGCCACGAACCTTCGCAGTAAATCGCAATCCATTTCACCGGAAATTTCGTCCGCTCTTGTTTATATTCGCTGCACCAGTGCTAGTTCCAAACCCACCCAACAAGTGAATCCATTGTAATGATAGAAGACGAGCTGGTGCACTGGTACAAAGACGACGACGGGGTGTCGCACAAGAGCGCGCTCAAGCTTGAGACTGCCGAGCCTACCTGTGCAAACGGCTACCCTCGCGACGGCACGATTACCCTTCGCATCGCAAACACCATCGGCACCGTCGGATTTCGGCTCTCGCCGGACGAGGCGCTGCGCATAAGCTCGCTGCTTTGCCAGCTTTCCAAGGAACTCATCAACAAAAAGCGCGCGCTGTGGCAGCAGGAAGATGATGAGAAATAATCGGTGGTTGCGGTGCAAGAACACGCTGTCAAATGGCGTTCAACGGTTGTCCAAGGAACTGGTAAGCCTGCGCGTGTTCCAACGGCCGATCAGAGCAGCTTTAGCTTGTCAGTAATCGCGTCGATTTCACTTTCAGGCGCTGGCCCTATTGCAACGGCGGTCTTGGAGCCCGGCTCGACTTGCGTGTGCCCCGCGTCCATAATCAGCGAGCAGGGGAGCTTGGCTTTCTTTGCCCTCATGAAGACTTCGACAAGCTCGCGCTCGGAGGGCACCTTGACCGCAATCTTCTTGCAGCCGCCTTCCTTCCACCCCCCGACCCACTCGGGCTTGGAGTTGCAGGCCTTGTCGTAGGCGTCAATGCTTGCGTGGCATCCCTGTGCGACGAGCTTTCCCTTGCCCATGCCCAGGTCGGAGCGTAGTATGATTGCCTGCTTGTATTGCGTCATTACATCAACTTGTCTTGTGGGGAAGAACTGGGGGGTTTGGTAGCACGCGCACTCACGGCGTCCCGAACTGTGTGAGGGTGCCGGTAAGGCAAAGCGCGCCATTGGGGCTTATGTATGACACGCCGGTGTCTGAGGTGTCCGTTATTATGAACGAGCCGTCGGGTGCGCTTGAGCAGCTTGCGTCGCCGTAATTGCAGTCGGTGTCCTCTATGCAGAGGCTTCCGGATGCGTTGATGAACGCGTGCGCGACCCCGGACGAGTCCCGGACTACGAACGTGTCATCCGGCGGGTTTGAGCAGCTGCCGGTTGAACCTGTATAGCAGCCTCCCTTGATTATGATTGTGCCCGTTGGCATGAATGACGCGACGCTTGCGCCTGCGCTGTTCTGGACTTGGAAGAAGAACCCTACTGGCGGTATTGGAGGCATCGGCGTGGCGCTTGCGTTGCCTTCTAGTGGCGTGGGCCAAAGTTCGAACGTGGTGTTTTTCTCCGTCTCCGCAAGCCCCGGCGCCATCGCCGCCTTGGTTATGGTCGAGATGAGCAGCACAAGCATTATGGTGCCTGTCAGTATCAGCAGGTATTCAAGCGAGGTCTGGCCCTTCATTTTTTCCACCGGAACATATTATACTCATCAACGCAGGTTTTTTACATCAATCGTCCCTGGTGCATTTGCACGTGTCTAGGTTGCAGCTTCCAGGGGCGCTGCACCCCGTAATGACGTGCCAAGTCGTCCCAAAGCAGGATATTGTCGTGCACGAGTTGCACGAAGCCCCACACCCGTTGCTGTAGCATACCGTAGTGCCACGGGAGTAGCCCGCATTCTTGCATGCCGCGTCGCAGTTTGCGTTGTTGCTTATGTATGTGCTGGTGGTTGACCCGGAGGTGCACGTCAGTATCCCTATTTTTGGCTCGTGCGTAAGCGTGTTCTTGACGCCTTCAGTCACGATGTCGCGGTATTCGTTCTGGTTCCCTTCGAGGGTGTTGTCCGCGCCCTGCGCAGAGGTCTGCATCATTATGATGACTACGACCGCAATCAGCACTACGCCGGCAAGCATAAGGAGGTACTCGAAGGCGCCCTGGCCACGCGTTGTCATATGCATACCAGTACGCCGCATCCCGATATAAACGGTGTGCCTTTAGCGCAATCACTGGAAACCGCCTTGGCAACCCGTAATAAATTACAATCGCAACAAGTGATATTTCAGCCGCTGGCAGGGCCGCGCAAGGCGCTTTGAAATGCTCAAGGACACCACTTCCGAAGTGATTGCAAGGATACGCGCATTAGAGTCCGGGCTTTCTTCTGCGGCAAAAAGCTTGAGGCAGGCCGCGCAGGCTAGCGCTTCCAAGGACTTGTTTTTCGGCGAATCCCTTGTCGTTTCCTGCCCTCCAAATGCAAGCTTTACCGGCACAATCGCGGCAATCGACGGCGGCATAGTTTCCGAAACCTACCAGTCCTGCGAGCTCGTGCTCTTCCGTGCGGTGTGCACCGCCTTCGGGTACGAAAACGGCAAAGTAGTGCGCAAAGCAAGTCATCCTTCAGGGCTGGATGGTTTTGAGACCGCGCTCCTTGATTCCTTTGACGAGTCGGACACGATGCAGCGCGACTCCATCATTCGCCTGCGCGCAGAGATTGCGCGTGCACGCGAGTCAATCAAGCTCTTCCCGCCCTCCATGGTCTTTCTTGACGGGAGCATCTTCCCCAACCCTCAGGACAGGCCACCCAAGGAATCGGCTGCGTTCGAGGATTTCGAGAGGCTCCTTGCGGAGTACCGCTTCCTTTTTGCGGAGTGCAGCGCAGCAAACGTCGCGCTCGTAGGCGTGGTCAAGGACAGCAAGAGCAGGAATTACCTCGACGCGCTCCGCAAGTCCGAAAGCCTTTCCGACTTCTATTCCGAGCACGCGAAGTTCCTCTCATCAACCAACGACTCGGCGTTCCTCTCCATGGCATTGGAGGAAAACGAGCGCAGCGGCCTCGTGAAGCTTGAAAGGCAGGACCTTGGCCGCGACATGTGCCGAACTACTTGCGCGGCAACCTATGTGAAGGCATCCAAGTACGACCGCCCGCTGAGGCTTGAGTTCTCCGATTACACGAAAGCGGACGTTGCAAGCAGGGCAATCTGCGGCTTGTGCAAGGGTAACTCGCGCTACGCTTACCCTGCAATACTCATCGAAGCTGATTTGCGCGCAGCGATGGACCCCCGCGAACTCGAAGTTGCTTACGCGCGGCTGTGCGCAAAAGTCGGCCCGGATGCAGTTTCGCTTCGCCGGCTAAGGCGCAATGAAAGGCCTTTCAGGTAGCGAAAGAAAAAATTGGACTATCCGCCGGCTGGCAATCACCAACTCTTTTTCCTTGCGAGCCCCAAGGGGGCGCATTGTTCGGAACTTTGTTCCTCCATCTTGCGACGTGTCGCAAGACCCCCTTAGTGCTCGCTGGCCGCCCAAACCCCGCTGTGCGCGGAAACCATTTTGCTTTAGCTGTGGGAGGAAGCGTAATGCATCGCAAGAAAAACAAGGGATACCGCGGGCTAAAGCCGCGGAGGATGTCATTTCAGAGCAGCCGCTCGCCGTTTTCGACTATGTGCTGGGGCGTGGGCTTTTCCATTTCCATAACCTGCACGCGCGCAGGCGAGAAAGTTCCCGCGTACTCAACAATCCTTGCCTCGCCGCGCCTTCCGTCAGCAAGGTGGATGCGTATCTTCTGGCCAACCCTTCCGTTTGCGGAAGCAGTCGCGTTCCCAATGCCGAAAGTTCCGACCATCACGTTTATTCCCGGCATCCGTAGGTTTCCCATCGAAAGGTCTGTTGCAAGAGCGTCTCCCTTGCGCACCCCGCGGATGATTGGCCAGGAAAACGCGAACAAAACAGATGCGCCAATGTCAAAGGCGACGAGTTTCCAGAACGAGTCGATTGCAGTCCCTGCAACCCCGATGTAGCTGAACGCGTACCCTAGTAGCGACGCGGTAATCAGCGCGACCGTGCATTGTGCAAAAAGTTTGATGTTCAAAAGCATACTCACTTCCAACTTCGTTTTTTCTTTGGGCCTACGCGTAGCCTTCCTGCGGCCTGCGCTGGACTTCGGTCGGTCGCTTCATCGAAAGCGCTGCCTCGAAGTGCCTCTTGGACACCTTGTCAACTCCCTTCTCGTGCATCGCTTCCATCCCGGCCTCGCGGCAGAACGCCTCCAAGTCCGCGCCGGAATACCCTTCGGTCTTCTTGGCAAGGTCCAGCAAGTCAACGTCCTTGTCAAGCGGCATCTTGGCGCTGTGCACCTTGAGTATGTCCCTGCGAGCTGACTCGTCGGGCTGCGGGATTTGTATGAGCTTGTCAAATCGTCCGGGGCGCAAAAGCGCGGCGTCGATGATGTCCGGCCTGTTGGTTGCGGCAATCACAACCACGTCCTTGAGGTTCTGCACTCCGTCCATCTCGGTAAGCAGTGTGTTGACGATTTTCTCGGTCACGCGGCTGCCGTCGGATTCGCCGCCAGTGCGGCCCGGTGCGATTGCGTCGATTTCGTCAAAGAATATTATTGATGGCGCTGCCTGACGGGCCTTGCGGAAAATCTCGCGGATTCCCTTCTCGCTCTCGCCGACCCACTTGGACAAAAGTTCGGGTCCGCGCACTGCGATGAAGTTGGCCTCGCTCTCGGTTGCAGCAGCCTTTGCAAGCAAAGTCTTTCCGGTTCCGGGCGGGCCGTAAAGGAGGATGCCGCGAACCGGCCGGATTCCGAACTTTGTGAACGCCTCGGGGTTCTTGAGCGGAAGCTCAACAGCCTCGCGAAGTTCCCTCTTGACGTCTGCCAGGCCGCCTATGAAGTCCCACTTGACATTTGGGACCTCGATGTATACTTCGCGGAGTGCGGAGGGCGTGATTTCGCGCTGTGCAGTCTCAAAGTCGTCCTTTGTCACGCGCAGCTCGTCAAGTATTTCCTGGGGGATGTGCTCGTCCTCCAAGTTTATCTTCGGCAGTATCCTGCGAAGAGCCTTCATTGCCGCTTCTTTGCACAGCGATTGCAGGTCTGCTCCGATGAAGCCGTGCGTCTTTGCCGCAATCTCCTCCAGCTTGACGTTCTCTGCAAGAGGCATCCCGCGAGTGTGGATTTGCATGATTTCAAGCCTGCCCTTCTTGTCGGGCACTCCGATTTCAATCTCGCGGTCAAACCTGCCGGGCCGCCTGAGTGCCGGGTCGATTGCGTTGGGCCTGTTGGTTGCGGCAAGGATTACAACTTGGCCGCGTGCTTTCAGTCCGTCCATCAAAGTAAGCAGCTGGGACACGATGCGCTTTTCAACTTCGCCAGTTACTTCCTCGCGCTTGGGCGCAATCGCGTCAAGCTCGTCGATGAATATGATTGATGGTGAGTTCTCCTCTGCCTCGGAGAAAATCTTTCGCAGCTTCTCCTCGGCCTCGCCCACGAACTTGGAGACTATTTCGGGGCCGTTGATTGTGATGAAGTGCGCTTCGCTCTCGTTTGCAACCGCCTTTGCAAGCAGGGTCTTGCCTCCTCCGGGAGTTCCGTAAATCAAGACTCCCTTGGGCGGCTCTATTCCGAGGCGCTCGAAAAGCTCGGGGTGGCGCATCGGAAGCTCGACCATCTCGCGGATTTTCTGCACTTCGTCTTTGAGCCCGCCGATGTCTTCGTAAGTGGTTGTAGTGATTTTTCCAAGCTCCTTGACCGGCTCCTCGCGCAGCGTGACTTCAGTTGTCTCGGAGACGAGCACAATTGCCTGCGGCAAAGTCTGCGCAACCGCAAACGGGAACGGCGTGCCGAACAGGTTGATGCTGAGCACGTCGCCGCGAAGCAGGGGCTTTCCCATCAAGTACTTCTTGACCAGTTGGTCAAAACCGGGCGCGTAGCGCGAGGGCTGGTTTGGCGCGAGCACGATTTTCTTCGCTTCCTTTACCTCGGCTTTCCTGATTTGCACGCGGTCCCCTAGGCCGACTCCGGCGTTCTGGCGCAAGAGGCCGTCCATGCGGATAATCTTCGCTCCCTCGTCAGCAGGGTGCGAGGGAAGCACTATGGCGGCAGTGAGTTTCTTTCCCTTGATTTCAACAACGTCGCCTGTTGTCAGGCCGAGGTCCTTGCGGGCCTCGGAGTCCATGCGCACGACCCGCTTTCCATAGTCAATCTGCATGGCCTCGGCCACCTTGAGCTCGAGGAACTTGTCAACAGCTGTCTTTTGGTCCATAAAGCATCATCTGGTAATTAGTGGAAAATGGTTTTTGAGCTGATAGAGAATGTAGTGTCGAATCTGTTTAAATAATTGGATAATCGGTTCGGCCAGTCAGCACTTGTCCAGACGGTTATGCCTTCGGGATTGCCCTTGTTGCGCGCTCCACTTCCGATTTTCCAGCAGGGATTACAAGAAGGAGGTCGTCGAGGCTGTCGGTGCCGAGGCGGGCCATTATTTCCTTTGCAACCGCGCCCTTTTCCTTCGTCCCCGAAGGGAGGATTGCGACTTGGTTCTTGAGCGTGCGGGTTGATGTTTTCGGGACTGCGACCACCCTTTCCTTCTCGTCCAGGCCGATGCGCAGGCCTAGCGCAGTGCCGCGGAAGTACTCGCGCTTTCCTGAGATTATGAAGCCGCCCTTTGACACGTACTCTCCTGCCTTTGCAGTTCGCGAGACGTTCTCAACCGGCACGCAGTATGCGTCCACGCTGCCAAAGCCGTTCTTCCACGCTGACGAGTAGCTTACTGCAAACTGCGCAGCTTCCATTCGGTCCTGCTCGTTTGCCTTTGGCGTGTTTCCTTCCTTGAGTATGGTGGTTGGCGCGCCGGTGACGTCGGCGTGGAAATACAAATCGGTTTTCTCGGCGTGCCTTGAAAAGACGTGCTCGTTCTGCGAGGCGTCCCTTCCCGCTACCACAAGCAAACCCGAACTGGTGTAGAACCAGCGGTATTTTTCGAACCACTCCAGGTCGCGCCTTATGCGGAACTTCTTCTTCAAAGAAGCATCGTCTTCGGGCTTCCTGTATTGCTCGCGCCGTTCCTCGCTTGCAATCTGCTTGAGCGTGTCCTCAAGGGCTTTTTTTGCGCCATCGGCCTTCGCGCGCAGCTTGCTTGCCTTCTCGTAATACTGCGCCGCGTTCTGCTGGGCGGTCTTGGATGCGTCGAGGGAGATTTTCATCTTACAACAGAAACAAGGTGGTCCGTGTCGTTTATAGCCACTACGCTAGGGCCTTCCACTTCAAACTCGATGGTGTTTACGCAGCAGTTGTTCTGGATCATCTTTTTGAAGTTGTCGTACGAAAGCGCGTCGCCTGTTATTGCGCAGAGCACGCACTTTATGAGGTTGCCGTGCGACACCACCGCAACAGTCTTTCCCGTATTTGCCTTTGCAATCTCGCCAAGTGCCTTCATTCCCCGCTCCTGCACGTCCTTTGCGGACTCGCCCGAAAGCTCGTGGCCGTAGCGCAGGAGGTAATAGTCGATGGTGCGCTCCGGCTCGCGCGCACCGGACAGGTTCATCTTGTGGAATATCTTGAACGCCTCCTCGGAAGTTTTTCCGGAAAGCTCGCCCGCGTCCTGCTCCATCAAGTCATCCAAAAACACGGGTTCTGCTTTTGGGAAAGCTATTTTGGTAGTCTCTCTCGCCCGCGAAAGCGAACTAGAATAAACCGCTGAAATGTTTTTCCCAGCAGACCATTTTCCAAGTGCCTGTGCCTGCTTTTCTCCGTGCTTTGAGAGCACGCCGCCCACGGTCTGTCCCTGGATGATGTGCTCGGCGTTGCCAACAGTCTCGGCGTGCCTGATAAGATAGACCGTGGTGTTGGGCATTTTTGGTTTGCAGTCCCCCTTCCGTGCTTTGCGCTGGTGCCGCCGCTTTGCCTACTTTGTTTTTGCCTTCGGAGTTGATGCTGGCTTTGCTGCTGTTGGTTTTTTCGCAATGGGCTTTCTTGCTGCCTTGGCCTTCGGTGCGGTTGCGGCCGGATTTTGGGTCGTGCCTGCAGTTGCCGGCTTGGTCGCTCCGGTCTCGCCGGCCTTGTTTTCAACAACCGTGCCGTCGGAGTTGTTGACCGTGTAGGTTTTCTTTCCCCACGACTCCTTGGTCTTGCACTTGGTATCAAGGCACATGTTGAACGGCCGCTTGCCCTTGCGGATGACCGTAACGATTGGCGTGCCGCACTCGGGACATATTTTTTCTGCGTTCTTAATGAGTGCCATCTTCGGGAGCGGGTAGATGTTCCTGCAAGCAGGGTACGCACCGCAGCCCACGAATAATCCGAAGCGGGACTTGCGGATTTGCAGCTGTCCCGTGCGTCCTTCCTTTGCGCAAACCGCGCACGGCCCAAGGACGCTTTCTTCCTTCTGCGTCTGCTTCAAAGCGTCAACGAGTTCCTTTCCGATGCTCTCTTCCTTTGCCTGGAACTTTTGAAGTATCTTCTCAAGGGCGGTCTTGCCCTCGGAAATCACTTTTTCCTTGGTGATTTTTCCAGACTGGATGTCCTCCATCTCCTTTTCAAAGTCGCGAGTCAGCTGTTCGGAAAGGATTTCATCAACGTGCTTTGTGAGCGTCTCGTAAACCGAGAGGCCGAGTGCGGACACCTCGATGCTTTTTCCAGAGACGTAACCGCGGCGGAAAAGCGTCTCGACTATTTCCGAGCGCGTTGCCTTGGTGCCAAGGTCCTCGTCCTCAAGCTTCTTCACAAGCGACGCTTCGGTGTAGCGCTTTGGCGGCTTGGTCATCTTCTTCTCAAGCTCGTGCTTGTCAACAGGGACGCGCTCTCCTACCTCAAACTTGGGCAGGACTTCCTCCTCCAAGTCAACGTACTTCCCGTAGAACTCGAACCAGCCCTTCTCAACTGTGCGCGAGCCGCCTGCGCCGAACGCAACGTCGCCGATTTTTGCGCCAACGTTCATGCGCGCCCTCTTTGCTGGGTCTGCAAAGCACGAGAGGAACCTGCGCACAATCAAGTCATATAGCTTGGCTTGGTACGGGTTCAAGCCGCTGGGCATCATCCCGGTCGGGTGTATTGCCGGGTGCGCGGCGTCGTCCTTTTCGCCCTCGCGGGGCACGGTCTTGTTCTTTGAAATGAGCTTACTTGACAACTCGGAGTAAACGGGGTTCTTGCCTATGTCGGTGATGATTTTTTTCAAGTTGAGCTTAGCAGAAAGTTTTTGCGACGATGTGCGCGGGTAGCTGATGAGCGCGGCCTCGTACAAGTCCTGCGCAAGCGACAGCGTCATCGACGGCTTGAATCCGAAGGCGCGGTAGGCCTCGATTTCCATCGAGGTCAGGTCGAACGGGAAGGGCGGGTTCTGGGCGAACTCCTTCTCCTCGACTTTGCCAACAAGGGCTTTGTCCTTTGCGGCCTTGGCAACCGCGTCCGCAACTTGCTTTGCCTTCTGCTCGTCTTTTATGTTGCCTTCGCTGCAGGCAAACTCGACTCCCTTGAGCACTGCGGTGATGTTCCAGTACGGTTCGGGCACGAACTTCTGTATTTCCAGTTCGCGTTGTGCAAGTATCGCAAGCGCCGGGCCCTGCACCCTTCCGATGCTCATGATGCGGAATATGCCCGCCTTCTTTATGGCAGACATGAGTGCGCGCGAGGTGTTGATACCCCAGTACCAGTCGAGGTAGTGCCTCGCTTCGCCCGCGTCTATTTGCGGGGTGTCAAGCGCGTGGAGGCCGGAATACGCCTCCACCAGGTCTTCCTTGGTGAGCGTGGAAAAGAGCATCCTCTTTGCGGGCTTCTTCACCGCATAGCGGATGATGTTGCCCCCAATCAGGCTTCCTTCGATATCCCAGTCGCAGGCATTCACTACTGAGTCGGCGTTCTTTGCAAGCTTCTTGATTGACTCCAAGTATTTCTTGGTGAATGCCGCTGACTCGCTGGACTCGGATGCAGGCACCCACTCGATGTCAAACACGGGGTATCTTCCGCCGGCTTCCTTCTGCTTGAGGGAATAAACGTGACCAACCGCGGGTGCAATGAGGATTTTCTTTCCGCCTCGCGCAATCTCGTAGGATTTTACTCCCGTTCCTGCGGACTGTTTGATTGGGCCTTCCGCTAGGGCCGCAGCCATCTTCTCCGCTACACGCGGCTTTTCTGTGATAATCATTACTGTTTCCATTCAAAGCGCCTGTCTTGGCATTGTTGGCCGTTTGCCCCAGCGGGCAAATTTTGGCGGGTAATCCTAAATGTGATTAGGCGTTTTAATGTTTTCGTAGCCTGCGGCTTTGATTATTGCAAAAGCCCCACGGGGTACTTTGTCCAAAAAAGGGCGCGCCTGGCACGGCAGGACGCATTCACAACTAGTTCAGTATCGTGTACTTGCTGAGGTACACCTGCACCTTGAACACCTCAAGGAACGGCATGAGCACGAGCGCGTTGATGACAATGGCCGCATACCTGCCGTAGGCGAATATCCCCGGGTCAGCAGAGACGTTGAGGAAAATCAGGTCGTTGAGCAGGATGAGCACTGCCGAGACCACGAGGACCAATATCACGTAGGAGACGCGGTGCGTCACAGTCGAGATGCTCTTGCGTATTGCAGTCCAGCCCCGAAAGCCGTCAATCACTATGGCCTGCGGGACGAAGAGTATCGCAAGCGCAATCAGGGCAGCTACAAGCGCGCCTATTGTCTGGTGCAGGCCGTACTGGTAAAGCACGACGTCAGCGATGAACGTGAGCGCGAAAGCCGCAAGGAACACCTCAAACAGGTGGTAGGTCCGCTGCTCTATTTTTTCCATCTCGTAGAACGCAATCTTGTTCATCGACCTTTGGCTTGTGATTATCATGTTGATTGCAACAAGGGCAAAAGAGAACAAAAGCATGGAGACTATCGGGAGTATGATTACTACCCCCAGGTCAAGCGGGGTCATGTCCCACTTGATGCTGTCCAGGCGCATGAAGATGGAGCCCATTGCCGCGTAGTTGGACAAAAACAGCGCAACTGGGAAGGATATCAGGAACGGTATCGAGAAGAACGAGATTGTCTTGAAGTTCCTGCCATAGGCCTCGAACGTCTTGTTGAAAATATCCGCAATCCTCTTCATGCATTTTTCGCCCTTGAAATTAAGATAAAGACTTCTCTGTTTGCTGGTTTAAAACCAATAGCTTGCAGGCCTGCCGCGGAGTCGGCTCGTGGAAAAATAAAAAAAGGGGGCGTTGGCAAGAACGCCAAAGCCGTGCTCACTCGTCCGGACAACTGTACGCGACCTTGACCGAGTAGGCGTCAACGTACGCGCCGGCGTCGTTGCGGAAAGTGACGTCCGTGAACGCCGTCGTCAGGTATGTGGAGAATGTCGAGCACCTAGTCCCTATGAGGTTTGTTGACACCGTCGCATCCTTGATGCAGTTCTTCGAAATAGGGTCGTAAGTCGGGTGGTCAGCAGGGCAGTATACGTAGCTGTCTATAGTCGTATCCTCCATTATGAACTTCTGGCTGGTGTTGGTGTACGCAACCGAGTTGTAGTAAACGCACGTCCGTGAAGATACTGTGTTTATCCAGCGCAGGAGCGTTTCCCCGCTTCCGGCAGCCGGACAGCGGTTTGCCGCGGTATAGCATACCCTGCTTGCTTTGTCCCACGTAGAACCTGCCGGGCAAGTGTAGCAGAACCCATTTGTTGAATCGTATGTCGTTCCGGTCGGGCAACACCCTCCCCTACTAGCACCGCCGTGGCACTCATACGAGTCTGTAACCAAACAGCTTCCCGAGTATACACAATACTGGTTTGCTGCACAATATTGATTGATGGATCCCGAACAACTGCAGAGCCTGCCCTCAGGATACCCGGGAGTATGCCAAATGCCACAGCTTACTGAACCGCTATCGACAGACGCGGCTATCGGAGCACTGTATGTTGGCGAGACCTCGTTTATTGTCGCATGGTGGATGTTTGGGACGTTAATCCTCGGCACGGGGTCCGCGCCTATTATCAGCTTGGTGGGTGCGGTGTTGCACGCGGTAATCTTTATCCCACAATCCGATTTTGGCAGTGCGATGGGAATGGTATTGACTGGATAGCCGGATATGGCCGCGTCGTAGTTGAGCACTCCCTGCAGCGGCATGCCCAAGTTGAGCGTTGAGTTGAATAGGACCGTGGTGTTCCCGCCGGAATTTCCTGCTGCGTCCACATATGCTTTGTTGGCTGCGTCGGCGGTGTCTATTGGCGAGGCGAGGCCCGTGATGCGGTTGTTTGTGACGTTGACAGGGCCGGTTATCGTGGTGTTCCCGTCAAGCAAGGTCGTTCCGTTAACGTGCAGGGCGTATGCCGGGTTTGAAGTGCCTATTCCGACAAATCCCAATATGGTGTTGACTACGAGCAGGTTGTTGCCCACAAAGAGGTTCCCGGTTGCGTTGAGCTGGCCGTTCTTTGCCGTGACGCTGCCTGCGCACGCGGCCTGCAGCAGGCAGAGGAACATTGCAGCAAACAACGACGTTTTGAAACCATCCATCAGAATCCACCTTTGCACTTCATTACCTTAAGCACTCTTGGGGGGTATTTCTACCTTTCCTAGCAGGCTTCCCCTGCTGGTCAGGCCAAAGCGCGTGCTGTCCGTTGAGCCGGCCACGAGGTTGCCCAGGACAAGATATGCGTCCTGCGGGATTACGCCGTTGTAGCTTTGCACGTACAGCGAAAGCATCCGGTATCCTGCGGAACTTATGCAGTATTTCTCCCCCTGGTAGTTGCGTACTGCCTGGCCGTTGACTATGACGTTCCAGCCGCAGCTAATATCCCTTGGAAGCGAGAACGAGTCGCCCGGCGTTGCCTTGATTACCTTTACAAGCGGGTTTGAGTCGCCTGCAAAGCGCACGAGGGCAACATCGCCTGTTTTCGGGTCATTGCATCCATAGTAGCCGAACTGCACGCTTACAACATCCCCGTCGTAAAGCAGGCCGGTCATCGAGCTTCCGCGGACCGTCCTTTCCTCTACCGAAGTGACGCAGTCAGCAGGTGTAATCGTCTGAACTGTTGCGGACGGTATCAGGGACGGCATCGTTGCGTTCGGCAAGCCGGTTGGGTCAGCGCCATTTTTCCCGGACAGATTCAGGAAAATAAAAAAGGTTGCCAGCACTGCCACTGCGAATGCAAGTTTTACTATTGCTGGTGTTTGCGTTGCGCGTATTTTATTTCCCATTTTTTGCCCTCGCAGTCCTGGCCTTCAGGTAGCACTGTCCGTAACCAGTAGTCCGCACGGTAATAAATGAGCCGATGGCCCCGCGTTTTAGGAGGGCGGTCTTGTAGTTGGGAGTCCTTGCCGAGAAGCCGCCGGCCTTCTTTTCCGTGACCAACGCGATGCAGGTCTTTCCAACGAGCTTGCCGTTCTCCTCAAGCGCAATCCTGCGGCATAGCTCGTTGATTTCGGAGCTGCGTGCGTTGATTGTCCTGCGGTCCACCTGCGCCATCTTCGCCGCAACTGTCTTTGGACGCGGGCTGTATTTGGAGATGTTGGTAATCTGCGGCCGGGTCTTTTTTACGAGCGCAAGAGTGTCTTTGAAATCCTTTTGGGTCTCCGTGGGGAATCCCACGATTACGTCCGTCTCGATTGTCAGGTCGGGGATTTCTTGGTGGAAGTATTCGGCAAGTCTTGTGTAATCCTTTGTTTTGTATCGCCTTCCCATTGCCGCGAGCACCGAGTCGCTTCCGCTCTGCACGGGGATGTGGAGGAAGCGGTAAGCCTTGTCAGTCGAGCGAATCACTCTTGCCAGTTCCTTGCGGATTTTCCAGAAATGCTCCGGGTTTCCCATCCCGATGCGCACGCGGAAGCGTCCGGGTATGGCGCAGATTTTTTCAAGAAGCGTTGCGAGGTTTTGCTTTCCCGTGCGAGTTTCCTCTTTGCCTCCTTTTTCGCCGCTTCCTTTCCCTTTGCCTCCAAGGTCAAGTCCGTAGCAGGCAGTATCTTGGCTGGTCAGCTGGATTTCCTTTGCCCCGCGTGCAACCGCAGCCTTGACTGCGTCCACGATTTCTTCCTGCGGAAAGCTCTGCAAATGGCCGCGCGCAATCTTTGTCGAGCAGTAGGTGCAGTGTCCGAGGCATCCGCGGCTGATTTGCACTCGTGCGAAGATTCCGTCAACTGAGACGTTGAAAGGAAGGGTTGCGGATTTTTTTGTTGAAACGACTTTTTTTCCCGCAAGGGCCGCCCCAACCACCTCGGCTATTTTTCCATTCGACCACACGCCAACGATGCTTGCGCTTGGCACCGCCTTTTCGATTAGTTCAGGCGAGACTTGTGCAAGGCAGCCGGTGACTACGAGCTTTTTTCCCTGCGTTTCAAGCTGCCTTGCTTTGAAGAGTATCTTTTCCTGCGTTGAGTCCTTGACCGAGCAGGTGTTGATTATTACGGCCTCGGCGTCCTTTTCGTCCTTGGCGATGGCATATTTTCCAGCGGACCCAACGGCCCTTGCAATCGCATCGGAGTCCGCAAAATTGAACGTGCAGCCATACGTCAGGACGTGGATTTTCGCGTTGGCTCGCGGAGTTGCGGTTGCGTTTTTTGCCATCGGCTTGGCCTTTTTCGTACCGCCCGTCCCTTTTTCCGCCTTTTTCTCGCTTTTTACCGTCGTCTTTTTCATCCTGCCAACAACCCGTGTTTTTTGGGGGCCATTTTGCCCTCCCAAGCGGTTTATTAATTTTGTTTGCAAAAGACAATATACTCGTTTTGAAGGCCATTTCGCCTATCAATGACAATCAATCCAAAGGGTGTATTCATATAGTCAAGCCAGTTGCTTCCAAAAAGTGCGAAAAGTGCGGCCGCGAGGCGCACCTCCTTGAAATCTGCGGCCAGTGCAAGCGCAAGGTCTGCCACGACTGCACAAAGTCAAGCAAGCTCTCACGCAAGCGCGTAAAGGGCGAGCGCCACATCATCTGCAAGACCTGCTGGGGCACTCCGTCAAAGAGGACCGCATACAAGGCGGCCTAATTTCCTTCCTTTTTACCCATTCTTTTTCTTGTCTTTTTCCAACTGCCTACTTGCGGGTCTCCTTCTCAACTACAACCGCGGTGCCATACGCGTAGACGTCTATTGTCCCGCCGACTATGCTTGCGCTTTCCATCCGCATCCCTACTATTGCGTTCGCGCCGCGGGCCTTTGCTGTTGCGGAAAGCTCGTGGATGACTGCGTGCCTGGCTTCGTTGAGCATCTTGCGGAACGCGGGGAGGTCTCCGCCACCGACGCTTTTGAGCATCGCGGCGATTTCGCTTGCGGTGTCAAGGGTGCGCGCGCTTGAGGCCCACACGACGCCGACGTATTTCTTGGTCTTGAATCCGGGGACTTCGTCAGTGGTTGAAATCAAGACGTCCGGGTCTGTTGCCTGCATGGGAATCACCTATGGTTTTGCGCAACCAGCGTTTGGCGGCGATTGGATTTCTCACGCGCGGATTATTAACTTTCCGAGCGAAAACAGTTCTGTCTGATTTTACGCTTATTATGGTGCAACAAAATGACTCTTTCGGAAGCGGGGCTGGCAAAGGAAAAGACCAAGGCAGACTACGAGCCGTGGATAGAGAAGTACCGGCCCAAGAAACTCTCCGAAGTAGTTGGCCAGGAGCACATAGTCGCCCGTCTTGACTCCTACGTGTCTGCAAAGGAGATGCCGCACATGCTCTTTGCAGGACGCGCCGGGATTGGAAAGACCACCTGCGTTCTTGCCCTTGCGCACGAGCTTTACGGCGAGGCTTACAAGGAGTGCTTCCTTGAGCTGAACGCAAGCGACGAGCGCGGAATCGACATCGTGCGCGGAAAAATCAAGGACTTCGCGCGCTCCATCCCCCTTGCAAGCGTCCCGTTCAAGATTATTTTCCTAGATGAAGCTGACGCGCTCACAGCAGAAGCCCAGCAGGCCCTCAGGCGCACCATGGAGCGGTACTCCGAGAACACGCGCTTCATACTCAGCTGCAACTATTCAAGCCGCGTCATCGAGCCCATCCAGAGCAGGTGCGCAGTATTCCGATTCCTCCCACTTTCCGACGAGCACATCGGAAAGATTGTTGACAACATATCAAAGAACGAAAACATCCACTTGGAAAAGGACGTCAAGGACGCCGTTGTCGCGGTATCCGAAGGGGATGCCCGCAAGGCCGCAAACGTCTTGCAGGGCGCGTGCTCGCTTTCTGCAAAAGTGTCTGCGCAATCCATCTTCAAGGTAGCCTCGCGCGCAACACCAAAGGAAGTCTCGGCGATGGTTGCAACCGCAATCAAAGGCGACTTCTCAACTGCACGCAAGACCCTTTGGGAAATCATGGGAAAGTACGGCCTTGCTGGCGAGGATGTGCTGATTTCGATTTACCGCGAAGTCACTGGCCTACCGATTCCTGACGAGCAAAAAGTCGCCTTGGTTGACAAGATTGGCGAGTACGACTTCCGCATGGTTATGGGTGCGGACGAAACCATCCAGCTTGAGGCGTTGCTCGCTCAAATGTCCTTGATTGGCAAAAAATAAGCTTATTTGTGCTTATTTTATCCGAATAAGCGATATTTTTCGCCTATTTTCTTTTTCGAGCCAATTTCCGCCTTGGAAACCTCACTTCCACTAATTTTCTGAACTTTGTTTTTATGATTGTTTTAACAAAATAGGCGATAGTTTTGGCTTATTTTGGAAAAACAAGGTTTATCCGTGCTTTTTTTTCATAAAAACCGGTTTTTTCTTAAGGTTTGTTTTGTCTATTTTTGAATTTTAATCACATATTTAAGTCGTCGCTGAGTCTATTTGCTTAGGGGAGTTGCCCAAGACTAGTCTGGTTTTGGGTAAGCGGTGGCGGGGGTTTTGGTTTTTAGGCCCATAGTGGTGCCCATATTTTTCAAGTGGTTTTCGTGGCAGGTCTTCGCGTTGCAATGCTTGGCTGGGAGTTCCCTCCATTTGTCAGCGGCGGCCTTGGGACGCACTGCTTTGAGCTGACCCGCGCGCTTTCCGCACTCGGCGTTGAAATCGATTTCTTCATGCCAAAGACAAGTTATGAAATCCGCCAGCCCTGGCTCAATATCTATCAGGCAGACTGGAACCTTCTCAAGCCCGGCGAGATGCAGCTTGACGTTTTGCCCACAACCTACAGCGGCTATGGCGGCGCATCAACACAACTCCAGTTCAATGCAAAAAGGCTTGCCGCGCTTTCAAAGTCGCCCGGCCAGTCCAAGTCCTATGACATGGGCTTCTTCGAAGCCGTCGGGGTGTACAACCACATTGCCGCGCTGCTTGTGGAGAAAAAGCACCGCGAGAGGCCCTATGACGTGGTGCACGTGCACGACTGGATTTCGGCAAAAGCGGGCATCCTGGTTTCAAAAAAGACCGGCCTCCCGCTGGTGTCGACAGTGCACAGCACCGAGTACGACCGCACTGCGGACCTGTGGCCCTTCGGCTGGATACTTGGCGTGGAAAAGGACATGGTGCGCAACTCCGACCAGGTGATCACGGTAAGCGGGCGTAGTGCCAAACTTCTTTTCGACAAGTTCGGGGCGGGCAAGGGCAAAGTCAACGTGGTCTACAATGCAATCGACGCGTCCAAGTTTCCCACGCACAAGGAGCCGATGCTTGACTCCAACGGCAGGAAGGCCAAGGTGGTCCTCTACCACGGCAGGCTCTCGGTCCAGAAGGGCGTGGAGTTCTTCCTGAAAGCGGCGCAGAAGGTCCTGTCCAGGGACCGCAGCGTGAAATTTCTCATAAGCGGAAAGGGCGACCTGCTCCCGCGTCTTGTGGAGCTGTCATTTGACTTGGGCATCAGCGACAACGTGATGTTTTTGGGCTACGTCTCCGACGACCAGCTCAAGCGCGTCCTCTGCACGAGCGACGTGCTCGTGCTTCCAAGCGTCTCCGAGCCGTTCGGGATAGTCGCGCTCGAATCAATGGCAAGCGGAACGCCCACCATAGTCTCAAAGACTTCCGGGGTCGGCGAGCGAGTGAAGAACTGCATCAAAGTCGACTTCTGGGACACCGACGAGATGGCGTCCAAGATACTTTCAATCCTTGCATACGAGCCGCTGTTTGAGGAGATGCGGCAGAACTCGATTGTGGAAGCTCGGGGCATAACATGGGGCGACGTCGCAATGCAGACGGTGGGCGTATACAAAAAGGCAATATGGACTAGGGCGGCATCGAGCGCCGCATTGGCGATGATTTGATGGCAAAAGTCTGCCTGTGCTTCCACGTGCACCAACCAATCCGGCTTTCCCGGTTTTCCTACTTCGGTATTGGCAACGGCGATGCCGCAAACCTGGACGCGCGCTACTTCGACTCAGGGATGAACCAGCACTACTTCAACAAGGCAGCGGACCAGTGCTACCTGCCCACCAACAGGATTTTGCAAAACCTGCTTGACGAGAACCGCGGCAAGTTCAGGTTCTCGCTGAGCATTACTGGCACGCTCCTTGCACAGGCGCAAAAATACCGGCCCGAGGTAGTGGAGTCATTCCGCAACCTCTGCGCAACTGGCAGGGTCGACGTGCTTGACGAGACATTCTACCACTCGCTTTCCTCGCTTTACTCCGACCTGTCCGAGTTCGAGGCGCAGGTGCGCATGCACAACCACCTGGTGCGTGACTTGCTCGGCGTTTCCCCGCAAAGCTTCCGCAACACCGAAGCCATTTACTCCGACCGCATCGCACAGGCAGTTGAGGGCCTCGGATACAAAGCAATAATCACCGAGGGGGTTGACCGCATACTCGGTTGGAGGTCGCCCAATTACGTGTACCGGCCTGCTGGCTGCAAGGACATCCGGCTTTTGATGCGCAACTACAAGCTCTCCGACGACGTTGGCTTCCGCTTCTCGGCAAAGTCGTGGAAGGAGTGGCCGCTTACTGCGGACAAGTACGCGACGTGGCTTTCGGCAACTCCCGGACAGGTCATCAACCTGTTCATGGACTACGAGACTTTCGGCGAGCACCACTGGAAGGACACGGGGATACTGGATTTCCTTTCGCACCTGCCAAGCCAAGCGCACAGGCACAACAACCTCTCGTTTGCAACAGTCACCGAGGCAGCCGCAAGCTTCGAGCCCAGCGACACCTTGAGCGTGCCAAGCGAGATTTCGTGGGCGGACGCCGAGCGCAACACCAGCACGTGGCTTGGCAACCGGATACAGCGCGCGTGCTTTTCGGAATTGGAGTCGCTGCTGCCAAAACTGCGCAAGGCAAATGACGCACAGCTCTGGGAAGCCTACCGCCGGCTGCAGACTTCCGACCACCTGATGTACCTTTCGACAAAGGGGATGTCCGACCGCGAGGTGCACAACTACTTCTCGCCGTACAAGGACTCCGGGCCCTACGACAACTTCATCAGCTTCATGAACATAATTTCAGATTTCAAGAACCAAGTTGACTGCAAGATTGCTAACGCGCCTGCGGCACAATCCGCAAACGCCGGTGCAGAGTCCGGGGAAATTGAAAAGAAAAAACGTTGATTGCATGAACCATTACCCCCACGCACAGGTTTCACACGAGCGCGAGAACAAGGCCGCGCTCTTTCTGATTACCGAGCTGGAGCGTCCGGTTGGCGGCCTCTCCAGGTTTGCAACGGAGTTGCTCGCATCGTGGAAGGACGCACGCGCCCAGGGAAAAACCGAGTACGAGCCCATCGTCCTTGGCATGCACGACCCGGCGACGCCGCTTTCCGACTTGGTCCCTGCGCAGAAGTTTGCGGAGCTTACCGCAGCCTACCCACAGCTTGCAATCCACAAAGCGGAGCGCGGCGGCGTAACCTGCTACTTCCTCGAGGCAAGGATGCCCGTTGAGGAGTGCAACTCGTTCCACGGAGAGCTTTATGAAAAGTACCGCATACGCTCCGAGCGCTCTTCGCAGGACGGCTACTACCGCACGCTTTCTGCGTTCTGGAAGTACGCCCCCATTGTAGCGGACTTCATGCAGAGAAAGCTCAACGCAAACATCCACGTAGTCGACGCACAGGACTGGCTTGCGTTCCCAGCTGGGTTTTTGTGCGCCGAAAAGCTGGACGCGCCGCTGCTTTGCAGGTTCCACTCCGGTGAATGCGGCCGCTCGATGGGAAACCCCGACGCAGTCTCCGCGCCGCTTGACATAGAGGCGGCTGCGCTTGCAACCGCTGACTTCATCCAGGGTGTGTCGATTTCGGAGATGAAGTTCGAACTATTCAACCTTGCAGGCAGGAAGAGGCAAATCTGCGAGGAGATTGCGCCAAGAATGCCGTCCGGATGGCGGGCAGCACAGCAGGAGCGCGACGAAAAGTTCGAGGAGTTCCTGCTGCTTGAGTCCGATGGCCTGGAATTGCTCGGCTCACATTGTGCGGGCCTGCCTAATGGCATAATCCTAGACTCGTGGAGGAACGTGCAGCTTGCCGACATATTCAAAGGAAAGGAAATGCTGCGCGGGATTTTCAAGAAGTCCGGGTACGTCCTGTTCATAGGACGGCCCGAGCGCAGGAAGGGAATCGACGAGCTGCTTGCCGCGTTCGGCTCGCTGAGGCAAAACGACGTCGGGCTTGTCATATCAAGCAACATGTCGGGCGCAGACTACGACGCGCTGATTGCGCGCATCAAAAGCATGCGCCTGGAGTCAAGCGTTGCAGTGCACAACGGGTGGCTCTCCGATTCTGCCAAGCGTTCGCTTTTGTGCGCAGCAGATGTGGTTGCCCTGCCTTCGCTTTACGAGCCTTTCGGCCTGGTCACGCTGGAAGTCCTCGCAGCCGACCTTGCTTGCGAGGAGAACGGCACAACCGGACCGGTTGCTATAGTCGGCGCAAACGGCGGGATGAACGAAGTCATTCGCAACGGTGTGAATGGCTTCAAGGCGCCGATGGCTTCCCAGTTTGCCCTGAGGCCCGACCACCTTGCAAGGATAATCTCGATGTCCTGCTGCGACCAGGCGCTGCGCTCAAGGATATCAAAAGGCGGGGCCGAGCGCGTGCAGTCGCCGTACTTTGACTGGCACTACATAGTCCTGCGCATGCACGAGTGCTACCGGCGCGCAGGAAGGAATCATTCTCATCAAAAATCATATTACAAAAAGGGGTAGGTTTGTACATGGCAGTGAGGGTAGAGGAGTACTTCGGTTGCAAGGCCGGGGTGGTGTGGAACGTGCTTTCCGCACAGGGCCCGCAGAACATAGCCCAGCTCAAGCGTTCGACCAAGCTTTCGGACTCCGAGCTTTACGCGGCGCTTGGCTGGCTTGCGCGGGAGAACAAAATCGAGATACTCGGCGACCGGCCGCTTTTCTTCCGGTTCAAAGTCACAGGATGATTGCGCACAAGAAGTGATTTGAAGAGTTGGACTCACAGGTGCTTGTAGAGGAACTTTCCTGCGGCGAAAATAGCGTTGACCCATTTCGCACCGCACGCACACTGATTAGGAACAAGTCCTCGGAAGCAGGATGGTCTGTATTTTCAGCAAGGCTTGGCAACCTATACTGCCCCAACCGCGACTACTTGTGCGAGGGCTTTCGCGCGTTCCTTTCAGGCAGCCAGTACAAAATACTTGACGCCTACGCGATAGGCCTTTGCGACGCATCAAAAAACCAGATTGAGCTTTTGCCAGAACCCGTCAGGGTAACCCCGTGGAGCGCAACGTATTCCTATTCGTTTACCTCTCAATCCGGTCCGGGCGTTCTTGACGTGACTTATTCCCTTTCAAACGGCCCGCACCCCGCATTGGTTGCGCGCTTTGCCATCAACCCTGCCGATGGCTTTTCCAAAAACCTGCGCGTACTCGCCCGTCCCCTTGTCAGCCTCTCGCCATCCTGCTTTCCTGATTGCGCAAAGGAAATTTCCGCAACCGCAACAGCAGGCAACGGCCTTTCATGCGCGGCCAGGCAAGCCTGCGTCGAGTTCCATTCCGACACCGCCACCCGCGCAACCCCCCTGGAAGTTTTGCAGCCGTGGGACTGCAAGCTGGGGTTTGGCGAAAGAAAGAAAGCGCAAAACGGTTACGTTCCAAAACAAGCAAGGGCCACGTCAAGACTTGCCGGCGAAATCGAGATTGCCTTGGATGAGAACGCAGCAGCAACCCTTGTCGCAACCGCATACCTTGCAGGTACTGGTGCGCCAAAGGACGCAAATGTTTCCGCGGCACCGCACTCAGCAGACTTGTCTGCGATTGCAACAAAGTTTTCGGGCGAGCTTAATGCGGCAAAATCCCTCTGGGGCGAAAAAAAAGCAAAGCATCTTGCCTGGCGCATGTACAACCTTGCCCATAATTATGATTTCGAGGCGGCCGGAGTGCGCGGTTTCGACGCAGGCTCGATGTGGTTCCGGCAGCTGTGGCTGCGCGACTCCTTCGAGGCGCTTCATTCCAACTTCAACTTCTTCTACCGCTGCGAGCCGGGCAAGGTGCGCAGCCTCATACTCGCGGGGCTTTCGATGCAGGACTCGGCAGGCATAATCCCGACGCGAGTTGGCAACGCAGGTGACAAGGCAAGCAACGGTTTGGACTCCACGCTGCTTTGCATGCTTTGCGGCTGCAAGTATTATGAGTCGTCAGGCGACGTGCAGGTCGCGGACGCGGTCTCGCACGCTCTCAAGAAGTTCCTTGCACAAGCCGGCGGCAAAAAGCACGACGTCGCACTAGACTACGGCCTGCTGGCCTGTCCTGCAAACTACTCGTGGACGGACTCGTGCGCAAAAATCGCCGTAGGTGGGGCGGAGGTCCTTGTCCCTAGGCGAATTCCGGCCGAGTGGTTAGGCACTACGCCAGAACAACAGCGGGATGCCGCAGAAGCAAGGTACGCCCTGGTTGAAACCAATGCATTGTGGGTGGCGCTTCTCCGGCACGCTTCAAGGCTTTCACTCCCGCGCAAAAACGAGCTCGACTGGGTCTACAAGCTTGCCCAGCGCAACTTCTACGAAGTCTTCTCAACAGGCAAGGGGCTTGCGCACATTGCGCGCGCAAGCGACCCGTTCGCCCAACGCGACCCCTCCTTCTGCAGCGCCTCGGTCGTGGCGTACTCGCTTGTCCCGCATTTGTTCCGCAGGGCCGAGCTGTCCAAGGCCTTTGGCCGCGTGCAGCAGGAACTGGTTTACCGCAACGGCAAGGCATTCGGAATCCCGGTGCGTTCAGCAAAAGCCCTTGCGGATGGTTTTGAAGACGACGCTCAGTACCACGGCCACGTCTGCTGGCCGCGCGACAGCCCCTACTTGTACAAGTTCCTGCTGTTGTGCGACAAGCCCTACCTTGCGCAGCAGCTTCTGCAGTCAAGCTTGGAGCAGGAGTTTGCCGAGTCGGCAGTAGGATATTGCCCGGAGTTGTTCGCGCTGGATGAAGGAAGGGAGCCGCTTCCGGTGAAGAACCCCGCGCAGTTGTGGTCGCATTTTGTGGACGCGTACCTTGACTTTTTCAAGGAAAAGAAGCAGTAGTTTGTGCGGGAGGAGGTTGAAGCATCTCCTGCGCCCGATGCTTTTCCGGCTTATCCGTAGTTAGTTTTGTATCTCAGCATCGCCGCAATTCCAAAACTTTTGAACTCCGCGCCAGCCTCGTCTTGGGCGTTGAATATGATTATCCTGCCGCCTGCATTGCGAACAGCGCGAATCATCTTCTGCGAGCCAGCGTCCTTTCGAGCAATCTCATCAAGGACAAAAAGTTCGGCCACCGCGCCGGACTCCACTGCCTTTTGGACTTCCTTTGGGCCATAAACCGCATAGCCGTCGTCCTTTGCAACGGACTTCTTGAGGCCCTCAAGCGCGTCGAACTCGTCCTGCATCTTCTGCGACTCCATCAGCCGGTTGATGGCGCCCAGCTTCAGTAGCTCGGATGCGGCGTTGCGCTCGGCAGTGCTTGAGTGCTCGATTCTGATCTTGGAGAATAGCTTGTTGTCCCTTTCCTTGACGTATTTTGCGAACTCGTCTTTTGCAAAACCCGGCCCGGCCACGATGAGCGCCTCGGCCTCGGCGCCGGAAAGCAGCGTGTAAAGCTCGAAGAAAAAGCCCTTCTTTGCCTCGTCAAATCCCTTGAGGTCGCGCTTGCTCGCCCCGCTCTCAATTTCTGCCTTGTGCCGGATTCCCGAATTTGTGATTACGGAAAATGTCGCCTTGCGGTCGTCAAGTGCAAGTATTGCCGCCTTGATTGCACGCGCGCTTTTCTTCGCCTCGTCAACCATCTCGCGGTCAAACGCGGTCATCTCCTTGGAAACCGTGATTACGCTGCCGACCTCGACGTCAAGCGTGTGGTACGCGCCTGCCTGCACGAACTCCTCAGGCTCGCCGCTTACTATCTTGCCTGTGACGCGCAGCCTGTTTGCAGACTCGGAAAACTCGACTTGCTCCGCCTCTACAACCACGTGGATTGGCTTCTTCTCGCCTGACTTTGCGCGCTCGCCCTCGCCGGCTGTGACGAACCGGCGGTAGGAGCGTCCGGCTACCTTTGCGCCCGGCGTCACAATCATCGACAAGTACCACAGGTCCTCAAGGTTCTTGGCCTCGGCCTTGAGCGTGCCTTCCTGCTCGTCGAAATGGATGATTCTCATACGGTTTCACGCGCTATTGCGAATGTTAATTTATCTTGGCTTGAAGAACTATTATTCTACTCGATTATAGGAGTTGGTGTTAGTTCGGTTATGGCCCCAAAGCGCCGCATAGCGGTCATCGACAGGCAGAAGTTCGACTCGCCCCAGCTTGCCTACGAGTGCACGCGCGCCTGCCCCGAAGTGAGGATGGGCCGGGACGCAATCTCGCTTGACAACGAGGGCCTTCCTGTAATCGACGAGTCGCTTTGCACCGGCTGCGGTCTGTGCGTCAAGCGCGCGCAGGAAGGCGCAATCAAAATCGTCAACCTCGTCGGAGAGCTCGACAATCCCAGCTACCAGTACGGACCCAACTCCTTCCGCCTCTTCGGCTTCCTCCTCCCGAAAGAAAACGCGGTAGTTGGAATCATCGGAGTGAACGGCATCGGAAAAAGCACTGCTGTGAACATGATGCGCGGAAGCATCACGCCCAACATGGGAGACTACGCGCACCCGCCATCGTTTGAGCAAATCAAGCTCGCCGTGCGCGGCCAGGAAATACAGGGGTATCTCCAGAAGCTCAAGGAAAACAAAATATCATTCTCGCACAAGCTCCAGGACGTCAACAGGCTTGCGTCAAGCAAGTCAACTGCACGCGAGCTTCTTTCCGCAACCGTCCCAGACAAGCCCGACTTCGATGCAATCTGCAACCAGTTCAACCTCTCAGCAATCCTTGACCGCAAGACCGCACAGCTTTCAGGCGGCGAACTCCAACGCCTCGCAATCGCGTGCTGCCTTGGCAAGGACGCGCAGGTATACTGCCTCGACGAGCCTTCATCCTACCTGGACGTGAGCGAGAGGCTCAAGGCGGCAAAGGCAATCAAGAAAAAATCCGAGTCGCGGCCGATGGTGGTGGTAGAGCACGACCTTGCCCTTCTGGATTACCTTTCCGATTACGTTCACGTGCTCTATGGCTCGCGCGGAGCATACGGCGTAGTCTCGCAATTGAAGGGTTCGCGCAACGGGATCAACGACTTCCTCGCAGGATACCTTCCAGAGGAGAACGTGCGCTTCCGCGACCACCACATCAAGTTCTCAACAGCAAGCCACCTCAACCAAAGCAAGGGGCTTGTGGCATTCGATTACCCTGCGTGCTCCAAGACTTTCAAGGGGTTTGCGATGTCTGCGGATGCTGGCAAAGTCCACGAGTCCGAAATCATAGGCATACTCGGGCCCAATGCAAGCGGAAAGACCACTTTTATCCGGATGCTCGCAGGCGAGCTTGAGGCCGACGGAGGCAAGGTGGGCTTTGGCAAGAAAGCAGTATCCTACAAGCCGCAATACCTGACGCAGGACTATGAAGGAAACGTCCGCGACTACTTGGCATCAGATTCTGCGTTCGATGCCGCGGTATATTCCTCCGAACTGCGCCTCGCGCTTTCAATTGACGAGCTTGAGGACAAGCAGGTCAAAAGCCTTTCAGGCGGGGAGCTGCAGCGCGTGAACGTTGCATTGTGCCTCTCGCGTAAAGCCGACATCTACCTGCTTGACGAGCCTTCGGCGTTCCTTGACGTGGAGCAGAGGCTTCGCGTTGCGGAAATCATGCGCAGGATGATTGCGGACAGCGGCAAGAACGCGTTCGTAATCGACCACGACCTTGTCCTGGTGGACTCCGTCTCCGACCGCCTCGTAGTGTTTTCAGGAACGCCCTCTGTGGAAGGGGTTGCAAGTGCGCCCGTGTCAATGAGGCAGGGGATGAACTCGTTCTTGAAGTCCTTCGAAATAACTTTCCGCCGCGACGAGTCAACCGGAAGGCCGCGCGCGAACAAGGAAGGAAGCCAGAAGGACTCCGAGCAGAAGAAGTCTGGGGAATACTATTACGAGCAGTGAGCCTGCGCCCCCTATTTTGGGAATATCGTGACGTTGCTCAGCGTGTTCGACGTGTCGGAGACCACGTTGCTTGCAAGGATTATCGCCATCGTGGCCCCAAGCACTATGAATGCGATTATCAGCACCATCTCCGTCGCGGTCTGTCCCCGGAACAGTCTTTTCATAAGTAGCCTACGCTGGCTGAAAATAAAAACCGAAAGATTGGCTCGGTGCGCTGATTATTTGCTGCGCACGTAGTTGCCTTCCGCAAGGACCTTTCCTGCGGAGTCCAGTGCGACAAGGTAATTGTCCGAGGACTTCCTGTACCACTGCACGACCCAGTTGCCGGCTGAAAGGGAGTTCTTCGAGCCAAAGTCAGTTATGGCCGCAATGTCCGCATCCGGGCAGTATTTAGTTGCAGCGGCAACGTCGGAAACCGGGAGCCTGAACGCGCAGGCAAGGTACCCGTCAGTAACTGCCTGCCTCACTGCTGGAGAGCCGGAATAAGCGTCCACTATCGCGTCAGGCGCGACGCTGATCGGCCTGGCATTGCAGTATCCCATTGGCACGATTGTCTCGTTGCGCAAAGTGACCGGGAACAGCTCGTAGTAAAGCTTCTGCATCGCCGGGCACTTGGAGTGCGGCTCTATTGAGAGGAACATCTCGATTTTCCACTTGCCTGTAGCGTTCGACACAAAAGCCACTTCCAGGTACGTGTCCGTGTTCGGGTAGTTCTGCGCCGCGAACTGCTGGGCGTCCTTGAGGCTCGCGTCAACTGCGTCCTTTGCCGTGAACCCGGTGTTTTGCGACGGCGCTGTGAGCATGGCTATTGCCACAAGGACGATTACAACAAGTATTGCGAATATGGCTGGCCTGCGTTTCACGGCAAATCCCCCTACTGACTTTTAGTGCCTGCGAGCCGATTTAACCGTTTTGGTGCAACCTTGACTCAGCAGGCCACGTTGATGCAGCGCAGTGCAGCCCCGTCGCGGCGCACCAGCACGGTAAACGACCGGTTTGATGCGGAATAGTTGGTCAGGATGTCGTAGGATTTGCTGAACGGCCGGAAGAATGCGCCGTTTCGCTTGTCCGTTGACGTGACGTTGAACGGGAACGCGACCGTGGTAGTTGTGCTGCGCATGACCAGGCTCAACCCCGCAGAGCACGATGGCACGAGCGTCTCGTCGGCTTTGGATTGTGTTGAAAGGCTTGTGCCAGTCCAGCCCGCCTCGGCCACTGCCGTGCTGTCAAACGCCCCCGTGAGGTTTGCACTGGCGGCTGAAACATAATTTTGCACCCGCGCTTGAAGGGCGTTTGCAAGGCTTCCCGAAGCTGCGGGGTTGCAGCCAGCTGCGGCGCTGGACGCATATGCGGAGTCCAACGCTGCGTCAATGACCGCCTCGTCGTATATTGCATCCGTCTGGTTGTATGCCTGAAAGATGACCTGCATCTGCAGCCGCTTCTGGCCAGATGCGTGGTATTCCGAAATCGACATCGCGCTTGTTGCGAAGTAGCACAGCACAAGCGCCACGAGTATAGCCACTGCAAAAGAGAAGAGTCCCCTCATGGCGTGGCCACCCATGCTTTCACCGGAATTATTGCGTAGCGCGATATCGTCTGGTTCACCAAGCACCCGTACCCGTCGTAGCCTTCAGCAGTACCCCGGTTTATCCTGCAGCTCTTGCCGCAGTCAGCTGCATTGCACGAGTTGTTGTATGCGTACCTCGTGGCTGCCGCGACCATCTGCCTTTGCCTTGTCATGTCCGATTCCCTTGTGAATACGTCCAGGCCGGTCTTTTCTTTGAACGCGCTTGCATTGAGGCTCACTGGCGGCTGGGACAGCGTGACGAAATCGTATGCAAGCGACTGCAAGAGCGTGGTCTTTGCGGCGTATTCCGTCTGTGTGGAATAAACCGAAAACATCAGCGCCACCGAGCTTATCAGCACAAGCGAAAAGAGCGCGTCTACCGTGAATACGAAAGCACGCCTCATTGCAGCACCACGTCACAGCTTTTTACCGTCAAAAGGCACGCCGAGCCGGAGCACTCGACCAGCCTCATTGTTGAATAGACGTCCATGTCCCGCGCGGTGCACCCGCCCGGGCCGTCAATGATTGTAGCGCAGTCGGGTGCAGACTCGGTGCCGTTGTCGTAGGCCCAGCACGTGAACGGGACCCTTGACTGCTGGATTGGCGTTGTCCCCGGCGTCGCAAGGCTTGCCGCGACCATCTCGGCCACGTTGTTGTTGTGCTGGCCGTACCTTGAGAGGTTGTCAAGCGACAGCTGGCTGGTGTGCAGGAGCACCCCTATTGCAAAGCACAGCGCCACGACTGCAATCACAAAGTCGGACGAGAAGAACTGTGCGCGGCGCTTTTGGGACATCACGAGTTGCAGCCCCCCATTGAAATTCCGACTTTTCCCGTCCCGTCGGCGCGGATGCAGATTTGCGTGCCCTCCAGCGTCGACTGGGTGCATCTCATCGGCTGCCATTCAAGGGCCGCCGAGGTCGCGTTGTACTCCGTGAGGTTTGCATAGACGTCGCAGATTACGTTGGCAGTCGCGGCTGCTGGCGCGCTTGAGGCGTTCACGACTATGCCGCTCCCGTCTGTCCATACGTAGTATTTCGTCAGCCTCCCGGAGTACGTCATGCACGGCGCGTTTATTGTCGTGCTTGAGTTCAGCACGCAGGCGCTGTTGGCAATCCCGGCAAGTTCCGACGCAATCAGTTTCTCCTGGCGCAAAGCAAGGAAGCTTCCGGAGTCGTACCCCGCATTCAGGTAGTTGACAAGCCACGATATCGAGAGGTAGACTAGCGCCATTGCAAAGAAGAACTCTATCGCCATCTGTCCCCTCATCGCAAGAGAGTATGCGCAGCCACGATAAAAAACTGCCGAAAGGAGAAAGGGCGGTGCGCGGCGATGGCGCAAGCCGCATTGCAATTGCGTGTTGCCTCCGTCCGCTGCAGCGCGGGGGGCGTACTGCTTGCATCCGTGCGGCTTCTTTTGCCGTTCAATACCCCAATGCAACCCTTGCAAGAACAGGTGCAAGCCCCAGCGGGTATACCATTGCCGGGACGTAGAGGCACCCCAGGCACATCCCGCGGTTGGTGCCTGCCTTTTTGGCGTACTCCGATGTCGCTGCAGCCGCGGTTGCGACTATCATTCCCCACGGCCCGCACGAAAAAAGGACCAGGCACGCAAGCACGATTTTTCCCGCGGCTGCGGCGGCTTTCCTTGTTTTTTCTCCCGGCCTTGGCGCGAGCCTGCAGAAGGCGATTGCGCACAGCAGAGAGGCAAAGCCCAGCGCAATCCCCAAAAAAACTGCCGGGATGTCCGCGCCCGAATCGGAAAGCATCGCCGAGCCCTGCGAGCGCGCCTTGCCTATTGCGAATGCGGAGCACAGGTCGTAGAGCGCCTTCCCGACAACAAGCGCAGCAGACTGCCCGGCCCCTGCAAGCGGGAGCGCGGCTGACAATACCGGCTGGGCAAGGAACGGCGTCGCCGCAGGAAGCATTACCAAAAACATTCCTACAATCGGGACGAGCAGGACCGGCAGGCCAAGCGGCTGTGCGCCCTGTTCATCCCGGTTGTCCTGCCAGTTCCCCGAAAGGCCGAAGAAACCGGTAAACAGCGCAAGCAGCGCGTTGTCGCACAGTGAAAAGAAGAGCACCAAGAAACCGAGCGCGCCGCTTGCAACCATCACCAGCGCGGCGGCTTTTTTGTTCCCGTCACGCAGCACAATTGCCGAGCACAACAAAAAAAGCGCGAGCCACAGGAACGGCCTTGCCGCTGCAAACACCGCCGGCAGCGCAAGAAACATTAGTGGGATTGCGAGCGCGCAGGCGGCGTACCCGCCTGCAACCTCAAGCGCCAGCCAGCGGGTTTTGTTTCCGCCCAAGGTCGAAAACAGCGAGCAGGCAAGGCAGGAAAACGTCAGGCAGAACACGAACACCGTCGCAAGCTTGGCGTCGGAGATCCCGCATGCAAGAAGCGACAGGAGCGCGTTGAAGTGCAGCGGGACGTAGTACCCCGCAAACCCCGCGGCGGTGCCTGCAAAAAAGAACGCTATGACTTGTACGGGGTCCAGCTTTCCCTCACCACCGTGATGGAGTCGTCCTTTTTGCCAGACCACAACCCGATTACGTTCACCCTGCTGCCATTGGGCGCAGCCGAGCCGTAGAGCCGCACGCAACCTGCCATGCAAAGCATCGCGCCGTATTGCGAGCGGTAAACCATTCCGGTTGTTGAGGCGACCTGCGCGTATTGCGGCAGGCTGGCCAGGGACGGTGCGTAGGCGACTTCCGCACTGCGCGCCTTGAGCAGTAGTGCAGCAAAGCAGATTGCAAAAACAAGCGCGCAGGCCCGGGCGTCCACAATCGTTGTATTTGCGCCTGCCGCGATTTAACCGGGCAGTGCAACGATGCGTTTAGGGAAATGAAAGAATCAGTAAGGCTCAAGCGCGGTTGGTTTTGTCGCCGAGCCGAAAAGCTTGCGCTCAAAAACAAGGCGCGCCTTCTTTCCCTTCGCAACCGGCCTGCTTTTCACCGCAATAATTCCCGCAGGTATTGCCGACAGCACCGACGGCGCGACTTCGACTATCGCATAGCCTTCGGAATACCCGATGACTTTGCACTCGGCGCGCCAGTCCACCACGTACAGCTTCACTATCACGTAAAGCGCGAGGAAGCCAAGCGCGAGGAACGGCATCGTGCCAAGGGCCTGGCTTGGCGAGGACACCAGTTTTCCTGCGGCAAGCGCGCCAGCCCCAAAAAGCGCGAATATGCAAAACAGCGCGTAGGCCTGCTTTCTCTGCGCCTGCACAAGGGGCTTGGATATGAGGACGCAGAGCGGTGCAAAAAGCGCGAATGTGACTGCGAATGCGGCGGCGCTTATGAATGTGGATGCAAGCGCGGCAACCAAAAAAAGCACGGAGAACATTTGGAACCTTGTTATGTCGTCTGCAGGGAGGAGCTTCATGATTATTTTCACCTATGCCGGGAGTAATAGCGCCGTCGTGCAGTACCGCCTGTACGGCGCGTCAAAGCAGTAGTCCGCAGTGGCGTTTGAAATTTCGGGGCGGAACACGCTTTGCATCTTCAAGAAGCACAGCATGTTTGCGTCCGCAGTGTCGGCATCCGGCGCAGTGCCTGCGCCCCGGAAGTGGAACCTTGGCGTGATGGTAATCGTGTTGGTAATCTCGTTGATACGGAAGTCAATCCGGCCAAGGGTGTAGTTGGAGTTCTTTGCGGTAAAGTCCGTGCCGCCCATCCTTGCGGCCGAAAGCGTCAGGTCAAGCTCCAGCTCCTTCAAGCCGGTCACCATTATCGACGCTACAAGGACGATTGTCAACGCGAGGGCAAGCATGTACTCTACCGAAGTCTGCGCCCGTTTCATTCCCCTTTCAGACGGCATCTTGGACTCACGCCTGCATCGAGCAGTATACCTCAATGTTGCCGGAAGACTTCAGGACCGTGACGTCCATCCAGCCCGAGACAGTGTAGCACGCGTCGTTTATGGTGTTCGGAGTTGCCATGAGGCGCATGCCGTAGACGCGCCGGCCGTACGTGTCGCCTATGTCGCACGAGAGCCGGTCCGCAGTCGTAAGCAAAAAGCACTTTGCCTTCGAGGGCAGGTACACGTTCACAGTCATCCTCGCGCCGTTGCCCTGTATTGCAACCGTGTTGAGCGCGTTGGACACCGCGTCAAGCGCGGAAAGCGAAAGCACGGCGGCGTCAAGCTTCTCGTTCTCCACAAGCTGCTTTTCGGAGTTTGATATGAGTATGGTAAGCATTACCAGGCAGAACCCCAGTATGAGGAAGAATTCCAAGCCGACCTGTCCGCGCATAGAAAAACCTTTTCAGAACAGCCCTGCAAGGGCCGCAAGGAAGCACGCGCACAGCACCGGCGCGAAAGCCTGGGTCGTGCGCACTTGCAACCATCTAACATTTTCCAGCTTTTTTAACCTCTGTAATTGGCGGCCGTCCAAGCCGCCAGCATCCGACGCGTCCGCAACAATCCTCGCGTTTGCCGGGGGAACCAGCCCCGCGTCCTGCAGGATTCTTTCGGCGCTTTTTCCGCCCTTGCCAGCTGCCTTTGCAATCCTTTTCCAGTCGAGCTTGGGCTTGAACAGCACCGCCTTGCCGCCGCGCTCAATCACAGTGTACGCAGGAAGCATCCCTTCCTCCAAGTCGGCCTTGCGGACCTTGTGCGAAAGCCCCGGCGCAATAACCTCCAAGCTGACCCTTGCAAGCATCCCAACAGAAAACGCGATTGCAAACGCAGCCGGGAACGCGGTTGCGGCCGCGTCCGCATTGATTGCGATGCTTGCAAGCAGGATTACCGGCCAGGCGTATCTTGGCAGCCTCACAAGGAGCACGGTTACCGCAACAGCAGCTACCAAAAGAAAGTCGTTCCACAGCCCGCTCGCAAAAAGCGACGCGACAGCAGCGGCGCCCGCGGCCTTTCCCGCAGTCTCGAACGCAATCCTTGCGCACTCCTCTTTTCTCCTCACAAGCGTGCCTGCGTTCAATGCAAAAGTGACTGCGATGAAAAGAAGCGCCGAGCAGGCAAACAGCGCAACTGGAAGAAGCGCTTCCGCGCGTCCGGACGCGCCAAACAGCGCCGAGAACGCCCAGAACAGCTTGGCATCCCCCCCGGCCCACACTCCTGCAAGGAAAAGCGCGTACCCAAGCGCCAGCGCAACCGCAAGCATCAGCGCGTACTGGGCTGCAAACGGCGCCCCCAGGTAAATGCAGTTGGCCGCACCCGCCACAAGCCCCGCGGCAATCCCGCCATAGGTAAGCCCGTCGGGGATTATCCTTTTCTTCAAGTCAAGGTAGCAGGCGGCGGCGCAGTACGCAGCTGCGAATGCGAAAAACAGGAAGTCCGTCATAGCAACAGGCCGCACGGGTTTAGCGCACTATCATCGAGATGGTCGAGTCGCGCTCAATCTGCGCGCGCACAAGAAGCGTGTCGGTCATGTCCTTCATCTGCGTCGCTATAGCTATCGAGATGATGACTACAGTCAGGCCCAGCGCGATGAGGAGCATGTACTCCGTGGAGGTCTGCCCGCGCTGGCCAAGGGCCCTTCTCTTCATACAAGTATTCGCTACTCTTTTTGCGCTTAATATCCTTTCTAGCGTAAGTGCGTTGCTTCGATCCAGGCAGGTGCTGTTGCTTGGGAGAATGGGGCGTTACTGTGCGCACGAGCCGCTTTCAGTGTCAAAGAGCTGGGAGAAGCAGGCAAGGCCGCTGCCTTTGGAATACGTGCAGTTCCTGACGCCCTTTGCACAGCCGCCGACGGGGTTTGCGCAGCATGGCATTGGCGAGTCGTACGCGACGTTTCCGGTCCGGGACAGCACAAGCAGGTTGGTGCCGGACGCGCTGACAATGCCTTTGATGCCTCCGCTCAGGTAGTTCTGCGACTGTGATATCGAGGTGTTGACGTTTCCGGGCGCCTGCGCCAGCATGAATATCGTGCCGACCGTGAGGACTAGCACGCACACAAGCATTATGCCGTAATAGTTCTGTCCGCGTTGCATCGGTTCTCACTTGCTATGGCTGTGTGTTGTTCTTGCCGATTTGTGCCGTGTGGGTAAAATCTTGTTTTCAGCCGCACTTGCCGGTGGCGTTGTTGAAATATCTTGACGAGCAGGAAATGTTGACGTTGCACGCCCTTGTGGCGTTGGCGTTGTACGGCCCGAAGCACCGCTGGTTGGGCACTACCTGGTTCGTGCAGCAAGGCGTGTTGTTGACCCCGCCGCTTGGCTCCGCGACGTACAGGTTGGGCGCATGGTGGTTCACAAAGTCAATCTCAATAACGTTAGAATACGCGTTCTGGTTGCCCACTAGCGTGTTGTTCGTGTTGGCGACGCTGCCTTGTAGTATGATCAGTATCATGACCACCGTCAGGATTACCCCGGACAGCATGAGTATGTACTCAAACGAGCCTTGGCCTGGCCTTTGCAAAATTAATCACCGGAAATTGGGTGGGGTACGCACACGTTTATGCGCATCTTCCCGTCTTTTTGTCGAACTTGCTTGCCGGGCAGTTGAGCGTGGCGTTGCATGCGGTTATTGTGGTTGTGAGTTGGCCCCCGCAGGTTGAGTAGAACCCTTGGGTGGCTCCGGATGCTACTGACCCGTTGTTGAGTGCGCAGCATGGGAATCGCGGTCCGTTAATCCCGCCGGTATTGCTTGTGACCACGAGGTTGGCTATGTATTGCGGCACTATCTGCACGGAAACCGAGCTGTTGAAAGTGCCCTGTTGCGCTGCCATGGTGTTGTTTGTCCCTGCAAGCGTCCCCTGCAGGATGAATATGATGAGTATCACGATTAGGAGCACTCCTGATAGCATAAGTATGTACTCGAATGCCCCTTGGCCGCGTTTCATCATGTCTCAATCACCGTTTTTTGAACTGCTGAAAAAAAATGGGAATTTGCGCTTATGCGCATCTTCCGGTCTTCTTGTCAAACTGGCCTGACGGGCAGGTGAGTGCGGTCGGGTTGCATGCAGTGGTTATGCCGCTTGCGCATCCAACTCCGTTGGCACAGCAGGGGTACGTAGTCCCGACGAGGTTGCCGGTCTTGCTTGTGACTATCAGGTTTGCCGTGTACGGCGCCACCAGTTCCGCAGTCACCGCGTTGGTAAACGAGTTCTGCTGCGCTGCCATTGTGTTGTTTGTCCCTGAGAGCGTTCCCTGCAGGATGAATATTATCAGGATGACTATCAACAGAACTCCCGATAACATAAGTATGTACTCAAACGCGCCTTGGCCTCTCTTTGCTTCAGACATCCACTTCACCTTTTTTAATAATCCATTAATTCGTTATTCTGTCAATTATTTTATGTCATTTCTGTTCAGCTGTTTAAATATGCATCGTTTCCCGTAGAGGCTTTTTACCCGGCTTCCTGCCTGGATTTAAAAACCGGCCGGCAAGCTAATCTATTTAATCTCCGCTTCTTGATTCCTTTGTCAATTTTCATCTAAAGGTGGTTTCGAATGCAGTATAAGAGAGGGCAGGGTGCAACTGAGTATCTTGTCATTTTGGGCGCAGTCTTGCTAGTCGCTCTTGTAATCGTCAGCCTGCTCGGCTGGTTCCCGTCGCTTGGCGGCGCGACCAAGGAGCAGCAGTCAAAGGCGTATTGGACTGGCACTAGCCCGTTTGCGATAACGACCTACAAAGTCGCCAACACGACAATAACCTTCTCTGTATCCAACAGGCTTGCTGACAAGCTCAACCTGACTTCGGTCGAGGTGCAGGACGGCTTTGGAGGGACTCAGGTAATCGTGGCCCCCAACCAGTACTTCAATGCTGGCGAGGAAGCGGTACTTACTGGGACCATAGCAAACTCGACCAACCCCTGCTTCGGCCTGACCTCAAAGACCGGCACAACCTTCGAGTTCAAGGTGGTTGCATTCACCTACACCCAGGGGACAATCACTGGAATCCGCCAGCAGGGCGCGCAGGCCCTCGTTGGAAGGTGCTCATAAGCACCCCCACCCGCCTTTTCTTTTTTAATTTCTTTTTTTTAGCTCCTTCTAAACGTTTTTTAACTGTCAACCCGTTCCCCTTTCAGGTTCATTTCAACCAAAGGTGAGTTTGTGGTTATGAAGAAAGGCCAGGGTGCAACAGAGTATCTTGTCATTTTGGGCGCAGTCTTGCTAGTCGCTCTTGTAATCGTCAGCCTGCTCGGCTGGTTCCCGTCGCTTGGCGGCGCAACCAAGGAGCAGCAGTCCAAGTCGTACTGGTCCGGCGCGAGCCCGTTTGCGATAACCACTTACAAAGTCAGCACCGGCGCAATCACTTTTTCCGTGTCCAACAGGCTTGCTGACAAGCTGAACCTGACCAACATTTCGGTGCAGGACGGGTTCGGAACGGACTTCTCGATTGCGGCCCCGAACCAGATTTTCAACGCAGGCGAGGAGATAGTCATTTCAAACTCGACCGCCCTCGGCAACCCGTGCGCGGGCAAGGCTTCGGGAACCGCCTTCGAGTTCAAGGTGGTTGCATTCACCTACACCCAGGGGTCAATCACTGGAATCCGCCAGCAGGGCGCGCAGGCCCTCGTTGGAAGGTGCTCATAAGCACCCCTCATCCCTCTTCTTTTTTTTTTAATTTTTTCTGAATTTTTCATCCTGTCCTGTTCAGCCCAAGCTAGGTTCCCAAAACCTACTTTTTTATTTCCCAAATCCTTTCTCTTTGCATAAGTTCATTCGTATTAGGTGATTCTATGGCTCGTTTCAAGGGACAGGGTGCAACTGAATATCTCGTCATCCTCGGCGCAGTGCTTCTGGTCGCAATGGTCATCATCGCGCTTTTGGGATGGTTCCCGCAAGTCGGCGGCCCCTCGAGGGAAAAGGAGTCCGAATCGTATTGGAACACCGCAACCCCGTTCTCAATAACCACAGTCAGGCTCACAAACGGCACTGCGCTTCTTGTCCTTGCAAACCGCGGCTCTGACAAGCTCAACGTCACTGATATACAGTTCGACGACGGGGCGGGCAACGTGCGCAACCTGAGCACGGGGTACAGCGTGTTCACCGCAGGCGAGGAGAAGGCGATCTACGTCTCAAACTTTGTCAACGGGAACCCGTGCACGTACACGGCAACCGGCAGGGCTTTTGAAATCACGCAGGTCAACATCCTGTACAACTTCATGACGTATTCCATGAGGCAGTCGGGGGCAAGGCCGCTTGTAAGCACTTGCGCATAAGCTGGTTTCCATGGCTGATGAAATCCTCGTTGCAGGCATCTGTTTTTTGGTCTCGGTAGCTGGCGCGGCAGGCGCCTACTATTTTTCCAAGAGGACGCACGAGGGTGCGGTCGCAAAGGTGGCCGAGCTTTCGGGGCGAATCGAGTCGGCCCATGCGGAGTCAGCGGCAATGACTGAAGGCATCCAGCAGGCGAAGTCGGGGCTTGAGAAGAAGATCACCCGCAACGCGATGCAGAGCATCACAAAGCAGGCAAAGGACCTGACTTCGGCAGTAATCGAGGGGTCGTAAACATGGATATTTTGGGCATGTCCGCAATCGCATTCGGTCTTTTTTCAATCTCCATAGTCGTGCTCGTGGTGGCGGTGTACTTTGTAATGGACTACCAGCGCCGCACGCAGAAGGAGATTAGCGAGCTGTCGGGCAGGCTCGAGCAGCTCGAGCGCGAGTACCTCAAGATGAAGCCCGAGATAGAGTCGATGCGCACCGGGCTGGACGAGCTTGTGGACTACCCGACGATGGAAAAGAAGCTGCGCGACCTCATAAGCTTTGTCGGCGAGAAGATGAAGGCAAAGCGCTAGGCGTGCTTTTCCTTCCAGGCCGGCTTTTACCTTCTTCTTGTTTTCAGCCGAACTTTTCGGTGTGGATGTTTTCCTTGGCAACGCCCGCGGCTTCAAGGGTTTCCTCTATCCCGCCCATCATCGCAGCCGAGCCGCACAGGTAGAACTTCTTTCCTTCTATCCCGCCAAGCGTTGCCTTGATGAACTCCGCGTCCAGCCTTCCGCGGTGGCCGTTCCAGTCGGTCCCAGCGTATTCTTTGTCAGTAATCGTGAACGCAAGCTTAAGCCCCGGCCACTGCCTTGCGATGTCCTCGAACTTCTTGCGGAAGATGAGCGTTGCGGGAGTCTTTGCGCTGTAAAAGAGCGTGGCCTTCACCCCATCCGGCTTGGTTGCAGCAAGGTGGCTGGACATTGCCGCAAACGGAGTGATTCCCACTCCGCCTGCGATGAACACGTGGTCCTTGCATGCAGGGTCGAGCACGAACCTGCCGAACGGCATCTTGACCTGCAGCTTGGTGCCAACCGGTGTTGACGTCATGCGGGTTGTCCATTCCTTGACGATTTTTATAGTAATTTCGATGTAGTCGGTTACCTGTGGGGCTGAAGAGATGGAGTATGCCCTGCACTTTCTCTGCGGGTCGGCCTCCTCGGGGAAGCACAGCATCGCAAACTGTCCGGGAGCAAACGAGAGCTTTCGCCCGTCTACCGGCGTCAGCCTCATTGTGATTACTCCGGGCACTTCCTCGCGCTTTTCGGAAAGGATTGCTTCGAACGTCTGTGGGGCTACTATAGTCATATGGCAACCGACCTTTTTTTCGTAAAGTTTTGTAAGACGACTTTAGGCAACAACAGTTAAATGCGCTTCGGCGGGACGGCCGCATTTTCCTTTTTTTTCTCCAGTAACGCCTATTCTTTCGAGACCTTCGCAAAAAAGAACGGCTGGCAGTCCCACTCGTGCGGCCAGAGCCGGGAACAATTCAGGACCTGCGGGTCGAACTCCTTTTCCTTGTATTTTTCGATTCCCTTCGAAGCTTTGGCTCCCGCGATTGCGGCCTTCTCCACTTTCGCGCCCTTTCGCTGCGAAAGCAAAAAGTCAATCACTTCCTCATCCTCCTCTGGCGAAAGCGAGCACGTCGAGTATACTAGTGTTCCCCCTTCCGCAAGCAAGTCAAAGCCGCGCACAATCGCCTTCTTCTGCCTCTTGGACATGTTCTGGACTTTTTTTTCGCTCCACTCCGAAAGCGCGTCAAGCCTCTTTCTTGCCATCCCCTCCGAGCTGCAGGGCGCGTCTAGGAGTATGCGGTCAAAGCCCTCGCGGTCCTTGAACTTTTGGAAGTCGAGTTTCTTTGCATCTATGTGCATTCCGTACTTGCGCGCGTTGAACTGGAGCGTGTGTATCCGTCCGGGGTCGCGCTCCAGGCAGGTAATCTCTGCGTTGTTTTCACTGAGGCAGCAGAGTTGTAGCGTCTTGTTTCCGGGGGCTGCGAACGCGTCGAGTATGCGCTCGCCCGGCGCTGCGCCAAGTGCGATTGCTGGAAGCATAGACGCTTTCTCCTGCAGGTTGAACCTGCCCTCCTTGAACGCGTCGTCCAGTCCGGGCCTCTCGGGCCCGCTGTCGATTTGGAATGCGTTCTTTGAGAATTCAAGCTTGGAAAGCCCAAAGCCGCGGCCTGCCAGCTCCCTGCAAAGCTCCTGCGGGGTGGCAAGAAGGGTGTTGCACCAGAGCGCCTTCTTTGCTTTGGTGTCAAATGCGCGGATGAACCTGTCAAACTCGCTTCCGAGTATGTTGGAATATTTTTCCAAGTATTCCTTTGGAAAGCGGTTGGCCATGCGGATTACGCGGTAAGGTTTACTGGTACTGGCCCTTGATGAACCCGCGCTCGGTGTGCGCCATGCTCGACACGGAGTCGGTGTACGTGACCGCCACGTCCGAGAAGTCGTACGCCGAGCCGACAGTCGCTCCGGTGACCGTTGTCTGGTTGCACGCAGTTGTCGTAATAGTCACTGGGTTGTCCACTGTAAGCAGCTGCGAGCCGGTCCAGCCGCACCCCCCTGCCGTCGTGACCACCTGGGTAATCGTGATTGAGTTTCCGCGCGTGTTCTGGAACGCTATCTTCATCGTGCCGCCGGTTCCCGCGGCTATGCTGTGGTCAAGCACCGCAAGCGAGGAGAACCCTCCCTGCTGGCGCACGTTGGCCCACTTGCTGGGGTTGAACACCCCGAACTGTATGAGCACGCCGACTATGATTATGATGCCGAGTATGGCCCAGCCGTAAGTGACGAGGTATTCAAGCGCGGTCTGTCCTTTTGACATAAGCAAAATCACCGTTTTATTGTTCTGGAAAAATTACTTCCGGCGCTTATTAATGCGTGTTGTTTGGACTGCGGATGCTTTGGGCGCGCAATTACTCTCAGAGCATTCCGGTAAATATCGCCTCAAGCCCGATGAGGCTGATTATGAAAATCGCCATTGCGCCAGCAACGAAAAACGGCACGTACGACAGCCCGCGGTGCGCCTCGCCTTCCTTTATCTGGGCAATCAAAAGCGATGCGAAGAACGCGGTTATGATTATGATTCCCAGTGAGAACAGCCGGATGTCCTCAAACCCTATCTGGTTCTCCTGCGCCGAGGGCAAAAGTATCGGGAGGCCCGAGGTCGATATGCGCGCCCTTGCCGCGGAGTTTACCTGCAGCCCGGACGTGACACCGGTTAGCGTGGTCTCGTTTATTTCGGAGTAGAATGCCGACACCGCAAAGAGCATCGGCGCGGCGACGAGGGCGGAGAATATGATGAATATCGCGTACGTCGTTGTCGAAGTCTCGATTTGCCGCTGCAGGTTCTGGCGCGAGGAGATGTCTGCGGCAATCCTGTCAAGCAGGTCGGTCATCCTCCCTCCGAGGCGCAGGCCCCCGACCATGAGGTTGATTGAGCGCTCCAAGAGGCGCGAGTCGACCCTTTTGGGCATCTCAAGCAGGGCGTCCTCTATCGGCATGCCCCCGAAGGTGTCCGCTGCGACCTTGCTCAGCTCGTCGCGGAACGGCCCGAACTCCGGCCTTGCGGCAGACCACAGCGCGTTCTCAATCGTCATCCCCGCGCGCATGTTTGCGGATATTATGCGCAGCGCGTCAGGCAGCACGCCCTCTATCTTCCTGCTGCGCTGGTACGCCGTTGACTTGAGGATGAAGTATGCTCCGCCGATCTCGGCCATGAGCACCAAAAGCCCGGAGAACATTGCGAACCGCAAGTCGTCAACAACGACCATGCATATCAGGGTCACGAGCGCGCAAAGCGAGAGTATCCCAAAAAGCGCCAGGCCTATCAGGTACCTGTGCTTTGTTGTGCCGAACCCGCCCTTTGCCATGAGCCGGCCTATGGCGTCGACCCACCCCCTGGGCAGTATGTAGGACGCCCTTATGAATATCCGGCTGACCTTCATGTGCCTACACCACCGGCCTGCGCGAGGCGACGAAGTTCAAAAAGAACGCCTGGAAGCCGATCATGAATATGAATATGACCACAAGCAGGGCCTTTGGGACCGGGAAGGAAAGCAGCGAGCCTATGACTATGAGAAGGGTGACGCCGAGGCTGGGCACGATGATTGCGCTTATCATGTAAATCATGGTAAGCGGCGACAGCTCCTGGGAGTACTTCTTGATTTGTTCGGTCTGTTCCAGCTCAAGCTCGTTCAGCGTCGCCTCAAGCGCCAGGCCGACGTCGGTGCCGACTTTGAGCGCGTTGGAAAGCTGCCACACGACCTTGCGGAACTGCATTGAAGGCGAAGTGGCGGATGCCTCGGCAAGGGCGTCCGCCTCGGCAACGCCTGCGTTGAGCTTTGCGACTATCTTGTAGAACTCGTCGGAGACCTTGCCCTGGCCGGTGCTTACCGAAAGCAGCGCGTTGAACAGCGGGACCCCCGAGCGTATCTGGATGAGAAGCTGCCTTGTTGCGGTTATCATGTTCGCGTCTATTGCGCGCCTTCTTTGCGTGGCTATTATCTGCGGGTACACGAGGCAGGTGACGAGCGTGGCTATCCCGGTTGATGCGGCGGCAATCCCTGCAAGCAAAAGCATCGGCGTGCGAGTGGCTATGCCCAGGAATCCAATCAGCACGAAGCAGGCGACGAAGTTGGTGAACGCGTTAAGCACGCACGCGGTCGCATAGGTGTCCGCGTCGATCCCCTCGTACCCCGCGCCGACCAGGTCGTCGCCAAGTATCGGCACCCACGCCTGCATCACAGTGCCTATTGGCCGCGTCTTTGAGGCGATGGCGAACGTGAACTGCGGGGGCACAAGCGAAAACGGCAGCATGAGTATTTTGTTTTCCAAACCGTCGTCACCTCACAGGAGCTTCCGGATTTCCCTTGCGCCCTTCTGCGCGCAATCAGCCACGAGCTTGGGCGACTTGTAGTACTTTGCGAATATTGTGCCGACGTCGTCCACTTTGTTTATGCCAGCTTCGGACATCGCAAGCAGTATCGTCCTCTTCTGCTCAAGGTCGGCGGTGATGTCCTTCTGCTTCATGCCCGTGCGGGCCTTGATTTCGTTGTCAATGCGGATGTGCTCGTCCACCTTCTCAAGCGTGTCGTCCTGGGCGTTCCACTGGAATATCACGTTGAAGCTTACCCCGCGCTCCCCGGGGATTATCTCGGCGATCTCGGTAGTCCTGCGGATTCCAGTCCTGCGCTGGCGGTACTGCACAACAGCAAGGTGCATCGCCGAGAGGAACTGCTCAGGCAGGTTGATGGGCGGGCTGATGAGGCGCGCCTTCATCTGCGAGGCGTCATCCGCATGTACTGTCGAATATACGGAGTGGCCGGTGTGCATGGCCTCGAACAGGACTTCGGCTTCGCTTTGCCTGCGCACTTCGCCGAGGACTATGCGGTCGGGCCGCATGCGCAGCGAGTTCACTGCCAAGTCAAGCATGCTCACGCCTCCCTTTCCCTCCGGGTTGGGCAGCCTCGTGACCATCGGCGTCCAGTGCAGGTAGCTTGGGAGCATCAGCTCGCGCGTGTCCTCGATGCTGACTATGCGCTGGTTGGGCGGGGTGAATGCAAGGATTGCGTTGAGAAAAGACGTCTTTCCGCTCGCGGTGCCCCCTCCGACAAGAAGGTTCATCTCGTACTGAACAGCAAGCCAGATGAACGCGAGCGCCTCCACTGACGTGGTGTTGAGGTTGGGGTTGATGAAGTCGATTACCGTGAACGGGTCCTTGCGGAACTTGCGTATGGTGATGCTGTTGCCCTTCGCCGACACCGGCGACAGCGTGGCGTTGACGCGGTGGCCAGAAAGCAGGTACGCGTCCATGAGCGGGTCGAGGTTGGTGATTTGCTTCCCGACGCGCCGCCCCATTATGGCCGCGTAGTTTCGGATGTGCTCCTCGGTGGGTATCCCCACGTTGGTTTTGAGCCAGCCGTACTTGCGGTGGTACACCCACACGGGGTCCTTTGAGGAAATTACCACGACTTCCTCCAGCTGCTCGTCGCACAGGAAGAACTCAAGCTCGCTGATTCCAAGCATCTCCTGCAGCAGCTTGCCGATGAGCAGGTCCTCTTCCCTCGGGTCGAGGTTGCCCAGTTCGGTGCGCACGAGCTCGCGCGCCTTCTTCTTGACGTTTGCGCGCAGGTTCTCCCATGCGCTGAAGTTTGCAATCTCGGATGCGCTGATGTTGACTGCGTCGATGACGCGCTGCTTGAGGAAGTCCATCACCGCCTCGGTGGATTTTCGCACCTTGGCGCGGTGGAGCATGTACATGTTGGTGAACGACTCGTCGTCCACAATCTGGACGACTGCGGTGATGCCTTCGCTTTCAACTGTATACGAGTCGAGGACCTTCATTGTCTTGCACCCTTGCGCGTTGTTGCAACTGCCGAGAGCTTCCGGCTTGATTCCTCAAGCGCGGTGGCCGCCGCAAGCGCCGCCTCGGCGTGGGACTTTGCTTCGTGCGCATCCGAATCGAGGCCCTCAAGCTTCTTCCTCAGGCCGGGGCTGATTTCGTTGGCCTTGACTGCGGCAGCCTGCTGCGGCGCAACCTGCGCAATCTTTTTTGAAAGCTGTTCGACCTGCCGCCTGGAATATTCAAGAAGCGACTTTGCCTTTGCAATCTCGTCGCAGGATGCCAAGAGCGCACGCTCGGCTTCTGAGTCCTGGCTTGCGGCGGGTGCCTGGGCGGGCTTGGCCTCCTCGGCAATGCTGATGATTATGTCTGAAAGGCTGTAGTTGACCTGCACCAGCTTGGAGGACTCCAGCAGCCTGGCAAGCTTCTCAGTCTGGGACTCGGAAATGGAAAGGGCCTTTGCGACTTCCCTTACTGTGATGGACTTCTTTGCGTTGACGAGGTCGTATAGGCGGTCCACCACGGTCTCGATGGCCTTTTCGGAGAAACCCATGTCGTCTGTCTCAGCCAAAATTCTTCGTCCCTCAACTTTGGATTTGCGCCGCCATCCTGCGGTACCTGCTGCCCTTATGGCACTATTAATGTTGCGCCAAATAAAAGCCCGCCTGTACGCTAGCCTGCGTTTGCGACCGTTCTTTGCGCTGCGTATGATTTTGAAATGAACGTGGAATTTCCGGTTGTGGCAACAGTGACCAGTGCAGTTGCGGTGCAGGTGGTGTGCGTCCCGTTGTCAGTTGCATAAACTGACTGCAGCGCGTCAGAAACTCCGATTGTCCCGGCGCTTTTCTTGCTTGCGTCCTGCTGCCAGCCTGAAAGCGAGTAAGACTTGTTTGCCGTCTCAATAAGCGCAAACCCCTCGCCCGGGCAGTCCGTGCCGGTGGCGTTCCCGTACCTTGCAAGAAATGACAGCACGCACGACTTGTTTGCAAAGGACGTGTTCGTGGTTTCCTCGTATCCCGTTGCAGCCGCCGCCGCAAGCCCGCAGCTAAGCAGCAGTCCTGATTGCAGGCTGACGCTTCCTTCTGCAAACGATGCTGACACTGCTGCGTCCTTTTGCAGGCTGCGGCCGTACGCGGCGCCGGACTGGGCCGAAGTGAATATTATCGCGGCCTGTGCAACTGCAAGCGCCAGTGCAAGCGCCGCAAGCGAGTAGGCAAAACCCCTTCTCATGGCCACCACGCCCTCGCCTCAATTTTTACCGGCCCAATCGGGCTTGCTGCAATGCCTGCCTTGCCGTAGGAGTACACGAACGCCGATGATGAGTGCATCGCAGTTGGCGTAGCAGGCTGGAAAGTCGAGTTGTAAATAAGCGAGCCGTCGGCATAGACTGCAAGCCCCATCGTTTCGGGTGCGAGCGGCCCGATTATTTGCGAAGCGATTGCGCCTGCCCGCAAGGAAGGGCCGTTTCCTTCCGCCTCCAGCCGGGCTGCAAGCTGGCACAGCGTCATCTCCGAGTCTTTTGCAGTCAGGTTGCCGTCAGCGTATAGTGCGGCGATTCCAGGCGAGCTTGCCATAAGCTCGGCCACAGTTGCGATGCACATCGAGCGGAGCGCAGTCTCGGACAGTTTTTCAAGCGCCCTTGGCGCGCCGTCACCTGCGCTTTGCGCCGCCAAGTTTGTGGGAACCACGGTTATTGCGAACGCTGCTATGACCACTATCGCAAACAGCGCGTCAATTGCGAATGCGACCCCTTTGCTTTTGTTTTCCCTTTCCAAAAAAACCAACTAGTCGTATGTCCTGTAGAACAGCAGCCTGACCTTCCCGATTACTGCACCGGTGCCGTTTGAGTTGACGAGCCTGTACGCGCCCTCCACCGGAAGGATGTTCCTTGAGTATAGTGGCGGGTAGTATTCCAGCGTGACGTTGCACCGGCCGCCGCAGCTGCACCCGGGGCACGCTACGGTAATTGGCTGGCCGTCCTGGCCGGTTATGCGCAGGCCAATCTTGTACGGCCCCGCAGATAATGCGGAAAGGGTGGCGTTCTCGTCGTCATAAAGGAGCGCGACGAGGTTCGCCGCCTTGGTGAGGTTGATTGAGCCGTTTGACGAAATGCTTATAGGCCGCGCGCCGTGGCTTGCGTAGTCCCAGTCCGGCTGGGCGCCCTGCGAGTCCAGGAGGAGACCCGAGTACGCGTATATGTCCCGCTGCACGGTTGTTGCCTCAAGCCCCGTCTCTAACGTCTGGGAGTACGCGTGGTTGATTATGGCAACCGCCAGCACGAACACGAACGTGGCTATCACTATCTCCGCGCTCAGCGCCTGCCCCCGGCGCCTACTCCTGTGAGAACATGACGTTGCCATTTTCATTTGTCACTTTGACCGTGCAGCACACGATGCTTCCGCCAAAAGAGCTGAACGGAAGCACGATGGATGCGCTCGAATCCTTGAACATGGTCTCTATCGTCGCCTGCGCGGGGTAAATGCCAATCGAGTAGTTGGCGTTGCCTGCAAGAGCCTGCGGGATTGTGAATGCGTGCGAGTACCCCGCCCCTGCTGCCTTTGCGTCAACTGCCTCGCCGTGTATTTTCTCAAGCAGTGCCTGCGCGTCCGCCGACGCGGCCACCGCGTACGTCTTTTTGTTCCACTCGCCTGAAAGCATCGAGAACGCGGTCCATACGAGTATGAGGAGCATGCAGGCTGCGACGAATTCCATGGCTACCTGGCCGCGGCGCATGGCTAGCTCGCCTGCCCTATTGTGGCGTTTCCAACCTGCGTCTGGCTCGCCGCAACGACCATCCTGACTTTCTTTCCGCCTGTTGGGATTGAGCCTGAAACGTTTGCGTGCGAGACCCCGTACGCTTCAGTCAGGCCGGCGGAGCCGTAGAACAGAATCCGGATTTCCTGCCCCTGGACTTGCGCGGCCTGCACCGAGCTGGGAAGCTCTATTTCAACAGTGCGCCTTGCAGGGTAGCCCGAAAGCACTGCCCAGTCCGCTGCGCTTGCCAAAGCGTCAACCGATGCCTGCGCAGTAGCCGCGTCAAGCTGGGTCTGCGCGTCCGAAATGTGGTTTTGTGCAAGCACCCAAATCGGCACGCACGCCGCAAGCACCAGGCCCACGACCACCACGTACTCAAGCGAGACCTGTCCTTTGCACCTGTTTAATTTATGCGCTGCCATACTATAGTAAGCAAAAATACTGAAGGATATAAACGTGTCATAACGCCGGTTGGCGGGTAGTTTTTGATGGGCGTAGTTTTCGAATTCGACGGGGAAAAGGCGGTTGTGCGCGACCTGGTTTCAGTACAGGCGCTTGACCGAAGCTTCTACGGCGTCGAGAAAAAGGAGACGGGAAAGTTCGAGCTCGAGCTGTCGCCCGAAGAGGCACTTTACCTTCTTGACGTGCGCAATGCAGAGTGCAAGAACCCGCAGGGCAAAGGCCTTTCATTCAACGACATCGCGCGAAAGTGCGACCGCAGCAAGAAGTTCCTCGCGCGCTACTTCTGTTACAAAGACTGGCGCGACCGCGGCTTGATTGCGCGCGAGTTTTCCGAGGCAAAGAAAAACTATGGCCGCAACCCAGTCAAGAAATACCCTTCAGGCGAGTTCAAGCCGTTCGAGATTTCCGCAAAGGGCCTTTTCTTCTACGACGACCTGATGACCGTAATCGACGACGATGCGGTTGGGGCGGGGCTTTACGACAATGGCTGGTTCGGCCAGCTTGGCACCTACAAAGCACGCAAGCACGGCCGCTTCCTCAAGCTTGACGCTTACGAGACGCTGTTTTTGATGCGCCACTGCGGCCTTATGCTCAACGTGGGCGAGAAGAGGCTCATTGAGGAGGCCACCAAGCGCCGCTCGGATTTCCTTGCGCTTTACGAAGTCTACGAGGATTGGAGGCTGCGCGGCTGCGTGCTCAAGACCGGATTCAAGTTCGGCACGCACTTCCGTCTTTACCTTCCGGGAGCGTCTCCTGCGCTTTCCAACGACGACTGGATGCACTCCAAGCACGTGATCCACGTGTTCCCGCGCGAGAGCAAGATGCTGATTTCCGAGTGGAGCCGCGCAATCCGGGTGGCGCACGGGGTGAAGAAAACGTTCATCCTCGCAATCCCCGGCACCAAGCGCGAGGTGCCATCCGACGTTGACTACATACTCTACCACCGCGCAAAGGAAGGCATAGAGACGCCAAAGGCTTCCGGGCCGCGGTTTGCGATGCTTGCGCTTTCCGAGGAAGAGGAGATTGGCGGGCAGGAGCTTGCAAAGGCAATCGAGACTTCCAAGAAGTACGGCATTGACCTGATGCTTGCAATCTGCGACCGCGAGACCGCAGTCACGCACTACCTGGTCAAGCGCATCGCGCTTGCCGACAGCAAGTTCGAGTACTACGAAATCGAGTGGAGCCAGCCATAGTTTCCAAGCCCGCTGCCGGTTATACTGGCAAAGCGGTTTAAGCTGTTTGCCTCCGAACTAACCTTATGGCCGAAGTGCTGCCGCAAGGGCATGAGCTTTTCAACGGGATAGCAAAGGCGCTCAAGGCTTCCGGGGTGAAGTTCACTCCAAACCCGTCCAGCGGGCATTTCGAGATAAGCGTCGCCGAAAACCGCGACAACCTCGTGAAGGGCACGGCGAATGAGAAAAACCCGAACGCCAATGCAAGGAGGTTGGCGGCAAAACTGCGGCTGTTCGGGATTGTCTCGCAGCAGGCCGCCCTGCACCCGAAGTCGTGCACTATTTATGACGGGTGGCACGTGCGTAAGAACAAGAACGTGGTGGCAACAGCCAACGTTGACGGCTTGAGGAAAAAACTTTCAGAAATCCACAACATTGACTCCGCAGAGGCGGCTGCGCTTGCAAGCAGGACGTACAAGCAGATGGATGATTCCAACCAGGCGGGTTTGATTTCATACGAGCCCGGCTCGTGGGTGGTCAGGGTCCGCGATTTGCCTGTTGTCGATGCCAATGAGCCGGCCACAAAGCAGCATGACGGGCTGATTTCTGCGGCCCAAAACGAGTTGCAGGCGCGCGGGGTAAGAAGTTACGAGCGCGGCGGCAGGCTGGTTGTGCCGATTTATCCTAACCTCGAGAAAATCCTTGCGGAGGAATACCCCAAGGGCGTCAAGGCGATTGGCGGCCTCCCGGTAGCAGAACGGCTTAAGCATGTCCTTGAGGCGAGCCAGAGGGTTGCAACGCTGGTCGAGTCGTTAAGCCACCGGCACGCGTCCAGGCAGCTTACGCTGTCATCGGGCGTGCTGCGCGTGGGAAAGCAAGGCAGTGCCCCGTCAAAAATCGTCTCGTGGATAATCGAGTCGCACGAAAGGCCGCAAAGCACCCTTGAGTAGTTAGGCTATTTAGGCGGGCGTCCCAAAATATTGGTAATACTTTTTGAGTTGGATTGGTTTATGCCCCAGTTGAATGTTTCAGGTTTGAATGTCACTTCAAAGACCACGCTTTCGGAGTACGCTGCGATGCTCAAGTCAGCAGGCTTCCAGGCTTCCGAGCTGGGCAAGGCAGTTGATGTTGTGGCATCGATGAAAAAGGGCAAGGCATTCACTTTCCTTGCGTTCACGTCCAACATGGTCTCAGGCGGCCTGCGCGAGCTTTTCGCCGAGCTTTGCAGGCGCAAGTTCTGCGACGTAGTTGTTACCGGGGTTGGTTCGGTCGAGGAGGACGTGATGAAGATTGCAAAGCCGTTCCTTCTCGGCTCGTTCAACGAGGACGACTGTGCCTTGCACGACAAGGGCGTCAACCGGATAGGCAACGTGCTCGTGCCCAATGACCGTTATGTCCTTTTGGAAAAGCTTGACATGGAATTTTTAGGCATACTTTTCGAGGCCAGGAAAGAGAGGCGTGCCAACGGCAAGTTCCGCGCGGTAGTGACTCCCTCCGAGATGGTCTATGAGTACGGCAAGTTCATCGCAGAAAAGTTCAAGAATCGCAAGGAGCTCGAAAGCTCGTGGGTCTACTGGGCGTACAAGAACAACATCAAAGTCATCCTTCCCGCGCCAACCGATGGCGCGATGGGGATGCACGTCGCGTTCTTCCGCCAGGACTATGACTTGGTAATCGATGCTGCAGGCGACATGCGCGCCGTCGGCACCGAAGTGGCTTTTGCCAAGAAGACCGGCGCAATCATACTCGGCGGCGGGTTTGCAAAGCACCACACAATAGGCCTGAACATAATGCGCGGCGGGCTGGACTATGCAGTCTACGTCTCGACTGGCACGCAGTACGATGGCTCGATGACCGGCGCGCGCACCAATGAGGCGGTGTCGTGGGGAAAAATCAGCTCCAAGGCAAAGTCGGCCTACGTGGAAGGCGACGCGACCGTGCTCTTCCCGATACTCGTCTCGTCTTTTCTTTGAGTGGATTGCTGGGCAGGAATATATTGCCCAATATCCGAATGTCTTGTGGTCTTCATGTTCGTATACCTTCTTTGCATACTCTGCGGCGGCCTTGTCAAGATTGCAGATGACATCGCCGACGACCGCAGGCTTTCACGCCACAGCTTCTATGGCTACCTGGCAAGCACCGGGTACGGCCTGGTAGGCGCAATCCTGCTTACCCAAAGCCCCGTCCTTGCCACGTGCGTCCTTGCAGTGGTTGTCGCAGTAATGCTCGCCGGAAAAGAGGACCACCCAATCCACTATGCAGGGACGCTGACTTTCGTACTGGCGTCAATCGCACTCGGGCTGAAGATGCCCTACTTCCTTCCGCTTGCCGCGCTCGTCATCGCGGCGTACCTTGACGAGCTCCTTTCGGACCGCGCGAGCGTCGGGCAAATCAAGGGCAAGACCCTCCGCAAGCTGCTGTCCTACCGCATAGTGCTCGACGTGACCGCAATCTTGGTGTCGCTGTTTCTTTCCGAGCCGGCGTACGCGTTTGCAGTAGTGGGGTTTGATGCGGGGTATCAGTTGGTGGGCTGGCTTGACTCGAAGTTTGCAAAGCCCCTCTAGGAAATAAAATCAGCTGTTGTTCAAATCGACGGCATCTCGTCCAAGTCTTCTGCAAAGCCGACTGACTTTGCCTTCTTTTCGGGTTTTTCGGCGGCATCGTCTTTTCCTTCAGTTGCATTTGCTTTTTCCTTGGCCTTTGCGTTGCCCTTCTCTTTCTCCTTTTGTTTCTGCTGTGCAACCGCCTTGGGAACAGCGCGTTCGTTGTTCTTGCGGTCGGTGTCTAGCGGCCTCATGCTTGGGAACAAAATGACTTCCTTGATTGAGGGCGAATCCGTCAAAATAATTGCCATGCGGTCAATGCCGATGCCCATCCCTCCAGTCGGCGGCATCCCGTACTCCATTGACTCAAGGAAGTCCTCGTCAAGGGGCATCGCCTCGTCGTCACCACCCGCAAGCTCGCGGGCCTGCTCCTCAAGCTTCTGCCTCTGGAACACGGGGTCGTTGATTTCCGAGTAGGAATTCCCGCACTCGCCGCCGCCGATGAAAAGCTCGAACCTCTCGGCAAGTCTCTCGTCGCCGCGCTTCTTCTTTGCAAGCGGGCACATGAAACCGGGGAAGTCAATCAGGAAAGTGGGCTGGATGAGTTCGGGCTGCACGTACTTGTCAAACAAAGCGTCAATCACGTGCGCCCTGTTTGGGATCTTGACATCAAGCCCGTGCTTCTTTGCAGCAGCAACTGCCTGGCCGTCCGTAGTCCACGATAAAACGTCCTCGCCGGACTTTTCCAAGATTTTGCCAACAAGCGAGACAACCGCAAACGGCGCCTCGAAGCTGATTTCCTTCCCGCGGAACTGGATTTTCTTGGTGCCGTGTATTTTTTGCACGATGTGCCCCAGTATTCCCTCGGTAAAGCGCATGCAGCTGTTGTAATCCCAGTACGCGGCGTAATACTCGACCTGCGTGAACTCCGGGTTGTGGGTTGAGTCGATGTCTTCGTTGCGGAAGTCCTTGGAGAACTCGTAAACGCGCTCAAGCCCGCCCACGATAAGGCGCTTGAGGTAAAGCTCGTTTGCAATCCTCAGGTACAAGTCCGTGTCAAGCGCGTTGTGGTGCGTGATGAACGGCCTTGCTGCCGCGCCGCCGTAAAGCGGCTGGAGGATTGGCGTCTCGACTTCGAAGAACTCGTTCTTGTCGAAGTACTCGCGCATCGCACCGACCATCCTGGAGCGCATGATTGCAATCTTTCGCGAGTCGGGGTTCATCAACAGGTCAAGGTAGCGTTTGCGGTAGCGCGTCTCGGTGTCCTCCAGGCCGTGGAACTTTTCGGGAAGCGTGCGAAGTGACTTTGCAAGCATCTCCCACTTCTGGATCCCGACTGAAATCTCTCCCTTCTTGGTCTTTGTGACCTTTCCCGTTACGCCGATGATGTCTCCCAGGTCTGCAGTCTCGAAAGACTTGAGCACTTCGGGGCCGACGTCGGCTTCGCTTGCATAAACTTGGATGCGGCCCGACACGTCGTCAAGGGTTGCGAACACGAGCTTTCCAAAAGAGCGCATCTGCATGATGCGTCCTGCGACCGAGACGACCTTACCTTCAAGGCCGTCGTAGTTGTCCTTGACCTGAAGTGCTTTGTGCGTGCGGTCAAACGTGTACGGGTATGGGTTGACTCCCTTTGAGACAAGCAAGTCGAGCTTTCTTTTCTTCTCGGAATCGTAATCTGCGGCCATTGTAAATTACCTCTGTGAACGTGAAAAAAACGGGCGCTTTCGCCTATTATTGCTGCACGAAAGATAAGTTAAATGCGACGGGAAAGCACCCCATCCCATTTTAACCTTGAAGCGTGATAATTTCATTCTCATGGCTCAGGCAGAAATCAACATCGGTACCATTGGCCACGTCGACCACGGCAAGACCAGCTTGGTGCAGGCGCTTACCGGAAAGTGGACGGACACGCACAGCGAGGAGCTCAAGCGCGGGATCACAATCAAGCTCGGCTATGCCGACGCGTCGTTCTACCGCTGCGTCAAGTGCAGTGCGCCACAGTGCTTTTCGATGAAGCAGGAGTGCCCGGTGTGCAACCGCAAGACCGAGAAGATGAGGAAAATCTCGTTTGTAGACGCGCCCGGTCACGAGACGCTGATGGCAACCGTGATTGCCGCAAGCTCAATCATCGACGGCGCGCTTTTCTTGATTGCCGCTACTGAAAAATGCCCGATGCCCCAGACAGTTGAGCACCTTGCGGTGCTTGAGGCTGCCGGGATCAAGAACGTAGTAATCGTCCAGAACAAAATCGACTTGGTGAGCAAGGAGCGCACCATCGAGCATTACAAGGAAATCAAGGCGTTCCTCAAGGGCTCGTCATACGAGAACTCGCAGGTAATCCCGATTGTCGCAAACCAGGGCATCAACTTGGACGCGCTCATCCAGGCAATAGAAAAGGACATTCCCACCCCCAAGCGCGAGCCTTCGGACTCGCCCATACTTTACGTCGCGCGCAGCTTTGACGTCAACAAGCCCGGCACCAAGATTGCCGAGGTAAACGGCGGCGTAGTCGGCGGCTCGATAATCCGCGGCTCGTTCAAGGTGGGCGACGAAGTCGAGCTTTTGCCTGGCCCTGCTAAGAAGAAAAAGGAAAAGACCAGCTACATAAAGCTCAAGTCAAAAATCGTCTCGCTTCACACCGGCGCGGAGCAGCTCAAGGAAGCGCTTCCCGGCGGGCTCATCGCGATGGGCCTTGAAGTCGACCCCGCAATCTCGAAGGCAGATTCGCTTGTGGGCTGCACCGTCGGGCTTCCGGGCAAGCTTCCGGTTTTGATGGACGAGATAAAAATCAAGATTACCCCGCTTGCGCGCACGATGGAGATATTCCCAGCGGGCCTTGGCAAGGACGAGCCGCTTGTCCTTGGCATCGGCACGAACACCACCATCGGCTTTGTCACTGACAAGAAGAAGAACGTCGCAACGCTCAAGCTCCGAAAGCCCGTGTGCATCGACGGCGCGTCCAAGCTTGCGGTGATGAGGCAGGCGCAGAAGCGCTGGCGCCTCTACGGCACAGCAGTACTTTCACAGTAAGGTGCTTTCGGATGGCGTTGTCTCCGAAGGTAATCTCATTCGACCTCGACGGCACGCTCGTTGATTTGGATTTCGACCTCTACCTGTGGTTCGAGGAGCTTCCCAGGCTGTATTCGGAACAGAACGGCGTGCCGCTTGCTCAGGCGAAGGAAATGATGCGCTCGGAGTACGACCGCATCGGCATGCAGCGCCGCGAATGGTACGACATCTGCTTTTGGATAAGGCACCACAACCTCAAAGTTGACCCGCAAAAAGTCGTAAAAGACCTTTCGCACAAGATTTCGGTGTTCCCTGACGCGCTTCCAGTTCTAAAGAAATTCAAGTCGCAAAAGCGCCGGATGGTGGTGTTCTCGAACACGCCCAAGATGTTCCTTGACATCAAAAAGAAAGTCGACTGCCTGGAGGGGTTCTTCGAGCGCACGATTTCCGTCTATTCCGACTACTCCAAGATAAAATCCAACGACGGAGTGTTCGCACGGCTTGCGGCTGAGCTTGGCGTGGAGACTTGCGAAATCCTCCACGTTGGCGATTCCTACAAGAGCGATTACGTCCCGGCAACAAGGGAAGGCTGTGAGGCCATACTGCTTGACCGTAACCTGAAGCTCGCAAAGCTTCTTGCAGACGAGCCGCCTCTTGGCGAGGGCATCAAGAGGATTTCAAGCCTCTACGAGATTGAAAAGATGCTTGGGGATTGAAGGAGCCTCTTCGGTTCTTTCTCTTCCTGCGATTGTTTTTTTTGCGGTTTTCCCTTTCCTGCGGTTCTTTTTTCCTATTTCCCAATTATCTCAAGCATCTTTCTGATTTTCGGCTCGTTGTCGCTGCCGCTTGAGTCTATTCGCACTAGCACGCCCTTCTTCTCGTAGTATTCCACAAGCGGCTTGGTGTTCTTCTCATAGACTCCGATGCGGTTGCGGATGGTGTCCGGGTTGTCGTCCGAGCGCGTTACCAGTCCGGTTCCACACTTGTCGCAGACACCCTCTTTCTTTGGCGCGGAGTAAAGCAAATTGTAAACCGCCTTGCACTTTGGGCAGTTTCGGCGCGACGAGATTCTCCGGACGATTTCCTCAGTAGGCAGCTCGATATTGAACACGATGTCAATTTTTCCCTGCGGCAGCTTCTCAAGCGTGTTCGCCTGGTATAGTGTGCGCGGGTATCCGTCGAGCATGTAGCCATTCTGCGATTCCGGCCTCTCAAGCGCCTTCTTGATGAGCTCGTTGACAAGGTCGTCGTTTACCAATTCGCCTGCTGCAAGAATCGACGCAATCTTGTTTCCCAGGTCGGTCTTTGCCGCGACTTCGGAGCGAAGCATGTCGCCCGTCGATACATATGCAAGCCCGGCTCTCTTGACCACTTCCTGGCCGAGGGTCCCCTTGCCCACTCCGGGCGCGCCGAGCAGGATTACGTGTTTTGCCACAGTCTTCATCTCCCTGTTTTGCTGATTTACTTTTTCTTGCCCTTCCTTGATTTAATCTTTTTCGCGCCCTTCTTTGCGGGCTTTGCGTTGAGCAGGTAGTACCCTCCAACGGCAACGATTGCGACCAATGCCAGGATGCCGGCAATCGCCGTGTTGTCGAGCTTTCCGCCCGCTGTTGGCGTTGCAGCCGGGTTGTCCGTCTGGCCGCTTGGCGTCGCAATGGCGGCGTCAACAGCAACCGCCTCAATGGGTATCAGCGCGTTGAAGACCGCGGTGCTTACTGCCTTCATGCTGGCAAAGCCTTCCTTTGCGACGAACGGGCCTGAGTAGGCGTTGAAAACTATCTTGGCAGTGTTTCCGGCTTTTTCGTAGCTGAGCGTCTTCGTGTAGTTTTCGTATCCGCCGCTGATTGGCTCGATGTTCGTTCTGACCGTGTAGCCTTCCGGGAATTCGAAGTTGAGTGCGACTTCGTAGTAGACCGTCTGGCCCAGGTCAAAGTCGTTTACGCGTTCGGTTGCGGTAAGGTAGTGCGGCATCCCGATGTTGTCCGCCTCGTATGCTGGCAACGTGATTTTCTTGCCATCGACAACCGCAAGGCCGTTGCAGTCCAGGCTGATCTTTATTTCGAACTTGCCATTGTCCAAGTCAAGGCCAGAGTATTCGAGGTTTGAGAAGTTGCTGCAGAAGTCGCCTGCCGAACCCTGTAACCAGCCATCGCGTTGTTCCTTGCTTAACGCCCCGTAATACTGCCGGTATTCTTCAGCGCTGAGCTTGTCCATAAGGACGTTTGCCTGGGTGATGTGGGTGGTTCCGTTTTGGAGCACCTTGATGCCTATCCGGATTGACGTGTTCGTTTCCCCGCCGGCTGCGGATATTGTTTCCGTCGCATCCTGCGTCATGAACCGCAGTACCGGCACGTCCCGCTTGTCCCAGGAGATGGTTCCGTATGGGCAGGTGGCGCAAGTTGCGTCCATCCAGATGTCCTTGCCCTGGTAATGCGCAACTGTTATGATGTAGTTGAGTTGGTCAAGCGTTCCCATCCGCGCGGCCCTGTTTGATGCGACTATTGCGGGTTCGGCGTCAAAGCCCCTGCTTTTCAGTAGGGCCGTAAGCAACACGCCGACGTCCTGGCTGTTGGCGTACCCGGCTTTCAGCACGTAGCTTGCATTGTTGGGGTGGAATCCCATCGAGGTCCCGCTCCTGTAACCGATGTTTTTCCTCGTCCAATCGTACAGCTTTCCTATGGCTTCCTCGCCTTGCGAGTTCCCGGCAATCTCCGATGCTTTGGCAATGACCGACGCGTCGGGCTTTATCGCGTCTTCATATCCGCTTTGCAACCAGCTTGAAACCGCGCCGAAGTCATCCGAGCTGGCGTATTCCATCCAGTCCTCGACTTCCTTGGCTGCAGGCATTTTTTCCTCCTCCTTCAGAGGTGGAATGCCTTTCTGTTCGAAGACGTATTTTGTAATCCCGTTTGCGGTGGTGTTTGTCGCTGTGGCGGCCTTGGAGTGGAAGTAGTGATATATGGGCATCCCCTTTGGAACGCTGATTTCAAGCATGGACCATTCGGAGTACGCGGCAGTCCCGTTCATGCTATTCATCGTAAAGTACCAGCTATCCTCAACCACGCCGGTTCTTTGGTTTGAGAAATTGCTTGACGTGACGACCTGGTACACGTCGCCATTCTCGCAGGAAGGAAGCGTTACTGCCATGTCCCTGACCGTTCCCCAAGGGTAGTTCTCCTCGCTTGACACGAATGGCTCGCCGCACGCAAGCTTCGTCCCCTTGTGGATGACATAGCAGCTGACGAGGCTCTCGTTGTATATTGTGTTCTTGTCGTTGTAGGCGTGCGAGCTGCCGTACTCGACAAAGCACGGCTTGACCGCCGTGGCGTTGCAGATTTCCGATTCAATCGTGAATGTGCAGTGCCTTATGTCGCCGTCAAGAACGCAGGAGCCCAGGTCCTTTTTGAATATCTCGTCGGACTGGGGCGTTTGTGCGCAGCTTATTGCGGCCACTGTTGCCGAAAAGAGCATGATGAAGATAGCGACAAAGACTGCATTCCTGTTCATAAGTAATCCCTCTGTACGGTTATTTTTTCTCAGCATATTAACCCGCGCCATATTTCCGCCAAATAAACCCTTTTAATTCCTTTTCAACCCTATTCTTAGTAAGTTAAGAGGGCCCGTAGCTCAGTCTGGCTAGAGCGCTTGACTTTTAATCCTCCTTCTTGCGAGATTTTGTTTTTTGCAGTTGTTTTAGTTTCGCAAGTGGGAAGAAAAGCAATCAAGATGTCGCGGGTTCGAATCCCGTCGGGCCCGTTGTGAAAAAAAAATTTTACATCGGCAACAAAGGGAAAGCAAGATGAAGATTGTCCTGGACTCGAACGCGCTTGTGATGCCATTCGAGTGGGGCATTGACATATTCAGGCAGTCCGAAAAGCTCGTGGACGGGAGCGCGGAGTTCGTCGTCTTCCAGCAGTCCGCAAACGAGCTTTCGACAAAGAAGCGCAAGATGCAGTTGCGCGTGAACGCGATAATGGACGCACTCCGTAAGGAGGGTGCCGAGATAATCCCTCAAGAGGGGAAGGTGGACGACTTGATTGTCGAGTACGCCACCGCACACCGCGGAAAAGTCGCGGTGGTAACGGAGGACCGCAAGCTGATGAAGCGGCTCAAGCAGGTTGGCTTGGTGCAACTCATCTATTCACGGGACAAGTCGCACCTTGTCACCGAGTGGCGAAGCGGCGAGTAGGAAAATAATGTTCATAGGAGGTTTGAGGAAAATATGTTCCGCATTTGCAGGTTTTCTGAGTCAGTCAGGATTCCGCCGAACCTTTTCGGCATGAAGATTTCAGAGGCAGCTCTCAAGATTCTGCGCGACCAGTACGAGCGCACCGTTCACCGCGAGTACGGCGTAGTCATCAGCATCTCCGACGCCGAGGTCAAGTCCGAGGGGCGCATCATCCAGGGAGACGGCGCGGCATACTTTGACGCGGAGTTCGACGCCCTTGTATACACTCCCAAGGTCAACGAGGTTGTAGAGGGCGAAGTGACTGAAATCGTCGAGTTCGGCGCATTCGTGCGCATCGGGCCAATCGACGGCCTCGTCCACGTTTCGCAGATTGCGGACGACTTCCTCTCATACGACAAGAAGACAGGGATGCTTGTCGGCAGGGAGAGCAAGAAGGGAATCAAGAAGGGCGACTGGGTCCGCGCAAAGGTGGCCACAGTCAGCATGAAGGACACCATCCTCAACAGCAAGATTGCGCTCACAATGAGGCCTGCTGGGCTGGGGAAGGTCTCAGGATAAGGTGTTTGTATGGTCCAGAAAGCGTGCAAGAAATGCAGGTTGATTGTCGAGGGCGACGTGTGCCCCAACTGCCAGCAGTCCGGCGACCTTTCAAAGTCCTGGATGGGCTACATCTTCATTATGGACACTTCGTCCGAAGTCGCTACCACGATCGGCGCCAAGGCTCCGGGCAGGTACGCGCTCAAGATAAAGTAAGTCATTTTTTCAACGGTGGTTTTTGAATATGGAACTCAAGAAGGTAAGCGAAAAGGAAAACGCCCTCTTCGGACGCAAGGAAGTCACGTTCACCGCGACTTGCTCGCCGACTCCCTCGCGCGACAAGATCGCCGAGGCCGTCTCGGTTGCGTGCAAGTGCGCAAAGGACTGCGTTGTAGTCGACAAGGTCGGACAGAAGTTCGGCACCAAGACCGTGCAGGTCTCGGCCAAGGTCTACAAGTCTGCTGACGAGGCAAAGAAGGTGGAGCGCACTTACAAGTTCGCCCGCATCGAGCGCTCGGCAAAGAAAAAGGACGCGGCAAAGCCTGCGGCCTAAAATTTTAACTGGTGATTTTGATGGCAGAAGCAAAGAAGAAATCGCGCGTCACAAAGGCGTACAAGCCCGGCAGGTCGTGCCCCAAGTGCGGCGCAGGAAACAAGCTCGCAAAGCACGAGTCGAAGGGCCAGAAGGCAAGGTACGCGTGCGGAAAGTGCGGGTACACTGAAATGATTTGAGAGGGAATTTTCCTCTTCTTCATTTCTTGTTGATTTTTTATTTTTCACATTTTTTCGCTTTTTTTTCAATTGATTTTCCTTTTTCGATTTCAAATTTTGTTTTTGGTTTCGGGGCATAGAAATGGCAGTACTTGAATTGTCCGTCCTCCTTTTCGCCGCAACAATATTTTGTGCATTGGTCCTCCATTGGGACCGCAAAAAAATCTCTACTCTTCTTTCGCCTGCGAAGAAAATCTCAAACCCCGCGTGGAAACAGCTTTCACTCCGGTTCATACTGATTATCCTTCTTGCAACCGTGGCCGTGTTCTTTTCGTGGGTGTTTGCGCACGACCAATATTTGGATTCCCTCGCAGACGCGCCCCTCTGGGCAGCACTGCTTCTCGTGTTTTCCGAAGAACTGTTCTTTCGCGTCACCGTGCGAAAGGACCTTGTTGGTTTTGCGGGCCAGGCGCTTGCCTATGCGCTTCTTGTGGCGTGGCCGTTTTCAGTCGGCTTTGGCGAGTACGTCTCTAATGTAATGTTCCTTCTGTTCTCAGGCATAATCTGCGCGTTCCTGTTCGACCGGCTAGGGTTTGCCGCATCGCTTTCGTTTCGCATCGCAACATTTGCGGTGTTCTTCCTCGGCTCGGTATCTGGAAGCTTCATAATCAACCTGCTTTTGCTGCTTGTTCCTTTCGTGTGGCTTGCAGTTGAATGCAAGAGCCTTTCCGAGTCGCTGTCGTTTCTTGGGCTAAAAAGGATGCCAGCAGTGAAGCTGCTTTCAGACTGCGCCTGGCTGTTCATCGTAAGCATGCTCCTGGTGGCGCTTGTCGGGGTGGTGGTCTCCCACTTCGGGTTTGCCGACGAGGGCCAGGTGGCGGAGATAATCAAGCGGCAGGGTGCGGTCTCGCTCTTTCTTGCAGTGACTTTCGGCCCTCTTGCCGAAGAGCTTTTCTTTCGCGGGTTGCTTTCCAGAAAATATGGAATCCTCGCAAGCAGCGTCGCATTCGGCCTTGCCCATTATTTCTACGGCTCTGTAGTCGAGGTCGCCGGCGCAATCTCAATCGGGATGCTTTTTGCGTGGTACGTCAAAAAGACCGACAACCTGATTGCGCCAATCTTTGCCCACTGCGCCTACAATACCCTTTCCATGGCAGTGATGCTTTCTTCGGTCGCCTAGCCAAAGGCCAGCAAATGCTTTATTGGCACGCTCAACCACAATCTCTGTCAGTGGTAAGTTGGCTTTGAACGTCCTTGCAATCGAGTCCTCCGCACACACGTTCGGGATGTCAGTTGCAACGCGAACCGGCGACAAGATAGAAATCCTTTCCAACTGCACTGCAAAATACCCCTCGCTGAAGGAAGGTTACATCCCGCGCAAGCTTGCGGAGTCGCACGCAAAGAACACCCGGCCGCTTCTTGAGGAAACCATTTCCAAGTCGGGCCTTTCGTTTTCCGACCTTGACTTTGTCGCATTTACCCACGGCCCGGGGATGGGCCACTGCCTCTCGGTTGGCGCGGACGCTGCAAGGGCGCTCGGCTCGGCCCTAGGCGTTCCGGTAATCGGAGTGAACCACGCGCTTGCGCACGCCGAAGTCGTGCGCTACATGTCCGGAGCAAAGGATCCCCTAGTGGTCTACGTGTCAGGCGGCAACACGCAAATCCTGTGCATCGAAAACGGGGGCTACCGCGTTCTTGGCGAGACCCTTGACATGGGCATAGGCAACTTCCTTGACATGCTCGGACGCTCCCTCGGCCTGACTCCTCCGGACGCTGTTGGCGTGCTCAAGCTTGCGGCACAACCGGATTGCATTTACCTGCAAATGCCCTACGTGGTCAAGGGCATGAGCGTGTCCTATTCGGGGATGCTCACCTATGCGCAAAAGATGGCGCAGGCCGGGAACGCAAGCGCCCGCGACATCTGCTATTCCGCACAGGAAACCGCCTTTGCCGCGCTGTGCGAGGCAACCGAGCGCGCCCTTCTTCTTAAGCGCAAGAAGGAAATCGTGCTGTGCGGAGGCAACGCACGCAACAAGAGACTTGCGCAGATGCTTTCGCTGGTGGCGTCCGAAAACGACGCCAGGCTGTGCCTTGCTGCTGACGAATACTTGGGCGACAACGCGGCTATGATTGCGCTTACAGCCCTGCTCATGGCAGGAAAAACCGCGCCCAAAAAGAGCGCAAGCCTAGGTGTTGTGCAGGACCTGCGCATGGATTCCGAGCCAGTAGCCTGGCTGCGGAAAAAACGAGTTGTTTGAAATGGAAGACTACCCTATTCGCCCAAAAACGGAACGGCCTGTTGACCCGAGCCTTTTGGATTTCCACTGCCCGATAATTTCCGTACGCGACCCGGACGCGCCGCGGCTTGCTGCGGACGTCATGGCCCTCGGAGGCATCGTTGTCTACCCTACCGAGACGTCATATGCGCTTGGATGCAGCGGGCTTGACAAGGGCGCGGTTGCAAGGGTGTACGCAATCAAGTGCCGCGACAAGTCCAAGCCGCTTCCGCTGATAATGTCCGATGCAAGGATGGTTGCCAAGTTCGCCGTTTCAACGCCTGCGCAGAAGCGCCTTGTTGAGAAGTTCATGCCCGGCCCGCTCACAATCGCATCGAAAAAGCGGGTCGCAATCCCTGCTGCAGGAAAAGCAAAGACAATTGCGTTCCGCATTCCTTCGATTGAGTTTGCAAGAAAAACAAGCGCAATCCTTGGCGCGCCCATCGTGTCCACGTCCGCAAACCTATCCGGCGAGGCCGCGGTTTACGACATTGGCCAGATAGTCGAGCTGTTTGCAAGGAAGGCGGACCTGATTGTCGATGCCGGCAACCTCTCGAAAGTTCCCGCTTCCACCATCGTGTGCCTCCAAGGCGTTCCGAAGATACTCCGTGACGGCCCAATCAGCAACAAGGACGTCCTTGCAGTGGCCTCAGGAAAACCAGTTGGAAAGAAAGCGCCGAAAAAGAAACCGCATTCGAAGGAAAATAAAAAAACGACCAAACAAAAACCGAAGGCCAGGAAAAAATGAGCGAGTCAGTAATCTCAAAGGGAGCCGAGGCTTACCTGCTGGAAGCGGTTTTCCTTTCCAAGCCGGTTGTAATCAAGGAACGCCGGCCCAAGCGCTACAGGATTGCGCAAATAGATTCCGCACTGCGCCGCGAGCGCACCCTTTCCGAAGCCCGTCTGCTTTCAGCTGCAAAGCAGGCCGGCGTGCTGTGCCCGCTAGTCAAGTATGTCGACGTCCAGAGGATGCGCATCTTTGAGGAGAAGCTGGACGGCAAGCTCCTTTCCTCGGTAACTCCCGCCGTGCGCTCCAGGAATGCCAAGGCAGCAGGCGAGCTCCTTGGAAAGCTGCACTCCGCAGGAATCTACCACGGCGACTACACCACCGCAAACCTGATGCTATGTGGCAAGAAACTTTACGTCATTGACTTCGGCCTGTCCGAACGCTCCCTGCGTGTGGAAGACTACGCCACCGACCTCCTTCTCTACAAAAAGGCGGTCACAGGCAGGGAGTTCGACGCCTTCCTTTCCGGCTACAAGGCGGCAAACCCCAATGCAAAGGCCGCGGTTGCCCAGCTTGCCGACATCGAGTCGCGGGGCAGGTACGTCTCAAGAAGCCAGTAGTACGGCCCGATGGCCGGAATGCCACCATATAAAAACGATAATATGCACAAAAATTACCTGTCAATCCTCATTCTGCCAAAGGCTAAACCCCGAAGGCAAAAGGGAGTATCAGCACGTTTTTAGGAGAGTGTATTCGATGGGTTCAAGACCCCGCAAATGGAAGAAAAAGAACCACATGCGCTGGAAATGGATTAAGAAGAAGCGCCGCCGCCTCAAGAGAAAGATAGCGCGCCGCAACAGCGAGCTGTAGGCTCTAGGCCTACAGGCATTCTCGCCTGTTTTCAACCTTCTTTCCAAACTCTTTTTCTTTCTTTTTTCATTTTTTCTGTACCTTAGCAAAGCCCCAATCACAAGCCTTTTTTCTATATAGAACTACATTCCTACTGGTAGGTCTTCCATGCCATCAGTACGCCGCGTCCAGCTAACCGGGACTTCAACTTACACCGTGTCCCTCCCCAAGGAGTGGGCGACAAGAAAAGGCGTAGGCCGCGGGACGAAGCTTTCAGTCATCGAGTCCGCAGGCGGCTCGCTTGTTCTTGATGCCGAGGACGCCGAAGCCGAGGCTGCGCGCGCTTCCGAGGAAAAAGTCTGCGTGGACCAGTACAAGCCCGACTCTCTGCGCAGAAAGTTCATCGCATCCTACATAGCCGGCACCGGCCGCATACTCTTCTACTCGCGCAACGCCCTTTCCAACAGCACGCGCCAGGCAATATTCGAGGAGGCGCGCAGGCTCATCGGCATGGAAGTGACCGACGAGACCGAGTCCTCGCTTACTGTGCGCGACTTCTACTCGCAAAAGGAGCTCTCGGTCAGCCGCGCGTTCGGCAGGATGCACCTTCTTGTGGGCAAGCTCTTCTCGGAATTGTGCTCAACAATCAAGCGACAGGACTATGCGTCAGCCAGGGCGATGCGTTCGCGCGACGACGAGGTTGACCGCCTCAAGTTCCTAATACTGCGCCAGCTCAATCTTGCGCTCTCTGACACGCGCGTGCTCCTTGCAATGGGCTTTGCAAGCGCAGACTGCATAGATTATGCGGTTGCAACGAGGAACCTGGAGCACATTGCTGATGACATCATAGAAATCAGCGTGCACTACCACGAGATTGGCAATGCGAAGTCTCCGGATTTTCCCACAAAGAAGTTCGAATCAGCCTGCACCGAGGCATCCCGGCAGTATTCCCAAGCAGTCAGGGCGTTCACGGAGTCGGACACCGCGGCCGCAGAATCCGTCCTTGACTACAAGCGCCGCTCCGGAGAGGAGTACCGTGCCGCACTCAACGAGGTGTCGCAGCACCAGAAGAAAGTTCCCGTGCAGTACACGCTAATGCTTGCAAAGCTTGACAACAGCATCGCAAACTATTGCGCCGAGATAGCGGAGATTACGCTCAACCGCAACAGGCGGCCGCACGATGCGCACAAGGGCGGCGAGGAAAAATGAACGGCAAAAGCAAAGGGCGCGAAGGAGGTGCTGTTGCGAAGCTCTTCTCAAGCGTAGGTACGGGCAAGTCAGTCGCGTGCCTTGCGTGCTTTCGCTACTGCACTATCCCGGACGGCTCAACCGGTTTTTGTGGAATCAGAAAGAACGAAGGCGGCCAGCTGCATCTCCTTGCATACGGCAAGCCGTCCTCGGTCTCAATAGACCCGGTTGAGAAGAAACCCCTCTTCCATTTCCTTCCCTCAACCGAAATACTTTCGATGGGAACTTTCGGCTGTAATTTCGCCTGCGAGTTCTGCCAGAACCCCGACCTTTCCCAGGCTCCGCGCCTGATTGGAGCCGCAAAGTCAACTGCAAAGGAAAGGCTTGCGCTTCTTGAGAAAGAGTTCGACGCGCTTCCTTACGTCTCTCCGCAAGATTTTGCCGACGCGGCAGTGGCCAACAACTGCTCAAGCGTCGCGTTCACCTACAACGAGCCTGCGATTTTCTCCGAATATGCCTACGATTGCTCGGTCGAGGCGAAAGCCGGCGGACTTGGGACGGTCTACGTCTCCAACGGCTACGCGTCAAAGGAATCAATCGAGTTCATCGCGCCGGTGCTTGATGCGATAAACATCGACATCAAGTCGTTTTCAAAAAAATTCTACTCAACAATCTGCCACGCCTCGCTTGAGCCTGTTCTTGAGACCGTCAAGCGCTGTCGCAAGCTCGGAATCTGGGTCGAGATAACCACTCTTGTAATCCCCGGCAAGAACGATTCTGTGGAGGAGCTTTCCGAGATTGCGCGTTTCATAGCATCCGTTGACAAGGACATCCCCTGGCACGTTACTGCCTTCCATCCCGCTTACAGGATGATGGACGTGATGCCCACTCCGATGCAGTCTCTTGTGGCTGCTAGGAAAATCGGGCTGGACGAGGGGCTTTCGTTTGTCTATGCAGGCAACCTGCCGTCAAAAGGCCAAGGCTACGAGAACACTTATTGCCCCAAGTGCAAGACGCTCCTGATTTCGCGGCACGGATATTCCGTCGAAGCCAAAGCGATTGGAAAGGAAGGCAAGTGCGCATCCTGCGGCAAGAAAATCCCCGGAATCTGGGGCAAGAGCCAGCTGAAGAAAGTCGGTGCAAAGTGAATGGGGAAGGAAATGGAAAACAAAGTCTGTGCAAAAATAAAGAAGAATGCGCAGAACAATCAATCGCGCAAGCCTGCATACGCTGGAAGCTTTTACCCCGCAGGAAAAACACAACTGGAATCTGCAGTGTATGGTTTCCTGAGAAAAGCAGCTTTAGCGAAAGCGCCTGGCGTTCTCCGTGCCCTTATCGTCCCCCACGCAGGCTACGTCTATTCCAGCGCAACGGCAGGTACGGCGTACTCTGTTCTGTCGCAACTTGCATCGCAGCCAAAAAACATTCTTCTTCTGGGGCCTTCGCACAACGCGCTCTTTTCAGGCCTTGCAACCTGCGGAGCAGCAGAATGGCAGATGTCAATGGGCAAAGTTGCTTCGGGTGCGATAGATGAAATCTGCGGAGATTCCGACCTGCTGATTGACGCGTGCGAGGCGCACGCGCCGGAGCACTGCCTTGAGGTGCAACTTCCTTTCCTTCAGGCAGTGATGAAAAAAGATTTCAAAGTTTATCCCGCCCTAACAAGCGAGACCGATGAAGAGTCCGCAGCGGATTACCTTGCAGCGGCAATGAAAAAGCCGGAGAACTTCCTGATTGTAAGCAGCGACCTTTCGCACTTTTTCCCTCTTGCAAAAGCAAAGTCAGTTGATTCGCGTTCGTGCGAAATAATTTCGAGCCTTGACGTTTCGCACGCAAAGGAAATCGACGCGTGTGGAAAAACCGGCATAATCATTGCGATGCTTCTTGCACGCAAGCTGGGTTGGAAATGCATGCAACTTGGCTATTCGACTTCGGCAGAGGCAAGCGGCGACGATTCAAGGGTGGTAGGCTATGGTGCTTTCGCGTTCTACAAATGACGGAAAATATTCCAAGCCGCAGATGCAGCTTCTTTTGCGGATTGCACGGGAAGCGATAGAGCGTAGACTTTCCGGCCAGTCAAACCTTTCACGAAAAGACTTGGAAAAATCTGCAGGAAAAAATGCGGCTGCACTTATGCAGGAGCGCGGGGCATTCGTCACGTTGACAATCAACGGCGAGCTTCGCGGATGCATCGGCTCGATATTTGCAGACGCACCGCTTCTCCACACTGTTTATGACAACGCGCTCAACGCCGCCTTCTCTGACTCGCGCTTTATGCCGCTTTCAAAAAACGAGTTTGGTAAAATCGCAATCGAAGTCTCGGTGCTTTCCCCGATTTTCCCTCTAGATTATTCCGATGCACCGGACCTGCTTTCAAAGTTGAAGCCGCACGAGCACGGCGTGCTTTTGCGTTTTTCAAACGGCGCAGGCTCGACTTTCCTCCCGCAAGTCTGGGAGCAGCTCCCGCAAAAGGAGGAATTCCTCTCGCACCTGTGCGCGAAGGCGGGCATGCGTCCGGATTCGTGGCGCACGCTGCATCCGAAGGTTTCGGTGTATTCCGTCCAATCCGCAGAAGAACGCGGCTGAACATTCAAATCAGATGACTCTCTTCTCCTCATCGCAGCGTCATCCCGAAGGACGAGCGGCTAGGAAATACCTCAGTCTCATCACAGGATTATTCTCCACGCTGAAGGATAAATAGGCAGCAGGCTGCGTGATGATGAGTTGAATTCCAGAGGGAAAATGAAAGGAAAGAATGAAAGAAAAAGTTGAGGAAACGCTGGGTTTCCTCCCACTCTTAAAATGATTTTATTTCTTCTTGGCCTTTGCCTTAGCCTTCTTCTTTGCTGCCATGTGTGTATTCACTCCTTTTCTTGAAAAAGTTAATACTGGCACTGCGGCATCATATAAATAACTATACCAGAATTTTCCAGAAAATGTTTTCCTGCAAAAATAAGTTTTTCCGCGCGGTTTTTCTTTTTTCTGGCGGATTTTTTGTTTTTGCGCAAAATAAATGGGCGGGGAGAATGCTCTCCCCCAAAAATAAAGGCACTGGAATTTTTTTTTACTTATTTCTTCTTTGCCTTAGCCTTCTTCTTTGCTGCCATTTTTTTACGCCTCCTTTTCTTGGGATTTAACCATATCACCTGCGCGCCGTATATAATGCTTCGTATTTTTTTGCATAGGCAAAAATACTCGCGGCTTGCAAAGTATCTGTTCGATTGCCGATGGATGCTGCTGTTGCCGACTCATTTGACGACTCCGACCTGGAGGCGGCTTTCTACTCCGCATTGTCGATGCTTGGAATTTCCGGCTACTCGGTGAACGCGCGCTTCAAGCCGTTCTCCTCCGTACGGCACAAGGCGTCGGTGAACAGGCTGCAGATGCAGGTCGATGCCGAGGTCAGCGACGCGTTCCGGCTTTCCACGCGCGAGGCGCTCACGGGCCTTGCGCTTGACATGTGCGGCCGGCTCTTCCGCAGGAAAGTCGACGACAACGCCTACGTGCGCGCGTTCCGCGAGTTCTCAAAGAAGGGTGCATTGTTCAAGCTCTCCGACTCGATGAGGCAGATTCGCGCAAGAAAGAGGCGCGACAACTCGCAGGGTTCCGCTTACAACCTTTCTGAAATCGGCGCGTTGGTGATGGAAAAGTACCGCAACGTGCTCAAGCTTGACAAGATGCCTTCCGTTTTTTGGAACGACAAGGGCGGCAGGCGCACGCTCGCGTTCTACGACCGCGCATTCGACGCGGTGCTTGTAAGCAGGATATTCGACTCGGAAAAAGTGCCGCGCTTCATCTTGGAGTACTTGTGCTTCCACGAGTTCCTGCACTCGACGTACAAGCCGCTTTACGAGCGGGGAAAGAGCATGCGCGTAATCGTGCACTCGAACGCGTTCCTTTCGGACGAGCGCAAGTTCGAGCAGTATGCAGAGGCTGAGGATTGGCTGAAGCGCAACGTGCGCAGGCTCTGAAAATGAGGTTGCGGGCGCGAAGGCCGAATCAGATTTTTGGCAGCGCTATGCCGTGCTTTGAAAGCTCCGCTGAAAATATCCCATATACTTTCTCAAGAGCAGCCCGCGTCTTTCCCTCGAATCGCAGGGTAATCTGCGGCTCGGTGTTTGAGACGCGAAGGAGCCCCCACGAGTCGTCGAAGTCAACGCGCACGCCGTCGATTGCGTTGACCTTGTAGCTTTTCCACATTTCCTTCTTAACTTCCTCAACGATTGCGAATTTCTTTTCGTTGGGGCATGCTATGCGCATTTCAGGAATCGAGTGGTAGTGCGGCAGGCCCGAGACTATTTTTGAGAACGGTTCCTGCGACTGCGAGAGTATCTGCGCAATCCGCGCTGTGGAGTAGAATGCGTCGTCGTTCCCGGCGTTGTCCGCAAACGAGATGTGGCCCGTGACTTCGCCGCCATAGTCTGCGCTGAGCCGGTCCATCTCCTCGTGGATTGCCATCCGGCCCGCCTTGCTCATCACTACCTTGGCCCCGCGTGCCTGTGCGTCCTCAAAAACAGCAAGCGAAAGCCGCAGGTCAAGGATTGCAGTTGCGCCGGGCTTTCTTGAAAGCAGGTCGCGTATGAGCAGGATGTGCGCGTAGTCGCCGTCGACTATCTTTCCCTGCTCGTCCACAAAGCCCGCGCGGTCGCCGTCGCCGTCAAACATGACTCCGAAGTCCGCCTTGGTCTCCAAGACCTTTGCGGTGAGCGCGCCGTAGTTGTCCCGCTTGTGCGGGTCTGGAAGGTGGTTTGGGTACCTTCCGTCCGGCTCGCAGAACAGTTCAACAGTCTCGCAGCCCAAAAGCTTGAACATCTTGAGCGCAACCATCCCGCACACCGAGTTGCCGCAGTCGACAACCACCTTGAACTTGCGCGAAAGCTTGTGCCTTGATGCGACGAATTCGGCGTGCCTGTCGGTGTAGGTAACCTTGGTGATTTTTCCGGGCACATTGGCCTTTGCCAATTCTTCCCCGGACTCGTACGCCTTCCTCACCTTCGCAAGGTCGTCCGAAAAGAGCGGGAGCGCCTTTCTTCCGTAGAACTTCACGCCATTGTACTGGACGGGGTTGTGTGATGCGGTGACCGACGCGCCTGCCATCTGCATGTTGTTTGAGAGCGCGAAGCAAAGCGTGCTTGTTGGCGCAAGCCCGATGTCTATTACGTTTATGCCCGCGTACGCGGTGAGGCCTTCGACCAGCGCCTTTGAAAGCGCCTCGGAGCTTTCGCGGTTGTCGCGTCCCACTATGCAGGTGGGCACCCCCCGCTGGACAAGAAGCGCTCCGAACGCCGCGCCGATTTTGAGCGCGGCGCGCTCGTCAAGCTCGGTCGGGAATATGCCTCGCACGTCGTAGCCGCCAAATATAGAAGAAGACATTGACTATACCCTTACATCCTTTTTCAGGAAAACAGCATCAGCGATTTCGAACAGTTGTTATTGTGATGGACGATAAGGTATATACGGCCTGCGGTGGCTTTTGGCATCTGCGGCAAAGGGGAGTTGGGTTGCTTACCGTACTTATTCCTGCATACAACGAAGCGTACCGGATAGCGCCGACTTTGTCCGGGCTTGCAAAGTGGGCCAAGCGAAGGCGTGTTGGCGTTATTGTCGTCAGCGATGGAAATGATGCCACGGATGCCGTTTGCAGGGCATCGGCAAGCATGTTTTCGCCCCCGCTTAAGGTGCTGTCGTTTTCCCATCGCATGGGAAAGGGTGCGGCCATCGTTGAAGGCTTCCGCAATTCCCGCGGTGACGTTCTTTCATTCGATGCCGATTCAAGCATCGAGCTGTCCGAAATTTCAAGGATGCAAAAATTGCTCGGGACAGCAGACATCGTCATCGCCTCTCGCAGGAGCGCGGGGTCACGGGCAATCGGCAAAATCCCGTTTTACCGCAGCTGCCTGAGCCTAATTTTCAACTCGTTGGTGCGCCTTCTTTTCAGCCTTCCCTATTCCGACACGCAGTGCGGCTACAAGCTGTACTCCGCAAGGGCGGTGCGGAAGCTTTCCGGTTTCCCGTTCTCGTCCAGCGGCTACGAGTGGGACGTTGAGATGCTTGTTGCCGCAAAAAAGCTCGGCCTAAAGGTTGTTGAGTGCCCTGTCGCGTGGAAGTACCGGGCTGGCGGGAAGGCGCGTCCGCTGGACTTGTTGCGGATGGTGCTCGGGCTGGTGCGGCTGAGGTTGCGCTACCTTTAGCCTTTGCCTTTCAGGCCTGTGCGTGGCGCTTCTTTTTGCCGTGGCTGTAGAAAAGGGCCGCGGCAATGGTGATTATGTATACTGCGTAGACTGCGATCGCGTCCAGCCTTATCCCCAGAAGCAGGTTTGCGACAAGGAGGAGGACCGCGGGTATGGATATCGAGAAGAACAGCGAAAGCACGATGCGCTCGATTGCGTCAAGCTCGTTCTTCGGGAAGGCCGCAAGGGATATTGCGTAGCCGCTTGCGACAAACAGCGCGCCGCCGAATACCGCCTGCAAAGGTTGGAAGTCCATAATCGTCACACCCACTACTTGGTTGAATCGCGCAACCGCTATAAAACTGTTGGATTCACATAAATAAATCGCAGGCGGTGCGCCAACCAGCGGGCGCCGCTTCAAGGCTGGTTGGGATGCAAACTTTTGACGTGGTTGTTGTCGGCGGCTCGGTGTCCGGAAGTGCGGTCGCATTTCATTGTGCAAGGCAGGGCCTGTCCGTCGCGGTGGTGGAGGAGCACCCGCTGCCGGGAAAGTACGGCCGCTGCACCGCGATAGTCTCCAAAAAGGGCCTTGATTCCATTGGCGCGGACTATTCCTCCTCTTCACTGAACAAAATACATGGCGCGGACATCTATGCGGCAGGCACGCGCCTGGGCGTCCGCACCTCCCGGGTGCAGGCCATCGTCCTTGACCGTTTCAAGTTCGACGAAACGTGCGCCAAGCGCGCGCAGAAAGCAGGGGCGAAATTCATTTTCAACACCCGCTTCGAGTCGTTCATTGAGCGGGACGGCGGCTTCGTCGTCAGCTGCAAAAAGGCGCGTGGTAAAAAGCCGCTTTCGTTGCGCTGCAAGGCCCTTGTGGGCGCGGACGGCGCGAACTCCTCCGTTGCCAGGGTGGCGTGCTTCCCTTCCTTCGGCGAGCGCGACTACGCGTTCTGCTACGAGGCGGAGTATTCGGGCGCGACGGTCTTGGCAACCGACAAGGTGCAGGTCTTCCTTGATTCCGAAAAACTGCCGGGCTTCTTCGGCTGGACCGTGCCCTGCTCGCGCTCGGTGGTGCGCATCGGGTTAGGCACTACGAACCGCCGCGGTCTCGTTTATTCCAAGGCCGCGTTCTTCTCCGGGCCGAAGGTCCGGCAGCTGCTTGGACTGCGCGCGAAAATACGCCGCGAGTTCCACGCGATGATACCCCTGCGGCCGCGCAGGCGCACGCAAATCGGGAACGTCCTCCTTGTCGGCGACGCCGCAGGGCAGGCGAAGGCAAGCACCGGCGGGGGCATAGTCTTTGCAAGTCGTTGTGCAAAAATCGCTGCGCAGGAAATCACTGCTTTTGTACGGGAAAAAAAGCCGATTCGCTACGAGCAGCGCTGGCGCAGTGCTTACGGCAACAAGCTAAGGCTCCACCGGCACGTACGCTCATTCCTTGATGTCTTGGGAAACCGCGCCCTGTCCTCCCTCCTTGTAATCGGCAAGGCCCTGGGCCTTGGCGCCGTCTTGGAGCGCTTCGGCGACATGGACGAGATATTCTCCGCCTAGCTGATGTTCGGCACGTTTATCAATGCCGGTTGCATATTTTTTCTATGGAACCGCAGCTTCAGAACGTGTGCGGCGTGGAGCGCACAAGCACCGGCGTGCCCGGCCTTGACCAGATGACCGGCGGCGGCCTCATACGGAAAAGCGTCACCCTAGTTGGCGGCGATTCCGGCACGGGCAAGACCACTTTCTGTTTGCAGTTCCTCTATTCCGGCCTGACTTCGTGCGGGGAGAACGCGCTGTTCATCAGCTTTTCCGAGCCCCGCGAGGAGATCTACCAGACCGCCGCCCTTTTTGGCTGGAACTTCGAGGAGTTCGAGCGCCAGGGCCGCTTCGTGTTCTTCCACTACCAGCCAAAGGACCTGATGGACATAGTGGCGCAGGGCGGAGGCTCAATCCGCGACACAATAGAGTCGTTCAACATATCCCGCGTCGTCCTTGACCCGCTGACTTCGTTTTCGCTGATGTTCGAGAAGGACGCGTACCGCGAGCAGCAGACGCTTCTTGAGCTCTTCCAGCTGTTGCACGACCTCGGCTGCACTTCGCTCGTGGTGTCCGAGGAGCCCGCCCGGTTGGACAACTATACCTCAAAGCGCGCGGACTTCCTCTCCGACGGCATAATCCACTTCTACCACCTGCGCGAGAAGGGCGCGCGCATCCGCGCAGTCGAGGTCATAAAGATGCGCGACACGCACATAAGCGAGAACGTCTGCCCGATGATCCTTGACGACAACGGCATCCAGGTGCTGTGCGACCAGGTTGTTGACGTGTCGAACACCGCGGGCACCCCGCTATGAGTCCCGGCTGATGAGAACCGATGCCGGTCCTCCAAATCAGTTTTGCATTGCTTTCCGGTACCACTTCTCGTATTCCTTGTGGTCGCCTACGAAATAGATTTCCTTCCTGTTTTCTTCGCAGGTAAACACCACCCGATATTGTCCTACTTCTTCCACGAAAAAATCCAGCCCGTGCTTTAGGTGCCTGCCTGGCGGGGCGGTTCTCATTTTTACCGCCTCCTTGATTATCCGTTCCTTTACGGTAGTGTCCAACCTTTTGAGCGATTCCTTTGCTTCCGCTTGGAAAGTAACTTCGTATTCCGTCATATCTTAATGCCAGCTTCCCTGGCGACTTCTTCGAGGGGTACCATCCTCTTCTTGCCTGACCGGACTTCCGCCTGCATCTGCTTTATTCTCTTTGAAACAAGCGTCCTCTCGGGGTCTGGTATGAGGTTGTAGTCCCGTCCCATCCAAAGTATTCCCGCGCGTATGGCTTCGGTCTTTGTCTTGTAGTAGCCCTGCTTGACCAGCGTGTTCAGTATTTTTTCCACCATGCCATCAAGCCTGACAACCATTTCCATTTTTTCCACCTTTTAGATATCTATATGATATCTATTTGTAGGTAAGCAATGCTTTTATCCTATCGCCTGCGAGGGACTTGGAACGTCGCCTATTGCAAAGTCGGTGTGAAAAAGAGTAGTTAACCTTTTACTGGGCGGATTGCCGTTGATTCTGCTAGTGGTCTATCCCCGCGCCGCGGTGCGAGAACTTTGCGTCGAAGCACCGGAAGTCCTGGCGCTCCAGGGCAGCGCGTACGTCGGCTACTCCTTCGGTTGTGCAGAGGACGATGACGCATCCCCCGTTGCCGCCCGCGCCGGTGAGCTTGGCGCCAAGCGCGCCGTTCTCCCGCGCCACTTTCCTGACGCGCTCAATCGCGTGGCACGACACCCCTGAGCTTGAAAGCAGTGCGTGGTTCTCATCGAACAGCTCCCCAAGGGTTTGCATGTCCCCTTCTGCACAGAGCTGCTTTTCCATCTCCCCGACCAGCATGTCATACGGCGCAACAAGGTCCTTCCTTTTCTGGGCCTGCAGCCTTTCGGGGGTGTTGTCCACGTGGTTTGCTGCCGCGAATTCGCTGATCATCTCGTCGGTGTATGCGCGCTTCCCGCCAAACAGCGCGTTTACGAGGATAAGCGCCGAGCCTTCGGGAAGCGCGAGCTTTTTCTGCGCGTATTCGAAGCGCACCGCCTTCTTTGAGAAGTCCTTGCGGAAAACGAGCGGCCCGTCCGAACATACCGTCATCGGGTCCAGCCCGGACGCAATCCCCGCGTGGTACTCGTTTTCGGCAACCATCGTCGCCTCGAAAAGTTCTTGCTTCGTCAGCGTGCAGCCAAGCGCGGCGCACGATGCGCAGACTGCCGAAGCCGACATGGATGCGGAGTTGCCCGTGCCCTTGGGCGCCCCTGAAAAATGCAGTGTGATGTGGACGTCGCTTTGCGCAAGCTTTTCCCCCGCCTTCTTTTGCAGGATGGCGCCGGCTGCGTGCAGCACCGGGAAGTACTCGCGGTCTCCTGTCGCATTTCCATCCGTGATTACCGAAGTCTGCCTTCCCGCGGTGACCGCAATCCTGCCGCTTCCTTTTGCAATGGATGCGACGGCCCCGTTTCGCCTGCCGTTGACCTCGATTGGCACGCTGATTGCCTTGCCGCCATAGACTGCGCTGTGCTCGCCTGAAAGGATGATTTTGTTCGGCGCGGACGCTGAGGCCTTTGCGTAGTTTTGCCTTGGCTGCTGCATATACGTACTATTTTGCGCGGCCGCTTTTATAACGTCATTTGCAGCCGTTTTTTCCTCGCAGGTGCGCGTTAATTAAGAACGTTAAAAAGTCCCGATTTCCTGCTAGATACGGGTTTTATGGGGAGTAATAGGTTTAGGGGACAGAGTTCAACGGAGTTCCTGATCTTGTTCGCCGCAGCGGTAGCTATATTCGCTATACTCTACTCCGTCACGGTTGGCCGCGGGGACGCCTTCAACTCGCGAAACCTCGAGCTTTCCGCAAACCTTGCGGTCACCGACCTTGCGAATGCCGCGCGGGAGGTGCACGGCCAGGGCACGGGCGCGCGCAAAATCGTGACCATCAACTTGCCTCGCTCTTACGACCCGGAAAATTCGCGGATATCCCAGAATGCAATCATCCTGCGGGCGAAGAACACGGATTACGTCCGGACCTTCTCGTTCCTTTTGCAGGGGAGCATGCCGGAGTCCACCGGCACGTACTATTGGGCGGTTGAGAACGACGGCACTTCCGTTGTGATTGGCGACAAGTTCGCGCGCGTCAACCGCACCGCAATCAGCGCGGTCGTAATCCCCGGCTGGGACTACTCCGACTCCATCCTGGTGTCAAGCTCCTCCCTTTTCACTATGAACGGCACGGTGTCGCTTGAGTGGCCCGACACAGCCGAAGTCACCATGGCCTACAACTCCTCGAACTTCACCATCGTCCCGTTCGGCTCGTACGAAATCCCCCTGCAGGCGTTCATGGACTACACCGCCCTCGGCTCGTACTTCGGCAAGCTCACAATCTCCCTCCACGGCCAGAAGGGCGACCAGGTATTCTCAATCCCGATTACGTTGACTGCGTCAAAGGACAAGTTCAACGCGGTGCGCTTCATGCCCCCGACGCCTGAGGATGGCGCGGAGGCTTCCGGCACCATAGTAATCAACGCAAGCATCGCAAGCACCAGGCTCACGCAGCAGCGCTTCCTGTGGCGGGGCAACTATACCTATTCATACGACGACTCGCTTGTGCTTGCCTACAACTTCGACGACGTCAAGTCAATCGGCGACACGGCTTCCAAAGTCAAGGACATTTCCCTCTTCGGAAACGACGGCACCATCTACGGCAACACCGCCCTTCTCCTTCACATGGACGAGACCTCCGGCCTGAAGGCTTTCGACGAGAGCGTGTACGGAAACAACGGCACGTGCTACAACATGGGCAGCTACACCGGCGCGTCGCGATGCAACTGGGCTGCGGGAAAGAGCGGGAATGGGATACAGTTCGACGGGGTCAACGACTACGTCAGCATGCCTTCATCGAACAGCCTCAATTCATCCGGTCCGTTCTCAATCTCATTCTGGGTAAATGCCGGCGTGGACAACACGCAGATGACTTATTTTTCTAAGGGAACCGGCAGCTCCGACCGCTCATTAGCGGTGTTCCGCGATGTTTGGACGAACAAGCTGTTTTTCAATCTCTGGGGCGCATCCGGCGGCCAGATAGGTAGGCGGGAAGTGACTTTTCCCAATCAGACGCAATGGAACCAAATAGTTGTCACTTACGATGGCGGTTCAAGTTACCTTGCCACTCACGTATACATAAACGGCATTGATGCTGGTGGGGTGCAGGATGATTCCGGCACGTTCGGGAGTTCGCTTCGGCAAAACCCCGCTGGCATCCGCATTGGTTCAAGTTATGCCCCATCCGCGTTCTTCAACGGCACCATCGACGAGGTCATGATTGCAAACCGCTCGCTTTCCGCCTCCGAAGTCTTGGCGCAGTACAACGCAGGCAAGGCGCACCACGCCGACTGGGACGCGGACGGCAAGTGGGGCAGTGCGCTGAAGTTTGATGGCGTGGACGACTACCTTAATGCCGGTGGCGTTGATGCTTTCCAAGGGGAATATGCCATTTCTGCGTGGGTCAATCCCGTAAACATAAGCCGGACCGGTTCCAACGACGTGCTCGCCGCAGTTGACCCCTCGATATTAACTCATGGCGTATTGATGGAACTTGGAAGCCCGTCTTCCAACAACGTGCGTTTCCTCCACAGGTATCCCGCAGGTTCGTCTGGCGGGGACTCGTTCTATTCCAATGGCCAACTTCCAGTCAACGCTTGGAGCTACATTACCTTTGTGCGCACTAGCACGACCATGTACATCTACATCAACGGCGCGCTTGACAACACCAAGCCGGTCACCACGTCGTCTTTTGCCAACGCCTTGAACGTGACGCTTGGTCGGCTTACTCCGATAGATTCCGGCCGTTCATTCAACGGCTCCATCGACGAGGTGCGAATCTGGAACCGCTCGCTTTCCGCATCCGAAGTCCAGCAGCACTATTATTCCAACCTCGCCAAGTACTCGCCCGCGACATGGATGTTCACCGCTGTTGAGCGCGGCCTGAGCTCAGGCTCCTATGATTACCGCGCCTACGTGCGCGACAACTCCGGCCAGGAGAACTCGACTGAGTTGCGGACGGTACTTGTTAACAACTCCCTGATTTCCTTAGTCCCTCCCACGCCCGCTTCCGGCTACCTGACGACTACCGCCTCCTCGCTGTTCTACCCGCCGGCAATAAACGCAAGCATCCGCAACGTCACCAACCTTTCCTCGATGGAATTCAACTGGGGTGGCCAGAGCTACTCCTTCTACGACCCGTCGCTCGTTCTTGCCTACAACTTCGACAACGTCGAGGCTTTGGGAGAGGGCAACATCACCAAGGACGTCTCGCCCTACGGCAACGACGGCGCGCTCTACGGGAACACGAAGCTGCTTTTGCGCTTCGACGAGAACGGGTCAAGCGGGACCGCTTATGATGAGTCCGCCTACAAGAACAACGGCGCGGTTTACGGGAACACTAAACTTTTGTTACGTTTTGACGAATCGGCCGGGAACCAGTCCGTAGATGAGACTGCGTATAGAAATAATGCTACCTGCTATTACTTGGGTGTAATAGCCAATTGCAATCGTTCAACAGGCGTATCCGGTTCGGCATTGCGTTTCTATGGCGCCAGCGCGGATTCGCGCGCGGTGATATATCCCGTTGTTGGCAACAACAAAGCTGAGGAAACTATCAGTTTCTGGGTCAAGCCCTCGGCAATTCCTGATGCTATTCAGACGCTTTATTCTGCAGGGCACAATTCCGTTGCGAGCAGTAATTATATGATAATTTACCAGTACGGCACTAGCATTAAGTTTTCCTTGTATGTTTCGACGTATCAGACAATCATCGCTTCGGGTGTGTTGTCGCCGGGTGTTTGGACGCACGTAGTGGCCGTGCATTCAAGTTCCGCAAGCAAGCAACAACTTTACATAAATGGTGTGTCCGTTGCCAACGGTTCAACGTATGCTGATGCATCCGTAAATCACAATTATGTTGTGCTTGGCAAGGACGAACAACTTGGTAATTATTTCACTGGCTCACTTGACGAAGTGTCAATGTATACGCGTCCCCTTTCGTATTCGGAAATTTCTGACCTCTACAACGCAGGCCGCGCAAAGCACGCTGACTATGTGGAAGGAAAGAGCGGCACCGCGCTGCAGTTTGATGGGGTTGATGATTACGTTGACGCTGGCAGCGCTTCAAGCTTGACTTTGAACAACTCATTTACTTATGAGGCTTGGTTCAAGCCCAACGATGTGACTACTTATCAAGTTTTCTTAGCTCTTGGGTTGGGCGGTCAGCCACCTACTAGCACTGGTGATGTCCGAGTGCAAGCCGGCAATCTTGATGCTTATTGGCACGGTTCGGGCGGCGTGTATGCTGGCAGGCAAGGCACAACCACCTTAGTTAATGGTACTTGGTATCACGTTGCCGTTGTCTTTGTCAATGGGAGCTTCCCTACCGTTTACCTTAATGGTGTTTCTGAAGGGGTTACTGCGGGAACCGCACAAAGCTTTACCGGAACCAGCTGGAAAGCATGGGTTGGAAAAACGCTTTACGCGGATGCGGCCAAGAACTTCAACGGCACCCTTGACGAAATCGCACTCTATTCCAAAGCACTCAACTCAGCAGAAGTCCTAGCGCACTACAACGCAGGAAAGGCAAAGCACGTTGACTGGACTGCTGCGGGCAAGGTGAACGGGGCGCTGGAATTCGATGGTGTGGATGATTACGTTGACACTGGCGAAGTAGCGCGCCTCAACATCAGCGGAGCGATTACCCTTTCCGCGTGGATTAATTATGGCGGTTCGGGTGACTTGGATGTACTTTCAAAAGTCAAAGCAAGCAACGCTTATGGTCCCTTCAGTTTTGGGTTCAGCAATACTGCGCAGGGCTTTTACGAGTCCGCTGACGGGTCTTCGTGGGGTACTGCCATAGGGTCGAGCAATGTTTATCCCTACGGATGGCACCAGATGACCGCGACCAGCAATGCTACTGTGGCCAATTTGTATGTTGATGGCGTGCTTGTCGGCAGCGATGCAACTCCGGCCGCTTCTAAAATATTGATACCGGAGCATGCAAGGATTGGCTGGTATTATGGAAGTTCTTACAGCCGTCATTTCAACGGCGCCCTTGACGAAGTCCGCGTCTGGAACCGCTCCCTCTCAGCTGCCGAGGTCGCCCAGCATTATTACGGTTCTTTGAACAAATACGCGCCTGACAAGTGGCTGTTCACTTCAACGCCTCAGAATTACGCCGGCACCTACACTTATTTTGCATCCGTTACCACCAACGAGTCCGTCACCGAGTCAACTCCCGTGCAGAACGTGACCGTGCTGTTCAACAGGATTGGTTTCATCCCAGCCACCCCGGCAAACGGCGAGTCGACGTCAAACACCACGATTACAGTCAACGCAAGCATCTACAACCTGACGCTTGACTCGATGGCGTTCAACTGGAACGGCACGAACACGTCTTTCCTTGATTCGTCCCTTGTGCTTGCGTACAACTTTGACGACGTTGCGGCGATAGGCGACACTGCAGGCACGGTCAAGGACGTCTCGCGTGCAGGGAACAACGGCGCGGTTTACGGCAACACGGTCATGCTCCTGCACATGGATGAGAATACGGGCACAACCGCGTATGATAATGGCAGGTTTGGAAACAACGCCACGATTTCTGGCGCGACTTGGGTTTCTGGGAAAAGCGGTTCCGCGCTCTATTTCGACGGAGTCAACGACTATGCCGCAACAAGCTCCTTTTCCTCAAACATCACAGCAGACTTTTCTTTCGGCGCGTGGGTCAAAACTTCAGTCGTCCAATCGTACCAGCAAAGGATAATGGAGCTTTCCCAGGCTGCAACAACCGGGTTCCAGATTTGTATGGGCCCGTCCGGCGCTTACGGTACTGAAAACAGCGGCGGGCCCACAGCGGGTATCTGGGGTCCGTCTGGCCAAAACGACGGGCAGTGGCACCACCTTTTTGGAACGCGCGAGGGAACCACCTACAAGTTCTATATTGATGGAGTTTACATGGGCTCGTCCGGAGGGACCGCACCAACTTACGCCCGCGCATGGATTGGCCGCAACTATAATTTCAACAACTTCAACGGTTCTATTGACGAGGTTCTTGTAGCCAACCGCTCCCTCTCCGCATCCGAAGTCTTGGCGCAGTACAACGCCGGCAAGGCAAAGCACGCCGACTGGGATGCGAACGGCAAGTGGAACTCGGCGATGAAGTTTGACGGGGTTGACGATTACGTTAGCACCCCTTCGTTTGCCCTGTCCAGCGCAGATTCCACCACTACGTATAGTTTCTGGCTGAAGAGTTATCCGATTAGTGCTTCTTACCAGAATATCCTTACAGATAAATCACAAGGTTCAAGCGGTCACATCTGGATTTATCGGCGCAGCGCAGATTCTTTACGTGCAGAGTATGCTAATGGCACCACCTATGTGCAACCATCTGCCGTCAACTTCTTCACTGGTTATGATGGCGTGTGGATGAAGGCTGATGTGGTTTATGATTATGCAAATAAGTGGATACGGTTCTATCGTAACGGTATTTTGTATTATTGGTATAATGCGTCTGATTCGATGCTGTTCCCATCTGCCAACAGGGTAAAGTATGTCGGCGGTACTTCGGGGTATGGTTTCTTCAACGGCTCCATCGACGAAGTCCGCATCTGGAACCGCTCCCTCTCAGCTGCCGAGGTCGCCCAGCAGTACTACGGCTCCCTCAACAAGTACGCGCCCGACAAGTGGCTGTTCACGTCTTCAGTCGGGGACTTAGCTACTGGCAACTATTCCTATTACGCTTACGCGCACGGCGCGAATGGAGACTCGAACTTCACCGAGACGCGTTCGGTGAACATCCTCGGCGACATGGTAGTTTTCGCGCCGCCTACCCCGGAGAACGCCTCGGCAGTACTTGATTCGGCCTTCCAGGTGAACGCAAGCATAGCAAACCTTTCGCTTTCCAAGATGCGCTTCTACCTTGACGGCAACGGCTACGAGTTCTTCAACGACTCGCTGGTATTGGCGTACAACTTCGACGACGTGCAAAGCATAGGCGACACCGCAGGGAAAGCCGTGGACGTTTCCGGCCATGGCAACAACGGCACGGTTTACGGGAACACGGCGTTGCTTCTGCACATGGATGAGGGAAGCGGAGCCTACGCCTACGATGAGAGCAGGAACAGCAACAATGCCCGCTGCTACCATGCCGCGTCCTTGGTCAATTGCACGTGGACTGCCGGAAAGAGCGGAAGCGCAATCAAGCTCGAGAGTGGCGACAACGTCGTGGTGTCCAATTCGGCAAGCCTGCGCGGTTTCAACGCGATGACAATCCTTATGTGGGCCAAGGTCACGCCTTACAATGGTGCGGCACAGTATCTTCTCGATGGAGGATACTGGAACTCGCCATACGGTTACGCGTTCCGGCTGTCCCCGACTTCAAACTTGGGAGACGTATACCTTCGGACGACCAACGGCAACCTTGCATTTGACGATTATTCATTAACGCCGAACCAGTGGTACCAAGTGGGTTTCGTGTGGAATGGCACAAACTTCTGGATGGTAAAAGATGGGCAGTTCGGCGCACAGCAGGTACTTGTCGGCACCGCCGCGCCGACTTCTGACGTTTACTTAGGCAGCCAGGGTTTCTCAACCTACCTCAACGGCTCCATAGACGAGTTCATGATTGCCAACCGCTCGCTTTCCGCATCCGAAATCCAGGCGCACTACAACGCGGGCAAGGCCAAGCACGCCGACTGGGCCCCGGACGGCAAGTGGGGCTCGGCGATGAGGTTTGACGGTGCCAATGACTACGTCCGCCTTCCAAGCCTGAACCTGTCAAGTTCGACCTTGAGCGCGTGGGTGAGGCCCGATGGGTATGTGTCTGCATGCGGCGGCAGGGGCGTGATTGAGAGCGGCACTGCGGACGGGTACCCGAACTACGGCATCCTGTATTATGGGAACTATTTCGCGTCAAAAATCAGGACTAGCGCAGGCAGCGTCGCTAACGCGTTGTCGGTATCCCCTGTCTCGGCCAGTAATTGGTATCATGTGGCCGCGGTCCATAACAACGCAACAAGGCAGCTTAGGCTGTATGTGAACGGCGTGCTTGAATCCGTTGCGGAGAACGTGGTTTCCATCCCAAACACCTTGGCGCCGCTGACTATAGGTTATGGCCAGAATTGCGGCGTCTACAATTATTTCAACGGCTCCATCGACGAGGTCCGCATCTGGAACCGCTCGCTCTCAGCGTCCGAAATCCAGCAGCAGTATTACGGCTCCCTCAACAAGTATTCTCCTAACAAATGGTTGTTCCAGTCGAACTTGTCAAACGTAGACAACGGCGTGCACACTGTCTCCGCGTGGGTGCAGGACGTTTCGGGTTCCGTCGGGGTCGCTGACAACCGGACCATCGCTGTTGCGAACGCAATCTCGTTCGTCCCGCCCACGCCCACAGACGGCATCCTGACTTCCTATGCAGCTGTTGCCGCTGCCCCGCCCGTAATCAACGCGACGATACAGGGCATCCAGCTTTCCGGGATGAACCTGTCGTGGAACAACACGAACTACTCATTCTACGACCCGTCGCTTGTGCTTGCGTACAATTTTGACAACGTCGCAAGCATTGGCGACAGCGAAACTCAGGTTATCGACGTTTCAAAATACGGCAACACGGGCACGCTGGTGAACGGCACCGCATGGACTGCAAGCGGAAAGTTCGGCGGGGCTTTGTCCTTTGATGGGGTGGACGACTACGTCTCGATAGGGGACTATCCTGCTCTGAGACCCAGCGTATTGACTATTTCCGCGTGGATAAACCCCTCCACGCCCACTACGCAGTACCAGATGATTGTGGACAAACAGACTGTTGCGGGCGCTTATGGTTATACGCTCAGGCTTGAAGGCACTTCGGGGAAGCTGTTCTTTAGGACGTACGGTACATCTGCCGGCGACCTTACTGGAAACGCGGTTCTTTCTGCAGACACTTGGTACTTCGTAACCGCCACTTATGACGGTTCGTATTCGAAGATTTATATAAACGGGGCCTTGGATGCCTCGAAGTCGAATTCAGGCACGATTTCTTATGACGGTACCGTCCTGAAGGTCGGGATGCGGGACGGTGGGTATAATTTCAACGGCTCCATTGACGAAGTCAGGGTTTGGAACCGCTCGCTCTCGGCAGCTGAGGTCGCCCAGCAGTATTATGGCTCGCTCAACAAGTACGATTCCGACAAGTGGGTCTTCACTTCAACTCAGTCCGGCCTTTCCTTTGGCTCGCACAACTATTCCGCATCCGTGGTTGATTCCCTCGGCACCCGCAACTTGACAAGCCTGCGCCGCCTCGCGGTCAGCTACAACCGCATCGGGTTCGTGTCGCCGACTCCCGATGACGGCAGCTACATGGACCTTTCCCAAATCATCCAGAACCCGGTCGTGGTGAACGCGAGCATTGTGGACTCGGCGGCCCCGCAGTCAATAATATTCAACTGGAACGGCACCAACTATTCGTTCTACGACCCGTCGCTTGTGCTTGCGTACAACTTCGACAACGTGTCAAGCATCGGGGAGAATGCGACGAGGGCGGTTGACGTTTCAAGGTATGGCAACAACGGCACTCTGGTGAACGGGACTGCTTGGAATGCGAATGGGAAGTATGGCGGGGCGATGAAGTTTGACGGGGTGAATGATTATGTTAATGTTGGAAATGACAGCTCTTTAAACGCTCAAGCCGTATCAATCGCCCTTTGGGTAAAGCCCGCCAAGAGCGTACAAAACCAGTATGCTAGGTTAGTGGAAAAGCTTTTTTCAGAATCATATTATTTGGGGGCGGATACAACTGGGACTAAATTCAAAGGCATATTCGCCATCTTGGATTCTCCATACGGTTCTCTAGAAAGCACAACAGTCATTGCGGCTGACACCTGGTATTATGTTGTTGCCCTCCATGACGGCTCCAATGATTATTTGTACGTAAATGGAAAATTGGAATCGACCCAAGCCAATACCGCGTCGCTCAACAGCGTATCGCCTGTTTTCATCGGAAGGTATACCCAGTCAAATACGGGTCTCTTCAACGGCACCATCGACGAGGTCCGCATCTGGAACCGCTCGCTTTCCGCATCCGAAGTCCAGCAGCACTATTATGGGAACCTCGCCAAATACACTCCGACGCGCTGGCTCTTCCAGTCCTCCCAGCCAATCAACACAACTGGCACTTACACTTACTACGCATATTTGAACGATTCGGCAGGCGCGAACTTCTCGGAGGTGCGCTCCCTTGTAATCGGCAACAACTCGTGGATAAGCTTCATCCCGCCCACTCCGGAAAGCGGGGCGGCGACTTCCAACAAGACCGTCACGCTCAATGCGAGCATTTCCGGAATCGCGCTTTCCCAGATGAAGCTCAACTGGAACGGGACGAACTACTCGTTCTATGACCCTGACTTGGTGCTTGCGCTCAACTTCGACAACGTGTCCGCAATCGGGGACAGTTCAGCAAACGTTCGGGACGTTTCGTCTTATGCCGGGCTTGGCGGCGTGTATGGCGCCGCGCATTACAACGCCAGCGGGAAGCATGGCACTGCGATGGACTTCAACGGCAGCGGCACCGACTACGTCTCTTTTGCCAATACCAATGGCCGGTTCAACCCCGTCAGCAACCGTTTCAGCGTGGAGCTGTGGCTGAACCCGCGCAACAATTCCAACGTGGGTTCCCTCAACTGCCACGGGCTGTCCGTGTTCGCATCCGACGGCGGCGATACCGGGTGCACTTACAACAAGAGCGGAATCGGTTACCTTTCAGGCGGGAACATACTTGTGGCAGCCCCCAGTTTCAACGTCCATTACTACTACCTGAGCCAATCGTCAAACAGCGCCGTTCCGCGCGATGCGTGGTCGCACGTTG